>Ga0187765_10000860_pt1 | contig 11416 bp, 12 predicted proteins | sample 0216_QUI02_MP05__3_FD_133018 | JGI IMG/M metagenome (GOLD analysis project Ga0187765, IMG submission 133018) | Tropical peat soil microbial communities from peatlands in Department of Meta, Colombia - 0216_QUI02_MP05_10_MG | ecosystem: Environmental > Terrestrial > Soil > Wetlands > Peat ...
AAGAACGTCCTCGCCAAGTGCTACGGCAGCGACGTCACGGCGAAGTTCAACGTGCTCGAGAAGCAGAAGGCCGGGACGAAGCGGATGAAGCAGGTCGGCGCGGTGGAGATCCCCCAGGAGGCGTTCCTCGCCGTGCTGAAGGTCGAGTGAGCCCGCCGGACGCGAGTACCGCGCCGCCGCGGACCAGCGGGGGCGGGGCGCCGCGGCGCAGCGGCGCGCAGCCGCGCCAGAGCGGCGCCCAGCCGCGGCCGAGCGGCGCGTCGGCGCGAGCGGCCACGGGCCGCGGCCTGGTCATCCAGACCGCGTTCTTCGGCGACGTCATCCTCACGACCCCGCTGATCCGCCGGGCGTGCGAGCGGCTGGGCGCCCCGGTGGACGTGGTGACGACCCCGGCGTCCGCGGACGTGCTGGCGAACAACCCGGCCGTGTGGGAAGTGATCCGGTTCGACAAGCGCGGCAGGGACTCGGGGCCCGCCGGCTTCCTCCGCCTGGTGCGGCAGCTCCGGCGCCGCCGCTACGCCGTCGCCTACCTCGCCCAGTCGAGCCTCCGCTCCGCCGCGCTCGCCTTCGCGGCATCCATCCCCCGGCGCATCGGCTTCCGCGGCGCCCCGGGCGCGTTCCTCCAGACCCATTCGGTCACGCCGCGTGGGGAACCGCACCAGGTGGAGCGCCTGCTGGCGCTCGCCGACGGCGCGCCCGACCGCCGCGAGCCGGAGATCCACCCGGGGCCCGAGGAGCGCGCCGCGGTGGACGCGCTGCTCGCCGAGGCCGGCATCCAGGGCGAGTTCGTGGTGCTGGCCCCGGGCTCGCAGTGGGGCTCCAAGCGCTGGCCGTTCTTTCCCGAGCTGGCGCGGGTGCTCGGCCAGGAGTGCCGCCTCGCCATCGTGGGCGGCCCCGGCGACCGCGCGGACGCGCGCCAGATCCGGACGGCCCTCGGCACCGGCATGCCGGTGGCCGACGCGACCGGACGCCTCTCGATCCTCGCCGCCGGCGAGCTGATCCGCCGCGCGCGCCTGCTGATCTCCAACGACTCGGCGCCGGTGCACCTCGCCTCGGCCGCCGGCACGCCGACCGTGGAGATCTACGGGCCCACGGCGCCGATCTTCGGCTTCGCGGCCCGCGCCGCCTGGTCGCGCATCGTCGAGCCCGACCCGCTCGACTGCCGGCCGTGCCACCACCACGGCCCGCCCGCCTGCCCGCTCGGCCACCACCGGTGCATGCGCGAGATCGCCATCAGCAAGGTGCTGGCCGAGGTCCGCGGGCTCCTCCAGATTGTCCCCAAACGCTACGGAGGCTGACGCATGCGCTACGTGGTCGGCGTGGACATCGGCGGCACGAACATCGTGGTGGGCACGGTGTCCGAGGACGGCACCCAGGTCCTCGGCGTCCGCTCGACGCCGACCCAGCCGGAGGAAGGCCCGCAGGCGGTGATCGGCCGGATCGCCCGGCTCACCCAGGCGTCGATGGGCGAGGCGGAGAAGGCCGGGGGCGTGCGGCGCGACAGCATCGTCGGCGTGGGGATCGGCTCGCCCGGTCCGCTCGACCGGGAGAAGGGCCTCGTCCTGCTGACACCCAACCTCGGGTGGCGCAACCTGCCGCTGCGGGACCTGGTGAGCGAAGCCGTGGGCCTCCCGGCGACCCTCGACAACGACGCCAACTGCGCGGTCTACGGCGAGTGGTGGGTCGGCGCGGCGAAGGGCGGGAAGTACGTGGTGGGTCTCACCATCGGGACGGGGATCGGCGGCGGCATCGTGCTCGACGGCGAGATCTTCCACGGCGTGTCCGACGTCGCCGGCGAGATCGGCCACACGACCATCGACTCCACCGGCCGCCTCTGCAAGTGCGGCAACTACGGCTGCCTCGAGGCCTACGCGTCCGGGCCGGCGATCGCCGCGCGCGCAGTCGAAGGCATCGTCAGCGGCGTGGACACGCGCCTGCCGGAATACGTCGGCGGCGACCTGACGAAGATCACGGCGCAGACCGTCTACCAGGCCGCGTACGCCAACGACGAGTTCGCGCTTGAGGTGGTGAGGGACACGGCGAAGTTCCTGGGCGCGGGCGTCGGCAACCTGGTCAACATCTTCAATCCCGACGTGGTGGTCATCGCCGGCGGCGTGACGATGGCCGGCGACCGGCTCTTCGTGCCGCTCCGCGCGGAGGTCAAGCGCCGGGCGTTCCAGCCCGCCGTCGAAAAGTGCCGCATCGTCCCCGGCGCGCTCCCCGGCACCGCCGGCGTGATCGGCGCGGTGGCCACGTTCAAGAACCAGGTGTGGGGGGACGTCTGAAGAAGCTCGGCGTCCTCGGCACGATGATCTGGGACACGATCATCGGCCGCGACCCCGCCGAGGCCCCGCTGGAGGAATGGGGCGGCATCGGGTACGCCCTGGCGGGCCTCGACGCGTCACTCGAGCCCGACTGGGAGATCGTGCCGCTGGTCAAGGTCGGCCGCGACATGGCGCCGCGGGCGAACGAGTTCCTCCGGGGGCTGGCCCGGTGCGTGGAGGGCCGCCGGTTCGCGGAGGTGCCGGAAGTGAACCCGCGCGTGCGGCTCAACTACCGCAACCTGGAGCGGTGGTGCGAGCAGCTCGTGGGCGGCGTCCCGCCGTGGACCTGGGCGGAGCTGGGCCCGATGGTCGCGGACCTGGACGCCCTCTACGTCAACTTCATCACCGGCTTCGAGTGCGACCTCGCCACGGCGCAGGCGCTGCGGCGCGCCTTCGACCGGCCGCTGTACGGCGACCTGCACAGCCTCGCCCTCGGGATGCACCACGACGGCATCCGCCGCCACCGGCCGCTGGAGCAGCCGCTGGCCTGGCTGAGCTGCTTCGACGTCGCCCAGGTCAACGAGGACGAGCTGCGGATGATGGGTGGTGAGCCGCTGGCGCTGGCCGCGCACGCCGTGGAGCTAGGCGTCAAGGCCGTGTGCGTCACGCTGGGCCCCAAGGGTGCGTCCTACGTCGCCGCTCCGGGCTTCGACCGACTGCTGGCTGCAGCGGGGCGGCGTGCGGCGCCCCCGGTCGTCCGCACCGCCACGGTGGAAGGCGAGGGGGAAGTGACCAGCGGTGACCCCACCGGGTGCGGCGACGTGTTCGGCTCCACGCTGTTCGCCCGGCTGCTGGCCGGCGCCGATCTCGAGGCGGCGATCCGCGCCGCCAACCGGATGGCGCGGCGCAACGTGTCGTATCGCGGCGCCAGCGGCCTGCAGCATTACCTGCGCGGCGCGCTGGCGCGGAGCGGGGCGGCGTGACCGCCCTAATCGAGGTGCCGCAGAGCTTCGACGACCGCGCCTTCGAGCAGTTCGCCGCCGGCTTCGTCGCCGCCCAGGGCGGCAGCCGCGCCCTGGTGGACGCGCACGCCTGCGAGTGGGCCTCGCCGTACGGACTGGTCGCGCTGCTGTGCGCCGGCCAGGCCCTGGTGGAGCGGCACGGCGCCAAGCCGCTGCTTACCGCGCCCGCCGACCGGGAGGTCGCCGCGTACTGGGCGCGCACCGGCTTCTTCCGCCAGGCGGAGGCGCTGTTCGAGATCCACGGCGCGGTCCCGCGGGTGAAGCAGCCGGAGGAGTCCACGGTCCTGCTGGAGGTCACGCCGGTGCGCGTCGCGGTGGACGTGCACAAGGTGGTGGACCACATCCAGGATCGCGCCGCGGCCATCCTGACGGCCGAGCTGGGGCTCGACCCGAAGGCGACCGTGGGATTCGGTATGGCACTTTCGGAGGCTTGTCAGAATATTGTGGAGCACGCCGGCACCGGAGGCTGGGTCGCGGTCCACGCGTACACATGGCGACGCCGGCTGGGGAAGCGGGTCGTCGTGATCGCGGTGGGGGACGCCGGCGTGGGCTTCCGCCAAACGCTCGCACCGTCGCAGGCGGCGTCGTTCGGCGACCGCTGGGGCGACGCTCGGGCCCTGGAGGCGGCGTTCATCCACGGGGTGAGCCGGTTCCGGGATCCGGGCCGCGGGCAGGGGCTGCGGGGCATCAAGCGCTGGCTCGACCGCTGGAAGGGGAAGATGAGCATCCGCAGCGGCACGGCGCGCATCGCGATGGTCCCGCCGTGGGACGACGACGTGGTGCTGAAGGACGGCTTGGCCCTGTTCCCGGGCGCGCAGCTGCAGATCGTGATCCCTGCCGCCGCTCCGGACGCGCGTCGAGCCGGGAACGACACATCCGATGCGCCGCCCGCACGATCGCGGCCCGATACGAGTACCGCCCCGCCGGAGGCGAAGTGATCGCGGAGATCGACGTCAAGGCGGTGCTGTCCCGGAGCGTCTGCGAGTTCCACAGCGATCTCGTAACGCGGTCCACCGGGCGCGCGGTGCGCAACGGCATCGAGGCGCACCTCGAGGAGCACCCCGACGTCACCGTCGTCGTGCTCGACTTCTCGGCCGTCCGGGTGCTCGACTGCTCCTGCGCCGACGAGGTGATCGCGCAGCTGCTGCTGCGCCGCTCCGCCGGCGACGCGCCTCACGCGACCTACTTCCTGGTCCGCGGCCTCGACGAGGACCACGCCGACCAGATCGACGACGTGCTGCGCCGCCACGGGCTCGCGCTGGTGGCGGAGGAGCGCGGCGGCGCCCCGCGGCTCCTGGGCTGGGTGACGGAGCTGATGCGCACCGCCTGGGAGCGCCTGGCCAGCCGCGGCCCCGCCGAGCCGGAAGAGCTGGCGTCGGACCTCGCGTGGCCGCTGGCCGACGCGCGCGCCGCGCTGGACGAGCTGGCGTTCCGCCACCTCGTGATCCACGCGGACCGCCGCTACATCCCCCTGCCGGCGGCCTAGCGCCGGATGCGCCGCCGTACCGCCGGGCCCTCGACCCTCGCGATCCACGGGGATGCCCACTCGCGCGCCGCCAACGAGCCGGTCGCGGCGCCGATCTTCCAGTCCAGCACCTTCGTCCGCGAGGTCGGGGCGCAGGACGAGACCCTCTACACCCGGTACGGGAACAACCCCAACCAGCTCCGGCTGGCCGAGCGGCTGGCGCGGCTCGAGGGGGCCGAGGCCGCGATCTTCGTCGCCAGCGGGATGGGCGCCACCGCGCTGGCCCACCTCGCCGTCCTGAACCCGGGCGACCATCTCCTGGCGTCCGACTGGATCTACGGCGGGACCCGCAAGCTGTTCACCGAGGAGTTCACGCGGTTCGGCATCGAGGTCGGCTTCGTCAACCCGGAGAAGCGGCGGGAGTGGCGCAGCAAGCTGCGCAAGAACACGCGCGCCATCTTCGTCGAGTCGCCCACGAACCCGTTGATGCGCGTGCTCGACGTGCAATGGCTCGCGGTGCTCGCGGAAGCCGAGGGGATCGCGCTGCTGGTGGATTCGACCTTCGCGTCCCCCATCAACTTCCGGCCGCTGGAGTCCGGCGCCGACGTGGTGATCCACAGCGTCACCAAGTACCTGAACGGGCACTCCGACATCATCGGCGGCGCCGTCGCCGGCGCGGAGACGGTGGTCGAGGAGGTCCGCAACCGGATGAAGGTGTGGGGCCAGGCGCTCGACCCGCACGCCGCGTGGCTCATCGAGCGCGGGATGAAGACGCTCGCGGTGCGCATGCAGCGCCACAACGAGACCGGGCTCGCGGTCGCGAGCTGGCTGGAGCAGCAGCCCAAGGTGCGGCGGGTGCACTACCCGGGGCTGGCGTCGCATCCCGACCACGCCCTCGCGGCGAAGACGCTGGACGGGTTCGGCGGGATGGTCGGCGTCGAGCTGGCGGGCGGCGCCCGCGCGGCGGAGCGGTGCGTGCGCGCCTTCCGCCTCATCACCCACGCGCCGAGCCTGGGCGGCGTCGAGACGCTCGTCTCCGAGCCGCGCTACACGTCCCACGCGATGCTGACGCCCGAGCAGCGGGCCGACGCCGGGATCCCGGACGGCTTCCTCCGCCTCTCGCTCGGGCTGGAGGACGTCGAGGACCTGCTCGAGGACCTCGGCCGCGGGCTCGCCGCCGCCTAGCCTTTGGCCTAGATTGCGGCCGTGATCAAGTTCCTCAACGTCACGAAAGACTATCCGAAGACCGGCGCCGCCCTCACAGACGTCTCCTTCCACATTCCGAAGGGCGAGTTCGCGTTCCTCACCGGCCACAGCGGCGCGGGGAAGACCACCGCGCTGCGCCTGATCTACATGGCCGAGCCGCCGACGTCGGGCGAGGTGCGGGTGTCCGGTTTCACGACCTCGCGCATCGGCGGGCGCGACGTGCCGCGCCTCCGGCGCCGGCTGGGGATCGTCTTCCAGGACTTCCAGCTGCTGGAGGACCGCACGGCGGAGGAGAACGTGGCCTTCGCCCTGGAGGTCACGGGGGCGCGGCGCTCCACCATCGGCCCGCGGGTGATGCGCGTGCTGACGCAGGTGGGCCTCGCCGGGAAGGCGCACCAGTACCCTCGTGAGCTGTCGGGGGGCGAGCAGCAGCGCGTGGCGATCGCGCGCGCCCTGGTCAACGATCCCGTCGTCCTGCTGGCGGACGAGCCGACCGGTAACCTCGACGAGCGGGCGACCCGCGGCATCTTCCAGCTGCTGCGGGACATCAACGCCGCGGGCACGGCGGTGCTGATGGCCACCCACGATCTCGACCTGGTCAAGAGCGTCCCCGCGCACCTGGTCGAGCTGCAGCATGGCGCCGTGGCCTACGATTCGGCCGAGGACACGGTGGAGCCCGCGGCCCCGTGAGACTGGTCCTGCGCGAGACGATGCTCGCCTTCCGGCGCGCGCCGCTGCTCTCGGCGCTCTCCATCTCGACGATCGCCTTCTCGCTGTTCGTGTTCGGCCTGTTCGGCCTGGTCGCCGTCAACATTCACGCGGCCATCGGCACGGCCGCCGAGCGCGTCGAGGTGGTCGCCTACCTGCGCCGCGGCACGCCGATCGAGGCGGTCACGCTCGGGATCGCCGACATTCAGGCCTTTCCCGAGGTGGAGAGCGTCGGGCACATCTCCGAGGCGGAGGCGCTGGCCCGCGCCCGCCGCGAGCTGCCCGAGTTCCAGGACATCTTCGAGGATCTCGAGGTCAATCCGCTCCCGGCCTCGCTGGAAGTGCGGCTCAAGCCGGAGTTCCGCAACGCCACCACGGCCTCCACGGTGGCCGAGCGCCTCAAGGCCTTCCACTTCGTCGAGGACGTCCGCTTCGGCAACGACTGGGTGCAGAAGCTCGATCGCCTGCGCACCATCGCGACCGCCGCCGGAACGGTGATCGGCGCCGCCTTCGCCCTGGTCGCCATCATCATCATCGGCAACACCATCCGCATGGCGGTGCTGCATCGGAGCCGGGAGATCGCGATCATGCGCCTGGTCGGCGCCACCGATGGCTTCATCCGGCGCCCCTTCCTGCTCGAGGGCCTCACCAAGGGCCTGCTCGGCGGCCTCTTGGCGCTCGGCCTCTGCTACGGCGCCTGGTCGCTGGTGGGCATCTATCACGCCGCCGAGTTCTTCACGCCGACCGAGTCGGCGCTCGGCGTCGCGGCCGGCGGGCTGCTGGGCCTCCTCAGAAGCCTGCTGAGCGTCGGCCGCCACCTCCGCAGCGTCTGATGACCCGCAGCGCGCCGGACGGGTGTCGAGCCGGGAACGATACCTCCGAGGCGCAGCCCGCTCGATCACGCCTCGTCGCGAGCATCACCGCCCGCTCCGGCGCCGCGCTGTTCGCCTTCCTGGCGGCGGCGCTCCCGCTCGCCGCCCAGCAGCCCCCTCCCTCCACCGAGGGGCTCGACACGGCGTTGACCAACAGCCAGTCGCGGCTCATCGAGATCCGGCGGGAGCGCGAGCAGCTGGAGAGCGAGATGGCGCGCCTCCGCAGCCGCGTGCACTCGCTCTCGAGCGAAGTGCAGAACATGCAGCTCCAGGTGCAGACCACCGGGCGCATCGTAGGCGAGCTGGACCTCCAGATCTCCGAGATGGGCACGCAGATCGGGCGGAAGACCGCAGACCTCCTGATCGCGGAGGACGCGCTGGCCGAGAAGCGTGCCATCCTCCAGCATCGCCTCATCGAGATCAGCAAACGCGGCCCCCTCTACGCCGCCCAGGTCCTGCTGGCCGCGGAGTCCTTCGGCGACCTGCTCTCGCGCTACAAGTACCTCTACCTGGTCAGCCGGCAGGACCGGCAGCTCGTCAAGGAGGTGCAGGGCCTGCGCGACAGCGCGGCCGCGGGCCGCGACCAGCTGCTCAGCCTCCAGAGCACCCTGTCCCGGCGCCGCGACGAGCGCGCGATGGAGAACCAGCGCTACCGCGACCTGGAGCAGGACCGGCAGCGGAGCCTCCGCGCGTCGCAGCGCGCGGCGGACCGCGCGCAGCAGCAACTGGCGCAGCTGGCCAAGGACGAGGCGCGCCTCAACGACTTCATCGCCGCCCTCGAGCGGCGCCGCCTCGCCGAGGCAAGCCGCGGCGTCGCCGCCGCGTCCACCATCCGCACCTCGGACCTCGGCCAGCTCGACTGGCCGGTGAACGGGAACATCATCTACCGGTTCGGGCGGCAGCAGCTCGGCAACAACACCACCATCCGCTGGAACGGCATCGGCATCGCGGTGGGCCGCGGCACGCCAGTCAGGAGCGTCGCGCCGGGCACCGTCAGGCTGGCGCGGTCGCTCGGCACCTACGGTCCCTCGGTCGTGATCGACCACGGGGGCGGGTACTACACCGTGTACTGTTTCCTCGACGAGATCCAGGTGCGCGAGAGCCAGCAGATCGCCAAGGGCGACGTGGTCGGGCTGTCCGGCGGCGAGAACTCCGACCAGGGCCCGCACATCGAGTTCCAGGTGCGCAAGGAAGGCCAGGCGCTCGACCCGATCGCCTGGCTGCGCCGGCGCCAGTGACATTGGACCCGGGATCAGCGACCGGCGAACGCATCGCGAAGCGCTGCGAGACGTGCGGGCGGTTCCGGCTCTACGCGCCGGACGACGCCTACTGCATCGTGTGCGGCTACGAGAGCCTGGCCTCCGAGTGCGAGTGCGGCCGCAGGTTCGACTACGCGCTCGCCGAGCCGCCAGGCGCGGGGCTGCACTGCCCGCGGTGCGGACGGGACTTCCGCGCCGGGCGCGTCGGCTCGGGATTGGAGTAGCTCCACTGGTCCCGTGGCGCGCGCAGTCGCGCGGTTGCGGTCCCGCGCTTCACCTCCTCGCGTCGTTGCAGCCCCATTTCCCGGATCGTATCTTCGCCGCATGCTTGACGAGCCCCTGCGGACGCTGCGGCAGGTCGCCGACGCGCTCCACCTGCCGGATTCCACCGTCCGCTACTATCGCGACGCCTTTCTCGACCGCATCCCCGCGATCGGCACCGGCCGGCGGCGGCGCTATCCGCCGGCGGCGGTTGCGGTCCTGCGATCCGTGGCCGAGGGCTACGCGGCAGGGCGCACGCGGTCGGCGATCCTCGCCTCCCTGGAGGGGAGCTCGCCCGGCGCGGCAGCCGGCGCTGAGGAGGCGCGTCCCGCCGCCGACGTGTCGAACCTGGAGCTCCTGGCGGCGATCGTGGACGGCGAGCGCGAGCAGCGGGACGCGCTCTGGCAGATGGCCCGGGAGATCGTGCGGCTCACCGACGTGCTCGAAGGACAGGAGAAGGTGCTCACGGAGATCGCGGACCATGCCGGGGTCCGGCCCGCGCTGGCCGCTTCGCAGCCGCTCAAGGCGCTGACCGAGGGCGGCGCCGGAGCGTGGACGCCGGCGGCACCGCTGCCCGCTGCCGCGCCGGCGCCGCTTGCCCCCCCGCCTCCCGAGCCCGCGCGCGCCGCTGCTCCGCCTCCGCCGCCCCTGCCCGCTTCTCCTCAGCCCGCGACGGAGATGGAGCGCCTGCGCACGGAGCTGGAGTCGGAGCGCCAGCTCGTGGAGCGGCTGCGCGAGGCGAAGGTCAAGCTCGAGCATCGCGTGAGCCACGCCGAGACCGCGCTGGAAGAGCAGCGGCCGAAGAAGCGCTCGTCGCTGCTGGGCCGGCTCCTCGCTCCCGGTGAAGAGTGAGCGGGAGGCGCCGCGATCAGCCCGGGGACGACCCGGTCATCGTCCTCGCGCAGATCCGCCACGCGCTCGAGCGACGCACCGCGCGCCGGCGCGAGGCCGTCGCCGAGCTGACCGCCGCGCTCGCGGCGTTGGCCGAGGCGGTCGGGCGGCACGCGGCGCGGGTGGAAGACGTGCGGCAGGCCGTGGAGGCGCAGGGCGGCGATCTCGAGCCGCTGCAGTTCTACGATGCGATGATGGCGCGCTTCAGGCTCGAGCTGCGGGCCGCGGAGCGGTCGCTCGCCGAGGTCTTCCGGGTGGCCGCCGACCGGTCCGCGGCGGCGGGCTAGGCTCCCGGCGCCAGGGCGATGGCGATGCGGTCGTCGGGCGAGGCCTTCGCCTTGGCGAGCGCGGCATCGGCGAGGGCGAAGAGGTCCTCGGGGCGCAGGGCCTCCGGGTGCGGATACGACACCACCCCGGCGGAGAACACAGGATGGTCGCCGCCGAGGTCGGGGAAGGCGTGCTTGCCCACGACCGAGCTGAGCCGCTGAACGAAGTTCCGCGCGCCGCGCCCGTCGGTCTCCGGGAGCACGAGCGCGAACTCGTCGCCGCCGTAGCGCGCCACGAAGTCGGGCGAGCGCAGCTCCCGCTGCAGGATCTGTCCCAGGTCCGCCAGGATCCGGTCGCCGGCCTGCGCCCCCAGCCGGTCGTTCAGCACCCGGAACTGGTCCACGTCCAGCACCACCAGGCAGAACCGCAGCCGGTAGCGGCGGGCCCGCTCGTACTCGTCGCGAAGCCGGCGATCGAGGGCGTCGAGGCTCGCACAGCCGGTGAGCACGTCGAGCGCGCCCGCGTTGAGCTGGCGGCGCGACATCGCGGCGCGGCGTTCCTCGTTCTCCAGGACCTTCGACGCCGCCTTCGCGATCGTGTCCGCCAGGGCGATGTCGCGGGCGGTCAGCTCCGGGTCGCCCTCGCGGGTCCGGAGGAAGAACACGCCGGCGGGCGTCCCTTGCACGAACACGGGCAGCGCGACCGCCGAGCGGATGCCGACTTCCGCCGACTGCGCGTCCCACTTGTCGCGGATCGTGGCGAACAGCGGGTGCTCCCGGACGTCGTCGATGACGACGGGGCGCTCCGTGCGCAGCGCCTCCTGGATCTCCGGGTAGCGCGACAGCTCCACGCGCATGTCCCGCACCGACGGGTTCTCGTACACGGCCACCACGCGCCCGTGCTGCGCCCCCGGCGACGTCAGGACGAAGGAGCAGTGCGACAGGCTCAGGGCCTGGCCCACCCGCCGCACCAGGGTCTGGAAGATCTCCTCGGCCCGCAGCGCGGCCGACACTTCCTGGAAGATGTCGAACAGCAGGTCGCGGGAGCGCAGCGACGCGCGCAGCTCGCGCACCTCCTCGCGGCGCGCCAGCAGGCGGTCCACGCGGGACCGGAGCTCGTCGCCGTCGACCGGGGCAGAGACCGCGTCGTCCGCCCCCGCCAGGATCGCACCGGCGGCGATCCGCGGGTCTCCGGCCGGAAC
>Ga0187765_10000861_pt1 | contig 11402 bp, 9 predicted proteins | sample 0216_QUI02_MP05__3_FD_133018 | JGI IMG/M metagenome (GOLD analysis project Ga0187765, IMG submission 133018) | Tropical peat soil microbial communities from peatlands in Department of Meta, Colombia - 0216_QUI02_MP05_10_MG | ecosystem: Environmental > Terrestrial > Soil > Wetlands > Peat ...
CAGTTGGGGCGACGCATTCTGGCAGGGGCACCAGCTCAATTATCAATACAGCCACTCGCTGTTTGACGACAAATACTTCGCTCACAGCGCCTCGTACGGCGTTCCGCTGCCGTGGCGGGATACACTCACCGTTTCGGGAAGTTATGCCGAGACGGCGGCACCCGCCGACGATGGAATATTCGATGACCGGGGACAAGATCTCCAGTTGGGCCTGCGCTATGCCATAACCTTGCCGAAAATTTCGCTTCTCGACGGCATCGCCAACGAACTCACGGCCGGGCTCGATTACAAACGGAATAACAGCGACCTCGATTTCGGCGGCACGACCGTCTTCCAGAGCACGCCGGAAATAGATCAATTCTCACTAATATATGCGCTGGGCCAGACCGACAAATACGGTGTCACCTCGGCCTCGGGCGAGGGCTATTTGTCGCCCGGCGGCGTTACCGGCGACAATAATGACGGCGCATTCGCGCTCGCGCGCGCGGGGGCCACGGCGCGCTATGGTTATTTCCGCCTTCATCTCGAACGCACGAACTATCTGCCCTGGAACTTCAGCCTGATTGCGCGGGGAAGCGGCCAGGTCTCGAGTGCTAACCTGCTCGCGAGCGAGCAGCTTCCGATCACCGGCAGCCAGGCGGTGCGAGGGTTCAACGAAGACGAAGTCATCGGCGATCAAGGCTATGTGACGACGCTCGAGCTTCGCACGCCCGACATGGATCCGCTGTCCTGGATCGGCGTCACGGGTGTCGTAAACCAACTGCAATTTTTGACCTTTCTCGACTATGGCTTGGCCGCTCCCTTCAAAGTCGTCCAGCCATCGGATGAGACCCGCAGTGCTGCGAGCGTGGGAGTTGGGTTTCGATACTCGATAGCCCCCTACCTGTCCTTGCGCATGGACTACGGCTGGCGCATCCGCGCCCACGCACCGAGCAATCCCGATGACAAGCCCAATGTGCTGCATGTCGGACTGGTCGGCGGTTATTGACGCCCGGTCCCCCAAAATCCGGGTTCGCCAAATCCCGGTCGGCCGATATTCCGGTCGGGAAATATTGGGGAACGCCGAACATCCCGATGGAATTTGCTCCGGCAAGCTTGAACCGCCGGGAAAAGCACCGTCGAACGGCAGGGCATCGACGCCGCGATCCGGGACGTCGGTCCCATCGTCCCGGCAATGCCCCAAGGTGATTGGAGGGTGAAATGTCAGCCTTGTGGCACTTACGAAGGTATCGCGATCCGATCGAACCTTTTTCACGGTGCCGCGTCTATCTCATTGGCAGGCTGGCATGAGCGGGCCGCAAATACGAGGTGCGAGCTACGAAGCCATGCTTGCCGACGTGGCGAAGGGCAATTCCGCGGCGTTCACGGAGCTTTACAACGCCCTGGCGCCAAGGGTGCATCGCTTTGTGGTGAAATCGCTCAAGGATGTGGAAACGGCGAACGACATCGTGCACGAGGCTTACATCGAAGTGTGGCGCAAAGCGCGCTCATATAGGGGGGAATGTTCGGCGTTGACGTGGATCCTGGCGATTGCGAACAACAAGGTTCGCGACCACCTTCGGCGCGGTCAAAACAAAGTCATCTACACCGACGAAATGCCTGAGATCGAAGATGATAGGCCAATGCCATTCGACCATGTCCGAATGGATCAATATGAGCGCCTGGTGCACAAGGTGCTGCCGCGCCTCTCGCTTGTCCATCGACAGGTCGTCGATCTCGCCTATTTTCAAAACCTCTCGATCGCGGCGATCGCGCAGATCATGGATTGTCCGCTCAACACCGTAAAGACACGCATGTTCTTTGCGCGCAAGCAATTGAAGGCGCTTCTCGCCGAGGAAGGGCTTTCCGGAGGTACGATATGAACAAAAGGTCGAATGGGACGAACGCCGATCGCCGATCGTCGCGCAGGATCGATTTCGAGATCGACCCCGAGATCATGCTGCCCTGGTACGTGAACGGCACGCTGCCGGCTTCCGAGCACCGGATGCTGACATGCCGGATGGCAAGTCGCGGCGATTTGCAGCAAAAGTTGGTCGAGGAGGTTCGTCTCCAGGGGGTGGTGCAGACCGAACCGAGTGAGAGGCTCGACGTCGAGGCCGGCATGCGGCGCCTCGCCGCCGATTTGCGCCGCTTTGGCTGGGGTATCGGCGGCAAACGTGCGATGCACGCGGGGTACCATTGGCTCGCTGCTGCGGACCGGCTTGGGCGGAACCTCATCGGGCATATCGCCACGTTTTTGACCGTTTGGCCGTCGCGCGCCCTGGCCGTCACCTGCGTTCTTCAGTTCGCGGTCATCGGCATTTTCGCCTGGACAAGTTACGGGCCAGATGGTGCGCCATTCGTTACGCTCTCCGAAGCCCCACGAGCCTACACGGGGCCGCGCGACTTCGTGTCCTTCGCAACGGGCGCCTCGATCACCGAAATAAGCGAGTTCCTGAGCGCCCACCGGCTCGCCGTCGTTTCAGGCCCAAACACCCTCGGCATGTTCGAGGTCCAGATCCGAACGGGCTCGGGTAGGGACGAGCTTGTCACGTCGGAGGATGCGCAAAAGCTCAAGGCGCTCCTTGTAAGCCGGCCCGATCTGATCGACTTGGTGTTGGACGGCCGCGGTTGACGATTTCGTGGTCGCACCGCCGTGCGTTTCCCTGAAGGCCGTCGGACCGCCGCGATAAAGACCGCGTTGTTGTTGGCGCTTTCGGTACTCGCGTGCTGGTCCCCGCGCGTGGCTGCAGCCGGTGACGATGTCGAGGGCTTGTCTCGGCCGGGTTCCCTTGAACATTTGCTGACGCGGCCGAGCCCCGCCCCAGGGGAGGCATCGGGGGCCGAAGAGCGGGCACCCGGGCCCGGTGCGAGCGCTCCGTCCGGCCGTCCGGGTGCTGCGAGGCAAAATGTGCAATTCGTGGTGCTTTACCGTGCGCACCCGGGCAGTACGGCGGGAAGTGCAGCGCCCGAGGCACTCAATCCGACGGCGCTCGCCGATGGTTTGGGCATCGTTTACCGAACCACGTTCGACTTGCCATCCGTCGGGCTTGCGGTTTCGATCTTCTCCGCAAGGGACGACACCGACGTGGCCGACGTGTTATCCCGCCTGTCGAGCGATCCGCGCATTGTCGCAGCCGACACCAATCGCTCCTTCAAGGGCCTGTCGACGGAGGGGGTCGACCTTCGCGTTCGCGAGTTGCAATACGCCCTGAAGGAGATCAACGCTGTGGGCGTAAGCGAAATCGCCACCGGGCGACACGTCCGCGTGGCCCTGATCGACAGCGGCGTCGATGCGCGGCACGCCGCACTGGCGGGGCGGATACTGGCGCAGGTCGATCTTGTGGGCACTGCCCAAAGCGAGGATGCCGGCGAGCGCATCGAGGAGACCCGGCACGGTACGGGAATTGCGGGCGTGATCGCAGCGCAGGGGAGCATGGTCGGGCTCGCACCCGAAGCGGGTCTGATTTCGATCAGGGCATTCTCGGCGCTACGCCCGCTCGATGAGGACACGGAAAGCACGTCCGACAAGATCGTGCGCGGGATCGACATCGCATTGCGGCTCAAGGCCCGCGTCATCAACATGAGCTTCGGCGGCCCGCGCGATCGTGTGATCGAACGCATGACCCACGAAGCCGCATTGCGCGGCGTGGTGCTTGTCGCGGCGGCTGGCAATGGCGATGGCGACGACGCGGCCTATCCAGCGGCCTATCCCGACGTGATCGCCGTGGCCGCGACGGACAATCGCTCTCGGCTCTATCGCCACGGCCGTGGCGAGCCGGATATGTCGCTGGCCGCACCGGGTGTGGATATCGTCACGACAGGACCGAACGGCGGCTATCAGGTCCTGACCGGGAGTTCGATTGCGGCGGCGCACGTGTCGGGACTCGCAGTACTCGTGATCGAACTCGCACCGACTCTCGGCCCCGCCGATGTCAGGGCGATCATGTGGCGCACGGGGCGTAGCCCAGCCGCAAGCCCCGGCGACGGCCCGGCCGTGCCACGTCTTATCGACGCCCGCGCCGCGCTCGCGAGCGTCAATGCCCAGGCGGTCGCCCATGCCGGCCCCGTCCGCGCCGCGCAGTGAGCGCGCGAGGGCGCGGCGATATTGAACATCATGCCGCGGACCGCTGAACCGCCTAAACGATCGAACGCCTAAGTGGAGAGAGATCGACGGATCGGCCAGCGGTCGAATTGGCCAATGATGCTGTCATTGTCTTATTAACCGACCAGGCTTCACTTTTTTTGCCTGAGACGCTCAGGGACATCCCAGCTCTCGTTGCCGGCGCCCACACTTAATTGTATGGGCGTTCGTGCTTTTGTACGATCCTCACCAGCCGAATATCACGACCGTGGCCAGGAAAAAATATTTTTCAGCGACGGTTCAATAAGTGCCGCAAGAACATTCGCCTTGACGTTGCCGGAGAAGTCAAATCGCGCGGCGGTTCGATGGGAGGAGCCCATGACCAATCAGGCGATCGAGAGAGAAAAACCCAAGCGGCTGGCGCAGGTCGGTCGCTTCCTCCTTCGCGAATTCAAAGAGGTATTGCCGCCGACCATTTTCTTCTTCATCGGCTTCAACCTCATCTTGTTCACGAAGCAGCTGATCCTCGCCGCCTATCTGATCCAATTCACGGGATTTTTCATTGCGACGACCTCGGCATTGATCGTCGCCAAGGCCGTACTGGTCGCCGATACATTGCCGTTCCTGAAGCGTTTCGATCGCCGCCCACTCGCGGCTCCCATTCTCTTCAAGACAGTGGTCTACACGGTAATCGTTTTTATAGCGCGCCTGATCGAGGCTTTCGTTCGCTATGCAACGACGATCGGCGCTGTCGGCCACGGTCAATTCATCGCGTACCAATTGGCCGACTTCAGCTGGCATCAATTCATTGCCACGCAGATGTGGATCTTCGTGCTCTTCCTGATTTACGTGACGGGAAGCGAAATTAACGCGATGCTCGGCCACGGCGAGTTGTACAAGATTTTCTTCGTTCGGCCCTCGCCGGAGCTGAAAGCCGTGCGGCGCGCACGCATCCGCTTGCTGGTGCGGTTGGCGCACTTGACCGAAGCGCACTCGATCGCGGAGTTGAGCACGTCCGGTTCTGCACCCCACGATGAACTGGTCGCCATACTTCGCGATTTGGCGGGAAAAAATGGACCGGCGAGAGTGCGATGACGCACGTACGCATTCGCGTCCATTAAAATAACTTGCAACGACGGCAGGGATGTCAAATGATGGCATCAAGCGAGGGAGGCGCTTCGAATGGATGAAATTGTTCCGTTCGTTTTGGGCGCCGTGCTGGGCGCCTTAATCTGGACATTCACCTCTGGCCGCATGCGGCTCGCGCTAAGTGTCGGCGCGGTACTCGTGTCCGGCTTCGCCGCGACCATGCTGAGCGGCGAATATCTCGAAAGCTGGGTTTATCTGCTGCTTGACTTTGGCGAGGCGGCCATCGGTCTTGCGATTGGCATGTTTATCGCCCGCCGGGTGCAGTCGAGCCGCGCGTCTCAGCGCCTGCGCTCACCGACCGAAACAAAAGCACACCGTTAAAGGTCCGGGAGCCGCCCTCCGATCTCGCGGGCCGAGCGCCACGCGCGGCCCGCCACGCGTCCCATGCGCGCACCGGCCTCTGCCGGTAGTACATTCACGCATCGGGACGGGCGCCAGTCGACAAGCGTGACTCTGACAAGCGCCGGCGATGGAGGTTCCAATGGCAAAAACTGCAAAGCCGCAGGGCCCGCGCGACCGTGGGGCAGGTAAGCGTCGCCCCGATCGCGATCATGATCGGAAGCACGGGGACGAACCCGGACGTTCCGACCCACTCGGGCGCGACTACCCCGTATTCTCAAAGCTACGCGGCGCACGCTGGCAGGGAAGCGCACCTGCCACGGCGCAAGCGTTTGCACGCGCCGTCTCCCAATGGCGGCGGCTTCCCGGTGCGGTCGGAACGACGGCGACCGACCTTGGCAAGGGCGCCACGGAGCCGCCGCCTGCTACCGGCGGGGGCGAGAAGGGTGACGTGCCGTGACCCTGAACGGCTCCGTTTGGCTTCCGGTAGGGCCGAGCCCCGTTGCCGAAGGCTCCACCAACGACAACGGAATGGTTACATCCATTGCGTTCAATCCCAACAACCCGAAGACACTCTATATCGGGACGGTAGCAGGGGGCGTGTGGCGCTCCCGCGACGGCGGCGATCACTGGACGCCGCTCTTCGATCGGCAGTTGTTGATGGGGATAGGCGATCCCGGCGGCGTGGCGGTCGATCCGAACAATACCGACACCATCTACGCCGGCACCAGCGCCCGGTGGCTGTTGGGCGACGCCAATCCCACGTATTTCAACGCCAACCAGGCGGCACAGGGCCTTTATAAATCGACCGATGGCGGCAACAGCTGGATCCAACTCGGCTCCGGATTTCCCGCAAGCAACACCGGCAACGCCCTGACGGCCTTTTTCGGCACGAACATCAACGTCGTCATCGTCGATCCCCAGAACAGCAATAACCTTTACTGCGGCACCCAGAACGGCGTTTGGACATCGAACGACGGCGGCCAGAACTGGACGCAAGGCAACAACACGATCGGCGGGGACGCCCGCACACTCGTGCTCGATTCCACGTCACCGGCGGCCGCGCGCATTCTCTATGCCGGCATATCCGGCGTCGGCGTCTTCACGTCGACCGATAGCGGCGCAAATTGGACGCTGATTTTGGCCGGCGGCACGCCCGTGGTTGCCGCAGCCATTGGCCCATTTCCCAATGGGTTCGGAAAGGTCGTGGTCGCATTGGCGCCTCCCACCCCGATACCGAACCCCGGGGGCATCCAAGTCATTTACGTGAGTCTCCAGGGAACCGGCGGGGCCCCCGACCCCGTTGGGCTATTCGAGACCACCAATCAGGGATTCACATGGACGCAGGCTACGGCCACGGGCATGCCGAAGCGCACGCAAGGGGGCTACAGCTTCCACATGGGCGTCGATCCGGCCTCTCCCGGCGACGGGGTGAACGACATCATTTATTTCGGCACGGTCAGCCTCGCGAGCTCGACGAACTCAGGCGCATCGTTCACGAGTATTTCCGGCGTCCATTCGGATAATCACACATGGACATTTGTGCCGCAGACAGGTGGAGCGCCGACGATCGTTTATGTTGGCACCGACGGAGGCATCAGTGTCTTTAGCGGTGGTACTTGGACCTCCAAAAACAGTGGCGGCTTGCAGACCGGCTTGTTCTACAACGTCGACGTGAAGCCGGACGCAAGTGCCAGCGTCCTGATCGGGGCACTCCAGGACAATGATATCCTGACCACGAAAACCGCCAGCCCCCCAGGCTGGTTCGGGGCAATCGGCGGTGACGGATGGAATGCGGTCTATGACGGTCAGATCGCCGGACAAACCTACGCCAGTGCCGGCTACTTCTCCAATCCCTGCACTAGGGTCTTTGTATCCACCAACGACGGTGTCAACTACAGCAACATCACGCCGTGGGGCACGCTCACGGACGGTGGCTGTTATCTCGCCCCGCTCGCGACTGATCCCAGTAACGGCGGCGTCGTTTACGCGAGCGGCAACCAAAACCTTTGGCAGTCGCGGAACGGCGGGGGAACGTGGCGAATTCTGAATAACTTTGGCTCGACTGGAGCCATCGACGTCGCACCGACCAATGGCAACAACGTCGTCATCGCCATCGGCACCAGCGTGTTCGTCACCACCAACGCGCTTGCCATTTCCGGCGTGACGTTCACCAACATCACGCGCAATCTGCCGGGCCGCACTGTCAGCCGCGCGCGCTTCGATCCCGCGGACCCGACGATAATTTACGCTGTCCTTGGCGGCTTCAACGGAGGCGGCGGCAGCGGTCACGTCTTTCGCACGACCATCGGCGGTTCGTCATGGGTCGACATATCGCCGACCGTTGGATCGCTTAACGAGCCGTTGGATTTACCCTTCAACGCCATCGCCATGGACGGCACCACGACACCGACCACGCTGTTCGTCGGCACCGACCTCGGCGTACTTCGTTCCATGGATGGCGGAAATTCCTGGTCCATTCTGGACGATCTGCATTTTCCGCGCGCTCAGGTATCCGATCTCGTATTCAATCCGCTCGCGGGTGTGCTGGTCGCGGCCACCTATGGACGCGGTGTCTTCAAATTCGGTTTACCGGCCGGACCGGCGATTTCCGTTGGTTTGCAGGACAATCTGGCGTTCGGAACAATCTGCGGCGGGACAAGCTACCTGACGATCACGGTTTACAATGTCGGCGTTGCGGACCTCATCGTATTCAATGTGCAGGTGCTCGTCGGCTCGAGCGACTTCAGTGTTCTGCCCACACCGGCGACCCCCGTTACGATCGATCCCGGCGAGGAGATGGTCTTTACCGTCGCCTACAATCCCTCGGTCGCCGGGGTTGGCGAAACCGCGATCATCCGCATCACCAGCAACGACCCGACGGCACCCTTCGTCGATGTCCAGGCGACTGGCATCGAAGGAACGGGACAGCTCACGACCGCGATCGCCGATAACGGCGATTTTGGGAAGGTATGCCTGGGCGCCTTCGCCGACGAGCCGCTCGTGCTCAACAATTCCGGTCAGTGCCCGCTCTCGGTATTGTTGATTACCTCGACCTCGGGCGAGTTTCAGACGCCGTCCGTCGTGAGTTTTCCGATCAACATAGCACCCAGCACTTCGGTCGCGGTGCCGATCCGCTTTCAGCCGGCGGCATACGGCGTGCGGGGCGGGTCGATCACGATCTTCAGTACCGACCCCGCGAGCCCTGCCACGGTTGCTGTCTTCGGCATAGCGCCCGCACCGCGGCTGGCGCTCGCGATTGCGGACAAAGGCAGCTTCGGCCATTGCTGTGTCGGCTCGTTCGTGGATGAGCCGCTTCTTCTCTCCAACTCCGGCGAGTGCACGCTGTCGGTCGTGTCGATCACGAGCTCGGCAGCCACATTCCTGGTGCCGGAGGTATTGTCCTACCCGCTGACGATCGAGGCGGGGAGCGCCTTCAGCGTGCCCATCCGCTTCGAGCCAACGAGTCTTGGTCCGACCTCCGCCACAATCACGGTCGTGAGCAACGATCCGGCGAGCCCGGCGACGATCTCCGTCACGGGCGACGCACCGCCCGGCAAGCTCGCCGTTTGCGGCTCGGCCTTCTTCGGCGGGGTCAAATGTTGCAAGCGCGAGCAGCGGCGTGTTTCGATCTGTAATGTCGGCGATTGCACGCTCCACGTCCGCCGCGTCAGATTGAGGCGACGGCACCGGCACTTCCACCTGATCCTCAACCCGTTCCCCGCACCGTTGCATCCGGGTGCATGCCTCGACGTGGTGATCGAGTATCACGCAACGGAGCACGATCCCCGGTGGTGCGAGCTTGTGATCGAGAGCGACGATCCGACCGATCCGGTGCGCCACGTCCTCGTGGAGGCGTGGACGATCTGGGACTGCTGCGAGGAGCATTGCTGCAAGTGTCGCAAGGAAGGTTGCGATCCGTGCTGCGAATGCGTGAAGCGGTGTGGCAAGCGCTGCGATGACGACGACGATCGCGGCCACAGGCATCGCGGCCACAGAGACCGCGACCACGGAGAGCGCGGCGATAGGAATCGCGTCGACGACGATCGCGATGATGATGATCGCGACGATGATGATCGCGACGATGATGATCGCGACAGGCGGTGACTGCGCGCGCGCATTTCAAAGCGGCGCTGCTTAGGTCGGACGCTAGCGCGTCGCGCGCGTCATTGCCACGGCGTGCCGCGCGCGATAGGTTCCGTTGCGGTTTGCGATTCCGAGGGCAAATGTGCCAATTTGCCGATGAGCGCTATCGCTCAGCGTCCGGCAGTCGGATGGATTTGGCATAGCGTCCGGATCGGTTGCTCGTGCAGCGACCGAGCGATGATATTAAAGGAGGTCCCCGATGTTTGACATGAAGAATCTCGCGAAACTGAAGACGATCGAAGCCAAGGCACCCGAGGCAATGAAGGCGTTTGCGGCGTTCGACAAAGCAGCCCTTGCCGACGGCGCCATTCCCGTGAAATACAAGGAGCTGATTGCAATCGGTGTCGCCTTCACGACGCAATGCCCCTACTGCATCGAAATTCACACTCAGCGCGCGCGCGCCGCGGGCGCTTCGGATGAAGAGGTCGCGGAAACCGTTTTGGTCGCGGCTGCATTGCGTGCGGGTGCCGCCGTCACGCATGGGACGCACGCCTTCAAGGGCTAATGCGCAGCCCATGGGAGGCGCGATTGCGCCGCGAAATCGTTGGGATCGGGTGACGCGTTCGATTTGTCAAAAGCGTCACTTTGCTGACGGGTGTCCCGCCGTGCGTGCCGACCCTGCGTGACCGTCACACCTTGCGGCGCGGATCGGATCCCGGGTCGCCCCCGGCCGCGGCCACGACGAGCCTTCCGATGTAGTGCGCCCAACCTTTCTCGTGGTCGGCGCACGTCTGGGCGTCCGGCAGACCGCTGTGGGTAAAGCGCAGGAGCGTGCCGCCATTCCGGTCGAGCAGGTCGATCTCGATCAGGCTCGACCCCGGCGGCACCTTTTCTTTTCCTTGCCAGCCGAAACTGTATGCAAGGCGATGAACGGGAATCACTTCCGTGAACCGGCCTTGTGCGATGTCGACACCGTTGACATTGACGAGGTAGAGACCGTCGAGGTGCGGTTCGACCTTCGCCTCCGTGCCCATCCAGCGCAGGATCTTTTCCGGATCCGTGAGAAAAGCGAAGACGGTCGCCGGCGGTGCAGCGATCTGAACCTCACGCCGGACGGTGAACGCTTCAGCCATTGAAAATCTCCATCGGCAAGAGTGCAGAGTGTTGCCCGCCGCAGCGACTCTCCGTCCGAGCCGCGCGAAGTGGGGCCTATTTCAAGTGAAATCATGTTCTCATGCAAGGGTTGCAGCACTATGATTCCCCGGATGCGGCTGCCTTCCACCCTCGCCTGGCTGGTCGACGAGGCCGGCGCTGCGCGTGGCGCCGATCGCTTCCTGGCAAGTCTTGGTACGAAACTGATCGCCGATGGCGTGCCGCTCGTCGGCGGCGCATTGACCCTGACCGCGGCTCATCCGATCATTGCGCGCCGCACTTGGTTGTGGCGGGCGGAAACCGGATCGGTGATCGAAGCGCTCGGCTTCGGGCCGATGGACGTGGCCGGGCAGGGAGCCGGCTCCGAACACGGCAAAGTCGGTCGCGATTGGCTTGCGGCTCTCGGCACGGGTCTGGTGCAGGAAGACGCTGCCGGCCCGGCGACAGAGAGCCAGCCGTCCGCCGGCCCGGTGCTCGCCTGGGCGCTTTCCCATCCACTCGCCGAAGATCAATCCACATTGTTGCACCAGACCGCACGCTTCGCCGCAGCACCGCTTGCCAGCCTGAGCTGGCGGGCGACGCTCGCGGCCTTGCTCGAAGCCTATCTCGGCCG
>Ga0187765_10000862_pt1 | contig 11399 bp, 10 predicted proteins | sample 0216_QUI02_MP05__3_FD_133018 | JGI IMG/M metagenome (GOLD analysis project Ga0187765, IMG submission 133018) | Tropical peat soil microbial communities from peatlands in Department of Meta, Colombia - 0216_QUI02_MP05_10_MG | ecosystem: Environmental > Terrestrial > Soil > Wetlands > Peat ...
CGCCACTTGCCCTTGGGGTTGGGGTCGAAGATGAGCCCGTCATCGGCGGTCGAGTGCAGCCAGCCATTGGCCTGTATTTCGGCTTCAAGCTGTCCCGGTCCCCAGCCGGCAAATCCGAGCGCCAGGATGCATTTCTCGGGGCCGGAGCCACGGCCAATCGCGCGTAGAATGTCGAGGGTCGAGGTCAGCGCCACGCGGCCGTCCACCACAAGGGTGCCTTCTTCGGTGTAGTCGGCCGAGTGTAGTACAAAGCCTCTACCCGGCTCGACAGGCCCGCCGAAGCGCACTTGGGAATCGAACTTGAGCCCGTCGGTGGAGATCTTCAGCTTTTTCATCAACTCCGACAGAAGCACCACCGGATTGTCGGCGAGCTTGTTCACAACGAGCCCCATCGCACCCTCGTCGCTGTGCGTGCACAAATAGATGACGGTGCGCGCGAAGCGGTGGTCCTGCATTTGTGGCATCGCCACTAGCAAATGCCCCGCAAGTGTGGTCAAGACACTCGATCTCCTTGTTCTTGTTCACCTTTGAGATAGGTCTCCCCGGCCGTGGAGACAAGCGTCCCCCAGCAGTGGTATCGCCCGTTGACACGCTTGTGACGAATTCGGCAGCCTCTTCCGAACCCGCAAGGTCTATATAGGCGCCAGATCAGCCGAAAGGCCTTAAGTCCGCCCCGATGCTGCAAGTTCTGGATCAACTGTCGCGCTGGCCGAGCCTCGGCGCCGTTTCAGTGGCGCTTCTCCTTGCGGGGATGCCCGGCAACAGCCATGCCGAAGCCGGCGCCTCCGGCTGGTTTGAGACGCAGCAGGGGCGGGTCCGGTTGGTGGCCGCGGAGCCAAGCATCTCGACGGGGGAGACGGTACAGCTTGGCCTTCAGTTTGAGTTGGAGCCGCACTGGAAAATCTATTGGCGCTCGCCCGGGGATGCCGGGTTCCCGCCCGAACTGGACTTCGCCGGGTCGGATAACTTGGCCGGCGCCACAGTCGCCTGGCCGGCGCCGCGCCGCTTCAGCGTGCTCGGCCTTGAAACCATGGGCTACGAGGGTGCGGTGGTGCTGCCGATCACCGCGCGGCTCGAGCGGCCGGGACAGGAGCTGCATCTCTCAGCGGCGCTGCGCTATCTCACCTGCGAGACCGTCTGCATCCCCTATGAGACGGTCTTGCACCTGGACCTGCCGGCAGCGGCGGGAGCCTCGGTCCGGCCGGCGTTCCGGGACCTGATCGAGCACTATCAGGCGTTGGTCCCCGGCGACGGCGCAGCCACGGGCCTGCATCTCGATGGCGCCACCTTCGAGGCCGGGGTGAAGCCGACATTGGTGCTCCGCCTCGCGGCCGATCCGCCGCTTGCTCAGCCTGACGCCTTCATCGAAGGGCCCGATAGCCTTTCTTTCGGCAAGCCGATCCTCGAAGCCGCAGCCGATCCTCGCCACCCCTTGCTCCGCCTTCCGGTGTTCCTCGCCGACAAAAGTGAACAACTGCCGACCGGGACACCGATCCGAGTAACCGTGGTTGACGGCGAACGCAGTCTCGATGCAACGACGGTTCCCGCGCTCGAGGAGGCGACAGGCGGGTTCGGGTCGCGATTGGCCATCCTTCTGGTGGCGTTGTTGGGCGGCCTCATCCTCAATGTGATGCCGTGCGTGCTGCCCGTGCTGTCGCTCAAGGTTCTGGGCGTGGTGCGCGCGGGTGCCGAAAATGCAAGCCTCCTTCGGCGCCAATTCCTTGCGAGCGCGGCAGGGGTTTTGGCGTCGTTCCTGGTGTTGGCGGGCGCGCTGATCGCCGCGCGCGCCGCCGGTGTCGCGGTCGGTTGGGGGCTGCAATTCCAGCAGCCGGTCTTTCTCGCCTTCATGTTGGCGATCACCGCGCTGTTCGCCGCCAACCTTTTAGGCGCATTCGAGATTCGCTTGCCGCAATTCGTCACCGACCACGTGGGTGTGATGTCAGGCAAATCCGGTATCGTCGGCAGCTTCGCGACCGGCGCATTCGCGACTTTGCTGGCGACGCCATGTTCCGCGCCCTTCGTCGGCACGGCCGTGGGTTTCGCGCTCGCCGGCAGCAGCGGCGACATTCTCGCGATTTTCGCGGCACTGGGGATCGGTCTTGCGCTTCCCTATCTGGCGGTGGCGGCTCTCCCCGGTGTTGCACGGCTGCTGCCGCGGCCGGGGCGCTGGATGGTGGGGCTGCGTAAGCTCATGGGCCTGGCGTTGCTCGGCACCGCGGTCTGGCTCGGCTTCGTTTTGAGCGCCGAGATCGGTGCCGGACCAAGTGCGCGCCCGGATGCCTTCTGGCGACCCTTCGAGCGGCAGCAAATCGCGCCGCTCGTCGCCCAAGGCCACGTGGTGTTTGTCGATGTTACCGCCGATTGGTGTCTCACCTGCCAAGTCAACCGGCGTCTGGTGCTCGATCAGGCAACGGTCCGCTCGCACCTCGCCGCGGGCGACGTCGTGGCAATGCAGGCGGACTGGACGCGGCCCGATGCGTCGATCGCCGACTATCTGCGCAGCTACGGCCGCTTCGGTATTCCCTTCAACGCGGTCTACGGTCCAGGCGCGCCGCAGGGAATTGCGCTCTCGGAACTCCTCACCGCCGACGAAGTGTTGGCCGCGCTGGCGCGCGCCAAGGGTTCAGGGGCCGTGGCGGGCTCGCCCCGCGGGGGATGATTTTCGAACCGGGACGCCCTATGTTAGCGGCCATTCTGTCCACATCATCGCCAATCCGGAACGCCGCAAGCAGTGCAGCAAGAAAGGGAGCACCAATGATCAAGGTAGGCGACAGAGTTCCTTCGGTGAAGCTCAAGCACATGACCGCTGAAGGCATCAAAGACATCACGACCGACGAACTCTTCAAGGGCAAGAAGGTCGTTCTGTTCGCGCTGCCTGGCGCCTTCACGCCAACCTGCTCGGCCAAGCACCTCCCGGGCTTCGTGCAACGCGCCGCGGAGATCAAAGCCAAGGGTGTCGACACCGTTGCGTGCCTCTCCGTCAACGATGCCTTCGTCATGAACGCCTGGGGCAAGGAGCAGAAGGTCGAAGATAAGGTGCTGATGTTGGCGGATGGCAATGGCGATTTCACCAGGGCGGTCGGCCTCGAAATGGACGGCACCGGTTATGGCTTGGGCCAGCGCTCGCGCCGCTATGCGATGGTGGTGCAGGACGGCGTCGTCAAGGCGCTCAATATCGAAAACCCCGGGGCCTTCGAGGTTTCAAGCGCGGAAGCGGTGCTGAAGGCGCTGTAATCGCGGTTAGTTCCCGGAAGCCTCGGCACGTGCCGCCGTAATGGCGGCGCGGGCAAGCGCGTCGGCGCGTTCGTTCTCGGGGTGGCCCGCATGGCCGCGAACCCAGACCCATTGCACCTCGTGCCGTTCGAGCGCCGCTTCAAGCCGCTGCCAGAGATCGACGTTCTTGACTGGCTTCTTGTCGGCGGTGCGCCACTTTCGGCGCTTCCAGTCGGGGAGCCAGCGGGTGACCCCGTCCATGACGTAGCGGCTGTCGGTGTGCAGCCGCACGCGGCAAGGCCGCTTCAAGGCTTCGATCGCCGAAATCGCCGCCATCAACTCCATGCGATTGTTGGTCGTCTCCGCCTCATACCCCGAAAGCTCGCGCTCGACGCCGCGAAACCGCAGTACCGCGCCCCAGCCGCCCGGTCCCGGGTTGCCGCTGCAGGCGCCGTCGGTGAAGATGTCTACGGTCTCTTCTTGGTGGCCAGTTTTGGCGTCGCGGCTCGAAGCCGTCATCTCGCCCATCCTCGCCCCTTGACCCGTGACGTAGGGTTCAATCCGATCATCCGTCGAGACCGTAGCCGCTCGCGCGCGTGATGCCGCGGTGGAAGCGCAGCTTGTTGAGGTATTCGAGCGGATCCTTGGGGCGCACCAGCGCGCCCGCGGGGTGGTTCAGGAGATCATAGAGCCGGGTCAGCAGGAAGCGCAGCGCGCCGCCGCGCGCGAGCAGGGGCAGTGCGTCGAATTCCGCCTCTGAGAGCGCGCGCACCGCGCGATAGTGCGAGAGCAGCAGCCGCGCCTTGGTGACATTGAAGTCGCCGTCGCTCTCAAAGCACCACGCGTTGAGGCAGATAGCCACGTCGTAGGCCAGGAAATCGGTGCAGGCGAAGTAGAAATCGATCAATCCCGAAACCTGATCGCCGCGGAAGAAGACGTTGTCGGGGAACAGATCGGCATGGATCGTGCCGCTCGGCATATCGGAGGGCCAGAGCCGTTCCAGGGTCTCCAGTTCTTGGCCCAATTCCTCGGAAAGGCCCGGCTTCACTTCATGTGCGCGCTCCCGACACGCTTCGAAAAGCGGACGCCAGCCCGCGACCGAGAGATTGTTCGGCCGGCGCATCGGAAAATCGATGCCCGCGAGATGCAGCCGCGCCAGCGCTTCGCCGACGCCGGCGCAATGGATGGGCCGTATGCGGCGCGGCCACAGGCCCTCGAGGAAGGTGACGATCGCCGCCGGCCGTCCGCAAAGCTCGCGCAGCGCCCGGCCGTCCCGCGCCGTCACCGGTGTGGGGCATGCGATGCCGTGCCGTGCCAGATGCTCCATGAGCGCGATGAAGAACGGCAGGTCGCCGGGGGCGACCCGCTTTTCGTACAGGGTCAGGATGAAACTCGCGCGCTCGGTCCGCAGCAGGTAGTTGGAGTTTTCGACGCCCTCCGCGATCCCCTTGCAGGAGATGACCTCGCCGATATCGTACTGCGCGACGAATTGTGCGAGCTCCTCGTCGCCGACATCGGTATAGACTGCCACGCGCGCGTCCTTTCGCTCGGCCTCGCCCGCACCGTCCCCGGCCCTTGTGCGGGCCCGGAGCGTCGCATAGAGTCCCGCCGCGCTTCGACTAGCGAGGGCAGTGTGCGGTCGAGGCGGGCAAGCTAATATGGCGATCCATCATAAGGGAAGAGGGGTCATGGCGGAGCCGATTCCAGCGCAAAAAGCACCTTACGGCGTGACAGTCGAGGCGGGGCGTGAGTACTGGTGGTGCGCCTGCGGCCGCAGCAAGACCCAGCCTTTCTGCGACGGCTCGCACAAGGGAACCGGGCTCGCGCCGCATCAGTACAAAGCCGAAAAGACGCAGCAGGTTTGGTTTTGCGGCTGCAAGCAGAGCGGCGGCAAGCCGTTCTGCGACGGCACTCACAACCGCATTTGATGCCGCTTCGGGCTTTCTGCCGCGCACCGAGGGGAAGGGTGCGCCCGCGGCGGTGCGCACTCTTGGGCGCGACTGGGTTGGGTCTCGCGGCCGCGCTCGCCGCGTGCTCCAGTGGAAGCGACACGGTGACTTGCCCCCGCTCGGCAATCATGCCGGACCTGCAAGCGGTGGTGCGCTTCAAACCGGGTACGGGCCGCGCCGACACCGACGCCGCCTATGGCGTGCGCTTGCTGACGGTTCCCATGAACTGCCATTATGAAAAGAAGGACAAATCGCTCGATATCGCGGGCAAGCTGGGCATCAGCGCGATACGGACTGACACCCTGACCAAAGAGGCTCAGGCCGACTATTTCGTTGCCATCGTCAACCGAAGCGACACGATCATCGGCAAGCGCGAGTTCACGCTCGATCTCAAATGGTCCGGCGACCAGCGGCGCATCGAGATCACGGACGAGTTGCACTTGGTCATCCCCTTGGCGGCGGGCACCAGTGGCGCCGACTACGCGATCCTCCTGGGCTTTCAGCTGACGCCGGAGGAACTCGAGTACAATCGCGCGCATCTCAAGCTCCCAGGTTCGGACTGACGCGTTGGTTTGCTGAGCCCGTCGACGCCGAGCGGGCATCCGTCACGGGGCTCGACCACTCGGGTCTCGGTTGCCGCTCACCGTTCGAATCCGGAGTTGTCCACCGCGCGACGACGCCCCCAACCTGTGAGTTTCGAGGAAAAGCGAAAAAGCAAGCCGGTACAATCGACTGCTGAAGTCATCGGACGGAAGACCCTGTGGATCGCCATCGAATCGTAATCGTTTGATATGTGAGGGCCGCACCTGCACAGTATGACCATGCTCAACCCCAACGGTGCCCATGAATAGCCGGGATTCCGAGGCGACGCTGCTGCCGCTGACGGAGGAGTCCGCCGCGCCGGCGCCGCGCGCCGGGACCGGCGTGCTGCCCTCCCAGGCCATCATGGCGATGATTCGCAGCCGCGAGCTCAGCGCGGTACCGGAGATCGATCTTGCACAAGTCCAGCCGGCGAGCATGGATTTGCGCCTGGGGCACTATGCCTATCGCGTGCGCGCGAGCTTCCTACCGGGTTCCGATTCGACCGTGATGGAAAAGGTCGAGCAGATGAACGGCCAGCAGGTCGACCTCTCGAAGAGTGCCGTGCTGGAGCAGGGGCACGTCTATGTGATCCCCTTGATGGAGAGCGTCGATTTGTCGGCTCAGGTGGCCGGGCTCGCCAATCCCAAGAGTTCGACCGGTCGGCTCGACATCTTGACTCGTTTGATCGCGGATCGCGGCACGGTCTTCGATCAGGTGGAGCGCGGTTACAAGGGCCAGCTTTACGTCGAGGTTGCGCCGCAAACCTTCAGTGTGGTCGTGCGCCAAGGCTCGCGCCTCAATCAAGTGCGGTTCCAGCGCGGGAACCCGGTCATCGCCGCGAGCGAGCTGCAGGATTTATACGATAAAGGCCAGCTCGTGAGCGCGAATCAGCGGCAGCCGATCCGCGCCGGCCTCATTCCCGTGACGATCGACCTGATGGGAAGCACGCGAAACAGCGTGATCGGCTACCGCGCCAAGAAGCACGCCGATATCATTGACATCGATTTGGCCGGTAAATACGAGCCGGACGAGTTCTGGGAGCCGATCCAGCGTCCGCGATCCGGAGGGATCATCCTCGACCCCGGCGAGTTCTATATTCTCGCAACGCGCGAGGAGGTGGGCGTGCCGCCCAATTTGGCGGCCGAGATGGTCCCCTATTACACGCGATCCGGCGAATACCGCGTGCACTACGCCGGTTTCTTCGATCCGGGTTTCGGCTGGAACGAACGCGCGACCGGCAGCCGCGCGGTGCTTGAAGTCCGATCGCACGAAGTGCCGTTCATGCTGGAGCACGGCCAGATCGTGGCGTGGCTGCGCTACGAGCGGATGGCGGCGCTTCCCGATCGTGTCTACGGGGCGACACTCCGTTCGAATTATCAGAACCAAGGCTTGGCGCTCGCCAAGCACTTCCGCGCTTTCGGGAGTTGAGAGCAGCACGCTGCGGCTGGTCTTCGCTCGCCCGCGGTGCTAAGGTCCCGGCCGTGCCGTAAGCACCTCGATGGGAGAGATCGGGCTCGCATGTTGCAGATGCGAAGCCCGGCGCCGAAGGAGCAACCGCCCCGGAAACTCTCAGGCACAAAGGACCGTCGAGGCGTGGGCACTCTGGAAAGCAGGTCGGAGGGAGCGATCCCGCCGGCCTCACCGAAGAGGTAAACCGGACGGTAGTGAAACCGCCGGCGAATCTTTCAGGTCCTGGGACAGAGGGGCTTGCGCCGCGCGCATCAGCGCGCGTTTGCGAGACCGCCAGTTGCCCAGGGACCCATGACCGATCAACCTCTCGAAAAAACCCCGCTCCACGCGCTGCACCTGGAAATGGGCGCGCGCATGGTGCCGTTCGCGGGCTACGACATGCCCGTGCAATACAAGACCGGCATCGTCGCGGAGCATCTGCACACGAGAAGCGCAGCCGGGCTCTTCGACGTCTCGCATATGGGGCAGCTCCGCCTCGACGGGCCCGATGCCGCGCGCGCGCTCGAAACGTTAGTGCCCGGCGAAATCCAGGCGCTGAAGCCCGAACGCATGCGCTACACGCTGCTGACCGAAGCGCAGGGCGGCATCCTCGACGACCTCATGGTCACCAACCGCGGCGATCATCTGTTCTTAGTGGTGAATGCGGCCTGCAAGGCCGATGACATCGCTCACCTCAAGCGCGCATTGGAGCCGCGGGTCAAGGTGACGCCGCTTCCGGAGCGCGCACTGCTGGCGCTGCAGGGTCCGAAGGCCGCCGCGGTGCTGGCGCGGTTAGCGCCCGCGGTGGCGACGATGCCGTTCATGAGCGCCGAAGCGCAAAACCTCGACGGCATTCCTTGCTTGGTCTCGCGCTCCGGCTATACCGGCGAGGACGGGTTCGAGATTTCGGCGCCCGCCAGCGCGGCCGATGGACTGGCGCGACGGCTCCTGCGCGAGGCCGAGGTCAAGCCGATCGGACTTGGCGCCCGCGATACGCTGCGCCTGGAAGCCGGGCTCTGCCTATACGGCCATGACATCGACCGCAGCACCAGCCCGATCGAGGCTGATCTTGGCTTCGCGTTGGGCAAGCGTCGTCGCGAGCAAGGCGGCTTCCTGGGCGCCGACACGATCCTGCGCCAACTTCGCCAGGGAACAACGCGCAAGCGCGTCGGAATCCGCCCGGAAGGGCGCGCGCCCGCGCGCGAGGGCACCGAGATCGTCGATGCCGCGGGGCGCGTCATCGGCCGCGTCACCAGCGGCGGTTTTGGCCCCAGCATCGATGCGCCCATTGCGATGGGCTATGTCGAGATCGCGCAGGCTGCTATCGGAACGGCGGTCGCGCTCATGGTGCGCGGCACGCCGCGCCCTGCCCGAATTGCCGCGATGCCCTTCGTGCCGCATCGCTACTACCGCGGCCCTGCCGCCAATTCCTGAAAATGAAACGGGGAAACGCATGACGGTTAAATTCACCAAGGACCATGAATGGGTGCGCGTCGAGGGCTCGACTGCCGTCATCGGCATCAGCGATTACGCGCAGCAGCAACTGGGCGACGTCGTCTACGTCGAGCTGCCGGAAGTCGGGCGCAAGCTCGAACAGGGCAAGGAAGCGGCGGTCGTCGAATCGGTGAAAGCGGCAAGCGAGGTCTACGCGCCGCTGACCGGTGAGGTGACCGCCGCCAACAGCGATCTCACCGCCGAGCCCGCGCGGGTCAACAGCGAACCGCTGAAAAGCGGTTGGTTCTTCAAGATGACGATCACCGATCCGAAGCAACTCGACGGGCTGATGAGCGAAGCGCAATACGCGGATTACGTGGCGGGGCTCGGCTGATGCGCTACCTGCCGCTGACTGATGCCGATCGCCGCGCGATGCTGGCGACGGTCGGCGTCCCCTCGATCGAGACGCTGTTCGCCGACGTCCCGGAGATGGCACGGCTCAAGGGGCTTCTCGATCTGCCGCGCGCACAGGGCGAAATCGAGGTGGAACGCGCGCTGGGCGCGCTCGCCGCGAAAAATCTTCCGGCGGGTTCGGTTCCGAGCTTCCTCGGCGCCGGCGTCTATCGCCATCACGTGCCGGCCTCGGTCGACCACCTGATCCAGCGCGGCGAGTTCCTGACCTCCTACACGCCCTACCAGCCGGAAGTCTCGCAGGGCACCTTGCAGATGCTGTTCGAGTTCCAGACGCAAGTAGCGCTTATCACGGGAATGGAAGTCGCGAACGCGTCGCTTTACGACGGCGCCACCGCCTGTGCCGAGGCGGTCATGATGGCAAACCGAGTGACGCGTCGCCGCAAGGCCATTCTCGCGGGCGACCTGCATCCGCACTACCGCGAGACGACGGCGACCTATGGGCGCTTCGTCGGCTTCGAGTCGGTGCTGACGAAGCCCGATCCGCGGGCCAAGCAGGATCTCGCGGCGCTGGTCGATGCGCAGACCTCGTGCGTGGTGGTGCAGAATCCGGGATTCTTCGGTCATGTACGGGACTATTCGGCGCTCGCCGAGGTCTGCCACAAGAACGGTGCGTTGCTGGTCGCGATCGTCAACGAGCCGGTGTCGTTGGGCGCGGTCAAGTCGCCGGGCGCGATGGGTGCCGACATCGTCGCGGGCGAGGGCCAAGCGATCGGCAACGCCCTTAATTTCGGCGGGCCGCATTTGGGGCTGTTCGCGACGCGCGAGCGTTTCGTTCGGCAGATGCCGGGCCGCGTCACCGGCGAGACCGTCGATGCCGAGGGCCGGCGCGGCTGGGTGCTGACGCTCTCGACGCGCGAGCAACACATTCGCCGCGAGAAGGCCACCAGCAATATCTGCACCAACGCCGAACTCTGCGCGCTCGCCTTCTCGATTCACCTGGCGCTGCTGGGAGAAGCGGGGTTCACGCGATTGGCCGCGCTCAATCACTCTGCCGCGGTGCGATTGGCCGAGCGGATTGAGCGCATTGGCGGCGTCCGCGTCCTTAACGACACCTTCTTCAACGAATTCACGCTCGACCTCCCGGTGCCGGCGGCGCCGCTGGTGGAGCGCTTGGCGGAACGGCGGATTCTCGCGGGTGTGCCGGTGAGTCGGCTTTACCCCGGCGTCACCGATCTCGAAAACCTGCTGCTGGTGGCGGCGAGCGAAACCACCACCGACGATGACATGGCGGCGCTCGCGGCCGCCTTAGAGGAGGTTTTGCCATGAGCGGGTGGAGCCAAGCCCTGGGCGGCTTCGAGACGCACGGCAAAGCGAGTCCCACCATCAGCGGCAATCGCGGCTTGCAGGTAGAGGAGCCGTTGCTGTTCGAGCAGGATGCGGCGGGCCGCTGCGGCGTCGATCTGCCCGAGCCACTGCCGGTTAAGAGCCGGTTGGGAGCGGCTAGGCGAGAGGGCGCAATCGGTCTTCCCGGCCTTTCGGAGCCACAGGTGGTGCGGCACTACACCAGGCTCTCGCAGAAGAATTATGCGATCGACACCGGGATTTACCCGCTGGGCTCCTGCACCATGAAGCACAATCCGCGCCTCAACGAGAAGCTGGCGCGGCTTCCGGGTTTTGGCGACATCCATCCGCTGCAGCCGGTCTCGACTGTTGCCGGCGCGCTGGAGCTGATGGACCGCCTCGCCCATTGGCTCATCACCTTGACCGGCATGCCGGCGGTGGCGCTCTCGCCCGGTGCCGGCGCCCACGGCGAGCTCTGCGGGATCATGTGCGTTCGCGCGGCGCTGGAGGCACGCGGCGAGAAGCGCGCCCGAATTCTGGTGCCGGAGTCGGCGCATGGCACCAATCCCGCGACGGCGGCGGCCTGCGGCTATGCCGTCGATCCGATCCCCGCCGACGAGCGCGGTCGGGTCGATCTCGCGGCGTTGAAGGTTAAGCTGGGCCCCGACGTGGCGGCGCTGATGATCACCAACCCCAACACCTGCGGTCTGTTCGAGACCGAAATTCGCGAGATTGCCGATGCGCTCCATGGCGTGGGCGCCTACTTCTACTGTGACGGCGCGAATTTCAACGCCATCGTCGGACGCGTGCGGCCGGGGGACCTTGGTATCGACGTGATGCACATCAATCTGCACAAGACCTTCTCGACGCCGCATGGTGGTGGCGGTCCCGGCAGTGGTCCGGTGGTGTTGGCAGCGAGTCTGGCACCCTTCGCGCCACTTCCATGGGTGGTGAACGACGCCTCGGGAATGCGCCTCATCGAACAGGCGACCGGGGCCGCCGCGAATAGCCTTGGCC
>Ga0187765_10000863_pt1 | contig 11393 bp, 14 predicted proteins | sample 0216_QUI02_MP05__3_FD_133018 | JGI IMG/M metagenome (GOLD analysis project Ga0187765, IMG submission 133018) | Tropical peat soil microbial communities from peatlands in Department of Meta, Colombia - 0216_QUI02_MP05_10_MG | ecosystem: Environmental > Terrestrial > Soil > Wetlands > Peat ...
AGGCGGTGCTCAAGGAGGGGCACCGCGCCGACTACGTGGTCGCCGGAGGGTAGTGCCGAGATACGAGCTCCTCGTCGACGGGCGCAGGCGGGCGCGGGCGCGCGCGGAGGTCGAGGTGCGCGCCTGGATCCGTGGCTATCGCGAGGAGCACGCGGAGGACGACCCGGACGCGACCCACGTCCAGGTGCGGCTCCTGTCGCGCTGGGCGTGGCTCGCCGGCGGCTCGCTCGTGCCGCGGGAGCGGTTCTTCGACGTAGGCGAATAGCGGCGGGTCAGGCGCGGGCCAGCGCCGTCCGCTCGGTGTCGCGGCGGAGCGCGACGGTCCGGCCGCGGCTGACGAAGCGCCGGTAGCGCGGGTTCGGCGGCGGCGGCGCAGGCGCCCGCTCCGCCGGCTCCGGTGGCGCCGGATAGCGGCGCTCGAGCTCGTGCAGCTCCGACAGGAGGTGCGCGGTCTGCTGCCGCTCGCGACCGCGGATCCGGTCGGCCTCCGGCTCCTTCACCACGTCCGCCCGCTCGTCCAGGTCGAGGACGTGCTCGAAGGTGTCGAGCGCGGCGAGGAGCGCCTTCGCGAGCTGCTTCTCGGGAAGCGGCCGGAGGCCGTCGCGGTGACGGCGGCGCACCTCGGCGAACGCGAGTGACTTGCACACCTCGCGTCCGCAGGTGAAGAGGTCGATGTCCCAGACCACGAATCCGGGGCGGTTGCAGTACTGACAGCGGTCGAGCTTGATGAAGACGTCGCGGGCCACGCAGAGCTCCTCGCCTTGAGCGTGCCGAGGGCGGCCGGGCAGGGCATCGGGGCGGCCACCGATCCCCGCTCAGGAGTTCGAGGAACCGCTAGGCGAGCCCGTGGACCTTCCAGTAGGCGATCGCGATGCTGGCCCCGGCGATCAGCACGAGCCCCAGGGCACCGCCGAGGCCGAGCCGGCCGTAGGCGGCATGCCCGCGGCCCCAGCGGGCGAACGCGAGCGTGGCGAGGATGCCGCCGATCAGGCCTCCGACGTGGCCGCCCCAGGAGATGCCCGGAATCGCAAAGGAGAGCGCGAGGTTGATCACGATCAACGTCATCGCGTTACCGCCGAGCCTGCCGGTCGCCTGCCACTCGAGGATCATCATCGCGCCGAGGACGCCGAAGATCGCGCCGGAAGCGCCGACGGTGACACCCTGCGTCTGCAGGAGCGCGCCGGCCGACCCCGCGAGCCCCGCGACGAAGTAGAGGGCGAGGAAGCGGGCACGGCCGAGATATTGCTCGACCGGGGCTCCGAACCACCACAGCGCGAGCATGTTGAACCCGATATGGAGGAGGCTCGCGTGCAGGAACATCGTCGTAACGAGTCGCCACCAGTCGCCGTGTGCGACCTCGGGGCCGAACAGCCACAGCTTCGCGTAGAGGGTGCCGCCGGGGTTGTTGATGCCTGCGCCCTGCACGGCGCCGATCAGGTAGATGCCCACGTTCACCGCGATCAGCGACTTCGTGACGAGCGCTTCCGTCCGTCCGAGCGGCATGTGCGGCGCCCGCACGACGACCCGGCCGCCGAGCGCGCGGTGCGGCGCGCGGGCTCCGGCGTGGTCGGGGCAGCGCAGCCCGACGGGCGCGACCGTCATGCACTCGGTGCAGATCGGCCGTCCGCACTCCGAGCACGAGAGCCCGGTCTCGCGGTTGGGGTGGCGGTAGCACGTCGGAAGGCCCGTCTGGGTCGTGGACATGGCGACTAGGGTAACTCCGTGCGCGTCCACGTCGCTTTCACTCCCGGCGAGCACACACCTGCCCCGGTCGGAATCGTCGTCGACGTCCTGCGTGCCACCTCGACGATGACGCAGGCGCTCGCCGCGGGCTACCGGAGGGTTCTCTGCTGCGCCGAGGTCGACGAGGCGCGGGCGCTCGCGGGGACGGAGGGCTCCGTCAGGCTCGCGGGCGAGCGTCGGCTGGAGCACATCCCCGGCTTCGACTTCGGCAACTCTCCGCGCGAGGTCGCGGGCGAGCCTGCGGCGGAGACGCTCGTCCTCACGACGACGAACGGCACGCGGCTGCTCGTCTTCGCGGCTGCGCGCTTCGAGCGCGTCTACGTCGGCTCGCTGCTCAATCTCGAGGCGGTCGCGGCCGCGGCGCGGGACGGTGGGGAGGACGTCGCCGTCTTGTGCGCGGGCGTGCTCGGGGAGCTCGCGCTCGACGACGCCTATTGCGCGGGTCGCATCGCCGAGACGCTCGGCGGCGAGCCCGCCGACTCCGCTGCCGCGGCGATCCGTCTCGTCCACAGCTTCGGGAGCGCGCTCGAGGGGCTCGGCGCGAGCCAGAGCGCCCGCGATCTGCGCCGCCACGGGCTCGACGCGGACATCGAGTGGTGCGCGCGAGAGAGCGTGCTCGCCGCCGCTCCGCGCTTCGCACGCATGGCCGGCGCGGCGGCCGAGGTCACGCTGTAGAGAGAGGCAGTGCGGGGCGGCCTCGGGAGAATCGAGGCCGCCCCGCGCACTCGGGCATCGCGGCTTGGCGAGCTTCCCGGATGCTCAGTGCGGCTGAAGCACCGGACGGACGCCTGAATGCGCATCAATCATCGCGCTCTGTTGCCCGTTGTCGAATCCCTCGCATGGGGGAGTTTTGCAAGTCGGCTTCACGTCTTGCGATGGACGACGACCTCCGGCGGCGAGCACAGCGTCTGCAAGACGACGCAGTAGCGCTCCGTCTTCTCGAGCAGCTGTTCGAGCTGTTCGTCGCTCGCATCCGGCGCGTCGAGCTCGAAGACGAGCCGGATCTGCTCGAAGCCGACCCGCGCCGCGCGGTCGACTCCGAGCGTGCCGCGAAGGTCGAGGTCGCCTTCGACCGCTACCTCGACCCGTGCGACAGGTACTCCCATCGCTTCGGCGACCATCTGGCAGGTGATCTGGGCGCACGCGGCGAGCGCGCCGAGCAGGAGGTCGCCGGAGCAGGGGGCCGTTCCCGGGCCCCCGACTCCGGCGTGCGCCTGTGCCTCGTGCAGTGCCCGGCCGACCTCCACGGAGCAGCTGATCGGCGCCTCCGTCTGGCTGCCGCGCGCATGCAGCGTGATGAGCGCGGATGACGGGTCGGCGCGGTAGCCGTCCTTCAACGGCGCCTGGAGGGCCCTCAGGTCAATGCGCCCCTCAGGCAGGACGGATGTTCTGGTTCACGTGGAAGAAGTTGTCCGGGTCGTAGTGCGCCTTGACGCGGGCGAGCCGCCCGTAGTTGCCGCGGTACGTCGCCTGCACGCGCTCCTGACCTTCGTCCATCATGAAGTTGACGTACGCGCCGCCCAGCGAGTAGGGGTGGAGCGCGTCCCAGTAGTCGATCGTCCACTGCTTGACGAGCTCGGCGTTGGCCGGATCGGGATCGACTCCGACCATCACCTGCGCCCACTTCGCGTCACGGTACGCCCACGCGGTCTCGTCCTCTCCGACACGCGAGGGTGCGCCGTCGATCGGGTAGAGGTGCATCGTCGACTTCCACGTCGGCAGCGCCGCACCGAACTCCACGTGGCGCTCGATCGCGGCATCCGGGATCGAGTCGACGAAGTCGGCGCGCCAGTACCACTGGTCGCCCGGGGGATAGACGCCGTCGAACGCCGACTGCCAGACCGGCAGGGGCATCGGCGCGATCCCGTCGAGCACCGGCGTCCCGAACGAGCGCGCTTCCTTGAGCGCAGGTGCGTCGCCGCCGCCGGTCCAGCACCAGACGACCGCGCACACCTTGCGCAGGTGCAGCTCCTCCGGGAACGGCGGCCCGGGCGGAACGGTGAGGAAGGCGAAGAACCCGCCGAGCTCCTCCGGTGCCTGGAGGATGAACTCCCGGTACCAGGCGAGCACGTCCGCGGCGTCCTCCATCGCATAGATGACGGGGCCGGCGAAGACGTTCGAGACCTCGTGGGCCCGGAACGTGAACGAGGTCACGACGCCGAAGTTGCCGCCGCCGCCGCGCAGGGCCCAGAAGAGATCCGCCTCGTGCTCGGCGTCGGCGGTCACGACCGACCCGTCCGCGAGCACGACCTCGGCGGCGGCGAGGTTGTCGATCGTCAGGCCGTGCTTTCTCGTCAGGTGCCCGAGCCCGCCGCCGAGCGTCAGGCCGCCGACTCCGGTCGTCGAGATGATCCCGGCCGGCACCGCGAGGCCGTGCGGGTTCGTCGCCTGGTCGACGGAGCCGAGCGTCGCACCGCCCTGCACACGAACCGTGCGCGTCGCAGGATCGACCGTGATGTCCGACATCGGGGAGAGGTCGATCACGAGCCCGCCGTCGACGGTGCCGAGACCGGCGCCGTTGTGGCCGCCGCAGCGAACCGCGACGTCGAGGCCGTGCCTGCGCGCGAACGCGATCGCCGCGATCACGTCCGCAGTGTCGGCGCAGCGGGCGACCGCCGCCGGCCGCTTGTCGATCATCGCGTTGTAGACCGCCCGCGCCTCGTCGTACCGGGCGTCGTCCGACCCGATGAGGTCGCCGTGCAGGCTCGCCCTCAGCTCGGCCAGGGCCTCCGAAGCTACTGCCGCCATTCCCGCCTCCTTTGTCTGGGTCGACGTGCGACTTTACGACCTCGTACCGAAGAGAGCAAAGTCTCACGCCGAGTGGGTTTCTTCGCATAGACGGGCGAGCACCGCCGATTCTTCCCGTAGAGCAGGTGGAAGCAGGACGGTAGACGACAGCACAGCCGATCAGGCTTTCGGTGGCGAGACCGAAGCGGGACGACTCCTACGTTCCGGAGCTAGACCGGTACACGTCGTAGATCACTGACACGCGATGCGGGTCGCCATGAGCGCCGCCGGTGAAAGCATCGTTGTGTCGGTAATCCACGCGCCAGGCGCTTCCCGTTCGGTAGTGGATGACACCTGAGAACCCGTCACCTTGCGGGCCAAGCTTCTTCCCTTTGAGTTTGGTGGTGCTGTTGATGGACGGCGGGTTAGCGGGATCCAGGGCAAGGTGGTCCCAGCACTGGTCGGCCATGGCTGTACCGATGTCAAGAACCATCGCATTCCAGTTATCGACCTGCCGCTTCCGAATCAAGACGCGGTAGCGGGGCTGAAACGAGGGCTTTCCACCAGGCCGACGTAGTGGCCCATTTGGGTCATACGCACTCGACACGAGCCCGCTACTCGGGAGTGATCTCGACCAACTCGTCGGGCTCGAGCGGCGTGATCAGTGCCGCGCGTCGCCGTGGGTCGCTCAGCGCCACGGCGCTCTCGCGCCAGGCATCCAACTCGCGGCGTACGCCGGCCGGATCTCCAAGCGCGATTCCCAAGGATGTCTCCTGCGCGATCTCCGCGACAAAGTCCATCACCTCATCACGGTCGAACACCCTCAGCCATGGCCAAGGGCTACCCGGTAGCAGGGCGGTGTAATCCTCGTTTCGGTAGACGGTGTTGTCGAGAATCAGAAGCGCCTGTGCAACTCTAAGAAGCTCGGTGAAGTGCTCATGCTCGCCGGCCAGCTTGCCGTAGTCGGCCTCTCTGACCATGAGAAACGAGGCCCCATCGGTATCGCGGAGCCGCGCCGCCCCGTGAGCCTTCGCCTCATCAATGAAGGCCCGGTTCTGGCGAAGATCGCTGGCCTGATAGATCCTCTCCGTGGTAAGCGTAGGCATCGGTACGCAAGATCATAGCCAAGATCTTGGGTAAGGTAAACCCCTCTCTCCTAAGTACTGGCAGGTATTGACGGAGAACAGGTGTTCGTGTAGAACATATGTTCCCGTGATCGCCTGTCTTTCCATCCCCGGATTCGAGCTGAAGGCGGCCTTGCGGAAGGCGCCCACCCTCGCGTTGCGCCCGGCGGCGCTCGCGCCCGAGCCGGGCGGGGAGCCGCTGCTCGGTCCCGTGACGGCCTCGGCGGAGGCGGCCGGGGCGCGGCCGGGGATGCGGCTGGGCGAGGCGCTCGCGACCTGCCCGCAGCTCGTGCTCGTCGACCCGGATCCGGCGGCCGCAGGTCAGGCGTGGGAGGAGATCGTCCGCGCGCTCGAGGACGCGGGCTTCTCCGTCGAGCCGGCGGCGCTCGGTGTCGCGTACTTCGAGACGCGGGGGGTGGAGCGGCTGTACGGCGGGCTCGAGCAGGCGCTCCGGCGCGCGCTCGCCGCGGCCGGCACCGCCTGGGACGCGCGGATCGGCGCAGCATCCCGCCGCTTCGCCGCGCTGGCGGCCGCGTCCGTCGCGCAGCCGGGACGGCTGCTCGTCGTCCGCGACGAGGAGGCGGGGCGCTTCCTCGCGCCGCTGCCGCTGACGCTGCTGCCGCTCGAGCGGCAGCGCTACGAGGAGCTCGAGTCGCTCGGGGTGCGCAAGCTGGGACAGCTTGCCGGGCTGCCGGGCGGCGCCGTGGCCGAACGTCTGGGGCCGGACGGCCGGCGCGCCTGGAGCCTGGCGAGAGGCGGGGCGGCCGCGCGGGTGCGCGGTCGCCGTCCGCCGTCCGAGCTCGTGGAGGCACTCGAGTTTCCGGAAGCGGTCGGAAACGAGCTGACGTTGCGGCGTGCGTTCGGCGCGCTCGTCGAGACCGTGCTCGCCCGGCCGGAGCGCCGCGACCGCTTCGTCCGCAAGGTCGCGCTCGGCGCCCGGCTCGTCGGCGGCGGATCGTGGCGCCGCTCGCTGACGCTGCGCGAGCCGACCGCGGACGCAGACCGGATCCGCATCGCGCTCGCGCCCAGGCTCTCGGAGCTGCCGGCACCCGTGCTCGAGCTCCGGCTCGAGCTCGTCGAGCTCAGCGAGCCCGCCGGCCGTCAGCTCGAGCTGCTCGCCGCCGGAGCCGAGGATCGCACTCGGCTGCGCGAAGGGCTGCGCCAGGTGCGGGCGAGCAGCGGCTCCGGCTCGGTCTGCACCGTCGTGGAGGTCGCACCGTGGTCGCGCATTCCCGAGACGCGAGCGCTGTTCGTACCGCGGGACGACTGAACGAGCCGCGCCCGGCGCGCGTCGAATCGAACTTCGACGGCACGCCGTGGCAGGTGAACCACCAGCCCGTCGTCGTGCAGCGCGAGGAGTGGCGGGTGCTCGACCGCTGGTGGACCGAGGAGCCCGTCATCCGCCGCTATTTCGAGGTCGTGCTCGAAAGCGGCGAGAACACCGTCGTCTTCCACGACGGCTCAGGAGGGGGGTGGTTCACCCAGCGCGGCGCCTAGTGCGCGCGCCGCGGCCTCCGGGTCCGGAGCGTCGCGGATCGCACGCACGACGGCGATGCCGCGGGCACCCGCCTCCGCCACGAGTGCGACGTTCGCGAGCTCGATGCCGCCGATCGCGAACCAGGGAACACGCGCAGCCTCCGCTGCGATGCGGACGAGCTCGAGCCCGGCCGCGGTCGACTCGGGTTTTGTCGGCGTCGCGAAGATCGTGCCCACCCCGATGTAGTCCGCGCCCTCCGCAGCCTCCATCTCGGCGCGCGAATGCGTCGAAAGGCCGACGAGCAGCTCCGCGCCGGCGAGCGCGCGGGCACTCGCGACAGGCTCGTCCTCCTGGCCGACGTGCACACCGTCCGCACCGCACGCTTCGGCGAGATCGGGCCGGTCGTTCAGCACGAACAGCGCTCCGTAGGCGTCGCAGGCGCGACGGAACGAGGCCGCGGCACGTACGAGCTCGTCATCGCGGAGCTCCTTGTCTCGCAGCTGCACGATGTCCACTCCGCCGCGCAGCGCGCCCGCGAGCAGCGCATCGGGTTCGCGCCCGTGCGGGCGGGCTTCGATCACGAGGTAGAGGCGCGCCCGGGCGAGGCGCTCACGGCGGGCGGCTCCGTCCACTCCCGGAGCGTAGTTGTACGATCCACGCGCTGGACGAACGCGAGCGGGAGCCCGGCGAGCGGGCTGAGAGGGCGGCCGATCTGCGCCGCCGACCGTTTGAACCTGATCCGGGTCATGCCGGCGCAGGGAGGAGGTGGATTTCGCTGAACGAGGACAAGCGCTTCGACGTCGTCATCGTCGGAGGCGGCGTGATCGGACTCGCGTGCGGGTGGCGCGCGGCTCAGCGGGGCCTCCGGGTCTGCATCCTCGAGCGCGGCCAGCCCGGCCACGGCGCGACGCACGCGGCGGCCGGCGTCATCGCGCCGGACACCGACGTCGAGCCGGGACGGGAGACGTTCGCCCCTCTCGCACAGCGCTCGGCGCATCTGTACCCCGCCTTCGCCGCCGAGCTCGCCGACGTCACCGGGCTCGACATCGGTTACGAGCGCTCGGGCACGCTCTACGTCGCGTTCGACCGCGACGAGCTCGAAGCGATCCGCCACGAGTACGAGTTCCATCGACGGATCGGGCTCTCGTCCGAGTGGCTCGGCGGTGCCGCGTGTCGCGCTCTCGCACCGGGCCTTGCGCCTCAGTGCGCCGGCGGTCTGCGCGCGCCTCACGAGGCGCAGGTCGATCCGCGCACGCTCGCCGTCGCACTCGCGACCGCGCTCCGCTCGGCGGGCGGCGCGATGCGTGTCGGCGCTGACGTCGTCGACGGGCTGCGGAAGGGCGGTCGCCTGTGCGGAGTGGCGACCGCCGACGGGACGTGCGTGGAGGCAGAGAGGGTGCTCCTCGCCGGCGGCGCGTGGTCGGCCGCGTGCGCGCTCGCGCGGGAGCCGGTGCCGGTGCGGCCGGTGAAGGGGCAGGTGCTTCGGCTGCGCAGTCCTCTGGACGCCCGTCCGGCCGAGTGCATGATCCGGACCGAGCGCGTGTACATCGTGCCGCGGCCGAGCGGCGAGGTCGTCGTGGGCGCGACCGTCGAGGAGCGCGGCTTCGACACGACGGTCACCGCCGGCGGCGTGTACGAGCTGCTCCGTGAGGCGTATCGCGCACTCCCGGACGTCGCCGAGCTCGAGCTCGTCGAGGCGTTCGCGAGCCTGCGGCCCGGATCGCCGGACAACGGGCCGCTGCTCGGCGAGTGGGGCGAGGAGGGGTTGCTCGTCGCGACCGGGCATCACCGGAACGGGATCCTCCTGACACCTGTGACCGCGGAGACGATTGCGGCGCTGCTCGCCGGCGAGGAACCGCCCGCGGAGGCAATCCCGTTCGCGGCGTCGCGGTTCGGCGCAGAGGTCCGCGCGTGAACGTGGCGGTCAACGGCGTCGAGCGGGAGCTCCCGAGCGGCGCGACCGTCGCCGACGTCGTGCGCTCGCTCGTGGAGATGCCGGAGCGGGGCGTCGCGGTCGCGCTCGACGGGGAGGTCGTGCCGCGCAGCGAATGGCAGGCGACGAGCGTCGGGGACGGGCAGGCCGTCGAAGTGCTGCGCGCGGCGCAGGGCGGGTGAGGGACGTGCTTCGGCTCGGCGGGCGCACGTGGGAGTCCCGGCTGATCATGGGCACCGGAGGCTTTCGTTCGCTCGAGCAGCTCGAGGCGGCGCTCGTCGCGTCGGGCGCGGAGATCGCCACCGTTGCGCTGCGGCGCGTCGACCCGGGCGCGCGCAACGAGTCGCCGCTCTCGGTGATCGAGCGGCTGGGCCTCTTCCTGCTGCCGAACACCGCCGGCTGTTACACGGCACGTGACGCGGTGCGGACCGCTCGACTCGCGAAGGACGCGTTCGGCACCGAGTGGGTCAAGCTCGAGGTGATCGGCGACGACCGGACGCTTCATCCCGATCCGGTCGAGCTCGTCGCCGCCGCGGAGGAGCTCGTGGCAGACGGCTTCACGGTTCTTCCGTACGCGAGCGACGACCCGGTTCTCGCCCGGCGCCTCGAGGCGGTCGGCTGCGCCGCGGTCATGCCGCTCGGATCGCCGATCGGCTCGGGCCGGGGGATCGACAACCCCTACAACCTCGCGCTCATCGTCGAGCAGGCCGGGGTAGCGGTCATTCTCGACGCGGGTATCGGGACGGCCTCGGACGCCGCCCTCGCGATGGAGCTCGGTTGCGACGGCGTGCTGCTCGCGAGCTCCGTCTCGCGCGCGGAGGATCCGGCGGCGATGGCGGCGGCGATGCGAAAGGCCGTGGACGCGGGCCACGGCGCGCGCCGCGCGGGGCGGATCCCGCGCCGGCTCCACGCGCAGGCCTCGACGCCGGACGCCGGCCTGCCGCGGCTCGGCTGAGCGGCGCCGGGTTAGGGCGGCGGGGGCTCGCCCACCTCGAGCCGGGTCACGCGCCGGCCGTCGCGCTCGGCGGCACGGATCGCCTTCGCAACCGCACTCGCGAGGTCGCCGCCGTCGATCGTGACGTTGAGCGGCTCCCCCGAGCTCGAGACGACCCGCAGCCGGTGAACCGCGCCGGCGGGACGTGCCCGCGCGAGGATCGGCTGCAGCGCCACGAGCAGGAGGTCGAGCACGACGAGTGCTCCGAAGAGCCTCGGGTAGAGCCCGCTCGGCTGCGTCCAGATGAACGCCGCGAAGAGCGAAGCCGCGACGAACGCCGTGCCGCACGAGACGGCGAAGAGCCGCCGTACGACGAGCGGGTCGCGCTGCTGGTGGCGGGCCGCGAGGGCGGACACCTGCACGCCCGCGAGCGCGAACGCGGTCACCGACCCGACCGAATTGCCGAGTGCGTCGGGAGCGGAGGGGGCCCAGACCGCCGTGAGCGCGACCGCGCCGCTCGCACCGGCGAGCGCCGCCGTCGCGAGCGCGAGCGGCCGGAAGCGACCCTGGTCGAGCAGCATCACCGCCGGCAGCGCGAGGATGCCGTAGCCGGCGAGGAGGGCGGTCGTGCCGAGGATCCTGCCCTCGGTGCGGCCGAAGTGCCCCACGAGCAGGATGCCGATCGCGAGCAGGGCCGTGGCCGACAGGAGGCCGGCGACGCCGAACAGCAGGATCCGCCTTCTCGTCACGATCCCTCCGCAGCCAGCCTCGCGCCGCCGGCAGCCGCGGACATCGGTGGGACTGCGGAAAAGAGATGCAATAGAACATATGTTCGTGTAGAACACGAGGATGGGCTACGTCGAGCTCCACGCGCACTCGGCCTACTCGTTCCTCGACGGTGCGTCGCAGCCGGAGGAGCTGGCGGCCCGGGCGGCGGAGCTCGGCTACCCGGCGCTCGCCCTCACCGACCACGACGGCGTCTACGGCTCGCTCGAGTTCGCGTACGCGGCCAAGCATCTCGGCGTGCGGCCGATCACCGGGACGGAGCTCACCCTCGACGGCGGCTCGCACGTCACGCTCCTCGTCGAGACCGCGCAGGGCTACGCGAACCTCTGCCGGCTGCTCACCGCTGCCCATGCGAGGACGCGTCCGAAGGAAGGACGGGAGCCGCTGCCGCCGTCGCTCGACGCGCGCCTGCTCGAACGGCTCAGCGACGGGCTCGTCTGCCTCTCCGGCTGTGCGCGGCACGGGCTCGCGGTGCGCGATCCGAACGCCGCGGCGCGGCTCGCGCAGGCGTTCGGGCGCGACCGCTTCTTCGTCGAGCTGCAGCGACCGTACGAACGCGGCGACACGCGCCGGAACGCGGCGCTGCGCGACCTGGCGGAGACGTTGCACGTGCACACCGTCGCGTCGGGAGACGTGCACGCGCACGACGCGCGCCGCGCCGCGCTTCAG
>Ga0187765_10000864_pt1 | contig 11391 bp, 14 predicted proteins | sample 0216_QUI02_MP05__3_FD_133018 | JGI IMG/M metagenome (GOLD analysis project Ga0187765, IMG submission 133018) | Tropical peat soil microbial communities from peatlands in Department of Meta, Colombia - 0216_QUI02_MP05_10_MG | ecosystem: Environmental > Terrestrial > Soil > Wetlands > Peat ...
CAGGTCGTCGTAGATGACGAGCGCATGCTTGCCCTCGTACAGGAAGTGCTCGCCCATCGCACAACCGGCGAACGGGGCCATCCACTTGATCGGCGCCGCCTCCTGCGCAGCCGCCGAGACGATCGTCGTGTACTCCATCGCACCCTCGTCGCGCAATCGGTCGTACACCTGCGCGACCGTCGATGCCTTCTGGCCGACGGCGACGTAGATGCAGTGCACGTCGGACTGCCGCTGGTTGAGGATCGTGTCGACGACGATCGCGGTCTTCCCCGTCTGCCGGTCGCCGATGATCAGCTCGCGCTGGCCGCGGCCGACGTTCGTCATCGAGTCGATCGCCTTGATCCCGGTCTGCAACGGCTCCTTCACCGGCTGCCGTGCGACGACGCCCGGGGCCTTGAACTCGAGCGGCCGGCTTTCGCTCGCCTCGATCTGGCCCTGGCCGTCGAGCGGATTGCCGAGCGGATCGACGACGCGGCCCAGGAGACCCTCGCCCACGGGAACGCTCGCGACCTTGCCGCTGCGACGCACCGGCTCGCCCTCCTTCACCTCCTGCCACTCGCCGAACAGCGCCGCGCCGACGTCGTCCTCCTCGAGGTTGAACGCGAGCCCGACGACGCCGTGCTCGAGCTCGAGCATCTCCATCGCCACGCAGCTCTCCAGCCCGTAGATGCGGGCGATCCCGTCGCCGACCTGCAGCACCGTGCCGACCTCGGCGAGATCAGTCTCGACGTCGTAGTGCTCGATCCGCTCCTTGAGGATTGCGGTGATCTCTTCGGGACGGAGCTTCATGGACGATTCCTTTCGGGACGTTGGCGCTTCACGGTGCGACTCGGTCGGGGGCGATAACCGGTCCGGGGACCTGCAACTGCTTGACCGTCGAGGTGGGCGTCGTGACCGCACGATGGCTGCCGCCCGCGCCGCAGCCGGACGCGATCACGCCAACGCACAGGGCGAGGGCGACGCAACGGCTCACCGGACGTGGGCCAGCTCCCTGCGCAGACCTTCGAGTCGGCCGCGCACGCTTGCATCCACGCGCAGCGATCCGGCTTCGAGCACGAGCCCACCGATCAGGTCCGGGTCGACGGTCCTCGTGGCGTCGACGCGACGGCCGGAGGCCGCCTCGATCTGGGCGAGGATCTCGTCCGCCTCCTGGTCGGAGAGCTCGTAGGCGGTCGTGAGTCTCACCGACATGCGCTGCTCCGCACGGGCGCGCAGTCGGTCGAACTCGCGCACGATCTCCTCGATCTCGCCGATGCGGCCCTTCTCCGCCGCCAGCCGGAGGAAGTTGCGCACGAGCTCGTCCGCGCCGCCGGTCAGATCGTCCAGCAGCAGCGTCTTCGTCCGGACGTCGACCTGCGGGTTGCGCAGGACGACCCGAAGCGCTCGGACCTCCGCGACAGCGGCGGCGAAGTCCGTCAGCTCGGCGTGTACCACGTCGAGCCGGTCGCGCTCGGTCGCCGCCTCGAACAGCGCCTGCGCGTACGTCCGATGGACCGCGCCTATGTCCCTGCTCCTTCACGCTCGAGCACGGAGAAGTCGAGCCCCGAGATCGCCTCGTCGATCAGCCGGCGATGGTCTTCGTCGTCGAGCGCCTTGCCGGTGACCTTCGTCGCGGCGACGAGCGTCAGCTCCGCGACCTCGGCGCGGATCTGCTCCAGTGCGCGGTGCGTCTCCGCCTCGATCTGCCGGCGGGTCTCGTCGAGCCGGCGCTGGCGGTCCTCCTCGGCCTCCTCCCGTCCGCGCTGCTCGGTCGCATCTGCGACCTTGCGCGCGTTCGCGAGGATCTCCTCGGCCTGCTCCCGAGCCTGGCCGATCAGCGCCCGGTGCTCCTCGACCAGCCGGCGCGCCTCGGTGCGCGCGGCCTCCGCCTCTTCGATCGACTGCTGGATGCGCTCGCGACGGTCGTCGATCATCTTCTGGATCGGGGCGAACGCCCACCGCTTGAGGACGTAGAGCGTGATCAGGAACAGGACGATCGTCCAGATCATCAACCCCGGCGTGACCGAGATCAGTGCGTTGGCGCCGACCAGCATCAGACCAGGACGTACGCGAGGATCGAGCCGAGGAGGCCGTAGAAGACGACCGCCTCGGTCAGCGCGAAGCCGAGCCACTGGATGCCTTGCAGCTCTCCGCGAAGCTCTGGCTGCCGGGCGACCGCCTGGATCATCGAGCCGAAGATGTTGCCGATGCCGACGCCGGCGCCGAGCGCGCCGAGGCCGACGCCGAGCGCGAGGCCGATCGCCTTCCCGGCCTTCGTCACGTCGCCGGTCGTCGCGGCGAGAAAGAGATGCATCGTTCGTCCCTCCTAGTGAGCCGGCTCGATCGCCGAGCCGATGTAGATGGCGGACAGTGCAGCGAAGATGAATGCCTGGATCGACACCACGATCACGACCTCGAAGATGTAGAAGGCGCTCCCGACGAGGATCACGATCGGAACGAGCACCAGCGTCTGCAGGATGAAGAGCAGGCCGATGAACGTGAGGATCAGGATGTGGCCAGCGAGCATGTTCGCGAAGAGCCTGACGCTCAGCGAGATCAGGCGCATGAACTGGCCAAGCACCTCGAGCGGGACGATCAGGAAGAGGAGAGCCTTCGGCGCTTCGGGAATCCAGCTCTTGAAGTACCGCCTCGCGCCGTTCCAGCGAATGCCTTCGTAGTGCGTGAAGACGAACGTGAGCAGCGCGAGCGCGAGCGTGACCGAGAGCGACGACGTCGCCGCGTAGATCCCCCACGTCGGTACGCCGTGCCACGTGTCGCCGGTGAGCGGTAACGGGATGAAGCCGATCACGTTCACGACCCAGATGAAGAGCATCAGGCTCGCGACGTACGGGAACCAGCGACCGATCGCCTTCGTCGGGAGACCCTGCTCCGCGATCTGCGTCTGGGCGATCTCGTAGATCTGCTCGCCGACCGTCTGGCGCCGTCCCGGTGTCTTGACGCGCATCAGCCCGAAGCCGAGCAGCATCGTCAGCAGGGCACCGAGCATCAGGTACACGACGGCCTTCGTGATCGAGAGATTGAGCGGACCGAGGTGGATCGGCACCCACTCGTGCTGCTCGAACTCCTTCGTCGGGTCGAACGTGCCACGCGCGAATGCGCTCGCCGGAAAGGCGAGCGCGAGCATGGTGACGAAGGCAAGGCGGCGGATCACGGGGATCCCGAGAAGTACGTCGCGAGCGACAGCCCCAACTCGAAGGTGTACGCGAGCGCATAGGTCAGCGCGGCCGAGATCGCCAGCGTACGGTCCGCGGCCGCTGCCGCGACGAGCACGACGAGCAGGCCGATGGACTTGAAGAAGAGGCCGAACGCTTGCACGCCTGAGGCGGCGACATTACTCGTGTCGCCGCGAGTGCGGTGCAGCACGACGTCGATCAAGTGCACGGCGACCCAGAGGACGGCAGCGAGCCCCCAGCCCGCGATCGGCCAGCCGGCGAGCAGGAACACGGGCAGCGCGAGGAGCAGCACGATGGCGCCACCGACGGCGGGCAAGACGTGCCTCGGCTCAGGCCGCGGCGTCGAGAAGAGAGCGCTGGGCATCAGAGCCCCCGACCGTAACGCAGGTAGACGGCGCCGATCCCGCCGAGGATCCCGATCACCGCGCCGACAAGGATGCCGACCGCGACCGATCCGGCGGCCCAGCCGATCAGCCCGCCGACGACCGTCGCAGCGAGCAGGACGCCGAGCAGGACGCCTCCGGCCGCGGCAGGCGGAAAGGACGGACGCGCGACGGGCTCCATCGTCGCGGGCAGCATACCAAGGGTTTGTAACAGCGAAAATCGCTTGTAGCGGACAAACACCCCGGACTTTGTACGTGCCCTCACGGCCGCGCACCGCCGCTCGACGGCTTCTCTATCCTGCTGGTGGATGGAGCCGACGTATCTCGGGGCGGCCTCATTCCCACTCGTGCCGCAGCGGCGGCTGGTCGGGCTTACGCTGGGCGCCCTGAGGGGATCGCGCCGGGGGCGCGGCTACGAGGTGATCGGCTCGCGGCCGTACCGCCCCGGCGACGACATGCGCTCGATCGACTGGGCCGCCTCTGCCCGCCTCTCGTCCGCGCGCGACGACGACCTGTTCGTGATCCGCGAGCGCTACGTCGAGGAGGCGCCGCACGTGATCGTGCTCTGCGACCACCGGCCGAGCATGGCGCTGTACACCCCGCCGCTGCCGTGGCTCTCGAAGCCGCGAGCCGTCCGGCATGCGGTCGACCTGATCATCACGAGCGCGCTCGTCGAACGCGGCTTCCTTGGCTACCTCGACCTGGCCGAGGACGAGCCGCTATGGCGACCGCCGAGGACGCAGCGCGTCCTGCCCGAGTTCCACGACGAACGCCCGTACACCGCGCCGGCGGATGCGCTGACGCGCGGCCTGGACTACCTGCGAGTGCACCGGCGAGGCGTTCCGCTCGGGACGTTCGTCTTCGTCCTCTCCGACTTCCTCGACCCGCCCGGAGAGGAAGCCTGGATCGAGGTGCTCGAGCATGGCTGGGACGTCGTCCCGGTCGTGATCCAGGACGCGACCTGGGAGCAGTCGTTCCCCGACGTCGCAGGTGTGGTCGTGCCGCTGCAGGACCCGCGCGACGGGAGCATCCGCTCCGTTCGGTTGAGCGCGCGCGAGGTCGACGCGCGCCGGCGCGAGCACGAGGAGCGCCTGGAGCAGTTGCTCACACGTCTGCGCACGCTCGCAGTCGAACCGGTCGTCCTCCCTTCGGACAATCCGGACGAAATCCTCGACGCTTTCCTCGGTTGGGCCGACATCCGCACGACGGCTAGGGTCGCGCCATGAGCCGGATCCTCGGCAACCGACGAGTGCGCACGATCGCGATCGTCGCCGGTGGAGCGATCGTCGCCGCGGGGATCATCGCCGTGCTCGTCGTCGTGACCGTTCCGGGTACGAGGACGCCGCCGCTTCCGCCGAGCGGCATCGTCGCGACGGCGACGCTCACACCGCGCGCCGCGCTGTTCGGCGACACGGTGACGACGCGAGTCGACGTCCTGCTCGACCGGCGGAAGTTCGATCCCTCGACGCTCTCCGTCGATGGGAACTTCTCGCCGTACGCCGCCACCAGCGACCCGATCGTCACGCGGCACGATCTCGGCCGGGCCACGCGTGTGATCACGCTCGTGCGGCTCTCGTGCCTCAGCCGAGCGTGCCTTCCGCCGAACCCGCTCACGGGAGGACGCATGACGATCCCGCTCCGCGGAGTGACAGTGTCGGTCACCAAACGGGGCGGCGGGACCCAGCTACTGCAACTCCCGCTGCCGGACCTCGAGGTCGCCTCGCGGATGTCGCCGCAGGACGTGATCGCATCGAGCGGCGCGCGCGCGCCGCCGTTCCACGTCAGTACGACGACGCCGCCGGTGAGCTACGCCGTCTCCCCGACACTCGCCTTCTGGCTCCTCCTCGTGGCCGCCGTGGTCCTGTTCGCGGTCGCCGCCCTGCTCGGGCGCAAGTACTTCCCCCGCTTCGAGCGCCGCGCCGCGCCCCGCTCGCCCCTCGAACGGGCGCTTGCGCTCGTCGAGGAGGCACGCCGACAGGGTCTCGAGCCCGAGCAGCGCAAGGCGCTCGAGCGCCTCGCCGACGAGCTGCGTCTGACCGGCAGCTCGGGGCTCGCCACCTCGGCGGAGGTGCTCGCCTGGTCGGAAGAGGAACCACCTTCGCCCGAGACCGGCGAATTGGCCGGCCGCGTGCGCGCGACGCTGAACGGAGGATCGAACGGTGCCGCGGCCTCATAGCCCGGACGCGCACGCCGGTATCCCCCTCGCCGGCCTGGACGCGTTCGCCGGCGCTGTCCGCCGGACGACGGTCCAGCAGGCCGTCGTCGCGGCGATCGCGGTCGCGCTGCTGATCGGAGCGGTCGTCTCCCAGACGACGTCACCCACGGCGATCAGCAGCCGTGAGACGACGTCGAGCGGCGTGATCGTGCTCGACGTGTCGCGGAGCATCAGCCCTCAGCGGGAAGTCGAGATCCGAACGCTGCTCAAGCACTTCGCAACGCAGAGCCAGCACGTTGGGCTCGTGTTCTTCTCCGACACGGGCTACGAGCTGCTCCCGCCCGGCACGCCGGGGACGGAGCTGACGCCGATCATCCACTACTTCACGCCGTTCAAGGCGACGCCGCAAGCGAAGAAGCTCAGCCTCCTGCCCACCCCGTGGGACGACACGTTCCGCGGTGGAACCGAGATCTCGACGGGCCTCCAGGCCGCGCGCCAGGCGCTCCTGCGGCAAGGGATCCACAACCAGCCCGTCGTGCTCGTGAGCGATCTCAACACGTTCTCCAACGACCTGCCCAACGTCAGCCGAGCGATCATCCAGTTGCGCCAGGACCACATCCCGCTGCGCATCGTCGCCCTCGAGCCCACGGTCGGCGACCGCGAGCTGTTCGCCCGCCTCGCAGGCCCGAACGCGTTCCTGCCGCTGAACTCGCTCGGGAAGTCGGGCGCCTCGCACGCGATCAACTCGACGCTGCACTCCGCCGTCTCGGGCGGGCTGATCGGCACGACGATCGTTCTTCTCGCGCTGCTCGCGGTCGGCGAGTTCCGGCACGGTCGCCTTGCCCTCCCGGCTCGTCCCCGAGAGGAGAGCGCGTGAAGCGCTTACTCGGACTGACGGGTGCCGTGCTGGCAGCCGTGGTCGCGACCGTGCTGCTGCTGCTGGCGCTCGACGTGCGTCGCGCGGAGCATCGACTGGCCGTGGGCGATGCCGCCGTCCTCGCGGATCCGAGCCGGACCGATCTCTGGACCGCGAGCGAGGTCGTGCCGAACGACGCGGCACACCGGCTCCTCGGCATTCGCGACGACCTCGCCTACCGGAATGCATTCCGTCTGTTCCTGCTCGGCAGGCCGTGGCTGAACACCGTCTTGTCGCCGCTCGACGTGAACACCTACCGCGCGGAGGCGCAGGTCGCGCTCGCGCATCTCACCCAGACGGAGACGAACCCCGTCCGCAAGTCGAACGCGTTCAACATGCTCGGAGTCCTCAACCTGATCCTTGTCACGCCGGTCGACCCGCAGCAGGAGTCGAGTGCGTTGCTGCGTTCCAGCCTCTCGTTCCGCGACGCGATCGCAGCGGACGACCAGGACCCCGACCCGAAGTTCAACCTCGAGGTGGCACTTCGCCTGCTCCAGGAGGAGCCCGTAACGGGGAACACGCTCCGCGGGCTCGGCGGCGCGGCGACTCAGAACCTTCAGAACGGGAACGGGTATTGAGCGGTCTCACGTTCCAGAGCCCGCTCGGCGCGCTGGTCGCGCTCGCTGTGGTGTTCCCACTCGCCGCGCTCGTCGCGTTCGAGCGGCGTGCACGCCGCGTCCGGCACAACGTCCAGTTGCCGGAGCCGGAAAAGCAGACGCACACGCGGCGCATAGTCGCCTTGTGCGTGCTCGCCGCGCTCCTCGGGCTTGCAGCGACGCACCCGGCCCTGACGCGGACCTCCAAACGCTCGGTTCGAACCGACGCGCAGGCGTGGGCGCTGTTCGACACGTCGGCCTCCATGTCCGCCCGTCAGCAGGGCGGGCCGTCGCGGTTCGAGCGGTCGAAGCAGCTCGCGATCCAGCTGCGCAACGACCTCCCGGACATCCCGTTCGGCGTTGCGTCGTTTGCGGAGGACGTCCTGCCACACATGTTCCCGAGCTCGGACGCCAACGCGTTCGCGTCGACGGTCCGGAACGCCGTGCAGATCGGCTCGCCGCCCTCTCCGAACGTCGTCGTCGGAACGGTCGGGACGAGCTTGTCCGCGATCACCGCCTTCGGCTCCGACGGCTACTTCGCACCGTCGGCGACGCACAAGCTCCTGATCGTGTTCAGCGACGACGAGAGCAGTCCGGTCTTCGGTTCCTTCGTCGCCGCCGAGCTCCGTAACAAGAAGCCGATCCACGTGATCTTCGTCCACGTGTGGAACGGCAACGAGCGGATCTACCTGCCGAACGGCCGCCCCGACCCGGGCTACACGCCCGACCCTTCGAGCTACTCGAGCGTCAGCGAGCTCGCGTCCGAGATCGGCGGCAGCGTCTACTCCGAGTCGGACACAAACGGGATCCTCGACCAGGCGCGCGCAGACCTCGGCACCGGAAGCCACAGGCCGATCGACTCGAGCACGGTGACGACGCCGCTCGCGCGCTGGCTTCTCATCCTCGCGTTCATCCCGCTGGCGTTCGTGCTCCGGGCACGCGACCTGTTCGGATCGCTCTGGCAGCTCGGCGTCCCCGGAGGCTACGCGCTTCGCCGTAGGCGTGAGTCTGGCTCGCTCTTGCGGCCACGCCGACTCGCGAGCTTCACGATCTCCAAGAGGTAGATCATGTAGAGGGACGCGGCGAGCGCGAGCGCACCGAGCGACGCTGCAGCGAGCGTCCGCCACGGATTCCAGTCGCCGTGCGCGTGAGGACGGATGAACCGCGTTCCGAGCGCGGCGATCGCAAGCGTTCCGCACCAGACCCAGATGTAGACGGCGGTGCGGACCTCCGAGAAGCCTCGACGCAGGAACCGATAGTGAAGGTGCGCCTGGTCGGCCTCGAAGATCCGTTCGCCGTGCTTGAGGCGTCGGGCGACCACGAACGTCGTGTCGACGATCGGCACCGCCAAGACGATCAACGGGAAGAAGAGCGTGACGATCGACGCGGTCTTCAGCAGGCCCTGCAGCGGCACCGTCGCCAGCACGAACCCGAGCAGCAGCGCCCCCGAGTCACCCATGAAGATCCGCGCCGGATAGAAGTTGTGCCGGAGGAAGCCGAGCGAGGCGCCGAGGACGATCGCCGAGAGGATCGCCGCGTCGATCTCCGGCCGCGGCAGCGAGAGGGCGATCAGCGCGAACGTGAACGCCGAGATCGCGGCCACTCCGGCCGCCAGGCCGTCCAGCCCGTCCAGGAAGTTGAACATGTTCATGATCGCGACGATCCAGATCACGCTGAGCGGCATGCCGATCCAGCCCGGAAGGACGTGGACGCCGACGATCGGGAACGTGAAGCGGTGGACCCAGATCCCGAAGCCCACCGGGATCGAGGCCGCGACGATCTGCCCGAACAGCTTCTCCCACCATGCGAGGCCGCGAAAGTCGTCGATCGCGCCGACGGTCGTCGCGACCGCCGCGCCGAGCAGCAGGCCGCGGGTCTCGTGCGAGAGATCGAGGAACGCGAGCGCCGGCACGAAGATGCCGAAGAAGAGGGCCAGCCCGCCCAGACGCGGGATCGGGCGACGGTTCGGCCGGCGCGCCTCGGGCCGGTCGACCGCGCCGAGCATGCGTGCCATGCCGCCGACGGCCGGGGTGAGCAGCACGACGATCGCAAACGCGACGATCGCTCCCCAGACGATCTGCATGTTGTCGGTGAGCGTCTCGAACATCAGCAGCGGTCCGTGAGCGGCTGCATCGCAGTCCTCACTTCGTCCCGTAGAGCCGGTCGCCTGCGTCGCCGAGCCCAGGCACGATGAACCCGTGCTCGTTCAGGCCGCGGTCGACGGCGGCGACGACGATCTGCACGTCGGGATGGTCGCGCGAGATGTGCTCGACGCCCTCGGGCGCGGCGATGATCGCGATCAGCCGGACCGAGCTCGCGCCCGCGTTCTTCACGGTGCGGATCGCCGCGGCGGTCGAGTTGCCGGTGGCGAGCATCGGATCGAGGAGGATCACGTCGCGGTCGGCGATGTCCGCCGGGAGCTTCGCGTAGTACTCGATCGGCTCGAGCGTCTCCTCGTCGCGGTACATCCCGATGAAGCCGACGCGCGCCGACGAGATCAGGGAGAGGACGCCGTCGAGCATGCCGACACCGGCGCGCAGGATCGGGCACACCGCGACCTTCTTGCCGCTGATGCGCGGGAAACGGCCGAGCTCGAGCGGCGTCTCGACCTCGACGTCTTCGGTCGGCATGTCCTTGGTCGCCTCGTACGTCAGCAGCAGCGTCACCTCGTTGACGAGCTTGCGGAAGTGGACGGTCGGCGTGTCCTTGTCGAGCAGGTAGGCGAGCTTGTGCTGGACGAGCGGGTGCCGGACCTCGACGACGGGCATCAGGCGACGTACGAGGTGTAACCCCTGAAGCCCGGGTAGAGCGGGCGCTTCGCGCACAGCGCCTCGCTCTGCGCCCGGAGGGATCCGATGTCCCCGTCGGTCAGCGCGCCGGCGATGATCCGGCCGACCTCGCGGAAGTCGTCCTCGTCGAAGCCGCGCATCGTCGCTGCAGGCGTTCCGATCCGGACGCCGGAGGCGACCGTCGGCGGCCGCTCGTCGAACGGCACCGTGTTCCGGTTCACGGTCAGCTTCACTTCGTGCAGTCGTTCCTCCGCATCCTTCCCGGTCCAGTCCGTCCCGCGGAGGTCGAGCTGCAGCAGATGCGTGTCGGTCCCGCCGGTCAGCACGTCGAGGCCTCCATCGATCAGGGTCGACGCGAGCGTGTCGGCGTTCGCCCGGACCTGCCGCTGATAGGCCCGGAACGCCTCGGTGGCGGCGATGCCGAAGCAGGTCGCCTTGGCCGCGATCGTGTGCTCGAGCGGCCCGCCCTGCATACCGGGGAAGACGGCGCGGTCGACGGCCTGCGCGTGCTCCTCCTTGCAGAGGATGAACCCGGAGCGCGGGCCCGCCAGCGTCTTGTGCGTGGTCGACGTGACGAAATCGCAGTGCTCAGCGGGATTCGGGTGGAGCCCCGCGGCGACGAGCCCGGCGAAGTGGGCCATGTCGCAGAGCAGCAGCGCGCCGACGTCGTCGGCGATCTCACGAAAGCGTGCGGTGTCCACGGTGCGCGGATACGCGGAACCGCCGCACACGATCAGACGCGGCCGGTACTCGCGGGCGAGCCTCGACACGTCGTCGTAGTCGACGACGTTCGTCTCTCGCGAGACGCCGTAGTGCGCGATCGTGTACAGCCGTCCCGAGAAGTTCACCTTGAGCCCGTGCGTGAGGTGGCCGCCGTGCGAGAGCTCCAGCGACAGCATCGTGTCGCCGAGCTGCAGCGCGGCCATGTACACGGCCATGTTCGTCTGCGCGCCCGCGTGCGGCTGGACGTTCGCATGCTCGGCGGCGAACAGCGCCTTCGCGCGGTCGATCGCGAGCTGCTCGATCTCGTCGACGACCTCGCAGCCGCCGTAGTAGCGCCGGCCTGGATAGCCCTCGGCGTACTTGTTGGTCGGCGTCGAGCCGACCGCCTCGAGGATCGCCGGCCAGGTGAAGTTCTCCGATGCGATCAGCTCGATCTGCCCGCGCTGGCGCTCGGTCTCGCGTGCGAGCAGCTCGGCGATCTCGGGGTCGATCTGGCCGAGACCGGAGGTGGTCAGCTCGTGGAAGGACTGCTCGGTGACTGCCATCGATTCCTCTCCTGCGAACCGGGCCATCGTACTCGGGCGGGATTCGGGCGGCGCACGCGGCCGGTGTCAGACACCCGAGCGCGCCGATGCGACGCGCCCGAGCGCCTCGGC
>Ga0187765_10000865_pt1 | contig 11391 bp, 9 predicted proteins | sample 0216_QUI02_MP05__3_FD_133018 | JGI IMG/M metagenome (GOLD analysis project Ga0187765, IMG submission 133018) | Tropical peat soil microbial communities from peatlands in Department of Meta, Colombia - 0216_QUI02_MP05_10_MG | ecosystem: Environmental > Terrestrial > Soil > Wetlands > Peat ...
GTCCGCCGGACTGACTTCGACTTTGTTCAACAGGTTCCGCATGCGCCGCGGCTTCTTGGTGCCGAGCAGATGGCGCTTTCCAGAGCGCCAGCGCATCACGCGCCCGGTGGACGTAATCTTGAAGCGCTTGGCGGCACCGCGGTGCGTTTTCGCCTTCATTTTTGTATTCTTCTTCACGATCTCCTCACGCCCTGCACGGTCCTAGTTGTCCTGGGCCGATGGCGCGACTCGCGCCGATGCGCCCTTTTTGGGCGCGAGCAGCGCAAGCAGGATGTTCGCCTCCATCCTCGGTCCGAATTCCACCTGCGCGTAGTCCAAGATATCCTTCAGCAGCCGGTCCATCTTTGCGCGTCCGACGTCTTGATGCGCCATCTCGCGCCCGCGATGAAAAATTATGGCCTTCACTTTGTAGCCTTCACCTAGGAACTTGATGATCTGGTTTTTGCGAACCTGGTAATCGTGCTCGGCAGTGGCCGGCCGGAACTTCACTTCCTTGATGTGCGAGCTTTTCTGGTGCTTTTTCTGTTCGTGGGCTTTCTTGTTTTGCTCGTAGAGAAACTTTCCGTAGTCCACGAGCTTGCAGACCGGCGGAACGGCATTGGGCGAGATTTCGACCACATCCAAACCCGCATCCCGCGCGGCCTTCATGGCATCGAACAGCGACATCACGCCAAGCTGGTTTCCCGCGTCATCGATTACACGCACTTCCCGTGCGCGGATGCGCTCGTTCACCCGAAGACCGCCACTGCCACCCCGATCTGCGATAAACCCACCTCCCAGGCACGCTACGCTCGCTGCGCCCGCCCGACGACCCACCTCCTACGCGCTACCCAACCCTTGCGCGGAGACAGGGCAAAAAGTATAGCACGGCGGCGTGGGCCGCTCGCAACAATCGCATCAGTCGTCTTTCTTCTGGGTGCTGCTGCCTTCCGCGCAGGCAAGCAGGGCCTTGCGCGTCTGGTTGGCCCAGCGTGGAATGGCGCGCGAAGCGATGAACTCGATCACCTGCGAGCTACCACCCGCGACGGTTTCATTGATCTCGTACAGAATGGGATTTTCCCCCACCTCGTCGTCATCGCGCGGCCGCACAAACTGGATGCTCTGAAACGCCGTGAACTGGGCCAATACGGCGGGACACTCGGCGGCGGTCAGATTCCAGGTCTGGACTCTCAGTTGCGGCCTCAAATCCGCATAGGACTTGGAGGGATCTTGTCGGTGCAATGCCAGGAGCTGCTGATACAGCGACACGCCCTGCGCTTCGCGGATGGTGCTGCCGATCGCGTGGGGGTCCTGCGTATTCTCGATAACAAACGAGAATTCCAAGGCTTCGTTGCTGCCGTTCTGGTGCGCGCGCACGGCAATGAAATCGCTCTGTCCATTCCGGATGGGGAAAAAGTCCTCGAACGCGGTGAGAAAGTGCTTGTCGGTCCAGGTGTGGTCCGGTTGGTCTTGCAAGGGCCGCTCACCCCCCAGCGCGCGCCCGAGCGAGAGCACCGCAAGCATTGCGAAGAGCAGTTTTACCATCGGCGACCCTGGCTAGGACTGCGCGCGGGAGTCTACCTCCTGTCGAAGGTCGCGGACAAACTGTTCAAGCGGACGCGGCCCGAGGTCGCCTTTCGCGCGGTGGCGCACAGAAACCGTTCCGGCTTCGGCTTCCTTGCCCCCCAGAATCAACATATAAGGTACTTTTTCGAGTTGCGCATCGCGGATTTTCGCCTGTAGTTTTTCGTTGCGGTCATCCAGATGGACGCGAAAACCGGCGTCCTTCAGTTGCAGCGTAACCTTCTTTGCGTATTCCTCGAATTTTCCACTGACCGGCAGCACCGACGCCTGCACCGGCGCAAGCCAAGTAGGAAATGCTCCCGCATAGTGTTCGATCAGTACGCCGAAGAAGCGTTCGATCGAACCCCACAGGGCGCGATGCACCATCAATGGCTGATGGCGCGAACCGTCCTCGCCAACGTATTCAAGTTGAAAGCGCCGCGGCAAGTTGAAATCGAACTGCACGGTGGTGAGCTGCCACGGGCGGCCGATCGCGTCGACGAGCTTCACGTCGATTTTCGGGCCGTAGAAGACCGCCTCGCCGGGCATGTATCGGTGGGGGACGTTCATACGCTTGAGCGTGCTGATCAAGGCGCCCTCGGCGCGCTCCCATTCCTCAACCGTGCCCGCGTAATCGCCAGGGCGGGAGCGGTCCCGCGCCGAGAGTTCGACCACGTAGTCGTCAAAGCCGAAGGCGCGCAAAACCTCCCAGGCGAACTCGACGCAATCCTGAATCTCCGACTCAATCTGATCGGGCATGCAGAAAATGTGGGCATCATCCTGCGTGAATCCGCGCACCCGCATCAGGCCATGGAGCACGCCGGAGCGCTCGTAGCGGTAGACGGTGCCGAGCTCTGCCAAGCGAACCGGCAGCTCGCGGTAGCTGCGCAGGTGCGATTTGAAAATCAAAATGTGGCCCGGGCAGTTCATGGGCTTGAGTTGGTACTCCGCCTTTTCCACTTCGATCGGGCTGAACATGTTTTCGCGGTAAAAATTGGCATGGCCGCTGGTCTTCCAGAGATCGAGGCGCATGATGTGGGGGGTGTAGACCAGATCGTAGCCGCGGCGGGTGAGCTCGGTGCGGAGCCAGTCTTCCATCAGTCGGCGGATGGTGCCGCCCTTGGGATGCCAGAAGATGAGGCCAGGGCCGGCTTCGTCTTGGATGCTGAAAAGATCCAGCTCAATGCCCAGCCGTCGATGATCGCGACGCTTGGCCTCTTCGAGCCGGCGAAGGTACGCATCGAGATCCTTCTGTTCGACGAAACAGGCGCCGTAAATCCTCTGCATCTGCGGATTTTTCTCGTCGCCCTTCCAGTAGGCACCGGCGACGTTCATCAGCTTGAACGCCTGAATGCGACCGGTGGAAGGAATGTGCGGCCCGCGGCAAAAATCGATGAACTTTCCGGTGGTATAGAAGGAAACCATCGGCTCGTTCGCTTTTTCCTCGACCAGTTGGCACTTGAATTCCTGGTCCAGCCGGCGATACAGGTCAAGAGCTTCCACCTTGGGGATCATCTTGCGCTGGTTGGGAAGGTCCTTCGCGGCCAGGGAGCGCATTTTTGCCTCGATTGTTTCGAGGTCTTCGGGAGTAAACGGCTCGTCGCGGACGAATTCGTAGAAAAATCCATTTTCAATCGGTGGGCCGATGCCGAGCTTTACGTTCGGATAGAGTTCGAGAACAGCGGCGGCGAGAAGATGCGCGGCGGAGTGGCGGAAAACCTGGACCGCTTCGGGATCCTTCGCCGTGAGGATCGAGAGCGAAACGTCGTGATCGAGAGGGCACGAAAGGTCAATCAGCGCGCCATCGGCGCGCGCCACGAGGGCTTCCTTTGCCAAACGCGGCGAGATTTTTTCGGCGAATTGTGCGGCGGTTGTTCCACGAGGAACCTCGCGGACGGCGCCGTCAGGTAGCGTGATATGAATGCTTTCCATAATCTCACTGGAAATTAACCTAGCACGATCCTCGGACGATTTCATCCGCTTCGCAAGCTCGACCCGAGGGTACGCTCGCATCACCTCGGTCTCAGGCCCTGGGCGTTGAACGGGTCGGCGCCGATGGTGCCGACGAGTTCATCCAGATAGGATCGAGAGCTCACGCGCCCCAGCTGCGTTTGGGCGAGCGCGGCGCGATTTTCATACTCGATGTCGTCCTCGGGTGGGAATGCGCGTTCGCGAAACTCCTCGAGCGCGCGGAGGTGACGCCTCCAAAGCGCGATATCGCGCTGCTGTTGGGTGTGGAGGCGCTCCTTATACCAATCGCTCGCGAGCAGCGCCTCCCGCGTGAACATGCCGCGAATTTCGGCGGAATCGGCGCCCCTTTTACGAGAGGAGCCGTGTGCCATGATTTCGAGCAGCGCCCGAAGCGGAGGGCAGGCCCCCTCGATGCTGCCATCCTCGAAATAGGAAGCCGCCACACGACGCTGCGATTCGACAATGGCATCCACACCCGAGGCGAACATTCCCCGATCCTGCGATTCCGGCCGCAGCATGTCCAGCGGAAACACGGCATCCGGCGTCTCGAAAATGCGGCCGAGAAAACGGTCCGCGAACGCCACGGTGATGCGATACCCGAGGCGGCTGGCCAAGACCCGTCGACCTTCCCATACAAAGTCCTCCATCTTTTCAAGATAGCCGTTGTCGATCAGCCAGCGCGGATCGCGTTCGGCGACGCGCATGCGGCACCAAATTTCCGGAACCAATAAACTGACGTCGTGGTCAACGCGAAAGTACGGACCGACGTATCCGGCGGTGGTCGTAAAGCCAGTGTCGCCGGTCAGGATGGCGGAGACCAGCGCATTATTGAGATCGACGACGGGCCAGAGAGCATTGAAGGGGCCCTTGGTGAGGGCCCCTTCGCTTCCGAAGCCGGTGGTAGCGGGCGACTTGCCGGTGAGACTGGAGATGTACTCCATGAAAAGCTCCGGCAGCTCCTGATAGTGGATGGGCGCATAAACGGCCAGCGGGGGAAGACCGGCGGCTGGGTCCGGCGGGCTATTGCGGCGCCCGGCCAAGGCGGAATTGACCGGAAAATAGACGGGCCGCGCCGCGGGGATGTCGCGTTCCAACCGCGCCGCGATTTCCGCCAGATAGCAAGCGCGCGGATCGGTGAGATCGGAGCGCTTTTGCAGGTAGCGGGGATTTTGCGTGGGTTTGCCGTTGACCAGGCGCGGATGCGAAGAGGCTACGACGAAGCAGCCGTTTTCTGCGGACCCGCGGGAAGCGAAGCCCTCGAGCAGGCTTTTCATGGGCGACGTGTAGCGATCGAACTCGACGACGTGATCGACCAGCGCGCGGACTCGATCGGTTGTAAGGGGTTCATAGTTTGATAGAAATGTGCCGGGGCTGGCGATATCGGCTTCGGCCTGGCGGTCGACTCCGGGGTGGATCGCATCGTCAGGACGCTGAAACAGCAGCGTTTCGCAATTGGTGACGAGCTTCACACTTTCGTTCTTGTATTCACGATCGAGATCGGTAAGGCTCGCGCGCGGCAGGACCACTGAGCAGGTGATATCGTCCTCGACTTGGACCTTCTCCGCAGGATAGAAATCGGGGCGGAGCTTGTAGATGCGCCAGGCGCCGTCACGGTCGTAGCCGACGCGCAGGTAATTGGCGACGAGCGGGTCATTGTCGAACTTGAGTTCGTGGCCGAGGAAGCCGTTGATGCGATCGACGGTGAAGTGCTGACGCCAGTTCGCGCCCCATTCTGGACGGTAGTAGCGTTTGACCGTAAATAGAAGCTGACGCGTGGTTTGGGGCAACCCGCGAATCCAATCATTGTGCTCGTCGGTGTATTCCGGCGATACGGTGAACAGCTGGATGACCGAGCCGAGGGTGCGTTCAGAGCTAAGGATGGGTCGGCGTGAGCGGTGATCGGGTGGGCGTGACCTGTAGACGGAAGAGAAATCCCGATCGAGAATTGCCGCAACCTTGTCCATGTCGCTGTGATAGTCGCGGACGTAAACTGGGCCTTTCAACAGCGCGTGGCTAATGGACTTGGAGATTTCAGATTTGCCGCCGCCAGAGACCGTACAAGGCTTGTGGCAAAGCGTGCCACGCGGGCGGGAGCCAATCAAACGCCACGCCGTGCCAGAAAGCTGTTTTTCGAGGCGCACCCGAAAGCCGGACGGCAGCACGTACACGGCCGAGGGACGGAGGGCCTGGTGATACGTGCGGCCGTCGTGCTGCCAGCGAACAAGACCGTCGCGCAACGTGAAGACGGAATCGTCGGGCACATAGAAGACGTCGGGATAGCGGCGGTCGACTGCATAGCCCTCCGGCTTGCGCTCAACGAGTTCGCCGAGCAAGTGCACGCCTTGCTCGAAGGTCGCCTTTTTTAAACTGACGGTGCGGCCCGCGTAAAACTCTTGTCCGAGAACATAAGTGGCGAAGGCAATCGCACCGCCCGCGTGCTCTTCCTCGGCCAAGCCGAAGAGATTGGCGGCATAGCTGATCTGCGTTTTCACCTCCTTCTTGCAGTAGCCGTAGTAATTGTCCGCAAGAACGGTAACCATGACGCCGCGATCATCGCGGCAGCAGACCTTGAAAGGGGCGTCATCGTTGTAGGGCTCGTCCGGATCGCTCCAACACATGCCGTCGCGACGCTGGCGGGCCGAGGCGTCCTGCACGTGCGGTAGGCCCAGTGCGGACTTCTTCATGCCGACGAGGTGAGGGGCGAGGATCACACATCCTGTGTGGCCGGTCCAATGAGCCGCGTCCAAGGCGGCGTCGTTTTCCGGAAGATGGGGATCGCCGGCGTTGCCGAAAATTCCTTCGACGAAATCGAGATTGCTAACCAAACTGCCGGGAGCGAAAAAGCGTATCTCCATCGTCCGAGCGGTGTCGACGCCGGTGGCCGGGCAAACCAACGGGCGCAAAAGTAAGGAAACCAACAGACGCGCCGGCTCCGGCTGATCGGCGGTAAACGGCAAAGTCAGAACCTCGGGCGGTGGGCGGAGGGCCGCCGTGAGCAGGGCGAGAAACGCCTGCTTGGGGACCGCTTGTTTGTCGGCGGGAACCGGGAGTCCGCCTTCGGCAATGTGGAAGACACCGCGCGTCGTGCGGCGATCACTGGCGGGATTGTGCAGGATACCCTGCGGTACTCGATAGGATTGCAAATAGCGCGAAGAGAAGCTCTCGGCGTCAGGGGGCAGCGACATCAACCGCGCCAATCCGGCGCGATCGAGAATGAATGTGGTCGCGGGCAAACGAGGCACATGGGCCGACTGCCCGTCCCCTAGATAGTCGTCGAGAAAAGTTTGGATGCGTCGATCCGCCGGACAAAGATAGTCGCCAAGGAGGCGTTCCTTTTCGTAGTGGTGGCGTAGAAGCGGACGCGCGATCTCGACGAAGTGCGCACGAGAGGAGTTGACTCGAGTGGGCTGGCCGAGGGCGGCGAGCTTGAGATGAAGATACTCGAGAAGTTCGACAGCCGTTGGGGGTGCGGCCATGGGAATTCCCGGCCCCCCACCCCAAAATCGCTTCCATCGTTCGCCGTGAGGCTGAGTGTAGCAGAAACTCGCGGGCGGGCGTAACTCCGAATCGGGAGCGCGGCGCCTAGGGGATGATAACGCCGGGGAGGCCCCGAAAATGGGTGTTGGCCGTCACAAGCTGGGCTTGGCAGACGCGGGCGGTTGCATAGAGGATCGCGTCACTACCTAGCAGGCGATGGTCGAGACTGGCGTTGGCGGCGGCCAGAGCAATGGTCTCATCTATCGGGACCACGCGGCGATAGAGTGCCTGGGAGAGGAAACGGTCGGCGACGACGCGCCCGCGATGCTTGGCCAGTTGTTTGTAGACCTCGTAGAGTACAAGCGACGGCACAATGACCGCGGCTTCGTTCTCCAGATAGTGACCGAACGCATTGGCCTTGGTCTCATCCGTTAGGTACTCGAGCCAGCCCGCCGAATCGACAACGTAGAGTTCAGAAGCGCTCCGCATGATCACGCAGTTCCTCTTTCCATCGCATGCCCTTGGCAATGCCGCGAAGTTCCTTGACAAAGCGGTGGGGCACAAGTCGCAACGCCCCGTCGACCGAGTAGATCAGGAGCTCTTGTCCGGCTTCGATTTTCAACTCCTCGCGAATTGCTTTGGGGATGACAATCTGAAACTTGGGAGAGACCTTCACCTTCTGCCGTTCCATGAGCGCTCCACCACCGCAGATCCTATCGATGGTGATTTGGTATGTCAATCCTTAATCGATCATATTTCAGTAATACGCTCCGCGTTCGCCCTTGCAAGGACTTGAATTCATGCGCGTTACTCTGAATGGGCAGCGCTGCTTCGCAGTTGCGCGACTGCCGCAAGAGAGGGGGTCGCGCCGAAGGATGTGAGATTTGTTTTCGCGTTGGATCGCAGAAAATTTTCAGTCGACCCGCCGACATACATGGAAGCAAGCGAATTCCTCGCTCGCAAACGCGTGGGACAGCCAGCGAAACTGTGCTATGTAGGTGGCCGACTGCTTTGGATTCGAGAGGAGTGGCAATGGGAAAATTTGTTGGGGGGCTGATCATCGGATTGCTCGCGTTTCCAATTCTGGGCGCTGCCTATCTCCTGAGCGGCCAGGCGCCGGTCGCTGTGACCGACCGCCCATTTCCCTTCGAGCAATACGTCGCCGGCGCGGCACTGGAATCACGGATCCATCGGGTGGCGCCAGAACGCGATCTCACTAGCTTCACATCGTCCGACCTCAGGGCCGGCGCACAGGCCTACCGGCAAGGCTGCGGCTGCCATGGACTGCCTGGCGAAGTTGCTGGCGGGCCTATACCGAAGATGTATCCGGAGCCGCCACAGCTTTTTACTCCCGACGGCTCGGTCGCGGACGATCCGGTGGGCGTAACGTACTGGAAGATCAAAAACGGCATCCGCATGACGGCCATGCCGAGCTTCCAGGGCACTCTACAAGACGAGCAGATGTGGCAGATCGCAGCGCTTCTAGCCAATAGCAACAAACTGCCGCCGGGTGTGATGGACGTTTTAAGGCAGCCGCTTTTCCCGCCGCCACCGCCGGCGAACGCCACGCCGGGTGCCGAGCCGAATCGGAAGCAGTAGCGATCCCAACTTCGTCGTGTGTGCCGGTTCAGAAGTCGGTATGGAAGCGGAAGGTGCCCACCGTGACGGGACCGCGCACCTGATTGTAGCCGGGGTCATTGATGTGCTGCAGCCCCAATGAGGCGAAGAAGCCGCGCCAGAGATGGGCGGTGTAGAAGCCTTCAAAAATCCTCTCCGAGCCATACGTCAAACCGCCATCGCCGAGCAGGAACCCGAGCCCTCCCAATCCGAGATATTGTTGGTGCGCCGCTGCGATTCCGTTGGCCACAAACGCGATGCCGGCTCGGTCGTTCTGCCGGTGCCACGGGCCGCCCGTTGCAAATCCGCCGAGCTCGAGCGTACGGTCATCCTCGGTGTACGCCCAAGATTCGTTGTGACCATCGCTCCAACCGAGACGTCCAAAAACGCCCACGACCGGTGTAATCTCCTGCTCGAAATTCAAGCCGAAGCCATATTTTTTGCGGCCTTGATGGCGCGTCGCCGCGATATCGGGCGGGGAGGTTCGCGGGCCGGCCAGATATTCCTCGACCGTCTTGCGATAGCTGCCCATGTCGGCGCGATTCAGATAACTCAAAAAGCGCACGGTACCTGCACGATGAGCCATCCACTTTCCGTGGGCTTCAAATTGGAGGTTCGCGGCGCGCGACTGGGCCACATCCGCGTTGAGATAGATGCCGTTGGCAATTTTGGGCTCCAAGACCTCGGCGAACAAAGCAGAGAACCAATGGTCGTCATATTCCAAGAGTACGCCGTCGGTGTAGCCGCGCGTGTTGGCGGCATAGTCCCAAGCGCCGTCGTTGTCTACCGTCCAGTTCAGGAATTGCAGGTGGCTGTCCTGGCCCCACGTGTTGAGATCAAAGAAGTCGGCGAGGTCAAATTTGCCAAAACGGATTTCGATGCGCCGCACGGGCAGCGAGGTGGCCAAGTGTAGCTCATCGCGGTCTACTTCGATGCGCTCATCGCTGAGCGGAATAATCTGCCGCAGCATGAGGCGGGCCAGATAGGGAGCCGTGGAAAGCTGTGCCCCTTCGACTGTCCGCACCGAATCCAGGTTGGTATAGCCGGCCAGGCCGAACGCATGCCCGATGCCGCCACCCGTTGCATACTCGATGTCGCAGAACCCTTCTGTCGTAGAGGTCAGTTCGTAGCCGGTATAAAGGGTCAGAACGTGGGTGGTGGCGCTCTGGGCCCATGGTGTCAGGCTGTTGGTTCCGGTGTATTCCGCCGGGAAGGAGGGATGCCACTGGAAAACGATGTTTGCCTGGCCAGAAATCCAATAGCGGCTGGTGTTGGAATGCGGAAACATGGTTAGCAGATCACTCGAGCCGGAATCTTTTGAATTCGGACCGGCTGGCGTCTGATCTGTCGAAGGCGTGCCGGTCTGCTGAGCGGCAGGGGTCTGCTGTGGGGTCGGCTCTTGCGCGGGTGCCATCCCTAGGGGGGCCAGGCACACCCAGGCCGAGCAAAGCAGTCGGGCTACCGATCGAGCAAGCAGCCATCGCATGTGTGAATCCGGGCGCGGCTGGCCGATTAAGGATCCGAGGGTCGATCAATCGGCTTCCCGCGCGACGTCAAAAGACCGCTACCGCCACCCCGGCGGAAAGGATCTTCCAAGCGCAAAGGCTTGGAGGTTCTGGTTCTCGAAGTGTGATTTCCATATACTCAAGTCGCCTCCGAGCGGGACTCAGGGCCCCCAGGGTTGTACTATACCCCCCTAGGGTAGTCAAGGAAAAATGTCTCATCTATCACGAGAAAAGTTAGATCTAGTCACGCGGACCAAGAAGGTCATCGGGCAGCTCGAAAGCGTCCTGCGCGCACTTAATCAGGACGAGCAGTGCGCTGAGGTGCTGCAGCGGCTTGCCGCGGCGCGCGGAGCGATCAATAGCCTCATGGGCGAGCTCTTAGAGGATCATATCCGCAACCACATGCCGCGCAATTCAAAGTCTTCAGAGGAAGCTGCCGACGACGTGATCGAGATCGTCCGCACGTATTTGAAGTAAAGCGGGCAGGCTACGACGAGAAGGTAAGGACCGGCTTCACGACAGTGCCGCTCGCCTGATCCTCCACAGCTTGATTGATCTCATCGAACGGATACTTCGTTACGAGCTGGTCAAAGGGAAATCGACCCCTCCCGTACAGATCGATCAGGTGGGGGATGAACGTATCAGCCACACTATCGCCCTGCACGATGCCCCGGAACGTGTGGCCGCCGAGCATCGTCAAAGCGAGATTTGGCTCAAAAGGATCTCTCGGAACGGTCACGAAGCCGAAGCGGCCCTTGGTTGCAAGCGATAGGAGTGCCTCGTGGTAGCTCTGGGCGCGGCCAGTGGTATCCAGGGCGCAGGCGACGCCGTCGGGAATGAGCCGGCGAATTTGGTCGGCAGGACTCACCCCCGGGCCGACTCGTACCGTGCAGGTCGCTCCGATCCGTTTCGCCATCGCCAGGCGCGATGGGAGGAGATCGACGGCAACAATTTCGCGCAAGCCACACACCACCGCGGCCAGAACGGCGCTCAGGCCCACGGGGCCCACGCCGAAAATTGCAACGCTCTCTCCCTGCTTGGCGGCGAGCGAATTCATGATCGCGCCGGCGCCGGTCTGCACGCCGCACCCGAGCACGCCGAGGATTTCGAGCGGCGCGTCTTTGCGAACGGGAATCGCGTTGCGCTCGCCGGCCACGGCGTAATTGCAGAAAGAGGATTGGCCGAAGAAGTGGCCGTGAATCGCGGCCGAGCCGTTGCGAAACGAGCCGGGGCCGCCGTCGCGGGCGTCGGTGAAATTCAAGGGCATCACCCGGTCGCA
>Ga0187765_10000866_pt1 | contig 11384 bp, 10 predicted proteins | sample 0216_QUI02_MP05__3_FD_133018 | JGI IMG/M metagenome (GOLD analysis project Ga0187765, IMG submission 133018) | Tropical peat soil microbial communities from peatlands in Department of Meta, Colombia - 0216_QUI02_MP05_10_MG | ecosystem: Environmental > Terrestrial > Soil > Wetlands > Peat ...
GATCGGAGCTTCGGCCGGGCAGATCGTTTGGGCAGGAGGAGGACCGGCGCTGGTCGAACCCTCCGGCGTGACAGCGCGGGTATCGCGTGCGCCGAACATTCGTGTGCGCCGAAGAGCCGTCGCGTGGCCACCTTGTGCCCGCTCTCTCAGCCGAACGTGACTGCGCGCCATCGGCTTGTTTGGGGGAATCTTCCGACGCTCCGTGGGAACGGTCGATCCTGCAAAGATGGATAGACCGCCCCACGGCGCCCTGGCAGACCTCGGCGAATCCCCGTCAGGTATCGAGCGTGACGAAGAACGCTCGCTCGCGCGATTCGAGCAATGGGATCGCCGTGTCGTGACCCAGCCGTTTGAAGTGCTCCGAATCGCCATGAGCCTTGTATGCGTCCTCGTCGACGTACTGCTCGTAGAAGAAGAAGATCCGGGAATCGCCGGGGTCCTCATTCGGTTGGTAGAGGAGGTTGCCGGGCTCCGCGCGTGACGGCGCGATCAATTGCTGGATCGCGTCCCGGACCTCGCGTTCGTGCCCCGCCTTGGCCGTCCACTTTGCGGTGACCACGTATGCCACGGAAATCTCCTCTCATCTGATTTCGCTGGACGCCACGTCGACCCCAGGTCAACCGCCCCATTCGTCGAACACGCGTCCGTTGCGCTGCACAGGCAGTAAGAAATCGGGGCTCGTATCGGCGGCTCGCCTGCTCGGCAGGCGGAAGACCCGCCGCACAGGTCGCGCGGGATGTCATGGACGTGACATGGAATGTGCAACGCTGACCCGGGAGGCCGCCAACGGGAACCACGGGCCGAACCGGGTGCCGCTGCACAACCGTGCGGAAGTCGCCGACCACGATCATCCGCCAGTCGCTCAGCCGCACCGAAGACGGTCTCCCTCGCAAACGGCAATCTCGAGCCAGAGAAACGCACCCCGACATAATACACAGCGGCGTGGATTGTGTATAATCCATGATCTGACGAGGGGTCAACAATTAGGAGGGAGCGGATGAGACTGGCGTCGATACGCAGAAACGGCGGCGTCGGAATCGCCGCCGTGGTCGGGGATGAGATCGTCGATCTCGGCGTGGCCGAGCCCGAGCTGCCGGCGGATATGGCGCAGTTGCTTGCGCTTGGTGACTCCGCGCTCGGGCGCGTCGCCGCCGCGATCGAGCTCGGCGACGGGCGCCAACCTCTCGCCGAGGCCCGCCTCCTGCCGCCGATCGTGCGGCCGTCCAAGTTCTTCGCTGTCGGGCTCAACTACGCCGACCACGTCGCCGAGTCCGGGCAAGAGACGCCGGAGTTCCCGACCGTGTTCGCCAAAATGCCCAGCTGCGTCGCCGGACCGTACGACCCCGTTCAGCGTCCGCTCGTCTCGACACAGCTCGATTACGAGGGCGAACTCGGCTTCGTCATCGGCCGCAGGTGTCGTCACGTCTCGCGCGAGCGCGCGCCCGAGGTAATCGCAGGCTACGTCGTGGTCAACGACTACAGCGTGCGCGACTTCCAGCTGCGCACCAGCCAATGGGTACTAGGAAAGTCGTTCGACACACATGGGGTGATCGGGCCGTGGATTGTGACGGGCGATGAGATCGATCCAGGCGGTCTCGACATCCGAACGTTCGTTAACGGCGAGCTCCGGCAAAGCTCTAACACCAGCAACTTGATCTTCGACTGCGCCGCCCAGGTCGAGCTGCTCTCAAGCGTGTGCACTCTGGAGCCTGGCGATGTAGTGGCGACCGGTACCCCGGGAGGCGTGGGAATCGCAAGCGGCCAGTTCCTGGCGCCCGGCGACGTGGTTCGGGTCGAGATCGATGGAATCGGCGCGATCGAGAACGAGATCGTGCAGGAGCAGGGCCTGGAGTTGGATTCGGCCGCAAGCGCGGCGGTCTCAAGCTCGTAGCGGCCGCATCCGGTGGATCCGGGACCGGAGTCCTGCGTGTTCTCCACTGAGGGCGACGGCCGTCGGGATTCGCGTCTCGCGTGGCCGGTCACCGGACCGCACGACACCATCCCTTGACAGGAATGACACATTATATATAATCGGTTCTGGCCATGCGGGCCGCTCACCGGGCGGTCCACAGGTACGGACGGAGGAGAGAGAACCATCCCTTTGCAACTGATCAGCGGCCGCCGCGGTCCCAGGGAAGTTGGCGCCTCCGAGTTGCATCTATCCATTTCCGGAGTGGGCAAGCGCTTCGGCGGTGTCGCGGCCGTCGATGGGGTTGACCTTGACGTCGCACCAGGAGAGGCCGTCGGCATCATCGGGCCTAACGGCGCGGGAAAGAGCACGCTCCTGAAGTTGATTGCGGGTATCCACCGGCCCGACAAGGGTGAGATCCGCCTCTCTGGTGAGCGTCTGGACCGACTCGCCCAGAATCAGGTTGTGCGGCGTGGAGTCGCCCTCGCGCACCAGGTCCCGCGACCGTTCCCGAGGTTGACCGTTCGTGAAAACGTGACAGTCGGCGCGGTGTCGAGCCGCCGGCGAGGATCCGGCTCGGCAGCCGAGCGCGTCGAGGAAATCCTGGACTTCTGCGCGCTGGGCCCGAAAGCCGACGCAGCGGCCGGCGCCCTCACCGTCCTCGATCTCAAACGCTTGGAGGTCGCGCGCTCCCTGGCTACGCAACCGTCGGTCTTGATGCTCGATGAGGTAGCGGCCGGACTGGTCGGACGTGAACTCGAGGCGGCGATCGACCTCATCCGCCGCGTCCACGCCACGGGCGTGACCCTGCTCTTGGTGGAGCACGTGGAGCGGGTGGTGCGCGAGGTCGTGGGACGCGTGCTCGTGCTGGACTGGGGGCGATCGATCGCGCACGGTACCCCCGAGCAGGTAGCGGCTGATCCTCGGGTGCGCGAGGTCTATCTCGGCGAGTCCACCGCACGATCGGGTTCACAACGCGCATCCGCGCGATCGCCGGTTCACGGTCAGGCTGTCGTGCTCGACCTGCAGCGGCTGAGCGCGGGTTACGGGGATATCGTGGCGCTGCGAGAGGTCAGCCTCAAGGTCGATCGTGGCGAGGTCGTCGCCGTCCTGGGCGCCAACGGCGCCGGTAAGTCGACCCTATCGGGCGCCATCAGTGGGATCGTGAAGCCGCGGAGCGGCGTCGTCCGGCTTCTCGGGCAGGACGTGACGGCGTGGCCGGCCTACAAGCGCTCTCGGCTTGGCGTCGCCCATTGCCAGGAGGGGCGCCGTATCTTCGCCGAGCTGACGGTGGCCGAGAATCTGCGGCTGGGCGCGCCCCTCGGCCTAGCGCACGACGAGCTGAGCCGGCGGTTGGAGAGCGTGCACGCAACGTTTCCCATTCTCGCCGAGCGCGCGTCGCAGGCCGGTGGAACGCTTTCCGGTGGACAGCAGCAGATGCTGGCGATCGGACGCGGACTGATGTCAAAGCCCGCGCTGCTGATCTGCGATGAGATCTCGCTCGGTCTCGCTCCCGTGGCAATCGACGCGCTGTACGAGGCGCTGGCCACGATCAGCGCCCAAGGCGTCGGGATCCTGTTGATCGAGCAGAACGCCCAGCGGGCGCTGGAGCTCGCGGATCGCGCTTACGTGCTCTCGCGGGGAAGCGTCAGCTACAGCGGCTCCCCGATCGATCTGCTTCACGAGGCGAACCTCGACGAGGCGTATTTCGGACACGAAAGAAACGGCGCCGGACCCGTCAACGGGACGACGCCCGACAAGGAGGAGAACCGGTGATCAGACGCTCGCTCATGATCTGTGGACTGGCGATTTGTGTGGCGATGGCTGCGGCGGGTTGTGGTTCGTCGAGCAGCAGCAGTTCGAGCAATGCCAGTGCGAGCAATGCCAGCGCTCCCGCGAGCTCGGGCACCTCAGGCGGGACAGTGACGATCGGGACGACGATCCCCGAGAGCGGCTCGACCCCGCTCCTGTCTGAGCTCGACGGCTACAAGCTGGCCGTCTCGGACGCTAACTCTCAAGGAGGCGTGACAATCGGCGGCAAGAAGGAGAAACTCCGACTGGTCGTACTCGACAATCAGTCCGACCTCAACATGGCCACCCAACAGCTCCGACAGCTGGTTCTCCAAGACAACGTGGTCGGCGTCCTGGCCGGCTGCTGCCAGCAGAACATTCAGGAAGCGGCCCAGGCCGACGAGCTGCACGTGCCGCTCTCGATGTGCTGCCTCCCACTGGAGCTCGCGCCGCCGAGCCGCGGGTACAGCTTCGACGCATTCCAGACCTTGGCCGACGGCGCAACCGAGTTCTTCAAACTGGCGGCCAACGCAGGGACCAACAAGAAGATGGTGATCGTAACCAACAACGACCCATCAGGCCCGGCCGACGCGAAACTCATGAGCGGTGTCGGATCGCAGTATGGATTCACCGTGGTGGCGCATGCCGCAGTCCCCGCAGGGACGACCAACTTCGCGAGCGTGATCAGCCAGGCGAAAAGCGCGGGAGCGCAGGTGCTGGTCGCTCAAATGGTGCCGCCCGACTGCTTCGCGATGTGGAAGCAGATGAAAGCACTCGGGTACACACCCAAGATCGCAATCGGCCAACAGTGCTCCCAGACGCCAGGCTGGGCTCAGTTGGGTCCACTGGGTGATGGGACGACGACGATCCTGTCGTGGACGAAGTCAGCCGGCCTGCCCCTGACTCAACACATCATCTCGGCACTGGGAAGCAAGTGGAAGGACACGACGGATCTTCAGGGCGCCGCATCCGCCTACAACGCCGCACAGGTCTTGATCGCGGCGATCAACCGAGCAGGGTCAACCGACCGCACAAAGGTGGCTCAGGCACTGCAGCAGACCGACGGGACCTTCGCCCTCGGCAAGGTCGTCTCGAACGGCAAGGGGCAGGCCAAGACGCCCACGTTCCTCGGCCAGTGGTCCGGCGGCGACGTCGTCCAGGTGTATCCCGCCGAGTCGGGGGCGGAGAAGCTCACCGTGCCGCCGTCTGGCCTCTCCTGAGCAAATGGCTCTCGCGAAGGCAGCGCGACGATGAACGCCACCGTCATAGCTGCAGGCATCCTGGCCGGGGGGTTGTACGCGCTCATCGGCCTGGGCTTGTCGCTGGTGTTCGGCGTGCTCAAGCTGATGAACCTGGCGTACGCGCAGGTGATAATCATCGGCGCGTACGTCGCGTGGCTGATCATCGACCATACCGGCGTCGATCCCTTGGTCGCGCTGCCCTTCGCGATGGCCGCTACGGCGCTGATGGCCTACCCGTTCCAGCGGTTTCTGCTGACCGGCCTGCTACGAACGAGCATCACCGCGCCGCTGGTCGCCACATTCGGGCTCGCCCTGCTGGCACAGGCCGGATTGCAAGCGGCGTTCGGAATCGACGAGCGCTCACTTCCGGCGGCCTACGGCGACAGCGGGCTCACGGTGCTGGGAGTACGGATTCAGAGCATCTACCTGATCGCATTCGCACTCGCAGGAGTCCTGTGCCTGGCCACGCACCTGCTGCTCACGCAAACCCGGATCGGAAGTGCGGTCCGAGCCGCGGCCGCCGACCCGCAGACGGCCTCGGTTCTAGGCATGGACGTCGACCGGATCTACGCCTGGACGTTTGCTTTCTCGGCGGCCCTGGCGGCGGCGGCCGGTGTCATGACCGGCGTGGCGCAGAGCTTCACCCCGGCAAGCGGCACGCCGCTGCTGCTGACGGGATTCGCGGTGATGGCACTCGGTGGAATCGGAGGGGTCGGTGGAACGTTCGCCGCCGGCATATTCCTGGGCGTTCTGCAGTCCCTCAGCGTTTCGCTGTTCGGCGCCGGCTACCAGGATCTCGTCGTCTACCTGACGTTCTTCCTAGTTCTCTCATTCCGGCCCACCGGCCTCTTCACACGGCGGCGGACCGCATGACGCTCCGAAAGGCAAGTCCCGTTGCGATCCTGCTCGTCGCCGCGCTCGGCTGGATACTCGCCGGTCAGCTCAGTCAATACCACCTCGATCTCGGGGTCACCATCCTCGTCTTGCTGACGATCGCGCAGGCCTGGAACATCCTGGGTGGCTACGGAGGGCAGATATCGCTTGGCGCAGCCGCATTCACGGGCGTCGGCGGCTATGCCGCCGCGCTCCTGATGCTCCATACCGCCGCCAGTTGGCCGCTCGGCATGATCGCCGGCGGCGTCGCCGGTCTGGCTCTCTCGCTCCTGATCTCAGTCCCGCTCCTACGGCTACGCGGCGACTACTTCGCCGTGGGAAGCCTCGCCGCCGCCGTGGCGCTGGAGGCGTTGATGGAGAACTGGCAGTGGGCCGGCGGCACGATCGGACTAACGCTCCCCTTCAACAAGATTCCATCACTCACCGTGCTGTACCACATCGCGGTTGTGCTCGCCACACTCGCGCTCCTGGCTGTGTTGTACGTCAAGCACAGCACGTTCGGCTTGCGGCTGACCGCGGTCCGTGACAACGAGCCAGCCGCCGAAGGACTGGGAGTGTCCGCCTACCGGCACCGGCTCGCGGCACTGGTCCTCAGCAGCATCCTGACCGGTCTGGCGGGAGCGCTAATCGCGATCCAGGCCACCGCGATCGAGCCGAGCGGCATGTTCTCACTGACGTGGAGCCTCAACGCGCTCCTGATGTGCATCGTCGGTGGAGCCGGCACATTCACCGGTCCGATCATCGGTGTACTCGTCATCTACTACGGCCTGACAAAGCAGTTCGAGAGCGCCCAGACCGCCGCGATCGCCGTCGAAGGAGCGCTCTTAATCGTGATCGTTCGATTCGCTCCCGAGGGAATCTGGCCCTTGCTCGTGCGGCTGACGAATCGCGCGCTCGCGCACGTCAGGTCATCAGCGCCTGGTCCCGCGGCGCCAGCCCTCCAAGCAGGCGTCGGCACCGGGCCTGCGCGCGACGAACCGACGCGTGCGTTGATCGACACTGAGATCGTCTGAGTGCGGAACGAGACAATGACTGAGACACATGAGGTAGTCGTCGTCGGATACGGGCCGGTCGGACAGACAGCGACGGCCCTGCTCGCACAACGGGGAGTCGACGTCGCGGTCTACGAGCGGTTCTCGCGCCCCTACGGACTCCCCCGCGCGATCCGGCTGGACCACGAGGCCATGCGGATCTGGCAAGCCATCGGAATCACCGACGAGCTCCTCGAGGACGCCCTTCCTGTCAACCGCTACGAATGGTTCGGAGCCGATGGGGAGCTCATCGTCAGATTCGATCTTCCGCCCGGCCCGTCGGGCTGGCCTTTCTCCTACACCTTCTTCCAGCCGTACCTCGAGGAGGCAGTCGACCGCGCCATCGGCGCGACGGCGGCTACGATCAATCGCGGCTGCACCCTGGTCGGACTGACGGAGCACGAAGACCATGTTGAGCTCGAGTTCCGCGGCACGCCGGACACGCTCGAGGCGGTGGTCGAGCCACCCACCCGGCGTGTCAACGCCCGGTACGTGATCGGGGCCGACGGCGCCCGCTCGACGACCCGAGAGCTACTCGGCATCGGTACCGAGGATCTGGGCTTTCACGAGCGGTGGCTCGTCATCGACATCCGCCCCACACAGGTCGACCTCGGCTTTCCCAGCTTTCCGCAGCAGTACTGCGACCCGGCGCGGCCGCACATGTGGGCGCCTAACGGGAGTCGCCACCGCCGATGGGAGTTCATGTTGCTCCCAGGCGAACGAGCCGAAGACTTCGAGGACATCGAGCGGATCTGGTCCATGCTCAAGCCGTGGATCGATCAAAACCAGGGCGAGATCGTCCGACACGCCGTATACGAATTCCAGTCAACGGTCGCCACGACGATGCAGTCAAGGCGCTGTTTCCTGGCTGGCGATGCCGCGCATCTGATGCCGCCTCACATGGGAGAGGGAATGTGCTCGGGCCTGCGCGACGCGAACAACCTCGCCTGGAGGTTGGAGTTCGCGCTCGACGGGCGAGCCGACACGGCGTTGCTCGAGAGCTACACCGCCGAGCGCCTCCCGCACGCGAGAGAACTCGTCGAGCAATCGCAGGCGATGGGACGCATCTCGTGCGTCCTGGACCCGGCGGCCGCCGCCCAGCGCGATGCCGGATTGCGGGCAGCTGGCACGGTCGAGAGGTGGCCGTTTCCACGCCTCGGCGCCGGGCTCGTCTACCACGGACCCGGGGAGCTAGCGAGCCTGGCCGGCACCCTCGGGATCCAAGGGATCGTGGCCGCCGGCGAGCGCAGCGGACTCCTCGATGATGTCGTCGGAAGAGGATTCACGCTCATCTCGTCTGTTGGAGATCTCCGGGAGGCGCTGGGCGACCATGAGCTGCAGGCCCTCGACAGGATCGACTGCAAGATCGTGACGCTCGGCGGCAATGTGGGCGACGTCGATGGCTCACTCTCCGGCTGGCTCAGATCGGAGGGAGCGGTGGCAGTGCTCGTGCGGCCCGACTTCTACGTCTACGGCGCTGTCGATTCGCCGCAAGCCATCCAACCACTCGTCGCACACCTGACTGCCGCGCTGTCGCCGATGGGGGTGGCCGGCTGAGGCCCGTTATGACGAGAGGGATAACTGATGACTGACCAACTGTGCGACCGTGAGTTCGACTTCGATCATCACGATCCAACACTGACAGGCGACCACGTTTACAAGGTGTATGACGCGATGCGGCGCTGCCCGGTCGCGCGCTCCCCCCACCACGGCGGCTTCTGGATCGTCACCGACTACGACGGCGTCAAGGCTGTTGAGAGCGACTGGGAGACATTCTCGAGCGCCGACGGCGTGATGTTCCCTAGGTTTCCCGGCCAGTTCAACTCCGTCGCGCTGGAGCAGGATCCTCCTGATCACGAAGCCTTCCGCAAGCACTACGTGAGTCTCCTCGGTCGTAAGCAGGTCGCCGCCGCGACTGCGCTCATCGAACGACTCACGAGAGAATCTGTCGTGCGGCTTGTTTCGCGCGGTGGCGGCGAGTTTATGCAGGAGGTCGCGGCGAAGCTCCCAGTCGCAGTCATCGCGAGCATGCTGGGGCTGAGCGACGAGGTCGCCCGACAGTTGCGAGAGCTCAGCGAGGAAGCCTGGGCCGGTTATGGCCGGGAGGTCAATTCTGCTGCGCGCATGATCGAGGTCCTGCTCGGCGAAGCGGACAAACGCCGGGACGAGCCTCGTGACGACTTCCTCACCACAATCGTGCACGCTGACATCAACGGCCGACCGATTACGCGGGAGGAACTAGGAAATTGGCTTCAGGGAGCCGCTCTGGCCGGGCACGAAACCACCATGGACGCCGCCGGACACCTCATTCTGGACCTCGCGGTCGACGAGGAACTCCAAGCGCGGGTCCGCGCGAACCCCGGCCTCATACCCGACCTCGTCGAGGAAAGCCTCAGGCTGCGCCCTCCCGTCCAGAACTTCGCGCGCGTGCTGACCCGCGACGCGACGCTGCACGGCCAGTCGCTCAAACAGGGGGAGCGAATCATGGTCGTCTACGGAGCGGCAAACCGCGATCCGAAGTACTTTCCCAACCCCAACGAACTCGACGTCGATCGGAAATTCAAGAATCACTTGACGTTCGGATGGGGGATCCATCGATGTGCCGGGGCATATCTTGCGCAGATCGAACTTCGAATCCTCGCGCAGGCGATGCTCGATCAACCCCGCTTTGCCCTGGGCGGCGCGCCGCAGTTCACACACATGGCCGGCGGCGGAACCTTCATGGGATTACGGAACCTCCCGATCGTCTTCGCTCGGTCGGGTCACGACGACACGCACGTCTAGAGCTGGCAGCTCGCGCAGATGCTTTGCACCTCGCGGGTGGCACCAGCAAATGGCGGCATCACTGGTGATCACAAACGCAATGTCGCGCAGGGCATGTACCTCCCCACGCTCACCAGGAGTAAGGCCCATCCTGCGACGACTTCCTCCAATTCCCGTGCGAGGGGTAGTGAGGTAGCTTTGCAAGGTTACCTCACAAGCCAGGCTAGGCGACCCCGTCAGGAGCCTCACAAAATGTCAGCGTTTGAATACGAACCGACGGGCCTCCCTCTGTTTCGTCTGCTCGACGCCGCCTTCGATGAATTCACCGACGAGTTGGCCAAGCGCGTCGCCGAGACCTCCTACGACGACCTCCGGTTGAGCCACGGGTGTGTGTTCGGCAACATCGACCCTGAAGGATCACGGCTCACCGATCTCGCCGAGCGCGCCCACATGACCAAGCAGTCCGTGGGTGAGGTCACGAGCGATCTGGAGGAGCGCGGCTACCTCGAGCGCGTGCCGGATCCTCGTGACGGCCGGGCCAAGATCATTCGCTTGACCGACCGCGGACGCGAGGCTCAGGCGGTCGGGCGCGAGTTGATCTTCGACATCGAGCGCGAGTGGGCCGAACGGTTCGGCGCCGAGAGCCTGGCAGCGTTGCGCGCGGTACTCGAGGCGATCACCGTCGAGCAGCTTGCGGCGGTACGGGCCTGAAAGACGCCCGAAGAGCTGGGGTTCGCCAACGGTTGTGCGCTGGCGCTCATGAACGAGCCGTCATGCTCGCCCGACCCCGCCGAGAAGCCGAAGGCTTGACCACCGCGCGGATCGCCGAACGAACCGGCCGCTTCCCGGCGACGATCAAGCGCTAGTCCCACAACCCTGACGGCGAGACGGCCAGAGCCGTCAAACGCCGCTACCAAACGGCGCAAGTCCCCGACGCCTGGACGCCTACGGGACCGCTGCGGCGTCGTCCCCTCCTCCTACGACAGGTCACGAACCCACGCCCGCCGCCGCTGCACGCAATGCCTCCAAGGACTCGACATCAGCGACTGGCCGCCCTCCGGCGTCATCGGCGACGTCTTGGGCTCCTGGGAGGGCCGCGCGCGGCCTCCAGCACGACACATAAGGCCGCGCGGCTGATCACCCACCGCAGTGTCTGCGCCGACCTTAGACACGAGCCATCAGGTCACAGTCCAACCTCCATGATTCGTCCAATCCCGGTCGATTAGGCGACGGGTGGCCCGTGGGGTTTGGCTTCTTATCGCCGGCCCGTGCACAAGCATGGATATATCGATGTCTAGGTCGCGCGCCGCCACGGCGGCCAGCATGGCGCCGTGGGCGACCGACCGGATCCGGCTTCGCCAGCCACTCGCGACGCGGAAGCTGAAGACTCATCAACGACGATCGGCGAACGACAATTCGGAATGTCTGCTCGGCGGTGTCGGAAGCGGCTACCGGCATTAGGCTCTCGGCTAAGCGCTGGGGTGTTGCCGGAAATCGCCAACTGGTTCGAGGCGGGCACGTTGCCCGCGAACTGGGCAGCTCGACGCGGCGCTAGTGCGCTCTCGAGGACATCGTCGGCGCGGTGCCCGACGGAACCGCGATCGCCCAAGTCCGATCAGGTTGTGAACAGCGCGGGTCGCCTCGGCGTCGTCCAGTTGCAGGGGCGGCTGGTTGACTCATAGCCCGGCACGACACGCCAGACATCCCAGGCCAATCGCACCAGCCCCATCCCGATCCGGCGATGTGCGATCCCCA
>Ga0187765_10000869_pt1 | contig 11376 bp, 9 predicted proteins | sample 0216_QUI02_MP05__3_FD_133018 | JGI IMG/M metagenome (GOLD analysis project Ga0187765, IMG submission 133018) | Tropical peat soil microbial communities from peatlands in Department of Meta, Colombia - 0216_QUI02_MP05_10_MG | ecosystem: Environmental > Terrestrial > Soil > Wetlands > Peat ...
CTGTGTCATGCATCGTCGGTGGCCGCGCTGATGGAAGGCATCGGCTCGGGCGCGGTGTCGGCGACCTTCAACGAGTGCAAAAATTCGGAAGTCATTTTCGTCATTGGCGCCAATCCGACCGAGAACCATCCCGTTGCCGCGACCTATTTCAAACAGGCCGCCAAGCGCGGCGCGACGCTGATCGTCGCCGATCCGCGCGGCCAGGCGCTCAAGCGTCACGCCGCCCACATGCTGCAATTCAAGAACGGCACCGACGTGGCGCTGCTCAACGGCATGCTCAACACGATCGTCGCCGAGAAGCTTTACGACCGGCAGTACATTCAGACTTACGTCGAAGGCTTCGAGCAATTCGCCGAAAGCATCAAGGATTATACGCCGGAGGAAATGGCGCCGATCTGCGGCGTCGAGGCCGACGTCATCCGCACCGTCGCGCGCAAGTTCGCGCGGGCCAAGGCGGCGATCATTTTCTGGGGCATGGGAATTTCCCAGCACACCCATGGCACCGACAATGCGCGCTGCCTGATCGCGTTGTCGCTGATCACCGGCCAGATCGGCCGGCCGGGCACCGGTCTGCATCCGTTGCGCGGACAAAATAACGTGCAGGGCGCGTCCGACGCCGGGCTCATTCCGATGTTCTTCCCGGACTACAAATCGGTCGACGATCCGCAGATCCGCGCCCGTTACGAAGACGCCTGGGGCACCAAGCTCGACCCGAAGAAGGGACTCACTGTTGTCGAGATCATGGACGCGGTCCACGCCGACGTGATCAAGGGCATGTACATCATGGGCGAAAATCCCGCGATGTCGGATCCCGATCTCAATCACGCGCGCGAGGCGCTCGCCCATCTCGAGCATCTCGTGGTGCAGGATCTGTTCCTCACCGAAACTGCGGTTTATGCCGACGTCGTGCTGCCGGCCTCGGCCTGGCCGGAAAAGGACGGTACCGTCACCAACACCAACCGCCAGGTGCAGATGGGACGTCAGGCGCTGCGGCTGCCGGGCGACACCCGCCACGATTGGTGGCTCATCCAGGAACTCGGCCGCCGCATCGGGCTGCCGTGGAACTATCGCGGGCCGGACGAGATCTATACCGAGATGGCGTCGCTGATGCCCTCCCTCGACAATATTTCGTGGGAACGCGTGCAGCGCGAGAGCGCGGTCACTTACCCCGCCGATGCGCCGGACCAACCGGGCCGCGACGTGGTGTTCGAGAAAGGTTTCCCGCGGCCGGGCGGCTTCGGCAGGCTGGTCGCCGCCAAGCTGCAGCCGCCCGACGAGATGCCGAACGACGAATACCCGTTCATCCTCACCACCGGGCGGCAGCTCGAACATTGGCATACCGGCGCCATGACGCGCCGCGCCAGCACGCTCGATGCGTTGGAGCCGAGCGCGGTCGCCTCGGTTTCGCGCGGCACCATTGCTAAGCTCGGCATCAGGCCCGGCGATCCGATCCGGGTCTCGACTCGCCGCGGCGTTGTCGAACTCGCGGCGCGCCAAGACGACGCCATTCCCGACGGCGTGGTCTTTATTCCGTTTGCCTTTGTCGAGGCGGCGGCCAACTTGCTCACCAATCCGGCGCTCGATCCGTTCGGCAAGATTCCGGAGTTCAAATACTGCGCCGCCCGCGTCGAGGCGGTCGATGCGGCGACGAAGGTTGCGGCGGAGTAGCTGCCATTCCGGGGCGCGCGTCGTCATTGCGAAGAGACCGCAAGGGCGACGAAGCAATCCGGTTCGTCACAGCGGTCTGGATTGCTTCGCGGAGCTTGTCATCGGGCCGGCCACTTCGGGCCGGACTCGTTGGCTCGCAATGACGAAGTGAATTATCCGGAACTTAGCTCTTCTTCTTCGCCTTAAAATACGCCTCGACCGGTCCGGTGAGCTTGACGGTCATCGGATTGCCGTAGCGGTCCTTGGTCTTGCCGACTTCGACGCGGACCCAACCTTCTGAAATGCAATACTCTTGGACGTTCGTCTTCTCGACCCCCTTGAAGCGTATCCCTATGTCACGCTTAAGGATTTCGGCCTCGTAGTAGGGGCTACGCGGGTCATTCGAGAGGCGATCAGGTGGTGACTTAGCTGGCACGGCATTCCTCGATGTGCTGGATCAGCCTCTAAAAATAAGCCGGTTCGTGCGGCACGGCAAAAAGCCGTTGTCCGCTTTACACCCGAAAGCGGACATTACCGCAGCGCAGACAAATGTCCGCTTTGTGCCAAAAGCGGACATCCGGGACGATGTGAATGAGAAAGAAAGACCGCCTTGCGGCGGTCTTCTCAAAGGCCTTCCGAGACGTTCGCTACGCTGCCTTGGATTTCTGAATGGCGTTTGCGGCGTTGCGGATCACGTCCAGCACAGCCTGTGGCTGGGAGAGCATCGGGACGTGACTGGAGCGCAACTCGACGGTTGTGGCGCCCATGCGCTTTGCAACGAAACGTTCCAGTTCGGGTTGGATGGTGCGATCTTCAGTGGCCACGATGTACCAACTCGGCTTAGACCGCCAAGCGACACCGTCGACCTTTTGGTTGAACAGGTCGGGTACAGGTGCGGCTTGGGTCGCCCACACAAGTTTCTGCTCCGCCTCGGGCAAATCACCCGCGAAACTTCCGATACCGCCAGGCTGCTTCAGCCAGATGCGTCCATCAGCGACTTCGATGTGGGAAAAAACCTCGGTAACGGGAAACTTCTGCTGCAAGCTTTGCGAGGTTTCGGTGTCGTCGGGTGCGAGGGCCGCGATGTAGACCAGGGCGGCGACTCGGCTATCCGTCCCGGCATGGGTGATCAGGGTGCCGCCGTAAGAGTGGCCGACAAGGACAACGGGAGCACTGACCCGCCCGAAGCAGCGAGTGACGCACTCCACGTCGCCTTTGAGAGAGTCCAGGCCATGCTGGGAGCACATCACTTCGTGCCCGTCCGCCTGCAGGGCGGGGATCAGCTTCTGGAAGCATGAGCCATCGGCCCAAAGTCCGTGGGCGAATACGATGTTAGGTTTGTTCTGATCTGCCATAGTGCGACTCCTAACTTGATTTGGCTGTGTCGCACCCCCAGCAAACGCCTAAACGCTCTGATCTAAAGTCGGTTCCAATCTGTCATGTCCGCTTCGGGTCAAAAGCAGACATCAGAGCATGTTCGGGCGATGTCCGCTTTACCTCCGAAAGCCCACTTAGAGCAAAAGATCATGCTCAAGTAACAAGCTAAGCCAAATGGCGATTCAGCCCAATCCCATTTCGCTTTAGTCCATCGGCGCGATATTAGCGTCTTTGGCGAGCTGCACCATGGCTGCTACGTCGGCGGCGAAGAATTTTCCGAATTGATCGGGGGTCATCGGCATGGGCTCGACGCCCAGCTCTTGCAGTTTCTCGCGGATCGCCGGCACGCTGAGCGCCGTATTGATTTCGCGGTTGAGCGTTTCGACGATCATCGGCGAGATCCTGGCCGGCGCCGACACGCCGCCCCAGAACAGATATTCGGCGTTCGGATAACCCGCTTCGGCAATGGTCGGGACTTCCGGCAGCAACTGTGCGCGCGTCGGCGTCGAGACCGCGAGCGCATTGATCCTGCCTTGCTCGATCAAGGGCAGCGCCGGCGCAATCGGCAGGAAATAAAAATCGATCCGCCCGGTCATCAGGTCGGCCAGCGCTTCGGTCGGCCCGCGATAGGGAATGTGCTGGACCTGCAGTCCGGCGGCGAGCCGAAACCGCTCGCCGGCAATATGCGACGCGGAGCCGATCCCGGCAGAGGCGAAATTGAGTTCGCCCGGTCTCGCTTTGGCAGCCGCGACAAGTTCCGCCACGGTTTTGAAGCCTTTGCCGGGCGCCGCAACCAAGACGCTCGGCTGCGCGCCCAGCATCGCGATCGGTTCGAGGTCGCGCAACTCGTCATACGGAAGCGAGTGGTGCAGAATGACCGCAGAGCTCATCGACGCCGAGCTTAAGAGCAGCGTGTAGCCGTCGGGTTCGGCGCGGACCACCGAGGCGACGCCGACGATGCCGCCGCCGCCGGGCCGGTTTTCGACGACAAAAGCTTGCTTGATCTGCTGGCCAACCTGATCGAACACAAGCCGCGCGACGATGTCGTTGGCGCTGCCGGCGGTGAACGGGCTGACCACCAGCACCGGGCGCGTCGGCCACTCCTCCAGCGCGCTCGCCGCAGCACCCAAACCGATCGCCGCCAGCGCGGCAGCCCAGCCGAAGAACCTTGTCAATCGCATCTTCATTGCGCCGTCATTGTGATATGAACTCCCCCCGCCCGCCAGTCCAATAGACGGGCGGATTTCAACGCCGCGCCGATCCGGGCTACATTGTGCTGCATGTCGCTTGCCGCTGACGATTCCTCGACTTTGTCCGCTCTTTGCCGTGTCCGCCACGACTGGACACGCTCGGAGATCGGCGCGCTGTTCGCGCTGTCGTTCCCTGATTTGATCTTTCGCGCGCAAAGCATCCATCGCCAGTGCTTCGATCCGGCCGAGGTGCAGATTTCCACGCTGCTCTCGATCAAGACCGGGGGCTGTCCGGAGGATTGCGCCTATTGTCCGCAAAGCGCGCGTTATCACACCGGCATCGAGGCCGAAAAACTCATGCCCGTCGAGGCGGTGCTCGCCGAGGCGCGCGCCGCCAAGAACGCCGGCGCCAGCCGATTCTGCATGGGCGCAGCCTGGCGCTCGCCCAAGGACCGCGACCTCGCGCACGTCTGTGCGATGGTGAAGGCCGTCAGGGCGCTGGGCCTGGAGACCTGCGCTACGCTCGGCATGCTCACTCGCCCGCAAGCGCAGGCGCTCAAGCGCGCCGGCCTCGATTATTACAACCACAATCTCGACACTTCGCCCGAATTCTACGGCGACATCATCACCACGCGGGTCTACCAGGATCGGCTGGAAACGCTGCAACACGTGCGCGACGCCGGGATTCACGTCTGCTGCGGCGGCATCGTCGGCATGGGCGAGAGCCGCGCCGACCGCATCGGCATGATCGCGGCGCTGGCGTCGCTGCCGGTGCATCCTGAATCGGTGCCGATCAATATGCTGGTCCGCGTCGCCGGTACGCCGCTCGCCGACGCGCCGGTGCTCGATCCATTCGAATTCGTGCGCACCATCGCGGTCGCCCGCATCACCATGCCGCGTTCGGTGGTGCGGCTCTCAGCCGGACGCGAAGACATGAGCGAGGAGACGCAGGCGCTGTGCTTTCTCGCCGGCGCCAATTCGATCTTCTACGGACCAAAGCTTCTCACCACTGCAAATCCGGAGCGCGACCGCGATCGCGTGTTGATGGAGAAGCTCGGCTTAAGCCCGATGGAATAACGCTCCACGTTCGCTCGCTCACGCACAATCCAACGCCAGGGATGTCTGTCAATGCACGCAGCATTTTCGATCATTCGCGGTTGTTTGATGGCCCTCGCCATTGGCTCACTCCCGGCGGCGGCGTTCGGCGAAGACTCTGATGACACGCTGAGCCGCGATGCGGTGCTGCACGATCCGGAAATTCCCGTGCTCGGCAATCCGCAAGGCGACCTGACCGTGGTCGAATATTTCGATTATCAGTGCCCGTATTGCAAAAAGCTTGCGCCTGACATTGCGCGGGTCGTTCGTGAAGACGGCAAAATCAGGCTGGTCCTCAAAGACTGGCCGATCTTCGGCGCGGTCTCGAAATCGGCTGCACAATGGGCGCTGGCGGCGAAATATCAGAACAAATACCAAGACGCGCATGATGCGTTGATCGGCGCCAAAGAGAAATTGAGCGACGCCAACATTGCAGAGCTTCTGGCCAAGGCCGGCGTCGATGTCGAAAAAGCCAAGCAGGACTTGGAGGCGCACCAAAAGACCATCGAAGAGCTGTTGATCCACAACAATGCCCAGGCCGAGGCCTTCGGCTTTGCGGGCACCCCCGGCTTCATCGTCGGGTTCTTCCGGGTGCCGGGCGTCGTCGAGATGAAGGTATTCAAGCAGATTATCGCCGACGCGCGGGCGGCAGCGAAGAAGCGCAAAGGCTAGTCTATTTCCGTACTCAAATACCCGCGGCGCCGCCGTCGGCGCGCGGGTCATGCGCGCCTTCGCAGGCGCCGTCCGGATGCAGCACCACGGCGCCGGCATGGCCCATCACGTCCGAGTGCGGCTCCGGCACCAGGTCGATATCGTGACCGGCGGCGATGAGCGCCTCGATCACGCTTTCTTCGAAACGCGGCTCCAGACGGAGCGAGGTGCGCGGCGCTCCCCAGGTGCGGCCGAGCACCCAGCGCGGCCGGTCGAGCGCTTCCGGCAACGGTTCGCCGAAATCGACATAGCGGGTGAAAACCGCGCTCTGAGTTTGTGGCTGACCGTCACCGCCCATGCAGCCATAGGCCATGATGCGCCCGTCGCCGAGCACGGCGAGCGCCGGATTGAGGGTGTGGAACGGCAGCCGGCCGGGTTGCAGGAAATTGAGGGCGCCGGGCTGCAGCGAAAAAGTTGCGCCGCGGTTCTGCATCAATAGTCCGGTGTGCGGCAGCACGCAGCCGGAGCCGAACTCCCAGTAGAGCGACTGGATATAGGACACCACCAGACCGGACGTGTCGGCGGCGCCCATCCAGATCGTGTCCCCCGCATTCGCAGCGACCGGCCAGGTTGCGGCCTTGTGGCGATCGATTTTCATCGCCTCGCCGGCGAGGTAACGCTCTTCAAGCACGCGCTGCAACGAATGCGCGAGATATTTCGGGTCGGTGATCAGCCGGTCGCGCATCCGCAACGCGCGTTTGGTCGCTTCGACGAGGCCGTGAATGTGATCGAAAGTTTCTGCCGCCGTGACATTAAGCCGCGCGAACAGCGCGAGGATCATCAGTGACACCGCGCCCTGGGTCGGCGCGTCGGTATTGAACAGCGTGTCCGAGCCCAAGCTGACCCGCAGCGGTTCGGCGAGTCTGGCCTCGTAGCGCTCAAGGTCGGTTCGCGAAATCGGGCTACCGATGCGTTCGAGATCGGCGGCGGTCTCGCGGCCGACATCGCCGCGATAGAAATCGTCGAGCCCGGCAAAGCTGAGATGTTCGAGCATTGCGGCGAACGCCTCCTGTTTGAGGATGGCGCCGACCTCTGGAACCTTGTCGTCGAGGAGAAATGCCGGGGCAAAACCCGGCACATCCTTGAGGCCGCTGAACTGTTCCTGCGTCAATCGCCGCTGGCTGCGGGTGACCGCATAGCCGTTGCGCGCCTGCGCGATCGCGGGTGTGAGCAGAACTTTCAGCGGCAATTTTCCGCCGAATGCGGGAGCGGCTTCGCGCGCGATGATCCAGCCGCCGACCGCCCCGGGCACAGTTAGCGCTGCGAGCGGACCGCGGGTCGGGATCGTCTCGTGGTCGCGATAGGGCTCGGGCGTGGCCGCCAGCGCCGCCGGACCGGCCGCCATGATGGCGCGGACCCGCCCTGACGGTTCGCGGATGATCCAGAAGCCATCGCCGCCGAGATGAGTCATATGCGGATAGACCGCGGCGATCGAGACGGCCATGGCGAGCATGGCCTCGATCGCATTGCCGCCTTCCGCAAGAATGGAGCGGCCGGCTTCCACGGTCGCAAAATGCGGCGCGCAAACGACACCACGGCGGTGCCCCGCGCTGTGCAAGCTCACCGGATCGGCCATTCAATTCACCGCAGCGGCGGGTATGGCAAAGCCGCGTTTGCGCAAAAGCGCGTCCGGGGTCGGCAGGCGCCCGCGGAAGGCCTTGTAGGCTTCGGCTGGGTCTTGCCGGTTGCCGGCCGCATAGACGCAGTCGCGCAGCCGCTTGGCGGTGGCAGGGTCAAAAATATCGCCAGCCTCCTCGAAGGCGGCAAAGGCGTCGGCGTCGAGCACTTCGGACCACATATAGCTGTAGTAGCCGGCCGCATAGCCGCCGCCGGCGAAGATGTGGGCGAAATGCGGCAGACGATGCCGCATCACGATTTCGCCCGGCATGCCAATGCGGGCGAGGCTTGCCGCTTCGAAGGCGCTGGGATCAATGGCTTGGCTGCCGTGGGGCGCCAGCGCATGCAGGTCGAGATCGACTTCGGCGCTGGCAATATATTCGACCGTGCCGAAGCCCTTGTTGAAATTGCGGGCGGCGAGGAGGCGCGTCAGTAACTGTTCGGGCATCGGTGCGCCGGTCCGGTAGTGCAGCGCGAAGCGCCGCAACAGTTCCGGCTGCTCGAGCCAGTGTTCGAACAGCTGCGACGGCAGCTCGACAAAATCGGTCGCGACATTGGTGCCGGCAATCATCGGGTAGGTCACGGAGGAAAGCAGCCCATGCAGCGCATGGCCGAATTCGTGGAACAGCGTGCGTGCATCCTCAAAGCTCAACAGTGTCGCCTCGCCGGCGGGAGCCTTGGCGAAATTGCAGACATTGACGATGAAGGGCGTCATCTCGCCGGCGAGCTTCTGCTGTTCGCGCAGCGAGGTCATCCAGGCGCCGCTGCGCTTTGAAGGCCGCGCGAAATAGTCGCCAAAGAACAGGCCGGCCTCTCTGCCATCGGCGCCGGACACCTGCCACACCCGCACGTCGGGATGCCATGCCGGTACGTCGGGGCGGGGCGTGAAGGTCAAGCCGAACAGGCGACCGGCCGTGTAGAAGGCCGCTTCGATCAGACGATCGAGAGCCAGATACGGCTTGAGCGCGGCTTCATCGAAATCGCAGACACGACGGCGGAGCTTTTCGGCGTAGTAACGCCAGTCCCACGGTTCGAGCTTGAAGTTGCCGCCGTCCTCCTGGATCAGCGCCTGCATGGCGTCGCGGTCGACGAGTGCGCTGGCGCGTGCCGGCCGCCAGACGGTATCGAGCAGATCGCGCACCGCCGCCGGGGTCTTGGCCATGGCATCGTCGAGCCGGTAATGGGCGAAGTCGGCATAGCCGAGGAGCTGCGCGCGTTCGGCGCGCAGCTGCACCATTTCGGCGATGATTGCCTTGTTATCGGTTGAACCGCCATTATCGCCGCGCATGACGAAGCCGCGAAAGACCTTTTCGCGCAAATCACGGCGATCGGAAAATTGCAGGAACGGCTCGACCGTCGAGCGGGACAAGGTCACGAGAAAGCCGTCGAGCCCGCGCTCGGTCGCCTCGGACCGTAAAGACTGGCGGATGAAATCGGGTAGCCCGGCAAGCTCGGCCTCACCGTGAAGCTGCAGGGTGAAACTCTGCTCGTCGGCAAGGACATTCTGGCTGAATGCGGTGCCGAGCGCCGCGAGGCGTTCAATGATTGTGGCTAGCCGCTGCTTGGCCGCGTCATCCAGCGCGGCGCCGGCGCGGCGGAAGCTGGTGTGATAGCGCTCGACCACCCGTCTTTGTTCGGCGTCGAAATCGAGGCTGTCGGCCGTGCGCATGACGGCGTCGATACGCCGGAACAGGACGGCATTGGTGTGGATCTGGTTCCAGTGCCGTGCGATCTGCGGCGCCATGACCCGCTCGACCTCGAGCAAAGCATCGTTGGTATGGGCGCCGGCGAGAACATGAAACACATTGTCGATGCGTTCCAGCGCCCGGCCGCTTAATTCGAGTGCGGCAATCGTATTGGCAAAGGTCGGCGGCTCCGCCGAGGCGGCAATCGCCGCTACCTCCGTGGCGTGTTCGGCGAGCGCCTGGGCATAAGCGGGCTGGAAATGCGCGGCCGTGATCTGCGAAAACGGTGCCACGCCGCCAGTTGCGGTCCAGTCCTCCAGCAACGGAATGGCACTGGCGGCGGGCGGAGGCTTGAGATTGTCGCGGAAGTTTGCGGGTTCATCGATCTTGGGCATTGGCGGGTCTTAGCAAATACGGCGGCAGGCATGATATAGGAACGGTGGCCCGCTGCGGGCGGCGTCTGTGAACTGCCGTTCCGCGACAGGAACAGCAAATTCGTCGCGCCAGGACGCGGACAAGCGACGCGGCCCGAGCCCGATTGGAGGAGAGCTCAATGCCCCGTCATGCCCATTACACCCCGCACGGTGTGATCCCCGCCGTCCTCCTTCCCTTCGCCGACGATTTGACGATCGACGAAAAAAGCTTTCGCAAGCACCTTGCCGAGGTTGCCGCAACCAGGGGCCTTTCCGCGATTACAGTTAACGCCCATTCGACCGAGGTTGCCTCCTGCAGCTTCGACGAGCAGCGTCGCGTGCTCGAAATCGCGCAGGATGAAATCGGCGGGCGCCTGCCGATCGTCAACGGCATATGGGCCGACGGCAGCATCGAAGCGGCCCGTATTGCCCGGATGGCCGATGAGGGTGGCGCATCGGCGCTTCTGATCTTCCCGCCGGGGCCGTTCACCCTTGGCCAGAGTCCGGCCATGGCGGTCGAGCACTTCAAGCGCATCGCCGATGCGACGAGCCTGCCGCTCATCGCCTTTCAATATCCGCTGGCCACCGGCCAGGGTTATCCCCGCGACACGCTTTTGCAGATGATCGAAGCGGTGCCGACCATCCGCGCCATCAAGGATTGGGCCGGCAACGTCCAACAGCACGAAATGCACATTCGCACGCTGCAAGGGCTCAAGCGCCCGGTCAATGTGCTGACCACCCACAGCGCCTGGCTGTTGAGCTCGCTGGTGCTCGGCTGCAACGGGCTATTGTCCGGCAGCGGCAGCGTCATCCCCGACCTGCAGGCCGCTTTGTTCGAGGCCGTGCAGCGCAACGATTTGGCGCAGGCGCGCCGCCTTAATGACCGGATCTATCCGCTCGCGCGCGTGTTCTATTCCGAGCCCTGGGCCGACATGCACAACCGCATGAAGGAGGCGCTGGTGCTGCTCGGGCGGCTGCCGCGAGCCGTTGTGCGGCCGCCGCTGGTCAAGCTCGGCCGCGCCGAAGTCGATCGCATCCGCGCCGCCCTGATCGAAGCCGGCCTGCTATCCGCTAAAGCCGCGCGCGACGCGGCGTGAGCTCGAACGCGCCGATCCCAGCCGCGCCTTGAACTGATCGCCCGATCGGGCTAAGGCCTGCCGCCATGAACGAAGCTTCCCAACCGCGCCGCCGCCGCATCCTCTGGCAGAACGTTCTCACCGTCGTCAGCGCCGCAATTCTGATCAGCGCCGAAGTGTTCGGCGCCGCCTTCGCCGGTAGCTGGGCCATCGCCAACCTGTTCGCGCTCGGCACTCTCGGCGCGCGCGTGCTCGATGGCCTCTTCATGCTGTGCGGGATTGCCGTGATGCTGCAGTTCGTGCGCGCGGCGCATCGCGTCGAGCCGTTCACGGCGGACTAGCGTCGCCGCCTGCGCGCTCGCGCACAGGCGAGTTTGAATTTTTACGCTTCCTTAAAACAAAAAAGGTTGCACGAGCGAACTAAATCGCTTATTTCGAATTTGCCCAATTTCGCACGTGCCTGTGGCCGTGTGTCGGTCGGTGGGCATCCGGACAAGAGGCCGGACAGCCGCCTAAGGAAGAGAACACTACTTCCTTGCTCCCGCGACCGGCAGCCGGAGGCGAA
>Ga0187765_10000870_pt1 | contig 11372 bp, 8 predicted proteins | sample 0216_QUI02_MP05__3_FD_133018 | JGI IMG/M metagenome (GOLD analysis project Ga0187765, IMG submission 133018) | Tropical peat soil microbial communities from peatlands in Department of Meta, Colombia - 0216_QUI02_MP05_10_MG | ecosystem: Environmental > Terrestrial > Soil > Wetlands > Peat ...
GACTGGATCATGCTGCCGAACCCGTCGTACGGCTCCTTCGAGTCCGCCCCGTTCAACCACGACTTCAAGAAGTCGGAGGCGGAGCGGCGCAAGGCCAAGCGCGACGTCCTGGAGCTCTGGCCGGGTCCCTGAGACCTCGGCCCGACCAGCTCCCCGGCGCGGACGCGCCGATGCCGGGAGACCGCTGAGCGCCATGGACCATTCAGGCGGATCGCCGCCATCGGGTCGCCCGCCGCTGAAGGGCAAGCTGCCGCTCGTCGCCGGTCCGGGGACACGTCCCGCGCCTGCCGCGCCGGCGGATGCCACGGTCGACCCCGTGTGCGGGATGCGCGTCGACCCTCAGACGGCGGCCGGCTCGCATGTCCACGCCGACCGGCGCTACTGGTTCTGCTCGGTCGGCTGCCTCGAGCGTTTCCGCGCCGATCCGGAGCGCTATCTCGGCGCCGGCCCGGATGCGCACGCGCACGCGCCGGCGCCGGCCCCGCCGGGGAGCGCCGGCGACTACACCTGCCCGATGCATCCGGAGGTGCGCCGGCCCGGGCCCGGTCCGTGTCCGCTCTGCGGCATGGCGCTCGAGCCAGCAACCGTGGCGGCGCTCACCGCGCGGACCGAGTGGGTCTGTCCGATGCACCCAGAGATCGTCCGGCCGGGGCCGGGAGCCTGCCCGATCTGCGGGATGGCCCTCGAGCCGCGGACCGCCACGCTCGCGGCAGAGACGAATCCCGAGCTCGAGGACATGACGCGCCGGTTCTGGATCGGCCTCGCCCTCGCCATCCCGGTGGTGGCAATCGCGATGGCGGATCTGCTGCCGGGGCAGCCGCTCCAGCAGGCAGTGTCGCAGCGTGGCCTCACGTGGGCCCAGCTCGCGCTGGCCACGCCGGTCGTCCTGTGGGCCGGGGCGCCGTTCTTCCAGCGCGCGTGGGCGTCGCTGGTGAACCGGAGGCCGAACATGTTCACGCTGATCGGCCTCGGCACCGGCACGGCCTATGCCTACAGCGTCGCGGCGGCGCTCGCCCCGGGCGCGTTCCCCGCGGCCATGCGAGGCCACGGCGGCGAGGTCGGGGTCTACTTCGAGGTGGCGTCGGTCATCACCGTGCTCGTCCTGCTGGGACAGGTGCTGGAGCTCCGCGCCCGGAGCCGGACCAGCGGGGCGATCCGCGCGCTGCTCGGGCTCGCGCCGGCGACGGCGCGGGTCCTCCGCGCGGACGGGCGCGAGGAGGACGTGCCGCTCGAGCACGTCGCGGTCGGCGACCGGCTCCGCGTGCGGCCCGGCGAGCGAATCCCGGTCGACGGGGCCGTGCTCGAAGGTGCGAGCGCCGTCGACGAGTCGATGATCACCGGGGAGCCGCTGCCCGCCGAGAAGGGCGCGGGCGCCCGTGTCACCGGGGGCACGGTCAACGGCGCGAGCGGCTTCGTGATGCGCGCGGATCGTGTTGGCCGTGACACGCTGCTCGCGCGGATCGTCCAGCAGGTCGCCGAGGCGCAGCGGACTCGCGCGCCGATCCAGGGCCTGGCGGACCGGGTGTCCGCCTACTTCGTGCCAGCGGTCGTGGGCGTCGCGCTCCTGAGCGCTGCCGTCTGGGGGACGATGGGTCCCGAGCCCCGGCTCGCGTACGCGCTGGTGACCGCGGTGGCCGTCCTGATCATCGCGTGCCCGTGCGCGCTCGGCCTCGCGACCCCGATGTCCATCATGGTGGGGACCGGCCGCGGGGCGACCGCGGGCGTTCTCATCAAGCACGCCGGGGCGCTCGAGGTCATGGAAAAGGTCGACACGCTCGTCGTCGACAAGACCGGCACGCTGACCGAGGGCCGGCCGAGGCTCGTCGCGGTCTTGCCGGCGCCGCCGCACGAGGAGGCCGAGGTCTTGCACTTCGCCGCCAGCCTCGAGCGCGGCAGCGAGCACCCGCTGGCGGGCGCGATCGTGCTGGCCGCGCGGGAGCGAGGCGTGCCGCTCGAAGAGGCCCAAGACTTCCGAGCCATCCCTGGCCAGGGCGTGACCGGGCGCGTCGGCAGGCGCCGGGTTGCGCTCGGGAATGCCGTGCTCCTGGCGGGGCTCGGTGTCGAACCGGGCGATCTCGCCGGCCGCGCCGACACGCTGCGCCGCGAGGGGCAGACCGCGGTGCTCCTCGCCGTCGACGACCGCCCGGCGGGGCTGCTCGCGGTGGCGGACCCGATCAAGGCCTCGACCGCCGACGCGCTGCGGTCGCTTCGCGCGGACGGCATCCGTCTCGTCATGGTGACGGGCGACAGCCGCGTCACGGCGGAGGCGGTGGCCCGGGATCTCGGCATCGATGAGATCGAGGCGGAGGTGCTCCCGGAGCAAAAGGTCGCGGTGGTGACGCGGCTCCAGGGAGGCCGCCACGTCGTCGCGATGGCCGGCGACGGGATCAACGACGCGCCGGCGCTCGCCCAGGCCGACGTGGGGATCGCAATGGGCACCGGCACCGACGTCGCGATGGAGAGCGCGGACGTCACGCTGGTGAAGGGAGACCTCCGGGGCATCGTGCGGGCGCGGCGCCTCAGCCGGGCGACGATGCGCAACATCCGGCAGAATCTTTTCTTCGCGTTCGTCTACAACGTGCTCGGGGTGCCACTCGCCGCGGGCATCCTCTATCCGCTGCTGGGGCTCCTCCTGAGCCCGATGGCCGCGAGCGCCGCCATGACGTTCAGCTCCGTCTCGGTGATTGCGAACGCCCTCCGCCTCCGACGCGCCGAGCTGTAGGCTCGAGCCGGCCCGGGCTGCGGCTCAGCCCACCGGCGCCGTCACGGGACAGCGGGCGGGCTTCCCCTGCAGGACCCGCAGGACATCCTCCGCCAGGAGGCGCTTCAGGTCGTGCATCGCCTCCTCAGAGTACCAGGCGGCGTGCGGCGTCATGACCACGCGCGGATGGCCGATGAGCGGATGGTCTGGGCTCGCAGGCTCGACCGCGAGCACGTCCAGCCCGGCGCCCGCGATCTGCCGCCGGTTCAGGGCGTCCAGGAGGGCGTCCTCGTCGAGGAGCCCGCCCCGCGCGACGTTGATCAGGTAGGCGCCGGGACGGAGCCGCGCGAGCTCGGCCCGCCCGATCAGGCGCTCGGTGGCAGGGACGAGCGGCGCGTGCAGCGAGACGAAGTCCGACTCCGTCAGGAGGTCCGGCAGCGGGCGCCACTCGATGCCGGCGGCCGCCGTCTCCGCCGGCCCGACCTTCGGGTCCGTGCCGAGGACGTGGAGCTCGAGGGCGCGCGCCTTGGCGGCGAGGCGCCGGCCGATCCGGCCGAGGCCGACGATGCCGAGGGTCCGCCCCCGGATCCGGCGAAGCGGCCGGGCCGCGGCGCCGTAGTCCCAGGCGCCGGTCCGGAGCGCGGCGGCGAGCGGCGCCAGGCCGCGCGCGCACGCCAGGAGCAGGCACAGCGCGTGGTCGGCAACCTCCTCGGTCCCGTAGTCGGGCACGTGCACGACCGCCATGCCCTGGCGGAGCGCGGCGCCGACGTCCGCGTTGTCGATGCCGGCGCCATAGAGCCCGAGGACCCGGCAGCGCGCGAGTCGCGCGATGAACGCGGCGTCGATCGGGGTGTCCTGGACGAGGAGGGCGTCGCAGGCCTCCGCCTCGGCGAGGCGCGCCGCGGGATCGAGCCGGGCGCCGTCGATGACGTCGATCCCCTGCGCCTCCAGCACCGCGCGCTCAGGCGCGAGATCCGGGAAGACGTGAGTGAGGACGAGCGCTCGGGGACGGGCGGAGGCGCTCATGCGCCCACGGGCCGGCCGCGACTTCCGGCCGGACGCGTTGATCCGCGCGACGACGCCAACTGCGGGCGGCTCACCCGCGGCTGCCCAGTCGGGCCACCGTGTCGAGCACGCGATCCATCAGGAAAGCCGCGTAGGTCGTGGTGTCGGAGTCGAGCCGCATCCGCGGCCGGCGCGGGTGCGAGGCGCGGAGGAGCCCGCGCCGGATCAGGAGGTCCTTCTCCAGGTAGTTGTACGACTCCATGCTCTGGAGCGTGTAGGCGATCCACGGGTAGATGCGGCCGAAGTGCTCGTAGGCCTCGGTGACGCGGCCGGCGCGCCCCAGGTCCCAGATGCGCTGCAGCACGTCCACGACGGCGAGGCCCGGCATGACGCCGACGATCCCCGCCGGGAGGAGCTCCAGCATGTACTCGCCGCCCCAGCCTTCCAGCACGCCGACCGCGTCCCCGCAGTGGGCGCGGATCGCGCGGACCTTCGGACCCATGCGGGGCTCCTCGAGCTTGATGTAACGGAAATTCGGGCACGCCTCGCGGAGACGGGCGCAGAACGCGGCGCCCACCGCGGGGCCGGAGGGGTTCCAGTCCTGGATGAGGAGCGGCACGCTCACCGAGCGGCCCACCGTCTCCGCGAACTCCAGGAGGTCCTCCTCGCCGTAGGCGAAGGTTCGGGGGAGCGCGACCGAGATGACGGACGCGCCGGCCTTCTGGTTGGCCCGCGCCAGCTCCGCGGCCCGGCGGGCCGAGCCGTGATTCGACTGGCCCATCACCGGGACGCGGCCGCCGACGGCGTCGACCGCCACGCGAACCGCCTGGAGCCGCTCCTCGTCGGAGAGCTTGTAGAACTCGCTCCCGAACGCGGGGAGGCAGACCGCGCCGACGCCCTGGCGGACGGCGAAGTCGCACAGGCCGGCGAGCCCTTCGGGATCGATCGATTCGTCGTCCCGGAAGGGCACCGGGATGATGGGGACCATGCCGCGGATGTCAGTCGCGCTCACGGGCGTCCTCGCTCAGTCGCGTCGGAGAGGTCGGGTGGCCGCATGCTCAGGCGACCCGATAGCGGGCCAGCACCTCTTCGTCGAGGGTGATCCCGAGACCGGGCCCTTGGGGCACGGCGACCATGCCGTCGCCGTCGATCCAGAAGCGCGGATGCGTCAGGTCGTGGGCGAGCGGCGAGTCCCACACGCAGAACTCGAGGATCGGCGGCTCGGGCATGGCCGCCAAGAGATGGAGGGTGGCCGCCTTCAGGATGCCGCTCTTGAAGGCGTGCGGCACGCAGGGCACGCCACGGAGCCGGGCCAGCTCCGCGATGCGCCGCGTCTCGGTCAGGCCGCCGGCGTGGGCGATGTCTGGCTGGATGACGTCGACGCGCCCCTCGTCGAGCAGCTGCTCGAACTCCCAGCGGGTCACCGACTGCTCGCCGCACGCGATCCGCGTGTCGACGGCGTCCGCCAGTCGCCGGTAGCCGCGGAGGTCGTCGGGCATGAGCGGCTCCTCGATCCAATGAGGCTCGAAGCGCTCCATCCGCTGCACCTGCCGGATCGCCGTCGCGGCGTCCCAGACGAGCCCGATGTCGAACATGAGGGTCACGCGGTCGCCGACCGCCCGTCGGGCCGCCTCCACCAGGGCCACGTCGGTGTCGAGCGACTGCCCGAAGCCGCCCCAGCCGAGCTTGACGGCAGTGAAGCCGCCGGCGGCCCATTGCTCCGCCTCTCGTCCAGCCTCGGCGGGCGTCATTGGCATGAGGGTGCTCGCATACGCGCGCACCCGGTCGCGGTGGGCGCCGCCGAGGAGACGGTGAACGGGCTGGCCGAGGGCCTTGCCGGCGAGGTCCCAGAGGGCGATGTCGATCCCGCTCAATGCGTGGATTCCGACGCCACGCCGGCCGAAGTAGAGCGACCCCCGGTAGAGCTTTTCCCAGAGCCGGCCCACGTCGCGCGGATCCTCGCCGAGCAGGAGATGCCGGAGCCCGGCGCAGGTGAGGTGGGACTTCGGCGCGTCGATCGCAGCCTTGACGACTTCCGGCGCGGAATCGACTTCGCCGATCCCGGTGAGCCCGGTATCGGTGTGGATCCGGACGACCAGCGTGTCCTGGGTGCCGTCGGAGATGTCCCGCACCGGGTCGTGCCGGCGAAGGACGATCGCTTCCACGTCAGTGATCCTCAGGGGAGCCTCCACGTGACGATCGCACGGTCACTCGATGTGGACCCGTGACATGAGACGGCGCGGACGCTAGCACGCGACCTCCAGTGCCGTCAAGGAACGATGGGCGGACGGCGATGTCCAGCGTGCTGCGCCGAGAGCGGTCATGGATTGCGGGTGCGGGCGGGACGCCAGAATTCGATCCCCTCGTCGATGATGCAGAGCGGCGAGGATGCGATCTGTGATCCGCCATGAGGTCCGATCGGGCCGGCGGCCGACACCGATGTCACGGCGCCGTGGTATCTTCCGGGCAACATGAAGATCCTCTACTTCGACGACTTCAGGCTGGGCGTGCTGGAGGCGAGTGGCGTGGTCGATGTGTCGCAAGCGGTGCGCGACATTCCGCACATCGGCCCGCACGATCTCATCAGCGGGTTGATCGAGCGGTTCGTGGAGTACCGGCCACGGCTGGCGGACGCGGCACGGCAGGGTCGTGGAATCCCCCTCGACCGGGTGAGGATCCGCCCGCCTCTGCCCCGGCCCGTCAACATCGTGGCGATGGCCGTGAACTACATGGAAGATGGAACGAGATCGGAGCCCGCGCCGATCAACGCGTTCCACAAATCGCCAGGCGCGGTGATCGGCGCCGGCGACACGATGGTCTTGCCGGATGTTCCCGCGACCATTTTCGAAGGGGAGGCGGAGCTGGCCCTCGTGATCGGCAAGCGCGCCTCGCACGTGAGCGAGACGCGGGCGATGGACTACGTGTTCGGGTATCTCAACTTCGTCGACGGCTCCGCGCGCGGTTTGCCCCCCTCCGGGAATACGTTCTATCAGTCGAAGTCGCGCGACACCTTCGCGCCCATCGGACCGTGCCTCGTCACCGCCGACGAGGTTCGAGACCCCCACGCGCTGCACGTGCGGCTCTGGGTCAATGGCGAGTTGAAGCAGAGCTATCACACCAGCGACATGGCCCACCGGATCCCTCGATGCATCGAATGGGTCACCTCGATCCACGCGCTCGAGCCCGGGGACATTCTCGCCACCGGCACCAACCACCGCGGTCTCAGCGCCTTCCAGGACGGCGATGTGATCGAGATGGAGACCGAGGGCCTCGGCCGCTTGCGGTTCAACGTTCGGGACGATCTCAAGCGCACCTGGTCCCGGGAGACCCGACTCGATCGTCAGACCAAAGGGCTGGAGGGGGCGACGCCGCAGCTCAGCGGGAAATACACCCCGGCGAAGTAGGGCTCAGAAGGGCGCGGCCACCACGCCTACGTGGGGGCTCCGCGTTGCTTGCTCCTCCGGCTCCCGGTCACGTCCGAACATCGTCCCTTCGGGCACGGGAAACTCCGGTTGGAGGATCGAGCATCACCCGGGGCGCGGATAGCGCCATGGTCTTCGTTGTGAGCGCACGGGCACGCATCGCCACCTCGGGTTCCTCGGTGGATGTCCGTAGCCCGTCTCCTCCAGGACTGTCCGCCGTGCCCGTGCTACGATACGCCCCGCTTCCGGTCTCGTGTGATCACGTGGCGACCGACGGCGAAGGAGGACGACGATGAGCGCTTCCCTGGCAGTCAACGCAGCGATCCGGCTCACCGGCGCAGTCCTGATCCTGACCGGGATGCTTTTCGAATCGGCGCCCGACGCGTGCGCCCAGGCGCTGGTCGTCGGGGCCAACTTCGTTGTGAAGAGCCTCGATCCCGCCCGCACCGTCGAGACGACTAGCAACATGGCGGACCACTCGATCTACGACTCCCTGGTCACGTTCGACGGCGAGGACCTGACGACGCCGAAACCTTCACTGGCCACCGACTGGACGGTGTCGCCGGACGGAAGGACGTACACCTTCCGGCTCCGCCGCAACGTGCGCTTCGCCGGCGGGAACCCGATGACGTCCGTCGACGTGAAGTGGTCCTTCGACCGGGTGCGGTACCTGAAGAGCAATCCAGCCTTCTTCCTGAGCTCGGTGGAGGACGTCCTCGCCCCCGATCCGTTCACCGTGGTCCTGAAGCTCAAGTCACCGAATCCCGCCCTGCTCCCCATCCTGTCGAGCTCGAGCCTGGGTGTGATCGACAGTAAGCTCGTGAGCCAGAAAGGAGGCGACGCGAGCCCGGACGCGAAGGACAAGGACAAGGCCGAGCCGTTCCTCATGGCGCAGTCCGCCGGCACTGGCGCCTACGTCCTCGAGCGCTACGTCCCGGACCAGGAGATCGTGCTGGCTCGCAATCCGAATCACTGGCGGGGCGCGCCGAAGCTCGAGCGGGTCGTGATCCGCAACATCACCGAGCCGGCCGCCCAGAAGCTCCAGCTGGAGAAGGGCGACCTCGACGTCGCCACGGGCCTCGACCAGGACCAGATGCGGGCGCTGCGGGGCACGGCTGGCGTCGTGGCCAAGGCGAGCCCGGCGGCCACGACCTTCTACATTCTGATGAACGCGGACCCCCAGATCGGGGGGCCGTTCGCGAATTCCAAGGTCCAGCAGGCCGTGCGCTACGCCCTCGACTACGACGGCATCCTGGCGCTGGCCGGGCCGGGCGCCGTCCGACTTGCGGGCGTGATCCCGGTTGTCTTCCCGGGCGCCGCCGATCCGCGGCAGGGTGCCCGCACCGACCGCGATCGTGCTCGCGCCCTCCTGAAGGAGGCGAACCTGGGCGAGGTCAAGGGCGCCCTGACCTATGCGGCCGACGCGACGATCTTTGGCGTGCAGGTGAACCTTCTCGCCCAGAAGATCCAGGCGGACCTCGCGGCGGTCGGGATCACGCTCGCGCTGAATGGGCTGCCGCGGGCGACCGCGCTCCAGCTCTACCGCGATGGCAAGAACCAGATGAGCGTGTGGAGCTGGGCGGCTGACTATCCGGACGGCCAGAACTTCCTGGTGTACGCGCCGGGCCGCACCGTCGGGAAGCGCGCCGGGTGGCTGCCGGAAGCGAGCCCGGAGGCGCGGGAGCTTGCCCAGATCGCTGCCGACGCCGAGTCGGAGCGGGACCCGACGAAGAGCGCGGGGCTCTACCGGAAGCTCGACGAGCGGCTCTCCCAGTCCGGGCCTTACGCGCCGCTCTTCCAGCCGGCGGTGCCCTACGCCTTCCGCTCGAACGTGCAGGGCGTGACGTTCAGCAGCGTGTGGGGCGTGGACTTCTGGACGGTGAGCAAGTAGCAGGGTCTTCGAGCTGACGAGCCTCCGGCTCTTCGTCGCGCGCCGGTTCCTGCTCCTCCCGCCGATGCTCGTCGGCATCACGCTCCTGACCTTCGTCCTGTCGCACGCGGTTCCGGCCGACCCAGTCACCGCGAGCCTGGGGGAGCAGGCCGCGGCCGACCCCGCGGTGGTCGCGGCCTTCCGCCACGAGTGGGGACTGGACCGCTCGCTCCCCGCGCAGTACGGCATCTACCTCTGGAACCTGGTCCACGGCAACTTCGGCGTGTCGATCTCCACTCGCCAGCCGGTGTGGCTCGATCTCCGCCAGACCCTCCCGGCGACGATCGAGCTCGCCGTCGTGGCGATGAGCCTCAGCGTCCTGATTGGGATCCCCCTCGGCGTTCTCTCCGCGGTGAAGCGCGACAGCGTCCTCGATCAGCTGACCCGGGTGGTGTCGCTGGTGGGCACCTCCATGCCCATCTTCTGGCTTGGGCTCGTGGTGCTGGTCGTCTTCTACGCGCGACTCGGCTGGGCGCCGCCGCCCGGGCGGCTGTCCGCGACGCTCGCGGCGCCGCCGATGATCACCGGCTTTCTCCTGGTGGATTCGCTCCTGGCCGGCCGGCCGGCGGTTGCGCTCGACGCCCTCCGCCACCTCGTGCTGCCGGCGGCCGTGCTCTCCACGTACAACCTCGGCATCCTGGCGCGTTTGATGCGGGGGAGCACTCTCGACGTTCTCGGCGAGGACTACGTGCGGACGGCGCGCGCCAAGGGCCTCGCGGAGGGCGCGGTGACGCTCCGTCACGCCGCGCGGAACGCGCTCATTCCCGTGATCACCGTGATCGGACTGAGCTTCGGCCGGCTCCTGTCCGGCGCAGTCATCATCGAGAGCGTGTTCGCGTGGCCGGGGCTCGGCCTCTACGCCTTCCGCACCGCGACCTCGCTCGACTTCCCGGCGATCATGGGCGTCGGGATCGTGGTCGCGACGGTCTACGTCCTCGCCAACCTCCTGGTGGACGTGGCCTACGCGCTCGTCGACCCCCGCATCCAGGTTGGGCGGTGACGTGAGGGCTTCGCCGCTCGCGACGGTCGCCATCGGCGTGGTGGCGATCTGGCTGGCGGCGGCGGCGGCCGCGCCGATCCTCGCTCCCTACGAGCCGCTTCGCCAGGACATCGTGGGCCGGCTGGCGCCGCCGAGCGCGGCCCACTGGCTCGGGACCGACGCGCTCGGTCGCGACATCCTGAGCCGCACGCTCCACGGCGCCCGCATCTCGATCCCGGTCGGGCTCGCCGCGGTGATGCTGGCCGCGGGGCTCGGCGCGGTGGTGGGCGGGCTCGCCGGCTTCGTAGGCCGCCGCGTCGACGACGTCCTGATGCGCGTGACCGACCTCATGCTGGCGTTCCCGACGGTGATCCTCGCCCTGGTGATCACCGCCGCGCTCGGAGTCGGCATCCGGAACGCCGTCTTCGCCATCATGGTGGCCTGGTGGCCGACTTACGCGCGGCTCGTGCGCGGGCTCGTGCTGGCGGTTCGGGAGCGCGAGTTCGTCCAGGTCGCCTATGCGCTTGGCGCCTCGGACGGCCGGGTCCTCTGGCGCTACGTCGCGCCGAACGTGGTGTCGTCGATCGTCGTGCTAGCGACCCTGGACGTGGGCCACGCGATCTTGACCTTCGCGTCGCTGTCCTTCCTGGGGCTTGGCCCGCCGCCCGAGGTGCCGGAGTGGGGTTCGATGATCGCCGCTGGCCGGAACTATCTCGACCAGTGGTGGATCGCGACCTTCCCGGGCCTGGCCATCCTGAGCCTCACGATCGCGTTCAACGTGGTCGGCGACAGCTTCCGGGACTTCCTGGATCCGCGACTGCGAAGGCTCTGACGAGGTGACAGCCTGGCTGATCGCTCCACGTGCGGTCGGCCCCGTTGCCGGGGAGCGCGCTCGTTCGCTCAGAACCGCCAGCGGGTGGCGGCGTCAGGGAAGTTCTTCTCGTCCATCGCGAAGGCGACCCGAGGGCGCACGACGAAGATCGGCCCCGTGGCGGGATCGAGTGTCCACTTGTACTTCGCCCGGTACGGCGAGCCCAGGCGCGTGATCAGCCGCGGGCTCCGGACCCCGCGGGCGTGGCCCTCGACGATGACGGCCTGGTTGGTCTCCTCGGTGCACACGATGCACCGGCGGTTCCGGGCGAGGTTCCGCGTCTTGCGCGACTCGGGGCCCGAGCTGAAATAGAAGGCTCCGTCGACCCACACGCCCCACACCGGCATCGCGTGGGGACGGCCGTCGGGGCGCACGGTGATCAGCCAGTAGTTGTGAGATCGGACGAGCCGTCGCTCGGCCCACGCCCATGGCAGGAGCCCCTTGCGGCTTCGCGGCAACCCGTA
>Ga0187765_10000872_pt1 | contig 11351 bp, 6 predicted proteins | sample 0216_QUI02_MP05__3_FD_133018 | JGI IMG/M metagenome (GOLD analysis project Ga0187765, IMG submission 133018) | Tropical peat soil microbial communities from peatlands in Department of Meta, Colombia - 0216_QUI02_MP05_10_MG | ecosystem: Environmental > Terrestrial > Soil > Wetlands > Peat ...
AAGACCGAGTTGGCCGAGTTGTTGGGGGTCATCCCGCCGCTGAGCGGACCGAGCATCCAGCCCAGCGCGATCCCGCCCAGGTCGATGGCGTCGGTCTCGCTGTCGTCGTCGTTGTCCATGTTGACGACGAAGACCCCCAGCGCGGCGTACTGGAGCGGGTCGGCGGCGCTGACCGCAGTCATCCCGTGCCAGTCCATCCGCAGCGGGACGTGCCAGCGCCCGTCGGCGTCGATCGTCCCGCCGCCCTCGTACTTGGTTCCGGTGTCGGCGAACGGGGTTCCCGTCTTCCACTCGACGCGGTGATCGTCGTTGTTGGTCACCGTCGCGTTCAGGGTCACCGTCGTCCCCCGGCCGACGATCGGCCAGTACCGGTACTGCGGACGGTCGGTGTAGAGGAAGCCCCGGTCGACGAGCAGGGGCAGGCCGACGTGTGTGCGCGGAGCCTGGCCCGGCGCCTCGCCGACGTTGATCGCCGCGAAGGCGTTCATCACCGCGAACTCCTCGTTCGAGCCGGGGCCGTAGAGCTCCTGGGCAGCGGTGATGGCCGCCTGGCGGGCGTCGGTGTAGCCGGAGACGTTCCCCAGGTACTCGGTGACCATGGTGAACCAGATGTGCGCGGCGGCGTTGAGGCCGACGCCGGTCATCCCGCCGGGGAGGTAGGGGCTGTAGCTCGTGTCGCTCGACCGCGAGGAGGCGCCCTGGGCCAGGAAGTAGAAGGCCCGGTTCAGCGGCCCGCTGGAATAGTGGCTGTCGGCCATGCCCAGCCCCTCGAACCAGCTGTCGAGCGACGCCCCATCCAGGCTCGGCTTCTCGAGGGAGCGGAAGGGGTTGCCGCGCGTGACCCGGGCTCCGACGACCCAGTCGTTGCCGTCGTTGGGAAGCATCGGCGTGCCCCACTGGTCGGTGCGCGGCGTCCCGTAGACGAAGGCCTCCACCGCCTCGCCCATCGCGTCGCAGAAGCCGTCGGCCAGGCCGGGGGATTCCGGCGCGTACGGCGTTCCGTAGAGCTGGGCGGTGGACTGCACCACCCCGTGGCTCATCTCGTGCGCCACCACGTCCGGCTCGGCGTAGGGCATCCACTGGCCGGGATTGGCCGGATCCGGGCGATCACCGAGGAAGACGTAGTTGTTGTTGAACCACGTCCCGTCGTAGGGGAGGCCGGTCATGCCGTTCACCGGGTGGACGATGACGCTGATGGACGTCCCCAGCCCGTCCGGGCCGTTCCGGCCGAACATCTGCTGGAACATGTCCCAGGCCTTGGTGGCGGCGACCTGAGCGTCCACCGCCGCCGTCTGACCGTTGGCCGAGGTCGGATCGCCCTGGTACGGCGCTCCGTCGCCCCAGCTGGAGGTGGCGTTGGAGTAGAAGTTGTAGTTGTCGCCGTAGTTCGGGTCGTAGTTGAAGCCGTCCTGGTAGAGGACCATCAGTCCGGTGGTCGCGCCGGGGTACCCGGAGTAGGCGGCGATGTCGCGCAGGAAAGGCATCGGCGCGGTCCCGCGCGTCTGGTCCCAGAGCCAGTTCATCCCGTTCTCGTCCACCGAGGTGTCCAGGGTGGCCGAGCCGGTGTAGAGGCCGGTGCCGGTGCCCGGGGTGGGGGTGGCGCTGGGCATCGGGTAGCTGGCCAGCGACTTCACCTGGTTCGACACGTGGAGGACGGCGCCGGTCGAGCCGTCGACCACGTAGCGGAGCTCGCGGACGCCGTCCTCGCGGTTCATCGTGCCGAGCGTCACCTCGTAGGCCCAGACGTGGGCCGCCCCGGGCACGGCGTGCAGGACGGTCATCGCCCGGTCGAGCACCGGCCGGTGCTGCGCGTCGTACCTGACGGCGATGCCGCCGGTGAGCTCGGTGGGGAAGACCACCTTCTCCACCTGTGCCGGGCGGGCGAGCGGGCCTCTCGCGGCGAAGTGCCGCTGGGCGACGGCCAGCGCCTGGTCGGCGTCGATGGCCGGCTGGCCGGTGAGCACGATTCCGCGGCGCACCCCTTGCGTCTGCGTCCTGAGGTCGCCGGTGGGCAGGACGTGGACGATGGCCTCGCCGCCCCACACCCGGGCACCGGCGTGGGTCTGGTCCATCCGTGCCACCACCTGCCCGCGGGTGTTGGTGAAGGCGTTGCGGACCTGGAACCCGCCCTGCTCCCCGATGCCGAGCTCGGAGCGCCGGCCCTCGAGGTTCTGCACCGCTCTCTGCACCAGCGCCGGCTGGGCGGCCCGGATCGACGCCAGCTGGTCGGGTCCGACGGCGGTTCGCTGCGGGACGGAGGCCGCTCCCAGCGCGCCCAGCGCGAGGACGGCGGCGGCGGCGGTCATCGCCGCGCGGGTCAGGACTGGCTTCATGGAGGCTCCGGGGTTGGGCGGGCGCATCAGTTGACCTGGAGGGTTCCGACCGCGATGTCGATCGGCTGGAGGTGGGACTTGCCGATCACCGAGGGCGGCAGGACAGCCTGCGGGTCGTAGCCCCCGCTCACCGGCCCTCCGATGTCCTCGGGAATCATCCGCGCCTTGACCACGCTCAGGGCGAGTGGGCCGGGCTGAGCGCCCGGGGCGAGCTCGAGGGCGATGGAAAGCACCGGGAGATTCGTGCTCTTGGCGCTGACGTTGCGATCCTTCTGGAAGATGCCGACGGTGAGGACGTTCCCCGGCATCACCCCGCCGGCGAAGTAGACCGGCTCGCCCAGGTCGGCGGGGACATCGGTGTCGGGCGCGATGCTCCTCAGCTCGAAGACGCCGGTGTCGTGCACCGGCATCCCGTCGTCGAGGGGGACGAACCGGAGATGCGGGTCGGCCTTGAGGTTGAAGCCCACGCCGCGGCTCTTGTCCCCCGGTCCGACCAGGTCGAGGACCAGCCGGGTCGCCGTCGAGGAGGGGTTCTTCACCAGCCGCCAGCCGGGCGCGTAGGGCGCCGGGTCGGAATAGCCGAGCTGGGCGGAGGTGCCGCTGCTGCTGCAGCCGGCGGCGACGAGGAGGGCGAGTGGAACGACGAGGAGGCGGGTGTGCATGGGGCGCTTTCCTAGGGGGCCACCGCGGCGTCGACCGGGAAGGCGTTCCGGATCGCCTCCACGGCAAAGGCCGGGTCGGTGTTGTCCACCGCGTAGTTGAGGGTCATGGAGTGGGACTGGGTCAGCGCGTGGGGGAGGCCCCAGGAGAGCGCCGAGGCGCCGAGGTCCATGGCGTCCTCTTCCAGGTCGTCGTCGGCATCCATGTTGATGATGAACAGCGTCCCCACCGCGAACTCGAGCGGATCCGCCTTGCTCACCGCCGTCACCCAGCAGTCGTCGCCGCTGAGCGCGTAGTCCTTGGTCGGGGTGACGAAGGTCCCGTCCGCCTGGAGCGTGCCACCGCAGGTCTGGAGCGGCGTGCGGCCGTGGGTGAGCCACTCCACCTCGGTGTTGGTGTTGTTCTCCACCGTGGCCCTGAGCCGGACGGGGACGCCCAGGGGATAGACCGGGGAGCGTGCGAAGTCGTTGAAGCCGAAGAAGTGGTCATTGACGTAGCCGAGGTAGGTGCCGTCGTGGATGGCCGGCATGCGCACCAGCGGCCGCGGGGCCTGGCCCGGGGCCTGGCCGACGTTGATCGCGGCGAAGGCGCGCTTCACCGCGTCCGCCTCGGTCTGGCTCCCGGGGAAGAGGTCCTCGGTGGCCTGCAGCAGCGCCTCGCGCGCGGCCGGGTAGTCGGTGGTGGAGGTGAAGTACTCGGTGAGCGCCTTGTAGTAGATGCGCGCCGCCTTGTCGTTTCCGATGCCGGTCATCCCCTCCGGCAGGTAGGGGCTGTAGCCGTCGTCGGTCTTGTCGGCCGAGGCGCCGTGGGAGAGGAAGTAGTAGCCACGGTTCATCGGCCCGCTCGAGTAGTGCACCTCGTGCAGGGCGAGGCCGTCGTACCACTGGTCCTCGCTCAGCCCGTCCTTGCTCGGCTTGGTCATCCAGCGGAGCGGGGTGCCGCGCCCGGGCCCGGCGCCGACGAGGAAGTCGTTGCCCTCGGGGACGACGGTGTCGGCGCCGGCGGGGCGCTTGCTGTACGCCTCCACCATCTCCCCCATGATGTCGGAGCTGGCCTCGTTCAGCCCGCCGGACTCGCCGGCGTAGTAGAGCTGCGAGGTGGAGCCGGTCACCCCGTGGGTCATCTCGTGACCGGTCACGTCGATGGCCGCCGTCTCCTGGAAGCCGTTGGGGTTGTAGGGGTAGTCGCCGTCCCCGTAGAACATCCCGAACATGTTGTCCGACCAGGAGGCGTTGGCCAGCGGCCCTCCGAAGAGCGGGTCGAGCTCGTGGTTGAAGGTGAAGGTCGAGGTACCCAGCCCGTCCACCCCGTCGCGGCCGAAGATGTTCTTGTAGTAGTCCCAGGTCACGCTCACGCCGTACTGGGCGTCGACGGCCGGCGTCTGACCGTTGGGGGTGCCCTCGGTGTTAGAGAGCACGTCGTCGTGCCAGTCCCCGACGAAGGAGCCGGCGTACGGCAGGCCATCTCCCCAGGTGTCGACCCGGTTGCCCGAATAGAGCGCGAAGCCGAGGGTGGTGTTGGTGTTGTCCTGATAGAAGGTCATCAGACCCCTGGTCGGGCCGGTGTACCCGTTGGCCGGCGGGTCGAACGGACCGGTGCCGGAGAGCCAGGGGTTGGGCAGCGTCCCGCGGGTGGTGTCGACCATGGAGTAGGTGCGGTCCGCGTTGCGCGTGGTGCCGAGCTGCACGTTGGGGTTGTAGAAGCCGTGGCCGGTCCCGACGGCGGCCGCGGTGCGGACGTCGTTCGACTTGCGCAGGATGGAGCCCGAGTTGCCGTCGACGATGAAGGTCGTCTCCCGGTGGCCGTCGGCCCGGTTGTGGAGGACGGTGCGCACCTCGTAGGCCCAGACGTAGGGGGCCGACGGCGGGCGAGCGAGGACGCTCATCGCCCGGTCGAGCTGGAAGCGCCGGAGCGTCGGATCCCAGCGGCGCGCCAGGCCGCCGGTGAAGCGCGACGGGAAGACGATCCGCTCCACGCGCGGCTGCATGGCGAAGGTGCCCTTGGCCTGGAGCTCCCGGAGGGCGATGCGGAGCGCCTGGTCCGGTGTGAGGCGCGGCTCACCGGCGACGCTGACCTCGGGCTGGACGCCGCGGGAGAACGTCTTCACCTCGCCGCTCGGGCGGGCGTGGGCGATGGCCTCGCCCCCCCACACCCGGTAGCCGCCGTGCTCCTGGTCGAACCGGGCGACGGTGGTGCCCTGCTCGTTGACCAGCGAGGAGCGGAGGCGGAACCCGTCGTTGCTCCCGAGCCGAAGGCTCGACCGCATCGCCGTCAGAGCCGACTGCGCGCGAGCGACCTGGGCCGAGGTCGCGGTGTTCATCGCCGAGGGGCCGTGTGCCGCGGCCAGCGCGCCGATCAGGGCGAGCAGCGCGGGTCGAGGCATGACGCGGCGGAGAAATCGGTGCATCGTGGCTCCCGTTTCGAAAAGGGCGCGCCTTCAACCACGAGCCGCGGCTGCTTGCCGCACAGCATTGGTCCGGGTCAAAAATGACCCATCCGAATGGGGAAGACGTCGGAGCGTCACGCCAGAGAAGGGTCATCCGTGATCCAACCCGATGCCTTGAGTTCGCTGCTCCGGCGCTTCCGGCACGGCTCTGCCGAGCTGTGGACCACCTTCCGCGCCTTGCGGGCCGATCGCATCGCCTGGCGCCGCTACCTGCGCGTGTGCTCCGTCCAGGCCCTGGTCACCCTGGCCGCAGCTGGCGTGTCGGTGTCCACGGCCCGGCAGTCGTCGGAGGACCTCCGCGAGGAACGGATCCGAAAGGCGGTGGAGCAGGCGGCGGCCGTGACCAGCGCTGGGCCGGGCGCCGCGGCGCCGGTGCGCGCCTCGCGCCACCCGGCGCGGCCGACCTCGGGCTCCAAGCCGGCCCCGGCGACCGGGTCCACGCCCGCGCCGCCGCCGACGCCCGCGCCTGAGCTGCAGCCGGTGAGGACGGCGAAGAAGGCTCCTCCTCCACCGCCCCAGGATGAGGAGCAGGACGAGGACGACGACGAGGACGATGCGGTGGAAGAGGCCGTCCAGAAGGCCCTGCCGGCGGTGCTCAGCGCGCGAAGCGCCGCGGCCAAGGTGGAGACCCCGGCCGAGCTGCGGACCGCGCTCGAGGCGCTGCAGGGCGGCATCGCCGAGCTCACCCGGGAGGGAGGCGCCACCGCCGTCCGGAAGGACAAGGCCTACCAGCGGGCACGCAAGCAGCTCGATGCGCAGCTGACCGCCCTCGAGCACGCGGCGGAGCGGATCCCCCTCACACCCGAGGACCGGACCGCCCTGATCCGCGCCGGAGCGGAGCTGGACGTGCTCGAGCAGCGCACCAAGCCCGGCTTCTGGGACTCGGCGCTGGCCCTGATCATCTCCATCTACGGTGCGCTGAGCCTGGTCCAGGCCGGGGTGATCGCCCTGTCGCGGGACTACCACGCGGCCATCGCCCGCGACGCGAGCCTGCTCCTCGGCGTGGCGCCCGAGGACCCGCCGATGGTTCCCCGCGTCCGACTGAACATCGCCTGGGTCCGCCGCAAGCTGAAGCAGCGCACGCGGAGCCTGATGGTCTTCCTGCCCGGGCTGGGGCTGCTCACCCTGGCGGCGATGCCCTTCCCCCACCGGGCCACGCTGACCAGCGCCCTCACCGCCGCCTGGGCCGCCTACTGGTGGGTGGTGTGGACGGCGAGCAAGAGCGCCCGCGCCTGGGAGCGGGAGGGCGTCGCCCGGCCGCCCTGGTTCCTCCGGCTCTGGCACAAGACCGTGGCCTCGCTGCCGCTGGTGGGAGGGCTCGGCCGGGGCATGGAGCGGATCTGGAGCCGGCTCACGCGGTCGGTCTTCTCGCCGGCCGAGGCGGTGGAGGCGCAGCCGGTGGAGTTCGCCGGGCTGGCGGCGGCGCGCGCCCTCCAGCTCATCCCGGTGGTCAAGCTCTACATCCGCCCGCTGGTGCCGGTGGCCGCGGCCCGTCTCATGGCCGAGCGCGCCCCGCGAGCCGAGCTGGTCGGCTCGCTCGAGGAGCGCGCCACGCTCATCGCGCAGCGGGCCGCCGCCCCGATCAGCGCGAGCGCCATCCGCGCCCGGGACGACACGTGATCACCCCCGGCGCTACCCGAGCACCCGCACCAGCAGCCTCACCGCGCCGAAGCTGAGCGCCGCGACCAGCGCCGAGGCGGGAATGGTGAGCACCCAGGCCCAGACGATGCGGCCGGCGACGCCCCAGCGCACCGCCTTCCATCCCCGGATCGACCCCACTCCGACGATGGCGCCGCTGATGGTGTGGGTGGTGGAGACCGGGATCCCCGCCGCGGCCACCGCCATGAGCGTCACCCCGCCCCCGGTCTCGGCGCAGAAGCCGTCGATCGGCTGCAGCTTGGTCAGGCTGTGCCCCATCGTCTTCACGATGCGCCAGCCCCCGAACAGCGTCCCGAGCGCGATGGCCGCATTACAAGACAAGATGATCCACCATTCGACGTGAAAGGGACGGTCCGCCCAGATCGTCCCGAAGAGGATGACGGCGATGATGCCCATCACCTTCTGTGCGTCGTTGGTGCCGTGGCCGAAGGAGAAGATCCCCGAGGAAACCAGCTGGAGGCGCCGGAACCAGCGGTCCACCTGGAACGGCGCCTGGCCGCGCACCACCCAGGTGGTGACGATGCGCATCCCTGCTCCGAGGAGAACTCCGAGCACCGGGGAGAGCACGATGAAGGCGGCAATCTTGGCGATGCCGCTCATCACCAGACCGTCGCTCCCCAAAGCCGGAAGGCTGGCGCCGATCATCCCGCCGGCCAGGGCGTGCGACGAGGAGGAGGGCAGACCGCCGTACCAGGTGACGAGGTTCCAGACGATGGCGCCGACGAGCGCCGCGGAGATGACGGAGAGGACCATCTCCGGCCCCCTTCCCCGGAGCAGCTCGAAGGAGATGACCCCCTTGCCGATGGTGTTCGCCACCTTCACCCCTCCCCCAAAAGCGGCGGCGAAGTTCCAGAAGGCGGCCCACATCACCGCCAGCCGGGGAGAGAGCACTCGGGTGGAGACCACGGTGGCGATGGCGTTGCCGGCGTCGTGAAATCCATTGAGGAAATCGAAGACCAGGGCCAGGGCGACGATGGCCACCACCGCGGTGACGAGGAGCGTGCTCAGGCGTGCTCCAGGACCACGCCCTCGATGAGGTTGGCCACGCCCTGGCACCTGTCGGTGGCGGTCTCGATGATGTCGCAGATCTCCTTCCACTTCATGACCGTGAGCGGATCGGCCCCGCTCTTGAACAGCCGGGCCAGGCCGAGGCGGAGCACGTCGTCGGCCTGCGACTCGATGGACTTGATCTCCTCGCAGCCAGCGAAGATGGCCTCCCGGTTCTTCAGCTCGCGCAGGAGCCCCACCACCTCCTGGACCTTGCGGCAGCAGGCCACCAGCAGGCGGGCCAGCTCGGTGGCGGCCGGCAGCGGGCCGGACATCTCGTAGTAGCCGAGCCGGCTGCCGGCGGCGTCGATCAGGTCGAGCACGTCGTCGATGCCGGAGAGGAGCCGGTGCATCTGGGCCCGGTCAAAGGGGGTGATGAAGTGCCGGTTCAGCCGGATGAAGGCGGCGTGGGTGACCGAGTCCCCGCGATGCTCGACGGCCTTGATGGCCTGCACCCTCCCCGGGACGTCCTGGAGGTCGGTGAGCAGGGCGTGGAGCAGCTCGGCCCCCTCCACCGTGGCCTGGCACTGCGCATTGAAGTCGTCGAAGAACGCATCGCCCTTGGGCATCAGCCATTCGAGCAAGGCGGACCCCTCCCGCCGGGGGCGGTTAGCACATCCCGGAGGACCTTTGTCAGACCGCGGCGATGACCCGGGTGGGGACGCGCACCTCGAAGGTGGTGCCCTGGCCGACCTTGCTCTGGACCTGGATGCGCCCGCCCAGCTTCTGGACCACCGCCACGCAGACGCTCAGGCCGATGCCGGTGCCCACGCCCACCGGCTTGGTGGTGAAGAACGGCTCGAAGATGCGCGTCTGCTGCTCCTCGGGGATGCCCACGCCGGTGTCGGAGACGCCGAGCAGGGACTCCCTGCCATCCACGCCGGTGAAGACGCGGATCTCGTTCTGGCGGGGGTCCTTGTCGTCCAGCGCCTGGAGCGCGTTGACCAGGAGGTTCATCACCACCTGGTGGAGCTTGCCCTTCGGCGCGCGGTCGATGGGAGCCGGGCGCAGGTCCTTCACCACCCGAGCCCGGCTCTGGAGCTCGCGCTCGGTGAGCAGCAGGGTGGAGGCGGCGATGTCCGCCAGGTCCACCGGCTCGAGCACCTGGTTCTCGTCCGCCCGGCTGAAGGTCTTGAGCTCCTGGACGATGGTCCGCACCCGCTGGCCGCCCTCGGCCGTCTCGTTGATCAGCGCGTCGATGTCGTCCAGCGTCTCGCGGAAGCCGATGTGCGCCTCCAGCTCCTGGCCCCGGACGGGTGAATCCCGGTAGGCGGAGATGACGCGCTTCACGTCGTCCACGTAGTTCCGGAGCGAGGTGAGGTTGCTGAGGATGAAGGCCAGGGGGTTGTTGATCTCGTGGGCCACGCCGGCGGCGATCTGCCCGATGGCGGCCAGCTTCTCGCTCTGCGCCAGCTGGGCCACCAGGCGCCGGTCCCGCTCGGCATCGGCCAGGCGGATCAGGTTCCGCACCCGGGCCACCAGCGCCCGCCGCTGGATCGGCTTGTGGAGGTACTCGTCGGCGCCGGCCTCCAGACCCTTCAGCTCGCTGTCCGCGTCGTTGAACTCGGCGGTGAGGAAGATGACCGGCATCCGGGCGTAGGCCTTGTTTTGGCGCAGCCGCCGGCAGACCTCGAAGCCGTCCATGTGGGGCATGCGGATGTCGAGGAGGACCAGGTCCACGCCGCCCTGCTCGACCCGCTCCAGCGCCTCCGGGCCGCCATTGGCGCCGAGGACGCGGAAGCCCTCCGCCTTGAGGTAGGCCTGCACCAGCCGGACGTTGGCCGGCTCGTCGTCGACGACCAGGACCTGGGGCGGCTCGTTACGTCGCGCCTCGGGCCCCTCGTCGTACCGGCCTTTCAGCATCGGCTGGCTGCCCTTCGAGGTCACGGCTTCCTGGGGAGGATGGCGGACGTCGGCCGGGGTCGCAACTTCGGCTTCGTCGTCGGAGGCCATCGTGCCTACACCGGAGCACCGTGCGTGCCACGGCCGCGCCCTTCACCCCAAGTGCGCGAGAGGACGGGACTCCGGTGCAGCAGCGGGTGGGTCAACGGCCGCCGGCGCGTCATCGCCGACCCGGGGCAGGAATGCGACCAGGTCGGCGGGAAGCGGAGCGTCGAAGGCCACCTGCTCGCCGGTGAGGGGATGGGGGAAGGCGAGGTGCGAGGCGTGAAGGGCGTGCCGGCTTAGGCGGAGCCGCGTCCAGGCCTCCGGCTCCAGGCAGTGGCGGCTGAACCGGTCGAAGTAGCCGGGGTCCGGGCCGTACATCTTGTCTCCCACCAGCGGGTGGCCGGCGAGTGACAGATGCGCCCGGATCTGGTGCTGGCGCCCGGTCTGGGGAAAGCAGCGCAGGAGCGCGAAGCGCGTCCCTTCCCGCACGAAGCGCCGCTCGACGCGGAAGCCGGTCCGGGCCGGGCGGCCGGCCGGGTCGACCCGCACCGCGATGCGGATGGCCGCGGTTCCCTCGGCCAGCGGCGCGTCGACGGTGAAGCCGTCCTCTTCCGGCCAGCCCTCGACGATGGCCTGGTACTCCTTGTCGACCTGGCCGCCCTGGAAGGCGCGCATCAGCGCGCGCGAGGCCTCGGCGGTGCGGCCGCAGACGAGCAGGCCGGACGTCTCGCGGTCCAGCCGGTGCGCCGGGTGGGCCTGGAAGCCCGGACCGTGACGCCGCCGGAGCAGGCCCACCAGCGTGCCGTGGTGGTAGCGGGCGGTGGGATGGATGGGGAGCCCGGCCGGCTTGTCGAGCACGAGCAGTGCCGGGTCGCGATAGATCTCGCCCACCGTGTCCGGGGTCGGTGGCTCGGCCAGCGAGCGGCGGCGCAGGCGAAAGCTGAGGCCGGGCCAGACGCGCGTGCTCGCCTTGAGCGGGCGATCGCTCACCATCGCCGTCCGGAGGATGCGCTGCACGCGCGCGCGCGACAACCGGCGAATCTTCTCGCAGAGGTAAACGTCCAGCCGCCAGCCGGCGTAGTTGGGTTCGACGGTGAACGCCACTTCCACGACGCCCTCGGCGACTTCGTCTATCCTTCCGGCCATGCCGAGGGAGGTCCTAGCGGCGCTGGCGCTGTTTGTCACCTCCGCGTCCGCCGCGCCGGCCCAGAACCTGGCGGTGGTGGAGGTCACCGCCCCCTCGATGATGCAGGGGCTGGCCCAGCAGATCACCCAGCAGGTCGTAGACGCCGCCCGCGCGCAGGGGATGACGGTGGTGC
>Ga0187765_10000873_pt1 | contig 11350 bp, 9 predicted proteins | sample 0216_QUI02_MP05__3_FD_133018 | JGI IMG/M metagenome (GOLD analysis project Ga0187765, IMG submission 133018) | Tropical peat soil microbial communities from peatlands in Department of Meta, Colombia - 0216_QUI02_MP05_10_MG | ecosystem: Environmental > Terrestrial > Soil > Wetlands > Peat ...
GCTCGTGGCGTGGATGTACTCGACCAGCCGGTGGCTCGCGGTCGAGCACGCGCGCTCCGGGCAGCCGTTGCGGATCTGCGCCCCGACGAGCAGATCGGGAGCATGCTCGACCCGGCGCACGAGTTCGGCGAGCCAGAGCGACTCCGGGCGGCAGTCGTCATCGAGAAACGCCAGCACCTGACCGCGCGCCTCGTGCGCGCCGGCGTTGCGCGCCGCCCCTGGACCGGCGCGAGCGGTGCGCAGGATCCGCACCTGGAGTCCCGACATCTGCGCCGCGCCGGCGACGCCGAGCGGCGGTTCGCTCCCGTCGTCGACCACCACGACCTCGAAGCGCTCGCGCGGATAGGTCTGCAGGGCGAGCGCGTGCAGGCAGCGCTCGAGCTGTGCCGGGCGATTGAAGGTCGGGATGACGACCGACACCAGCGGCGCGGTCACGCCGCGGCTCCGGCGAGGCGGCGGTAGCCGTCGAGAACGTCTCGCGCGACGTCCGCCATGGTGCGGATCGAGGTGGCGGTGAGCGCGCGATCCGCGTCGCCCTGCGCCGCCCCGCTCTTCACCCGGGCGAAGAGCTCTTCGAGGGCCGAGCGCCAGCTGGCGACGGTATTCGGTCGCACGATGCGGTCGTGCGCGCCAAGGAGCTGAGGGTGCGCGATCTGCTCCGAGGCGAGCACCGGGATGCCGAGGCGGAGGGCCTCGAAGAGCACGAGCGGCCCGGTCTCGACGCCGATCGACGGGATCGCGACCGCCGAGAGGCCCGCGTAGAGCGCGGCGCGCGTGCCGATCGGTTGCTCCTCGACGAGCTCGACGCGCGGATCGCGCGCCGTAGTTCGGCGGATCCGTCGAGCGAAGACACGCGCGCGCGAGTCCGCGCCGGGACCACCGGCGATGCGCAGGCGTGCCTCGGGCGCACGCGTCTGCAGGAACGCCTCGACCAGGGTTCCGACTCCCTTCAGCGGGTCGACGCGCCCGAGGTATCCCACGACGCAGCTCGCTGGCACGCCCCTTCCCGCTGCGGGCAGGCTCGCGTCGTGCGCGCGCGTGACACTCGTACCGTTGCCGCGCGCCGCAGCGAGGTCGTCGCCGACGGTGAAATCTGTCGCGACGCCCGGCACGCAGATCGACAGCGAAGCGTCGCTGGCGCCGTTTCGCGCCAGGACGGCGGAGCTGCGCGGGGAGGCCACGAAGACGCGTCCGGCGTGGCCGAGGAACCAGCGCAGCGAGTCGCGCAACGCCTGGAGCCCCGGTGCGCCGGCAAGCGTACCGCCACGGCGCATCGACCAGGCGCCGATCTCGAGCAGGTAGGGCAGGCGAGGGCCCGGCGGCTTCGGCAGCCGCGCGAGCGAGGCGACCCGGCAGGTGCCGCAGCGGAGCGGCCGCAGCTCGCCGTCGCAGGGCTCGCGGCCCCACTCGAGCAGCGACCGGCTCGGGCAGGTCGCGCCGGGGTAGTGGTAGGTGAAGACGTAGGGGATGCCGCGTGCGACCGCGGTGCGCGCAATCGCCGCCTCGCGGTGGCCGAAGGAGTGGAAGTGGAGCAGGTCCGGCGCGCGCTCGTCGAGCAGGCGCGTCGCGCATCCGCCGAGGGAGGGAGCCGGCCAGGCATCGGGACTCGCCGCCGGGAGCGTGATCACCTCGACGCCGGCGGCGTCGTGAACCACATCCTGATCGGGTGAGCGCAGCCAGCACAGCGCCGATTCGACGCCCGCGCTGCGGAGCTCGCGGATCAGGTCGTACTGGTAGCGCTCGGTGCCGACCGCGCTCGCGACGTGACAGTGGGCGCTCACGTGGATCACTCGCATCGCGTCAATACCACCGATCCCGCACACGTTCCCAGGCAGGCAGCGTCATGATACGCCGGCTCCTTGGCTCCACTCGCAGAGGGCAGCTTGCCCCGACCGGCGCGCCGTCTGCCGTCGAGTCTGCCGGATGACGCCGGGCCCGCCCCGACCCACCCGCCGCGCGACGACTTCTTCTTTCCACCCGGCGCGACCGCTCCGGCGGCCCTCGAGGCGACCGGCGCGCTCTTTGCGTCCGCCGAGTGGCATGAGCTCCTGCCCTATGCCCCGGCAATCGACACCCGGGTGCGGCTCGCTACGACCGCCGCCGGGGAGGAGCTCCGGCTCGCCGTCGTACGGCGGATTCGTTCGCCGCGTCTCGAGCGCTGGGCCGCGGCGCGCTATCCGCGCTGGGCGGGTGACGTCCTGGTCGTCGGCGAGTGCGTTCGCGCCGCCGAGCGGGCGGCGATGGCGCGGCTCGTCGAGGGTCTCGTACGCAGCGGACGGAGCGTGCTCTACCTGTGCGTCGGCCTGCGCGAGCGGGCGAGCCTCGAGCGCCTGAGTCGTGCCGCGGGCTGGGGCAGCCGGGTCCGCCTCGCCACCGTGCCGCAGCCACGCGCCGCGCACGAGCTCTGGCTCCATCCCTGGGTGCTTGACGATCTCGCCCGGGACGGGCGGGCGATCGGCGCGATCCTCGCCGCGCGCGGCCTCCAGCTCGGACGCGACGCGCTGCCCGCGCTGCGTGCGGCCGCGCTCGGCAAGGCCGCCTGGCGCATCCTCGCCGGGCGGCTGCGCTTCGGCACGGCGATCGTCCGCACGCGCTACATGCCGCTCTCGGCTGCCGTCCTGGCCGGCTGCATGACCGACGACGGTCCCCTGACGATCAGCTTTCAGCACAGCATCGTGACCTCGCCCGGCAGTTTCACCCCGTGCACGGCCAAGCGATACGCTGTCTTCGGCGAGGCATCACGCGCGCTGCTGGCGCGGCTCGACGCCGGGCTCGCGTCCACGGCCGGCCGCGCGGTGATCTGCCGCGACCTCGTGCCGGTGGGATCGCTCGTCGACCCGATCATCGACGCGCACCTCGGGCGGTCGCGACCCGCAAGCGTGCTGATCGTCGACCAGGGCAGCGACTGGACCGACCGGCATTTCGGATGTGGCGAGGAACAGCGGACATCGCTCGAGCTCGCGGCGCGGACGTTAGCCGATCGCAGCCGCATGGTCGACAGGGTCGTGGTCCGGCCGCACCCGTTCGGCAACACGCTCGCCCGCTGGAATGCTCTCGCCGACGCGAACCGCGACCGGATCGTGATCTCACCCCCGGGGCGGCCGATCGAGGCGGAGCTCGGCGCGGCGTCGATCGTGCTCGGCCTGTTCAGCACGCTGCTGCCGGTCGCGGCGGCGAGCGGCATCCCGACGCTCTTCGTCTGGTCGCCGGGCTGGTTCTCGACGCCGGATCTGGCGCCGTTTCATGCGAGCTTCGTCGCGCCGGAGCGCTGCCCGGAGGTCGTGGACGGTCTCCTGGCCGGGGCCGAGGCCTACTCGGCCGCGCAGGGCGCCGCGCTGGCGGCAGGAGCGAGCTACTTTGCCGGGCGCAGGACGTGCGCCTTCGAGCACGACCTCGTCAAGCGGCTGCTCGCGGCCCTGCCGGAAGCCATCCCCGGCGGGCGCCCGGCGGAGGCGGGGGGATGAAGATCGCCCTCGTGCTCGATCGCTTCGATCCGGACCTGGGCGGCCTCGAGAGCTGGACGACCTCGCTCGCGGGCTGGCTCGTCGGGCACGGGCACGAGGTGCACGTGCTCGCGGCCTCGCGCGGCGCGGGCCCGTCCGCCCCGGGGATCACGTTTCAGCGCATCCCGCGCGCGCGCTCACGACTCGCGCGCGCGCGCGACGCCGAGCGCCTGCTGCGCGACCTCCGACCGGACGTGATCCACGATACCGGCACGGGCTGGCACTTCGACGTGCTACAGCCGCAGTTCGGCTCGCGGATCGCCGACTGGAAGCAGAATCTGGCGCTCGAGCCGTGGCCGCGCCGCTGCGTCCGCTGGCTTTCGCCGCGGCTTCGCCTTGCCTACATCGAGCGGCGGCGTCTCGAGGCGCGCCAGATCGCGTCGCGCCGCGGAGTGATCGTCGCCGTGTCGCGCATGGTCGAGGACGAGCTGCGGCGCCTTCACGGCGTGTCGCCCGAGCGGATGCGCGTGGTCTACAACGGGGTCGACACCGAGCGCTTCACGCCCGCCCGGCGGCAAACCGATCGACCGGCGGTGCGTCGCGAGATCGGGCTCGGCGATGACGACGTGCTGTTCCTCGTCGTGGCGCACAATCTGCGCCTGAAGGGCGGATCGGCCGCGCTCGCCGCGCTCAGGCGGGTCGCGCGCGCCGACCGTCGCGCCCACCTGGCGGTCATCGGTCGCGGTGACGCGAGGCGCTGGCGTGCGCTTGCGGAGCGGCTCGGTGTCGAGGGGAGGGTGCGCTTTCTCGGTTTCGTCGACGAGCCGGCCCGCTACTACGCCGCGGCCGACGCGCTTGCCCACCTGACGTTCTACGATCCGTGCAGCCTGGTCGTGCTCGAGGCCTGGGCGAGCGGACTGCCCGTCGTCACGACACGACACAACGGTGCCTCCGAGCTGATGCAGGCTGGCGTGCACGGTTTCCTGGTCGATCCCGCCGCTCCGCTCGACGTCGCCGGGGCGATGCAGCGCCTGCTCGATCCGGGGCTCCGCAGCGCGATGGGGGAGCCGGCGCGGAAGCTTGCCCTCGCCCGGTCACGGCAGATCAACTTCGCGGAGATCCTCTCCGTCTACGAGTGGGCGATCGAGAAGCGGGGGCGCGAGGCCCGTCCGGGATGACGGCGATCGCCGGGCTGCCCGCGCGCGTTCTCGTCACCGGGGCGCGCGGCTTCGTCGGGAGGCACGTCCTGCGCTCGCTCAAGAGCGCGTGGCCGGAGGCCGAGGCGATCGCGCTCGTGCGCTCGAACGACGGGGATGTGGAGCAGGACGTCGAGTCCCTGATCGTTGACCTGCTCGATGCCGGGGCGGTCGCAGGTGCCGTGCGCGACTCGGGCTGCACGCACGTGATCCATGCGGCCGGCGGCAACGCCGCGCTCGCGGCGCGGGAACTTTTTCTCGTCCATTCCGTGGCGACCCGTCACCTGCTCGGCGCTCTCGCCGCGAGCGGCCGCACGATCCGTCTGGTGAACGTCGGGAGCTCTGCCCAGTACGGGGCGCAGGAGCCACGCGAGCAACCCGAGCTCGACGAGGTGTGCCGCGACCGGCCGCGCTCGCCGTACGCCGTCGCCAAATGCGCCCAGGAGTTGCTCGTCCGCGCCGCTGCCGCGGAGCAACACGTCGAGGCGACCTACGTCCGGCTGTTCAACCCGCTCGGACCCGGACAGCGTGGCCCGTTCCTGGTCCCCGAGGTGCTGGCACAGCTCGGCGACGCGAGGCGGTCTTCGCTACGCCTCGGCAACCAGTCGGCGGTGCGCGACTTCGTCGACGTGCGTGACGCTGCGGATGCGATCGTCGCCTGTGCGCGCACGCCGCTCGTCGCCGGCGAGCAGTTGAACGTCTGCTCCGGGACCGGCACGAGCGTCGGCGAGCTCGCCCGGCGCCTCGCCGCAGTCGCAGGTCGAGAGCCCGACTTCCCGATCCTCGATCGGCCGATGCCGCCGCCCCCGATTCCCTACCAGCGCGGCAGCCGGCGCAAGATCGAGAAGCTCTGCGGCTGGCGACCGCGCCGCACGCTCGACGAGACGCTGCGCGACGTCTGGGACGTGGCGAGGCCGCGCTGAGCGGCGCTGCCGGGTCGAGACGCGATCGCGGCCAGGCCGCTCAGCGCTCGGCGCCGGCCGCGAGGTGCCGGAAGTACCTGGCGTAGGCCTCCTGCGCTGCCTGGTAGTCGCTGGTCTCGCCGATGTCGAGCCAGTAATCGGCGCAGACGTAGCGCCCGACCTTGCGACCCGCGGCGAGCAGATCCTTGATCAGCGCGTCGATCCCGTAGTAGCGCCCGCGCGGGATCAGCGCGAAGAGGGCAGGCTTGAGAACGTAGATCCCGGCCAGGATCTCGAAGCGCAGGTCGGGCTTCTCCTGCACGCCGGAGATGTAGCTCCCTTCCGCGAGCACGCGCCCGAAGGCGAAGGGGGTCAGGATCTCCTTCGTCACCACGGTCAGGTCCGCGTCGAGCCCGAGCGCGAACTCATAGGTGTGGCGCAGGTCGAGCGTGGTCAGGACGTCGCCGTTCAGGAGCAGGAAGGGCGCTCGGAGCTCCGCCTCGAGGAGCCCGACCGGCCCGCAGGTGCCGAGCGGCTCGCTCTCGCGGCTCACCCGTACCGGGATGCCGTAGCGCTGTGCGCGCAGGTGCCGCTCGACGTAGTCGGCGAGGTAGTTCGTCGCGATGAACACCTCGTCGACCCCGTGGCGGACGAGGCTCCGGATCTGGATGTCGAGGACCGAGCTCTCGCCGATCGGCAAGAGCGGCTTGGGGATCATCGCCGTGAGCGGCCGGAGCCGCTCGCCGAGCCCGCCGGCGAGGATCACCGCCTTCATCTCAGACCGCGTACTCGCCGCGGAGATCCGCCGCGGGCAGTGTCCGGATCCACTCGATGGTGCGCTCGAGGCCGGCCTCGAGCTTGACGTGGGGCGCCCAGCCGAGGAGGGAGCGCGCGCGCGACGCGTCGCAGACCAGGCGATCGACCTCCGCGGCCTCGCGGCGCACGCGGCGCTCGTCGCGCGCGATCTCGACGTCGACGCCCATCAGCGCGGCGATCTTTCGCACCAGGTCGGCGATGCGGACCTCCTCGCCGCTGCCGAGATGGATCGCCTCGCCGATCGCGGCATCGCAGCGCGCCGCCGTGACGAAGCCCTCGGCGAGGTCCGTGACGAAGGTGAAGTCGCGTCGCGGCTCGACGTTGCCGAGCGCGAGCACCCGCCGGCCGCTCGCGATCTGCGCGATCGCGTTCGGGATCACGGCCCGCGGCGACTGCCGCGGCCCGTAGGCGTTGAACGGACGCACGATCTTGACCGGCAGTCCCTGCGCGCGGTGCAGGCTCAGCGCGAGCTGGTCGGCGGCGATCTTGCTCGCCGCGTAGGGGGAGTGCGCCGCGGCCGGGTGGAGCTCGTCGATCGGGACCGCGCGCGCCGTGCCGTAGGTCTCGCTGGTCGAGGTCAGGACGATGTTCGCCACGGACGCATCGCGGCAGGCCTCGAGCAGGTGGCAGGTGCCCTCGACGTTGGTCCGCACGTAGGCGAGCGGCGACTCGAAGGAGTACGGCACCCCGACCAGCGCGGCCAGGTGGAAGACGGTATCGATGCCCCTGCACGCTCGCCGGAGCGAGTCGGGGTCGCGGACGTCGCCCGCCGTGACCTCGACCGCCGCGGCGCCGCGCGCCTCGGCGAGCCAGCCGCGGCCGCCGTCGGAGCGGTAGTGCACGAACGCGCGCACTTCCCAGCCGAGCTCGACGCAGCGCTCGACCAGATGCGATCCGATGAAGCCGCCGGCACCGGTCACCAGCACCCGTCGCGGCTCGCTCATCCGAGCACCTCGACTGCGCCGGCGGACCCCGTTGCGTTCACGCCGGGACCACGATCGCGGGCGAGCCGCCGAATGCCGGCTCCGGCACGCGCCCCGCCGCCACCCGCTCGATCACGCCGAGCAGCACCGGGAACCAGCGCTCGAGCGAGAACGACCGCTCGCAGAGCCGGCGCCCCTCGGCGCCCATCGCCCGCCGGCGCTCGGGCGAGGCGGCGAGGGCGGCGAGCGCCGCGTGCCACTCGACGGGCGATCCGGCGAGGAGCCCGGTCCGCCCGTCGTCGACGAGCGTCGTATTGACGCCGACCGGTGACGCGACGAACGGCAGGCCCGCGGCCATGTACTGCAGGATCTTGAGCCCGCACTTGCCGCGCTGGAACGCGTCGTCGACCAGCGGCATGAGGCCGATGTCCATGTGCCGTGCGAGCGTGCGCTCGCTCTCCGGACTCCACTCGACGAAGCGCCAGCGAAGCCCGCGCTCGGGCAGCACCGGCTTCGGTTTCGACAGGATCACCAGCTCGAAGTCGAGGCGCCGCTGCAGGGCGGCCAGCATCTCGAGGTGCGGGAACAGCGTCTCGCGGATCGAGAGGTTCGAGCCGCACCAGCCGATGCGCAGGGGCGGTCCCGGCGGTCTCGGGGACGCGAGCTCGTAGCTCGCGACGTCGACCACCGTCGGCAGCACGGTGAGCTGCTCGGTGCGCTGGCGGGCGAAGCGCGCGAGGTACTCGTTTCCGACCGTCACCCAGGCGGCGTGGCGGCACATCCAGTCGACGTGACGCTCCTTGTGGCCGAGGAAGATGGCGTCGTCGAAGTCGAACACAACGCGTGGGTTGCGCGCCAGGAGCTGGCGCTCGAAGTAGAGGTCGGTGCCGAGCAGATCGCGATTGACCAGCACGGCGTCGAAGCGCGCCGCGTCGGCGACGTCGCGAGCGCGGGAGTGGCGGCGCATGCGCCGCGCCGCGCGGTCGCGGATCAGGCGCGCCAGCGGGTTCGCGATGCGCGGCGTCGGGCGCTCGGGGCGGTTCGGCCGCAGCGAGACCTGCCAGCCGGCGCGCGCGAGATGAGGCAGGAACTGCACCACGCGGAAGCGGCTCGCGGGCTCGATGGTGCCGTGCGTGCAGGCCATCAGCCGCGGCACGCTCAGCGCTCCTCGATGTGGTCGAGCTCGGTGTTCACCGCCCAGATGTTGGCCTTGTCGCGCCGTCCGGCGACCAGGTTGTCGACCGCGACCATCGCGGTCAGCATCGAGTGGTCCTGGTTGTTGTAGCGGTGCATCCCATTGCGGCCGAGCAGGTAGAGGTTGTCGAGGGAAGACAGGTATTCGCGGATCACGTCGAAGCGGCGGTAGGTGCCCCAGTAGGCCGGATACGCCTGCGGGACGCGCACGACCACCCCGTCGAGCACCACGTCGCGGTCGATCAGGCCGAGCTCTGCCAGCTCGCCGGCGGCGAAGGAACGCAGATCGGGATCCGCCATGCGCCAGAGCTCGTCGCCCTGGTTGCAGAAGTACTCGAGACCGAGCCACACGGTGTCCGGGTCGCGCACCAGGTATGGGCTCCAGTTGTTGAAGATCTGCACCCGGCCGAGCTTGACGCCGCGCTCCTGCACGTAGATCCAGTTATCGGGCACCAGGCCGCGCCGCGCGCCGTTACGGCTGCGGATGGCGAGCTCGCGGACCAGGAGGCCGACGACGATGAAGTCCCGGTACTCGAGGCCGTCGGCGATTGCGGCGACCGGCTCGGGGACCACGCTGCCCAGGCAGCGGACGAGCTCGCGCACCGGCATCGTCGAGAACACGAGGTCGCCGGCCAGCTCGCCCTCCGACGTCTCGCCGTTGGTGTAGCGGACGCGCGTGACGCGTCCCTCCGCCAGGTCGAGGCCGACCACGCGGTGCCGGCGAAGGATCACGCCCCCGCGCTCCTCGAGCCGTCGCGCCACCTCGCGCCACAGCTGACCCGGGCCGAGCTTCGGATAGAGAAAGCGCTCGACCAGGCTGGTCTCGGAGCGCGACTGCTCGACCGAGCGCGTCGGTCGCAGCGCCTCGCGCAGCGCGTGCCCGACCACCGCCCGGATGGAGAGGCCCTTGACGCGCTGCGGGCCCCAATCGGGATCGATGCGATCGCAGGCCACGCCCCAGACCTTCTCCGTGTAGTCCTTGAAGAACGTCCGGTAGAGGCGCTCGCCGAAGCGATTGACGAGGAAGTCCTCGAGCGAGCGCTCGGGGCGTGGAGCAAGGCGGGCGCGCGCGTAGCTGGCGACGATCGCGCAGGTGTCGCGCAGCCCGAGCTTCTTGACCGCGTCGAGGCCGAGCGAGACCGGGTAGTCGAAGAGCTGGCTGCGGAACAGGATGCGCGACACGCGCCGTCGCACCAGGAGGACGTTGTCGCTGCTGCGGGGGTCCGCGCCGTCGGCGGGCATGCGGATCGACCGGCTGCGGCCCCGGTAGGTGATGTCGACCTCCGCGTCGTCCGGGCCGCCGGCTGCCTCGACGGGCAGGATCTGCTGCCACCAGCGCATCACCCGGTCCGACTTGGAGAAGAACCGGTGCCCGCCGAGATCGAGATGGTTGCCCCGGTACTCGACCGTCTTGCTGAGGCCGCCGACGTCCTCGTCGGCCTCGAGCACGATCGGTCGGAACTCGGTCCGCTCGAGCAGCTCGTACGCGGCCGTCAGGCCGGCAGGACCGGCGCCGATGATGATGGCGTTCGAACTCGGCATGTGGGGGACCGCCGGGATATTGCCCTGATCCCGCGTCAAAGCAACCGCGCCCCCTGACCGTACGGCTTGTGCCGTGGCCGAACGTAGTCTAGGACCATCATTGGATGTCGCGGAACGGAGAGGAGGGGCCGTCCCGCGTGTCGGTGGTGGTGCCGGCTCGCGAGGTCGACCAGGCGCTCGAGCTGTGCCTCGAGAATCTCACTCGCACCTCGCCGGCGCCGGGCGAGACGATCGTGGTGCTCGACGGCTGCCCGGATCGGGACCTCGCGGCCCGCTTCGGCGTGCGAGTGGTCGCCCTGCCCGTGCGGCGCGGTCCGGCCGCGGCGCGCAACGCCGGCGCCCGCCACGCGCGCGGCGACGTCCTGCTGTTCGTCGACGCCGACGTGATCGCGCCCCCGAGCCTGATCGCCCAGGTGTCCGGCGCGCTCGGCGAGGAGCCCGAGGTCAGCGCGGTGTTCGGCTCGTACGATGACGAGCCCTGCGCGACCAACCTGGTCTCGCTGTACAAGAACCTGCTGCACCACCACGTCCACCAGAACGCTTGCCGCGAGGCTTCGACGTTCTGGAGCGGCTGCGGCGCGATCCGGCGGGAGGCCTTTCTCGCCGCCGGCGGCTTCGACGAGGGCTTTGCGCGCCCGTCGATCGAGGACATCGAGCTGGGCGGCCGTCTGCGTCGCGGCGGGCACCGTATCCGCGTCCGGCGCGACCTCCAGGTGAAGCACCAGAAGCGGTATTCCCTGGCATCGCTGCTTCGCTCGGACGTGCGCGATCGTGCCCTGCCGTGGACCCGGCTCATCCTCGCGAACCGCGAGCTGCCGCGTGACCTGAACCTGTCGGCCTCGAGCCGCGCGAGCGCGGGCCTGGTGTGCGCGCTGGTCGCGTGCGTGGCGGGGGCGCCGCTGGTGCCTCGGCTGCTGCTCGCCGTTCCCCTGCTCGTCGCGGCGCTGGTCGTGCTCAACCACGACTTCTACACGCTCGTCGCGCGCAAGCGCGGCGCCGCCACGCTGCTCGGCGTGCTACCGCTGCACGGCCTGTACTTCCTCTACAGCTCGCTCGCCTTCGCCTGGTGCCTCGCCGAGCACGCGGTCGCCGGTGCGCGCGAGGGGGTGGCCGCGCAGCCCGAGCCGGGTCTCGAGGAGTCTCCGGCGGAGCCCGCGAGCTTCTCCCGCGACGCCGCGTAGCGCTGACAGTCCCGCGATGCGGACGCCGCACCGGTGAACCCATCGCCGGAGCTCGGCGGTTCGACGGGCCGTGGACGTGTGGCGCGACTGCTCGGGCTCGCCGCAGTCATCGCGCTCTTCGCGCTGCAGGTCTCGGCGGACTGGAGCACGACC
>Ga0187765_10000875_pt1 | contig 11347 bp, 13 predicted proteins | sample 0216_QUI02_MP05__3_FD_133018 | JGI IMG/M metagenome (GOLD analysis project Ga0187765, IMG submission 133018) | Tropical peat soil microbial communities from peatlands in Department of Meta, Colombia - 0216_QUI02_MP05_10_MG | ecosystem: Environmental > Terrestrial > Soil > Wetlands > Peat ...
ATGGGACATGGGCGTGGCGTTTGAGCATCCGGTCGACGTCCGGTGGCGTGACGTGGACGCCCTGGATCACGTCAACCACGCGATCTTCCTGACCTACCTCGAAGAGGGCCGGGACGCCTTCTTCAGCGCGACCCTCGGCGACCCGGTCTACGTGGTCGCCCGGCTGGAAATCGACCTGCGCGCGGAGGTCCGCTACGCCGACCGGCGGGTGACGGTGCGGATCGAGGTCGAGCGGCTGGGGACGACCAGCCTGACCACCCGCGAAACGATCCTGACGCCGTCCGGCGAGGTGGCGGCCGAAGCGCGCGTGGTCACCGTCCACTGGGACGCGGACCAGCGCCAGCCGGTCCCGTTCAGCGAGGCCCAGCGCGCGCGGCTGGCCCCGGCCATGACCGGCTGACCGGCCCTCTCGCCGCTGGCGGCGCGGGCCGCTACCGTTCGTGGTGTGAGCCACGCGTCCCCTGTGGTGCTATGGATCGTTCTCGTCGTCCTGGTGGCGATCATCGTGTTCATCCTGGTCGGGGCCTACTGGGAGAGCTTCGCGGCGCTGGGTACCCCGCGCGACCGCGCCGCCGCCAACCAGGCCATGCAGGCCACGGCCGACCTGCTCGGCGGCCGGTTCCAGGACCGGCTCGAGCACCCGTGGTACGCGCGGCCGCGCCAGTACGGGACCGTCGCGGGCCAGCTCAGCGGCCTGGGATATGAGCTGCGCCTCCTGCCGCGGAACACCGAGGACTGGGCCGGCCAGGTCATGCTGACGATCCGCCCGCCGGAGGGCGCCCGGCGGCCGGGCGGTGGGCGCGACCTGCGGGCCGTCACTCCGGAAGAGGTGTGGCACTGGCCGGACCGGGCCGATCCCGGCACGCTGGCCAGCTACGTCCGCGAGACCATCGCGGCCGTGGAGTCCGGCGGCAAGCCGGCCGGCGCCCTGTAGACGCCGGCCCGCCACGCCGGCGGCCGTCGCCGGCTGGCCGCCTACACCCTGAGCAGGCAGTTCATCCTCGGCCTCCGGTCCGAGCCGCCGCTGCGGTAGCGGTACGGGCGGCAGGTGACCGCGGCGGCGGCGGCCGTTGTGCTGATCGGCAGCGTGGCGCTGCTCGCGCGAGGTTGGCCCTCCGGGGGCGCGGTCAGGCGGGTACCGGCCGGGCTGGCCGGGTACGGGGTCTGAGGAGGACCGCCTGCCCTGGGGAACTGATCATGCTCCAACTGCTCCTGATCGACGTGGCGCTGTGTGCCCTGCTGGTCGTGGTGGCCGGCGGCATCATGCTGTGGCGCTGGCGCCGCCGGCGCGGCCAGGCCGGGGACCGGCAGGGGACTGCCGCCGAGCCGGCCGGCGACGCGATGGCCGGGCGCGGCACGGCCGTGGTGCCCGGGTTCGGTGATGGCCCGGCGGAGCCAGACCTGGGAGCGAGGCCGCCAGCCGAGCCGGGGCCGGCGGCGCCATCGCGGTTCAGCGGGGTGACCGGTCCTGCTCCTGGCCCAGCTGGGCCGAGGGCAAAGCTGAATGGAGCGCGGCCCGAGCTGAATGGGCGGCGGCCGCACCGGGATGGGCAGCAGGCAGGACCGCGGGCCAACGGGGCGACCGGTCGGGTCCCGGACCAGGACAGGCCGGAGGCGGAGACGGGTGCGGCCCCGGCGGCGTCGAACGGGCAGTCGGCCGGTGGTGCCGCCACCGCCAGCGACCGGATCGGCAGCTACTACGACGAGGCCGACCGGGCGATGGCCGACTACCTGGCCGCGATGGGCTGGACCGAGGAGCCGCAGACACGCCGCACCAGGTAGCCACCGCGCATGCCGCGCCGCCCGAGCTACACCTGGCGGCGCGGCGGCGATCCGGGCGAGATCAATAGCGGCGGCCTGCCGGAGGCCACCGGCCGCCGCGATCCCGCGTCTGCCTAGCCGGCCGGCCCGGGCCACCCGGTCCGTGCGGTGATCACATCGGCAGCCTCGGCGATGGTGAGCCTGCCGGTGTCGATACGCAGGGCGCCGGTTGGGGGATCCGCTCGGTGACGGCCGCGACGAAGCTCAGGGTCTCCAGCGGATCGGCGATCGGGATGGCGGGCGGGAAGTCGACCGCGCCGACCCTGCACCCGCTCGGCCCGATCGTGCTCGCCGGGCTGACGATGTTCCCAATCGACCGGGCCCCGGACGTCCTGCGGCGCTGGCGCGACTGGTCCGACGCCGCGCCCGACGAGGTGGCCACCGGCTGCGCGGTGGTAACTGCGCCGCCCGAGCCGTTCGTCCCACCGGAACTTCAGGGCAAGCCGGTGTTCGGCGTAATCGCCCTCTACGTCGGCGATCCCGGCGACGGCGTCGGCGCGTTGCGGCCGATCAAGGACCTGGGCCCGGCTGTCGACCACATTGGCCCGATGCCCTATACCGCCTTCCAGGCCGCCCTTGATCCACTCTCGCCGTACGGCGGCGGCCGTTTCTATGCCCGTGGGGAGTACCTGCCCGAGTTCAGCGACGGAGCGATCGACACGTTCCTCGCCCACGCGCCCGATCTCATCGCGCGCGGCCACCCGCTGAGCCAGATGGTCATCTTCCGGATCGGGCAGGGCGTCGCCGCGGTACCCGAAGAGGCGACCGCGTTCTCCCACCGCGGCGCCAACTACCTCTTCCACCCGATCAGCGTCTGGGCCGACCGGCCGACGACGGGCGGATGATCGCAGCCAGCCGCGCGTTCGCGGCCGCCACGCGGCCATTCACCACTGGCGCCGCGTACCTCAACTTCACGCACGAGGCCGACCGCGTCCGCGACGCCTACGGCGACGGCAAGTACGCCCGCCTGGTCGCGCTCAAGGACACCTACGACCCGGCCAACCTGTTCCGGCTCAACCAGAACATCCGGCCCAGCCACCTTGCGGCCGACCCCGTCCTCACGTAGATACGCGGGTCACAGGGCATTGGCGGCGCCTCCACAGTCGCTGCGCGGTGCCGTTGCCCTGACGTCATGAGCGATGATCGGTCGGGGCGGCCCTTAGGCCCGCCGGGCCCGGATGAGCCAGGTCCCGGATTGGTAGACGACGCCGGCGGCGGTGCTGTGGGCGTCGATGGTGGCCCGCAGCGCGCCGAGCGCCTGCGCGCGCCGGCCCCGGTCCAGGCCGTGAAGCATCCAGCCCAGAAGCCCAAGCGCGAACGAGTACGCGTCACCCGCGTCGGCGCCGAACCACATCGGGGCCTGAAGAGGGTCGATCTCGATGCCGGTGAAGCCGGCGCCGCCCAGCAGCTGGCGCACCCGGCCGGGGTCGGCCAGCGCGAACGGGCCGGGGCCCCCGGGCGCGGGCGCGGGCAGCTCCCGGCCGGCGGCGAGCGCCGCGGTGAGCTCGGCGACCCATTCGTTGGCCGGCAGGGGTTGCCAGCTGAGCAGCACCAGCCGGCCGCCGCCGCGGATGGCGCGGGCGATGTTGGCAAACGCCGCCTCGGGACCGCCGAAGAACATCGCCCCGGTCCGCGAGATCGCCACGTCGAACGAGCCCTCACCGAACGGGCAGATCTGCGCGTCCGCCTGCTCGAACCGGGCGTTGCGCAGGCCCTCGGCCGCCGCCAGCCGCCGCGCCAGGATGATCATCTCCCGGGACAGGTCCACCCCCAGCGCGCCGCCGGATGCCGTCCGGCGGGCGGCGTCGCGGGTGGCCTGGCCGGTACCGCAGCCGATGTCGAGCACCCGCTCGCCAGGCCCGATCGCGGCCGCGTCGAGGAACGGGAGGTGGTAGGCGGCGACCGAGCGGTCGAAGTGATCGGCATGCGCCGCCCAGTAGGCACCTTCGTCGCCGTCCCACGCCTTCGCCACCTCGGCGTTGGACGGATCGACCCGCAGCCTGCTCGTGGTGGGTGTCATTGCCCGCACCTCCTGTATGCTCCCTTTGGTAGTAATCAAATACTCCCTAAGGGAGCAATGTGTCAACTCCGCCACTGACCACCACGTCCTACGCGGTGCTCGGCCTGCTCTCGATCAAGCCGTGGAGCAGCTACGAGCTGACCCAGCAGATGGACCGCTCGCTCGGGCGGGTCTGGCCGCGGGCGGTGAGCAAGCTCTACGAGGAGCCGAAAAAGCTCGTCGCCCACGGGCTGGCCCGCTCCGCCGCCGAGCGGAACGGGCAGCGCACCCGAACGGTGTACACGATCACCGCCGAAGGGCGGGCGGCGCTGCGGGACTGGCTGGCCGAGCCCGGCGCCGGGCCAGTGCTGGAGTTTGAGCAGCTGCTCAAGGTGTTCTTCGCCGACGGCGGCACCACCACCGACCTCCTGGCCACCCTGGCCGCCGCCCAGGACTGGGCGCGGGCCCGGAGCCAGGAAAGCCTCGCGATCGGCGAGCAGTACGCCCACGGGGATGGCCCGTTCCCCGAACGGCTGGCCGTGCTCCAGCTCACCAGCCGGTTCCTGACCGACTTCTATCTCCTGGTCGGCGAGTGGGCGGCGTGGGCGGCGGGCATCGTGACCGGCTGGCCCGAAGACCCCCGCCAGGCCAGCCCCGATCCGGCCGTGGCCGCTGAGACGGTCCGCCGCGCCGCCACCGGCGCCCGCCCCGCGCAGGCCGGGCCGCACTCACCCAGCGCCAGCCCAGCCGCCCCCACTCAGCGCTGACCGGGCGCGTCCCTGCCCGGTGCCGCCGCCGAGGCGGGGGAAATGATCCGGTGTTTCAGGCGGTGAGGCTGAGCATGAGGACCGGCGTGGATTCCGGCTGGGGTGATCCGCCCGCGGGTGCGACGGTGAGGGCTATCGAGTCGCCAGTGGCCAGGCCGGTCGCGATCACCGGGCTGGTCATGCCGCCGTGGGGGGCCGGGAGCAGCCCGGCGGCCCGGTCGCCGGACGGCCCCATCAGCCACACCTCGTAGCGATGGCCGGCCGGCAGCGGCGGCAGCCCGGCGGTGGTGAGCACCAGGGAGCGGTACCGGTGGGACATCACGACGGTGGCGGTTCCCCCGGGCCTGGCCCGGGCGGTGAGCATGACCGCGTCCCGCGCGGTCATCACCTGGGCGATCTGGTGGTCGCGCAGCGCGGCGGCCCCGAGCTGGTGCTCGGTGGTGAACGCGATCGCGCCGGAGGCCGCGGCCACCGCCAGGAACACGGCGGCGAGGGCCAGCGCCAGCCTGGCCCGCAGGGCCGGCCGGGGGGGCGCGGGCCGGCGCCCGGTCCGGGTGCGCGGCTGGTGGCCGCGTCGGCGCCGCCAGCGTTCGGCTGGCCGGGGGGCCGCTGGCAGCTGCGGTGTCCGCGTCGCCGAAGCCACGGCCCGCTGGATCAGGCCGGCGGGCGGCTCGGCGGCGGCCGCCCCGGCCAGGCGGGCGGTGGCCTCGCGAAGCTCCGCCAGCTCGCGGGTACAGGCCGGGCAGCGGGCGAGGTGCCGCTCGAACCGGGCCCGGTCCGCTCCGGCGACGGCGTCCATCGCGTACGCGCCCGCCAGCGTGTGCGGCTCGGGCCGCCGCGGCCTCACCGGCCCGCTCCCAGGCAGTCCCGGAGGCGGATGAGGCCGTCGCGCATCCTGGTCTTCACCGTTCCCTCCGCCACTCCCAGCAGCCCGGAGACCTCGCGGAAGGTGTAGCCGCCGTAATAGGCCAGGGTCACCGACTCGCGCTGCAGCTCGGTCAGCGACCCCAGGCACCGCCGCACCCGCTCCCGGTCCAGCCGGGCCTGGACCGCTTCTGCCACCTCGTCGTAGGCGATGGTGTGCGCGGTCGCCCGCTGCTCGCGTTCAGCTAATCTGCGCTCCGCGCGGACCCGGTCGACCGCGCGCCGGTGCGCGATCGTCGTCACCCAGGCCATCGCGCTGCCCCGGCCCGGCCGGAACCGGGACGCGCAGCGCCACACCTCCAGCAGCACCTCCTGGCAGACCTCCTCGGCCTGAAACGGGTCACGCACCACGCTGCGCACCACGCCGAACACGGTCGCCGCCGTGCGGGCGCACACGGCCTCGAACGCCGCCTGGTCTCCCTTGGCCACCTCGCCCAGAAAGGCCCCCAGGTCGGTGTCGGGCAGCTGCCGGACGTCAGCGGCCGGCCCCGTGAAGGGGCGGGCCTCGCTTCTCCCCACATCTGTAATTCGCCGCCGCGGCGGGCGCCGCTTGGTCGCGCGGCGGAATTCCGCCCGGCAATCCGGGACGGCGCCAGCGACGAGTAACAACCGTGACCGTCTCAGCCCGCCGGGCCAGCCGGCCCGTGGGCATCCCAGATACGAGCGAGGAGAAACCATGCGCTTTGTGACACGCAGGCGGCCCGGCCCGGTCCTGCTCGGCCTGGCGGCCGCGGCCCTGGCCGCCACCGCGGTGGCCCCGGCGGCCGCCTCCGCCTCGGCCCAGGCATCGCCCGTGGTCGGGCACGTCTACGTCAACGACAACACGGCCGGCCCGAACACGATCGGTGCGTTTGACCGGCACGCGGACGGGACGCTGACCCCCGAAGCCGGATCCCCGTTCGCCGCCGGCGGCGCTGGAACCGGAGCGGGACTCGCCTCCCAGGGCGCGCTGCAGATCTCACCGGACGGCCGCTTCCTGCTCGCCGCCGACGCCGGCAGCAACCAGGTCTCGGTGCTGCGGATCCGGGGGAACGGCTCGCTCAAGCTCGTGCAAGGCGGCGTCGTCCCTTCCGGCGGGGTGCTGCCGGTCAGCATCGCGATCCACGGTGACCTGGTGTACGTGGCCAACTCCGGCACCGGCGGCAGCGACTACACCGGCTTCCGGCTCCACCGGAACGGCCGCCTGGCGCCGATCGCCGGCTCGGCCGTCGCGCTGCCGGACGGGTCCCAGCCGGGCGACGTGCTGTTCAACGGCGACGGCACCAGGCTGGCCGGGACGCGCGTCGGGACGTCCCAGATCGACAGCTTCACCGTCGGCCCCGGCGGCCTGCTGACCGCCGCGCCGGGCTCGCCCTTCCCCGCCCAGGGGCTGGGCCCGTTCGGCAGCGAGTTCCGCCCCACCAACCCCGGTCAGCTGTTCGTGTCGAACGCCCACAACGCCGGCGCTGGCAGCGGCACGGTGTCGGCGTTCAGCGACTCCGCCGACGGCACGCTGTCGCCGATCGGATCCTCCCCGTTCGCCGATCTGCAGACGGCCCCGTGCTGGGTGGAGATCACCCATGACGGCCGGTACCTGTTCACCGTCAACACCGGGTCCGGCTCCATCTCCCGCTACCGGATCACCCACCGCGGCGCGCTGATCCTGCTCGGCAGCACGGCGGTCAAGGCCAGCGGGGGCGTCGGCGCGGTTGACGCCCGCCTCAGCCCCGACGGCCGCACCCTGTACGTCGACGAGAGCAAGATCGGCGCGGTCGGTGCGTTCGCCGTCAGCGGCGGCGATCTGACCGAGCTGGCCAGCTCCCCGGTCTCCCTGCCGGCCGGCGCCACGCCAGCGGGCATCGTCGTCACGTAGCCCGCTCGTCACCGCGCGGAGCCGGGGGCGTGGCCGGCTCCCGGCTCCGCGCCACCCGCGACGGGCCGCCGGATGATGGTGCCCGCCTCGGCGAACCGGCTGGCCGTCCTGGCCGGCGCGGTGTGCTGGCCCGGGCCGGGATGGGTTACCGGGAATCTCTGCTGGCGGCCAGGCCCGAGTCGCGGCTGGTGGCCGCGCCGCCGGCCAGCTGGGTGCCCGCGGGGCCGCCTGGTGCGAGGTGGCCAGGCTCGCCCGACGGCAGGCCCGGCGCCGCCTGGTTCCTGGCGGCGAGATAGGCACGTTCGACGCGCAGCTGGGAGCTCTCCGTCCGGATTGGCGACCGGCGCCGGAACCAGTACGCGATCGCTGCCGCAGCCAGCAGCAACGCGGCTACCGGGATGGCCGACCAGAGAATGGTGTCCCCGAGCGGGCTCATGATGCATGCCTCCTTGTCCGAGCCGGCGGTCTCCCTGCCGGTGGCGATGCTTCCGGGTATCCAGGGCAGCTGCCGGAAAGGGCTTGATCTCCGCAAATCTTGTTACTTACAATAATTGTATATAACAAGTATCGGCAAGCCGGGCATCCCTGCCCTGCGGCCGGGCCCCTGCCGCGATCCGCAGCCCGGACGGTGAAGGAGAGGACGCAGGTGACCCCCAGAGCCCGCCAGGCGCCGGTGATGATCCGGTGAGCCCGGCACCAAGTGCGGTACTGCAGGCGCGCGATGTGCACAAGGCTTACGGCAGACACCGCGTCCTGCAGGGCGCTGACCTGGTGGTCAGGTCAGGGGAGCTGGTCGCGGTGGTCGGCGAGAACGGGGCGGGCAAGTCGACCTTGCTGAAGATCCTGGCCGGCACCCTGGCCGCCGACAGCGGCACCGTCGCACTGACCGGCACGCTGGGCTACTGCCCCCAGGACCCGGTGGTCAACGACAGCCTCACCGTCGACCAGCACCTGCGCTACTTCGCGGCCGCCTACCGGCTTCCGGCCCTGCACCGGGCCGACGAGCTGGTGGACCGGCTCGGCTATGCCGAGCTGCGGCGCGAGACGGCCGGCACGCTGTCGGGCGGTACCCGGCAGAAGCTGAACCTCACCCTGGCCCTGATGCACGACCCTGACCTGCTCCTGCTGGATGAGCCCTACCAGGGATTCGACTGGGAAACCTACCTGCGGTTCTGGGATCTCGTCGCCGACCTGCGGGCCCGCCGCAAGGCCATCGTCATCATCACCCACCTGGTCTTCGAACAAGACCGCTATGACCTGCTCGCCGACCTGTCCGGCGGCCGGCTCACCCGCCGGGCGCCGGCGCGGGAGGAAAGCCGTGCACCCCGCTGACCTGGGCGCCCCCAGCAGCACTCCTGGGGCCCGCCGCGCACCCGCGTTCGCCCAGTTCCCCACCGCCTGGCAGTTCGCCCTGCGCAGTCACGCCCGCAACCGGCTCGCCGGGCTGCTGCTAGTGGTGTTCGTGCCGGCCTGGTACCTGATGATGGCGGCGCTGGTGGGGCATCAGCCGCTGAGTTTCCGGCTGTTCTCCACCGGCCAGGTGCTGGCCGTCGACGGCCGTCACCTGACCCTGATCAGCGCCGGGCTCAACTCGCTGACCCTCATCACCGGGTTCGCGGTGTTCGCCGCCATCCGCCGGACGCTGGCCTTCGACCAGCGGCTGGTGTTCGCCGGCTACCGTCAGGCCACCGTGATCGCCGCCAAGAGCGCGGCCATCGCCGTCGTCGCCGCGGCGGTGGCCGGCTACAGCGCGGCCGTGCTGCTGCTGTTCTGGCGCCCTGGGCCGGGCTGGCTGGCCATCCTGGCGGCCTTCGCGGTGACCGCCCTGACCTACGGTGCCCTCGGGCTGCTGCTGGGTGTGCTGGTCAAAGGCGACCTGGAAGGCTTCTTCCTGATCATCATGGGCTCGCTGCTGGACACCTTCCTGCAGAACCCGCTCGGCAATCCGGTCGCGAACAAGCCCATCCTGGAGTGGTTCCCCTCCTTCGGGCCCATGCAGTTCGCCGTCGGCGGGGCCTTCGGGCACACGGCCCTGTGGGGGCACCTGGCGCTCGGCCTGGCCTGGGCCGCCGCCTTCGCCGTCAGCGGCCTGGTCATCTTCCGCGTCAAGACCCGCAGCCGCAGGCACCCGGCCTGACCCCGCTCCGGGCCGCCGGCCGGTGGCGGTCACGACGGGCCCGAGCCGGTGAACACCTGGCGGGAGATGATCCCGTTGCCGACGTGACCGTCGCCCCAGATGGCGAAGCGCTGGCCGGCGCCCAGTGGCGCCTCTGCCTCCTGGCAGATCAGCGTGATGGTGACGACCGTACGCACACCGGGCTGCAGCGCCTGCCCGTCATCCCGTGTGATCAGGGTCGGGAAGAGCGCGCCGCCACCGGCCTGGCCTGGCTGGCTGGTGTGGGCCATGAGGGTGAATAGCCCGCCCGAGGAGCGCCCGGCCGGGGCGGCGCGCCTGATCGCGCCGAAAGTGACCAGGGCCCGGAACCTGAACTGTCTCACTGCGGGACACTCCTCGTTGGCGCAGGGGTCGCTCGCCGGCGGTGGCACCTGGTCAGCGGCCCGGCCACTCTGGCCCCGGGTCCCGTGCGCTGTCATACCGGGACCGGCCAGGCCGGTACGACGCAGAACGCGCAGGCGTTTCCAGCGTCTGGCGAAGCACCAAAGTATTGCTTATAACAATAATTGTCTATAGCAATATTGGCAACCGCCAGACTCCAGCCGCGCGGACGGGGCTGCTCCAGGGCGCCCCCGCTTGCGGGGCAGGCCGGGGCCGAGGTGCCCGGGCGGACGGCCAGGCGCCTGGCGGGTCAGACCGGCGCGGCCCCGCGGCGCGGGGGCTGGCTGGCGGCGTGCCTGGGTGGCCGCGTGGGCGGTTCCGCCGGCCTCCCGGCCGGGGATTCGCTTAGGAGCAGGATGATCCGGTCGCCGGGATTGAGCCGGACGTCGGGGTCGGGGTCGCTCATGGTGCGGCCGTGCAGGATTGCGGCTGGTGTGCAGCCCGGCGGCCAGGCGATGCTGGCCAAGCTGGCGCCTCTGGCGGGGGAGCGGTCCCCGACGGTGATCTCCAGCATCTGGTAGCCGGGTAGCGGGGTGGGCGGTTCGCGCAGTGCCGTCAGTGGATCCCGCCGGGCCCAGTCGGCGGCGAGCTGGGCCTGGGTGGCCTGGGCCTGAGAGGTGTGGATCTGGCGGGCGACGGCCTGGAGCACGCCGGCATTGGTGAGCCAGCCCTGCACTTGCCGGCCGTCGGCGGACAGCACCGGGAGGCCGTCGCGGCCGTAGACCAGCAGCTGGCGCAGCGCCTGGGCGAGGGATTCACCGGCGAACACGGCCTGCGGCGCCCGCTGGTAGGTGACCGGCCCGGCCAGGGACGCCCAGTCGGGGGCCGGCGGGCGGGCCGCCGCACCATCGGGGCGGGCCGGCACGGCCAGCGGCGCGGGGAACGGGTGCATCGCGTCGGCGACCTTCAGGTCCTCGAAGGCGTGCGTGGGTGCGGGCCGGTCGATGTCGATGCCGCGGCGCAGCAGCTTGGTGGTGTAGATCGTGCCGTAGCTCACCGCCCGGGAGACCGCGGTGGCGACGGCCACGGCGAGCATCACCGGCAGGGTGAGGGCGTAGTCGCCGGTCATCTCCACCACGCTGGCCAGTGAGGTCAGCGGGGCCCTCGCGGCGGCCGCGAACACCGCCCCCATCGCGACGGCCGCGTACAGGGCGGGCTGGCCGGCGGCGGGGCCGAGCAGGTGATCGGCGATCTCGCCGAATGCCATACCGGAGGTGGCGCCGATGAACAGCGAGGGGGCGAAGACCCCGCCGGACCCCCCGATGCCGATGGTCAGGCTGGTGGCGACCATCTTGCCTGCGGCGAGCACCAGCAGGAACCACAGCACGTAGTCCCCGGCCATGGCCTTGTACATGACCGGGTAACCGACGCCGTACAGCTGGGGGAGCGCCAGCAGCAGCAGCCCCAGCGCGATCCCGCCGAACGCG
>Ga0187765_10000876_pt1 | contig 11346 bp, 16 predicted proteins | sample 0216_QUI02_MP05__3_FD_133018 | JGI IMG/M metagenome (GOLD analysis project Ga0187765, IMG submission 133018) | Tropical peat soil microbial communities from peatlands in Department of Meta, Colombia - 0216_QUI02_MP05_10_MG | ecosystem: Environmental > Terrestrial > Soil > Wetlands > Peat ...
ATCAGCCTCGGCCTCAAGGATGGCGCGCATATCATTGCGGCGGCATTTTACCGTGGCGGCGAGGTGATCTCGGCCGACCTCAGCGCCGAGCAGCGCAAGGCCTATTACGACGCGGAGAACGAAGCGGTCGACCTGATCAACGCCGATTTCTACAAATATGCCCACCATGTGGCTGCTCACACGAAAGGCGCATTGAAGCCGAACGAGTTGCTCAAGGCGTTTGTGCGTTACAAGCACGTCGACTACTACGACTCGACGCTGTTTGGGCGGACCTATGACTGGATGAAGGCGCGTGGCCTCACCGAAGGTCAAAGCGAGCATGCCAGGCTGGTCGTTGGCTGAACTCGTACTGGCGGGTGTGGCAGTGTGAGGGCGATCGGCGCCCGGCGCCGCCCATATTCCCGGTTCATCAGGAAAAAGCGGCCGCGTGATCGCAGGGAATACCTGCGGTGTTAATCTGTTATTTCTCCAGCAACAGATTCACACGCGGCCTCGTTCGAGAAGGAAATACAATGACAAAATTCAGCATCAGCCTGTTGATCGCCACTATCATCGGCCTTTCTGCTCCAGCCCACGCCCAGCAGCAGCCCGCACCGCCGGTCGGACCGGATTTTTCCAAGGTCGTCGTGAAGACGTTCGATCTTGGCCATCAGGCCTACATGCTGGAGGGCTTCGGCGGCAATATCACCATCGCGATTGGCGATGACGGCGTGATCATGGTGGATAGTCAATACGCGCCGATGCATGACAAACTCAAGGCGGCCATCGCGGCGATCACTGCGCTGCCAGTCCGTTATCTTATCAATACGCATTTGCACGGCGATCATACTGGCGGCAACGCACTGTTTGCCGCCGACGGTGCCGTCATTGTTGGGCATGAAAACCTGCGGAAGCGGCTGGCGACCGCGTGGACGCACAATCTTTCTGGTGTGACGACGCCGCCGGCGCCGGAGGCCGCGCTGCCAAAAAAGACCTATACCGATTCCATGACGTTAGAAGTTAAGGGCCGTACCGCGCAGCTGACGCATCCGCTCAATGCGCACACGGATGGCGATACCGCCGTGTATTTCCCCGATGCCAACGTGCTGGCGACCGGCGACGCTTTCGGCAACCGCGGCTATCCAAACAGCGACTTCCTCAACGGTGGCAGCATCAAGGGTATGATCGCTGCCAATGAAACGTTCCTCAGCATTATCAAAGATGACACAAAGATCGTACCGGGCCACGGACCGGTTTCCAGCAAGGCAGACGTTATCGCCTTCCGTGACATGCTGGTGACTTCGAGAGATCGCATGGCGAAGCTGATCGCCGAAGGCAAGGCAACGAGCGAAGCGGAAGCGCAGGCACTCAGACCTTTTGCCGATCTCGACGCCAAATGGGCGGCAAACGAACAGGCCAGCAAAAATTGGGTACGCGTGGTGTACAATTCAATGAGGCAGTAAGCGGCACGACTCTGAGTGCTTGCCATCTTACAATAGAAGCGACGACACCACGACAGGGACGTCGACAAGGATTAGCCCGGACGAAAAATGAAAGGGGGCGGAGCCGGTCGCTCCGCCCCCACGCTCTTACCAATGGTGGCGGTGCCAGTAGCGGTGACGCCAATATGGCCGCGGTCCATAGGCGTAGCCGTAGTAGCCATAGTAGTTCGGCTGCCACCAGCAGCGGCCATAGGGACCGCACACCCAGCGCACTTGCTCGATTTTCGCAGCAGGGCCGGTGGCCATTGGGGCAATCGGCATCGCTGTTGCTGTCGTTGCAAGGCCGCCGGAAATTGCAGCGGCTGCGAACAACGTCGTCGTGATTTTCATGCGCTCCTCCATCGATGCGCCCTTAACGCACGATCTTGCTGGAGGTTTCTGGCGAGACTTGGCCGATTGGCTTAACGTTTATTCAGACTGGAACAGCGGTACGCGAAGGTGACCGTGCCCTTACGCAATCAAGGCCGCGAGCGCTTCCGCGACATCGAGCGACATGACCGCGATCTGGGAGGCCAGAAATGCGTGTCCTTGCGTCGTGCTCAGACTGTTGATTTCATCGGTGGTGAGGCCGGCAATCGCGTCCGTACTCAGGCCGGGTATGCCGCTCGTGCTCGACAAGGCGCTGAAGTTTGTCGTCGTCATTCCGGCAATCTGGGCGCTCGTGAACCCGCCGGCCTGCGTGGTGGTGAGCGCCGCAATTTCGTCCGTCGTCAGGCTGTTGACCCCGGCCTCCGGCAGCGCACCGATATCGGCTGCGCTCAGCGCGCCAACTTGTGTCGGCGTCAGGTTGATGATGGTGGTGGTCATAAGCCCGACGAACTGCACAGGCAGCAGCTTCGCCATGTCCAGGACGTTGAGATTGCTGATCGACAAGTTATTGATTTGCGACCAGTAAAGGCCCGGCACCTGCGTGCTGGTCAGCGCCGCCACCTGCGTGGTGGTCAGGTTATTGAGCACCGTCGTGCTGAGCGTGCTGATCTGGGTCGCGGTCAACGCGTTCGCCTGCGTCGTCGACAAATTCTGTAGTTCGGTTGTGGTCAACTGGGCAATCTGGCTGGCGTCGAGCGCCGCGATCTCGGCGGCGGGCAGCACCGATACTTGCGTGGCGGTCAGGTTGCCGATCGTGGTCGTGCTCAGGCCGGCCGCCTGATCGGCATCGAGCAAGGTCACGTCAAGCGCATTCAGGTGGTCGATTGACAATGCATTGAGCTGGCTTGCGGTCAGGCCCTGCACCTGCGTTGTGTTCAGTGCCGCCACCTGCGTGGTGGTCAGATTGTTGAGCACCGTCGTGCTCAACGTCCCGATCTGGGTTGCGGTCAGTGCGCTCGCTTGCGTGGTCGACAGGTTCTGCAATTCGGTCGACGACAAAGCGCCGATCTCGGTTGCGTTAAGTGCGCTGACCTGCGTCGATGTCAGCTCGCTGATCTGCATGTCGGTGAAAGCCTGAATCTGCGCCGCGATCAGGCCGCTCATGGTCGTCGAGGAGATCGCCTGGACCTGCGTCATCGCCAGATATTGCACGTCGGTCGATGTCAGCGCGTTGATCTGATCCGCGCTCAGGACAGCCATCTGCGTCGTGGCGAGAGCCGCAATGCTGGTGGTCTTCAGGCTGCTGAAGGTTGTCGTCGAAAGGCCGGCGATCTTTGCGGCGCTGATGAAAGGGATAACGGACATCGAGCCAACCCATTCCGACGGACCGTCGCGGCCCTGTTGCGGGCCGAATGTACGAATGTCGAGATGGATCAAGCATCGCATTGATGCATTGATTGATTCTGACGATTTCCGGGTTTGGATCCTGGTAGTTAAGGCGCTCGAAAGATTGCGTTCAATTCGAACGGACCGATTAGGGAATTGTTTATGAACCGCGGTGCGGCGGGCGCTAGTTGCCCGCAAAGATGACCCGGCGCAGCAATTCCACGATTACGGTCAACATCAGCAGGGCTCCGGCCGTGAAAAGCGCGAATTGCGCGCGCCGCATGCTGGCTTCGCTGCCCTGGATGCCGCCCAGCAGCGCGATGATGCCAAGGGGACATAAAGTGAAGGTGGTGACGCAGGCGACAATGAGATTGAAGCCGCCGCCATCCTGCCACAGCGGGACCAGGCTCACGGCCCAGAGGCCCAGCATGATCATGCCGGCGAGTGCGCAACGGGTGCGCTGCCTGAGCGTGACAATGACGGGCGCCGGTTGTTGCATGCGGACTCCCTAGATTCCGCGCTGGCGCTTGAGCCTGTCGATGTATTGCTCGACCTCCGGCGGCAGGCTGTTCAACCCATGCTGGCCCGCCGTCGACAGCACCGGCCGCCATTGCGATCCCTTCAGGAAATTTGGCTCGCGCCCCGGCGGAATAATGCGATCGAAGATGATCACAAGCAGCACGGCGAGCAGCGCGACGCGCAGCGCGCCGAGCGCGGCGCCGGCAACGCGATCGGGAATGCTGATATTGGGGCCGATCATTTCGCTGACGGCAAGCCGCAGAAGGGCGCTCAGCACGATGCCGGCCACGATGAAGATCGCTACCAGCACGAGCCAGTTTTGTATGGCGGGCGCCTTGAACGTGCTGCTGAAAAAGGGCGTCACCCGTGGCGCCGCAGCCACTGCGACGCCCATCGCGCCGACATAGCCGATAATCGTCGCCAGGCTGCGTAGCAGGCCGGTCATGAAGCCCATGACGACCGCCAGGAACAGGCAGATATAGATGGCAAGATCGAAGGGATTGGTGGAGATGAAGTCCATTGCGATTTATCCCAACCGCACTACGCTTCGTGCGTTTGAAGACTCGAAGGAGACCGTACATGGCGTTTGCAGTCACAAGCAACAGCTTCAGGGACGGCGATTATCTGCCGAAGGATTTTATCCTGTCCGCCGATTTCGGCTTTGGTTGCGCCGGCGGCAACAAGTCGCCGCATCTCAGGTGGTCGGGCGCACCTGCGGGCACGAAAAGCTTCGCCATCACCTGCTATGACCCGGACGCGCCGACCGGCTCGGGCTTCTGGCACTGGCTGGTGGTGAACATTCCCGCCGACGTAACGGAGCTCGCTGCCGGCGCCGGCAGTGCTGGCGGAAAATTGCCGGCGGGCGCATTGCAGACGCGCACGGATTTCGGCGCGCCGGGTTACGGCGGTCCTTGTCCGCCCGAGGGCGATCATCCGCACCGTTATCTGTTCACCGTGTTCGCCGTGAAGACCGGCAGCCTCGACGTGAAGGCCGATACCTCCGCGGCGGTCGTCGGCTTCAATCTGCATTTCAATACGCTGGCGAAAGCGGAGATCATGGGCCTGTTCAAGCGCTAGTAATCACCTTGCTCCGCTCATTCCCGCGCATAGCCATCCGAAGGACGGCGTGCTTCGCACGCCTATGCGGGAAATCAGTTCTCATGATGAGTTTGCTGGATCCCCGCGTTCGCGGGGATGAGCGGTAGAGGATAGGTACGCGTAGTCAGTTTGCTCCGCTCATTCCCGCGTAAGCGGGAATCCAGTTTTCTTTTCTTTATCAGGGCGCTGCGACTACTGCCCAAAGATCTTGCCACTGCGGATTTTCCTGTTCTATCAGCGCAAGTTTCCAGGCCCTGTTCCATTTCTTGAGCTGGCGCTCTCGGATAAATGCAAACTCCCGCGACTCGTGCGATTCGTACCAAACGAGCGTCTTTACGCTATACCGTTGGGTGAATCCGAGAATGAGACCATTGCGATGCTGCCAGATGCGTTTCGTAAGATCGTCGGTCATTCCAACATAGAGTGTTCCGTTCCGCCCGCTCGCAAGAATATAAACAAAGAATGCCATGCATTGTGCTTCTGGATCCCCGCTTGCGCGGGGATGAGCGGAGGAATGCCACAAAATAAATAGCCGGGAAGTTCGCAGGATTCTTGGGATGGAACGCAAGCGTCTAGGTCGTGAGTGACAGCCGCGTTACACTGTGGTGAGCAGGCCGGATGACGGGATGAAACGCGTGTTGATTATTTCGCTGATGATGCTGGCCGGAATAGCCGCGGCCGCCGGCGCGACAACATTCAGCTACACCTGCAGGAACGGAAACTTCACCGTCACGGCGTCACTCGACAGCGCCGGCCGCTGGAGCCACGCGGAACCGATCACCTTGCAGATCGGCGACGAGGCGCCGCAAACGCTCACCGCCGATCCCGATGCGCCCGAAGCGGACAGCTACCGCAACAAGGACTACGAATTTTATTCATTGAAGACGTTCACCACCCTGACCCACAAGAGCCACGGCGTGACGGTGAAATTCTATAATGCGTGCAAGATCAATTAGACGCCGGCCTGGTTGAGTATCCAGATCGATCCGTTGAGCAGAGTGGCAAAGGCCACCCAGGCTGCGTAGGGCGCAAACAACAACGCCGCGGTGCGGTCGCGCGGCCAGCGCATCACTATAAAGATGAGGATTGCCGCCAGCAGCATGATGATAACGATCAGCGCGATGCCAATTTGGTGCGCGCCGAAAAATACCGGCGACCAGATGAAATTGAGGGCAAGCTGGACAAACCAGACCGTCGTGCCAGGTGCGCGTGGTTTGCTTTGCCATGTGCGCCACCCTGCAAGGGCGATCATGATGTAGAGCAGTGTCCACACCGGCCCAAAGATCCAGTTTGGCGGATTGAACGGCGGCTTGGCGAGCCCGGCATACCAGGCGCCCGGCAGGGTTATAAATCCGATCAGCGTTCCGCCGCCGAGCACAAGCACAATGAACAATGCGAGGGTGGAATAACGGTGCATGGCTGAATCCGGGCGGGCCGCGTCCGGAAGAGATATGCCCGTTTCGCGCTTGCGCTAGCCCGCGCCTGGCGTGCCGTGGTCGAAAATTTGTGCATGCCAGGCAATTTTCACGTCCTCTCGACCCTCGCCGCGTAGCAGCCGGGGGCGGCAAAGTGAACGTGCAGATACTGCGTTCGCCGATCTGTAAATCGCCGCTCGATTGCCTCTTCGAGCCATATTCCCTCAATCAGTTCCCAGCCGGTCATCATCCCGGTGCCGTCAAATCCGCGAACCGCGAGCGTGCGCCGGCGTAACTGATCGGGCACGGCATCGACGGAATCGAAAGTCTCTTCGCCTTCGCGCACATAGATTGCAAAGCGCATCCGGTAAGGCGATTGGACTGCGTGGTGTTCGTAGTTGATCAGGATGACTTCATCACCCGGCGTTGCATCTGTGAGGCTGACACGGCAGGGGCAGGGCCCATCCGCAATTTTCCGCACGCCGCCTTGTGCAGCAAGGTCTGCGTCCGAAAGTGCAAAGAGGTGGGCAAAGTCTTCCGCCGGTAGACCGGTGATGCGAAAGCCCATGATCGCTCTCCGTGCAATTGTCCCCGGAACATGGACGGCGAGGCCGCGCAGAGCCACCCGATTTCTGTTATAGGAATCCCATGGCACGGGGACCCATCCGCGACAGCCGCAGCGAGGCCGAGAAGGCCTTCAAGGCGGCCACCACGAAGCCGGCGGATTTGCCGGCGAAGGCGCCATCCGTTCCGGGCGCCAAGGAAATGGTGTCGCTGCGCATCGACCGCGACGTGCTCGACTTTTTTCAGGAAGACGGCCCCGGCTGGCAGGATCGCATCAACGACGCGTTGCGGAAGGCGGCGGGGAAATAGCGTACGCGTTACGAAAATCGAAAACGGAACCATCAGGGAGAAAGAACTATGCGAATCGTGTCGGGATGCCGTGCAGCACTGATCGCGGCAATTGCTATTCTGGGCAGTGTCGGGCTCACATCAGCCGCTTATGCCGACAGCGGCACCGTCAGCATCCGGATTTTCAAGGCAGGCTTCGTCATCGGTGGCTCGGCCGGCAGCGGCGTGCTGAATTTCCATGGCCGCAGCTATCCGCTTTCGGTCGGTGGCCTGAGCTACGGCTTCACTTTCGGCGCATCGGAAACTCGCTTTCACGGCACCGTCAGCAATATCCGCCGGCCATCTGATGTGGCTGGCGTCTATGGCCAGGCCGGCGTCGGCGCCGCCGTCGTCCGCGGCGCGCAGGCCGTGGTGCTGACCAACCAGCACGGCGCGGTGCTCTCGCTGGCGGGTGGTCAGGCCGGCCTCATCGTCAGCGCCGACCTCAGCGGCCTGGCGCTGGGGCTGAAGTGAACGCGGGAGAGATAAGGTCGCAGCGCACCTCTTTGCTCCGTTCATCCCCGCGCACCAACATCGGGTTTACCCGATGTTGGCTGTTTGAATGCACAAGTCGGCTAAAGCCGACTTGTGACGGGGATCCAGAAGAACTGGGTCCCCGCGTTCGCGGGGACGAACGGAACTTTGGTTTCTTACGAGTCTCCCGCCACCTTCAGGATGTCGATCAGCTTGCGGTCGCGCCAGCGCTGCAGGTCGGCGATGGTGCGCTGGCCCGCTTCCTCGGCGACGCCGTCGATGATCATCGCCTGGACCTGCGGTGTCAGCCGCGTCTGGCCGAGATCATCCATCCAGCTCTGCATCGCCGGGCCGATATGCGAAATGAAATGCGGCATGCCACCTTCGCCGCCGGCGAGATGAAATATCAGTGACGGCCCCATCAGCGCCCAGCGCAGGCCCGGGCCATAGGCGATCGCGGCATCGGCATCCGAAACCGACACTACGCCTTCCGCCACGAGATGCACGGCCTCGCGCCAGAGCGCGGCCTGCAGCCGGTTGGCGACGTGGCCCGCCACTTCCTTCTTGATGTGGATCGGCTTCTTGCCGGCCGTGCGATAGAAATCCATCGCCTTGACGATCGCCTCGGCGGACGTCTTCGGCCCGCCCACCACCTCGACCAGCGGGATGAGGTGCGGCGGATTGAACGGATGGCCGATCACGCAGCGCTCGGGGTGCTTGCACTTGGTGCTCACGCGGCTGACCAGCAGCCCCGACGAGCTGGTGGCGATGACGGTTTCCGGCGGAGCCGCCGCGTCGATCGCCGCGAACAGGTCGATCTTGGTATCCTCGCGCTCCGGCCCGCTCTCCTGCACGAAGTCCGCGCCCCTGGCGGCGTCCGCCGGATTGCCGAAGAACATGATGCGCGTGCGGTCGGCGCCTTGCTGCACGGTGCCCAGCTTTTCCAGCGTCGGCCAGGCGTTGTCGATGAAGCGGCGCGCGAAGGCTTCGCCGGTGGGCGAGGGGTCGTAGGCCGCGACCTCGAAGCCGCGCGCGAGAAAGCACGCCGCCCAGCTTGCGCCGATGGTGCCGGCGCCGATGACCGCGATGCGTTTTGGCATGGTGACCTCACTGCTTGAATGCAACTGAGACTAACAGATTGACGGGTCGCCGAAGCCCTCCGAGGCCTGCTAGGAATAAATACTTGACGGCGCCTTCGTGACTTGATAGGAAAATATACCCTTTGGATTTTTTATTCATGCTGTCAGCGTCAATTGCAACTCAACTGAAGGCGGGTCTTTGCGAGGTTCGTGATGAAATAAACGGGCTAAACGAAATCCTCGCTATGCGAAATCGTGAAACGTTCGTTTGTGAGCTCAAATACGAGCTTGCTGCGTTACGCTTCCGAGCGGCACTGATCAGGCACGCCTATGTGTCGCAAAAAGGCGGCTTCAGACGCGATCAGCCGAGGCGGCCTAAGGGTACAGCGGAAGGTGGCCAGTGGTCGGGTGGCGCTGGTACGGAGCCGCCCAATACAGAACCATCCGAAAACCCGAAATCGCGCGGTCACCATCTCGTGCCGGGCAAACTCTATCGTAATGAGCCGTTGCAACCAGAAACGCGCAAAGTTTTTGAACAGGCGGCTACGGGCCCGCTGGGAGGGCCGCATGGTTTTAGCGGCGAGCATGCAGAATACAATGATGCCGTAATAGAGGCATTTGCGCGCTTCAAAGCGGACAATGGCATCAGTCATTCGGAGGACGTTACACCTGAGCAGGCAGAAAAATTCGTGGATGAAGTCAGGCGTTCTCCCGATCCACGTATTCGCAATTTCAATGTTAAAATTTTCAGGCAGCAGTTCAGATATTTTATGCGTCGTGGGCCGCGTGGTACCGAGTAGTGAGGAAAATATGAGCGATAGCTACACAGAGCAAGAGCGCGCTTGGGGCATATTGTATGATCGTCTTGAAAAGATCTTGCGGCGATTTGGCGAATCAGACGCCTGTGGCCACGCCGACTACTGGCTTCTCGACGACAACTGGGGACCTAAGCAGCACAAGTTGCTTATAACGCATCTCAATATGCTCTCACCCAGGATCGTGAATCTGATGCAAGCTGCTTTGGTCGATTTTCCCGATTGGGAAATAGTCGCTGCTATCGCGCTCGATGGTTCGAGTAAAGCCTTGCCAGAAATGGGCTTGATTATCCGAGCCCATGAAATCGTCGATGAGTTGCAGAGGCAGTATTTCCCGCCAAAATATCAAAAGTTGAAATTTGATGGCAAGCGATAAGGTACGCAGTAAATTATGCGATATACATGCGATGAAAAATCACATGTCAACCGAGCACCTCACCCCGCCGTCACGCCTTTCGCCTTGAACACACCTAAAGCCTCCGGCGTCTTGAGATAATCGAGGAAGGCCTTGGCTGCTGCTGCATTCTTGCTGTCAGCGGCAACAGCACCGACAAACACCAGGTCCTGCTGCAAGTCGCCGGGGAAGGGGCCCGCGAGCTCGACACCGGGCGCGATCAGCACATTGGTGAGAAACACCCCGAGTTCGGCTTCGCCCTTAGCGACCGCCTGCGGAATGGCGCCGGTCGTCGTCTGGACCCTCAATTTGTCCTTGATTTGCTCCGCGATACCGAGCCGCTCGAATGTCTTTTGCACATAGGCGCCGGCTGCGCTTCCGGGGAACACGGCAATCGATTGCGCCTTGAGCAGCGTCGCCTTCAGCGCATTGGGCGTGCTCACATCCGGCTTCGGCGCGCCCGCCTTCACCGCGACGCCATAGCCGATGTGCGCGATATTGGCCGGCGTGCCGGCGAATCTGGCTTTTGCCGCGTCATTCTTCATGACGTCGATCGGCACCACGCCGAGGTCGAACGGACCGGACGTTGCCATCTTGATCAGCTCCGGCGTCGCTGCGAACGTGATGTCGAGCTTGTGGCTGGTCGCTTTTTCAAAGCGCGGGCCTAGATCTTTCAGGCTCGCGGTCATCGAGCCACCGGCCAGCACTTTCAGTTCGGCGGCATGTGCGGGTGACAGCATGAGCACTCCCAGAATAGCGGCGGCGGTGAGGGAAGACTTGAGCATTGTTCCTCCGGAACCGTTTTTCGTCATGCCCGGCCTCGTGCCGGGCATCCACGTCTATTGCGTGGCTAAAAGAAAGGCGTGGATGGCCGGGTCAAGCCCGGCCATGACCTTTTGCTTGAATGCCTTCGTACTCAGTCTGGCCTCGCGCCCGACGCTTTGACAATAGGCGCCCAGTGCCTGACGTCATCGCGCACGAAGGCCGCGAAGTCAGGCGCGCTGCCAGGGGCGGGCGATGCGCCTTCCTTCTCGAGCTGCTCGCGCATCTTCGGCTCGTTGAGCGCGGCGACAATCGCGGCGTTGAGCTTGCCGGTGATATCCGGCGGCAATTTCGCCGGGCCGAACACGCCGAACCATGCGGTCGATTCGAAACCTTTCACGATTTCGCCGATCGCCGGCAGGTCGGGAAATGACGGCTGGCGCCGCGCGCTGGTCACGCCAAAGGCGCGCAGCTTGCCGGCCTTGACCTGCGCCGTGCCGGTGACGAGGCTGATGAACATCATGTCGACCTGGCCGCCGAGCACGTCGGTGAGCGCCGGCGCCGTGCCCTTGTAAGGCACGTTGAGAATGCGCAGATCCGCCATCATCTTGAACTGGTCGCCGGCCAGATGCAGTGACGAGCCGATGCCGCCGACCGCCATGCTCAATTTGTCCGGCTTTGCCTTAGCGAGCGCGATCAGCTCGTTGAGATTCTGCGCGGGCA
>Ga0187765_10000877_pt1 | contig 11339 bp, 7 predicted proteins | sample 0216_QUI02_MP05__3_FD_133018 | JGI IMG/M metagenome (GOLD analysis project Ga0187765, IMG submission 133018) | Tropical peat soil microbial communities from peatlands in Department of Meta, Colombia - 0216_QUI02_MP05_10_MG | ecosystem: Environmental > Terrestrial > Soil > Wetlands > Peat ...
AGCCAGCGCGCCAAGGGCGCGCGCGCTCTCTCTCGCTACGCGCCGATGCCGCCGTCGCAGACCGCCCCCACCGCCTTGTCGGGCTCCTGTCGCTTGTAGGTCGCGGGCTGTCCGCGTGGCGAGCTCGCGCCGAGGTCGGACTCTGCTGCGGGCGATGGCGCTAGCTCGTCGCGCCCAGCCCGCGCGCGTTAGGCTGCGACCGTGTCTTGGGTCGCGGGCTGCCCGCGTGGTGGGATCTGGACCAGGGGCGTGGGTACTCGGCGGAGGCGGTGCTGGGCGCGTAGCGAGAGACAGCGCGCGCGCTGTTGGCGCGCTGGCTCGAAGCGTGTACGCGCCCGCGCCGCCGAGCCCGAGTACCCGCGCCCCGCCGGCGCGATGATCTGAAGGGCCGGGCGATGCGCAGCACCAAACGCGGCCTTGCCACGCGTGCGCATAAAGAAGTGTTCGCGGGCCGCGCGTGCGGATAGCGGGTTCAGCCGGGCGCCCCTATCGTCTCGCATCTGCCCCATCACTCAGCGGTACCGACTTTTCGGCGCGTGCACGGAGGGATTATGGCGTCGCGTCTGCGCTGGTCCGTCGCGGGTTCACTCCTCGCGTGCGTGCTCGTCGGCTGCCCCCCAAAGAGCAGCACGAGCTCGAGCGGAGGCGACCACATGACCGTCGACAACGCCGATTTTGCAATCATCCCGTGGGAGGTTGTCGCCGTATCGGAAGACGGCGGGGCGTTCGAAGAAATCGATCCGATAAATCACGTCTACGACGTCGACCTCTCCAACGTCCCTGCTACTGCCGAGGTCGAGTTGGCCATCGGCTTCCAGGCGCCCGATAGCACGGTCCACTTCGAGGTGTGGGACAACGCGGCGTCCTGGTTCATCCAGCACGATCCTACCGACTACACGGGCGACATCGGTGGGGTCACTACTGGTGAAGTCACGGGCTCGGAGACCGTCGGCTCGAATCAGCAAGACCGGATCGTCGTCGGGCCGCGCGCGACGACGCTCGATGAGACCAAGACCGCCTTCACCCTGAAGCATGTCCCGGTCGGGACGCCAGTTGCCGTGCGGAGCGCTGCCGGCTTCGCGGGCGAGCTTCCCACGACGTTCACCTATCAGAGCACGACACTGAGCAACAACGAGGACATCTCTTCGTCGTTCTCGCAGGTGCGCAACTTGGTGAACGCAGCGATCAACTCGCTCGGGCTCGGTGTGCTTCGCCAGTTCGTGGTCAGCGCCGTTTTTGGAAGCCTCCTCGACGACAGTAATGACGACGAGTCGCCGTGCGACGGTGGCTCGTACGCGGCGTTGAGGTTGGACGACACGTACGAAATCAAGGTGGCCCACGCGAGCGATCTACCGTCGAATGCGCTCCAGAGTCTGGAATGGCTTTGGTTTTCGGACCAGACGACGTATGCCTCTACCCGCATCTTTTTCAACGATCAGTCGAGCTTTTCCCCGCAGGCAGCTCCGACCGCTCCGCCGGCGACGATCACGACCGAGCCCGCACCCTATCAGGCGTATCGGCTGCAGGGGAATCTCTCCGGTGGCTACAATTCCTTCCACTTCAGCTCCCAGTCGGTGGTGAGCGGGAAGCGTTACGTCCTCAACATGTGGTACGGCTACACCAAGAATCCATTCAACCTGACGACGCCGATCGACACGAAGTTCACGAACTACTTCCCCCCCTCCGGCTCGAACGCGACCACGCACTACAGCGACTTGAGCTACGACCGGTTCGCCATGCCGAAGGCGGGCGATACGCGGTATCGCAGCGGCTTCACCCAGTACTTCGGGACGCCGATGACGCCCAGCCTAACGATCATTCCACCCTCGACACCAATAACGATCCAGCCGGGCGGGACAGCGCCGCTCACCATTCAGATCCAGCGCACGAACTTCTTCGGTACGGTGTTCGTATCCGGCACCTCGACCGATCCGGGCTTGGCCGTCGGCGACGTCAGCTTCCGCCCCAGCCAGACCACGGGCGTGGTCGATCTGGTCGCGCTGACCAACGCCAGCGTGGGCATGCACACGTTGTCGCTCGTGGGCGATGCCATCGCGCACGGAGTGGAGGTGCCGTACCCCTTCACGGTCATCGTGAACGTGCAAGCGCCATCCGGCCGGGTGGCGTCGACCGCCGGGAGCCGCGCGCCGTAGCACGGCGCCATCGCCCGGGCGGCGGCGTGGGCAGCCCGCTCGCGGCGGCTCGGCGCTTACACGCTTCGAGCCAGCGCGCCAAGGGCGCGCGCTGTCTCTCGCTACGCGCCGATGCCGCCCTCGCAGGCCGCCCCCACCGCCTCGCGCGCATCGGAGCCCCGAACGGTCGCGATCCCGACCAGCCCGTGCAGGACCTGGCCGCGATTGCGCGCGCACGAGCGCGCGCCCTGGCCGCGCGGCACCTCAGCCCGCGGGCGTTAGCCTGCACCGAGCTTGGTCGCGGGCTGCCCGCATCTTGGGATCTCGATAGTGGACGCGACGCTCCGCTCGGCAAGCTCCGACCGCGCGCGTTAGCCTGCACCGAGCGTAGTCGCGAGAGCTACCCGCGGTGGTGGGATCTGGACCGGGGGCGTGGGTACTCGGCGGAGGCGGCGCTGGGCGCGTAGCGAGAGACAGCGCGCGCCCTTGGCGCGCTGGCTCGAAGCGTGTAAGCGCCGGCGCCGCCGGGCCGAGTGCCCCCGCCCCCACTGCGCGATGACCTGACCGCGCGGCCCCGATCGCGGACCAACCTCGGTCATGCTGCGTGTGCGGGCGCCGCCGGGCCGATTGCCCGCGCCCCGCCTGGGAGATGATCTAAGTGGCTGCGGGGCGCCCGCCGATCGAAGATCCGGTCCTGGCGCGTGCGCGTGTGGATGAGGACGGCACCGGGCCGCCGCGCTCGCTTGAGGGCGCGCGAATTGCGTCTATGATAAGAACGCGGCCCAAGTCCGCCGGGCCCAATCCTTATATAGAGCGTCGCATCTCCCGATCCGCGACGCACCCAGTTAGGCGGTGTTGCGATCGGAGGTGTCCATGCCCACGAACCTTCTCGCCCTCCTTCAGAGCGCGACCAGCGGAAGCTTTGCCGATGCCGCGGCGCGCGCCATCGGGGAAGGGCCAGCGACGACGCAGTCCGGTCTCACCGCGCTCCTGCCGGCGATCCTGGGGAGCGTCGCCCAACAGGGGTCGACCGCCCAGGGCGCGACCAGCCTGCTTTCCACTCTCAGTAGCAGCGCCATCGACTCGGGCTTCGCCAGCAACGCGGCGAGCCTCCTCGGCAGCAGCTCGGCCACGGAGTCGATTCTTGCTCAAGGGACGACGCTCGCTCGCGGGCTCTTCGGCGGTCAGCTCGGCGCGGTCGGCGATGCGGTCGCCTCGATGACGGGGATGCGGTCGGCGTCGGCGCCCAAGCTCATCGCGCTCGCGATGCCGGCGGTCTTCGGATTCCTCAAGCGGCACATCGCGCAGAACAACCTCGACCCGGTCGGCGTGCGCAATCTCCTCGCCGATCAATCGGGCTACGTCCAGGACAAGCTGGATCCGCGGCTCGCGTCGGCGGCCGGGCTTCCGGTGCCGGCGACGGCGCCGCGCGCGCCGTCGGTGCCGGCCTACACCGAGGCGCGCAATCGGAACCTCTGGCCGCTCTTCGCGCTCGCCGCGGCCCTACTCCTCGGATTCCTCCTCCTTCGCCGGCCGCACACGACGACCGAGGCGGCCGCTCCGCCCGTTGGTGCGGACACGCAGGTCTCGACATCGGCCGCCGAAATCGCGCCGCCGGCGCCGACGGCCACCTTCCCCGTGAGCGTCCACTTCGACGTCGGGTCGTCGACGATCAGCGGCGGCGATTCGCAGGCGTTAGGCGCGTTGGCGCAGGCGATCAAGGGGGCGGGGACTCAGATCGACATCACCGGCTACACCGATCCCTCCGGCGACCACGCGGCGAACGTGAAGCTGGCCAAGGATCGCGCGGTCGCGGTGCGGGATGCGCTCGTCGCCCAGGGGGTGCCGATGGCGCTGATCACCATGAAGCCGCCGGCGGACGTCGTGGCGGGCGGCTCGGCGGACGACGCGCGGCGGGTCGAGATCACGGAGTCGCACTGAGATTTGTCGCGGCCGGTATTGGCCGGCGCGGAGCACTGGTGTGGGGTGGTGGGGTGGGGTAGAGTAGGAGAGACGGGCGGGCGCCCTCGGCGTGCCGCCCGTCTAGTTAGGCAGCCCCAAGGATCGCGAAGTCGGCCACGTGGCTCGCCGTCGCGCGATCCGTACCGATGCATCGAACCCTCGATCCCGAACCCATGCCCACCACTCAGCTTTCGGCCGGCGACCTCCTCTTCGGCGACTTCAGCGCCGAGTACGCCAGCACTCGACGGGTGCTCGAGCGCTATCCCGACGGACGCGGCACCTGGCGGCCGCACGAGAAGTCGCGGACGGTGAGCGAGCTGGCCACGCACCTGGCGGACCTCCCGAACCGCGGCGTTACGGTGCTGCAAACCGAGGTGTTCGACGTCGGGACGCGCGCGCCGGTTGCGCCGATGGACTCCGCCAAGGACCTCCTGGCCCACTTCGAAGGTGCGGTGCGCAATCTCGCTGCCGCCGTTGCAGCGGCGGACTTCGATCACCTCGAGAAGCCCTGGACGATCCGCGCCGGCGGGAAGGTGCTCACCCAGCAGCCACGCCGTGTCATGATGCGGATCATGGGGATGAGCCACCTCGTGCATCACCGGGCGCAGCTCGGGGTCTACTACCGGCTCATGGGGATCCCCGTCCCCGGAATCTACGGCCCCTCGGCCGACGACTAGGCGGGGCGTGGCCAGCGACTCAGCCTGACGAAGACGAGTAGATGGCTGGCGATGATGAGCGGCACGAAGAAGGTGATGAGGAGACTGAGCGGGAGGTGAAGGAGCGGCGCCATCGACGCAGGATCGGCGAGCGCGAGGCGTGTGGCGGTGACGACGACGAAGAGGATGTCTGCCAGGCCCAGCACATTCCACGCGGCCAGGAGGTGCGGCCGGCGGTCGACGGTGTAGCTCGTCGCGAGAAGTAGCACGGCGAGGGCGGCCACGATGATGTCGCCCGTGCCCCCCTCCACGGCGAAGGCGTACGGGAGCTCGCCGCGCCGGTAGAGGGCGAGGAAGTAGAAGCCGATGAACCGGGTCAGGTGGAAGGCGACGATCACCCGCCAGTCGAGGGCGAGCAGCCACTCTCGGAATGGCGCGAGGAAACGGTAGGCGAGGACGAGCGCCACCGTCAGTCCCGCCAGCATGAGCTGCGGGGCCGGCGGCTCCAACTTCGCGATCACGCCTAACACGGAGAGCGCGATCGCGGCGACGAGCCAGGCGAGGCCGATGAGGAGAAAGGGCAAGCCAGTCCTTGGTTGATCGGACCCGGAGCAAGGGCCTGTTAGCGGTGGTGGGGAGGTTCGCGGGTGCAGAGTCTCGTCAGGCGCGAACTGGCTCCCGCGCGAAGATCGGCGCGCGTCCGATCGTGAGTGCCAGCGCGGCGCCGGCCAGCGGTACGAGGGCGAGGAGCTGCAGCCCGCTGCGGAAGTTGCCGCTGCCGGTGTTGAGGAGGCCGATCGTGTAGGGCGCGATGAATCCGGAGAGATTCGCGATCGAGTTGATGAGGCCTATCCCCCCCGCCGCCGCCGAGCCGCTGAGGAACATCGAGGGCAGCGACCACAAAGGGCCGTGTACGCTCAAGACACCGGCCGTCGCGCACGACAGCCCGAGCACGATCAACACCGGCGAGTGCGCATAAGCGCTGATCATGAAGCCAAGGCTCGCGGCCACCGCGCTCGCGGCCACATGGTGGACACGCTCGCCACTGCGATCCGAGCTCGCACCGGTCAGCACCATCGCCACGGCCGCAATGGCCCACGGCACCGCTGTGACCAGGCCCACCATGAAGTCGCTCAACCCTGCGAATGCTCTGACCATTTGCGGCAGCCAGAGGCTGAGCGCGTACTGCCCGAACGCGGTGCACAGGAGGCCGAGCGCGCCAAGTTGCCACACCCTCCAATGCAGCAGCGCGCGGAGCACGCTCAATCCGTGGTGTCGCTCGCAATGCTCGTGCTCGAGCCTGATCCGAGCGGCGAGCCATTCGCGCTCGTCCGGGGCAAGCCACGTTGCGTCTTCCGGCCGGTCGGTGAGGTAGCCGAGAACGACGAAGCCAAGTACCACGGCTGGGACTCCCTCGACCAGGAATAGCCACTGCCAGCCGGCGAGTCCACCCATCCCGTTGAGGCCGAGCAGCGCGCCGGAAATGGGACCGCCTAACACGCCGGAGATCGGAATCGCGATCATGAACTGGGCGATCGCACGAGCGCGGGCGGCGGCTGGGAACCATCCGCTCATGTAGTAGATAATTCCCGGGAAGAACCCGGCCTCGGCCACACCGAGGAAGAAACGGAGCAAATAGAAGCTCGTAGGACCTCGCACGAACATCATACTCGTGGCCGTCAGGCCCCACGTGATCATGATGCGCGCGATCCAGACGCGCGCCCCCGTCCGGGCCAGAATGAGGTTGCTCGGCACCTCGAAGAGCGAATAGCCGAGAAAGAAGACGCCGGCGCCGAAGCCGTAGACCGCCGCGCTGAACCCGAGATCGCCGTTCATGCGGAGCGCCGCGAACCCGACGTTCACGCGGTCCAGAAAACAGACGATGTAGAGGAGTAAGAGAAAGGGGAGGAGCCGACGCTCCACCTTGCCGATCGTCGATCGCTCGAGCCCTGCTGCCCCGATCTGCGACGTGGCTCGCGTGACGCCGGGAGAGGTTGTCAGAAGAGTCTCACAGAAGTCGACCCGGCAACTTAGCCTAGGTGCTGCGGCTGGTCGACTCGCTGCAGCTCGCCGCCAAGGAGGGAGTTGCGACTCCCGTGAACTGGGTGCCGGCCGATGACGTGATCATCCCGGTCGCGTAGGTGGTGGTGCCGGCTGCTACCGTCCTCGGCTGCGGACCTTCGAGGGCTTCTTCTTGGCTGGCTGGTTGCGGCGGCTCTTCCTGGTCGATGTCTTGGCGCGCGTCACCCGCCTACGCGTGGACGGCACGGCGCCCTCATTGAAGTCGAGCGCCAGCCCGACCCAGTGGTCGAAGTCCCTCTGGGTCTCGACGGCCGCGGCCTCGACGTGCACGTAGCCGCGATATTCGCGGCCCTTCATCACGACCGTCTTGGCGCCGCCGCGCTCGAGGGCGCGATCGTGTACCCCGGGGTCGATGCGGCACATCAGCCGATCTTGGCCGACGCTGATGCACATCTTCTCGCGCACCATGAACATCACACCACCGAACATGCGCTTCTCCTCGACGCGAGGAGTGTGCGCGAGGGCGGCGCGCACTCGCCGCAGGAGAGCCTCATCGGGCGCCATTTCGACAACCTCCGAATCTACTGGAGTGGCGGCGCGTGGGTTCGCGATACTCGCCGGAAAACCCCGCGTCGGTTCGCACCTCCGTGGCAGCGCCGCAGCTATCTTTCCAAGATCGTAGGACGTGCGGCGTCGACGCGCCAGTCGGTGCGGCTCGTGCGAGGGATGCGCCGACACCGAGTCCGGTACCGGTCTGGTAACACCGGACCGGCGCAATCCACATTCCTGTCGGCGCAGCAGTTGCTTACGAGAGGGTTTGCCGGTAGGTCAGGATGGTTGCGTTCGACGACACCGAGTTGCGGAGCCTGGCTCGGCAGCTCAACGGTCTCTGCGCGGAGATGCTGAAGCTCGAATCCGCGCTCGTCCCCGATTCGGTCGAGCTCAACGAGGCCCACCGGGCGAGCGCGCGCAATCTGGCGCACTACCTCGCCCTCCGCAGCCACGACATTCGCGAGATTCAGACGCAGCTCGCCTCGCTCGGCCTCTCGTCGCTCGGTCGCACCGAAGGGCACGTGATGAGCGGAGTGCGCGCCGTGCTCACGATCCTCGACCGCCTCGGCGTCAAGGAGGCAACCTTCCCCGGGGACGCCGGACCGCAGATCGAGTTCGGCGAGGACAGAAGGATTCTCGAGCGGAATACGTCGGCGCTCCTCGGCCCGACCCCCGCCGACCGGCGCGTCCGAATCATGGTCACGTCGTCCCCCGAGGCGGCCACCGACTACGATCTGGTGCTCCGGCTGCTCACGAATGGCATGGATTGCATGCGCATCAACTGCGCCCACGACGGCGAGGACGCGTGGGCGGGGATGATCCGCAACCTGAAGAGAGCCCGCGAGGAGACGGGGCGCCCGTGTGAGCTGCTGATGGACCTCGCCGGGCCGAAGCTCCGCACGGGGCCGCTGGCCCCGGGTCCGGCGGTGCTCAAAGTCAGGCCGCAGCGAGACGACGTCGGGCGGGTTCTTGCGCCGGCGAACGTCTGGCTCGTCTCACCCGCTGCGGGCGGGGCGGCGGGCATCGCGCCGTCACTCGGAGTAGCGGTGCCGGTTGCGTCGAGCGAGGCGCTCGGGGAGCTCAAGCGCGGCGACGCGATCACCTTCCGCGACGCGAGGGGGTCTCGTCGCACCCTGGAGGTGGTGCGCGTCGAGGGCGATAGGTGCCTGACGACACTCGACCGCACGGCATACTTCGTCCCGGAGCTCGAGCTGCGCGTGCGGGCCGGTGGCGCAAAGGGGAAGGGAGGAGCGAGGCTGCAGGTGGGCGCGCTCCCGCCGCGCGTGCAGCGACTTCTCCTCAAGCCGGGGGAGACGCTGATCCTCACCCGTACGCCCGTCCCGGGGAGGCCGCCGAGGCGCGACAAGAAGGGTCGGGTGCTCGCGCCAGCGCGCATCGGGGTGACACTGCCGAAATTCCTCGACCATGTCCGGGTGGGAGAGCCGATCTGGTTCGACGATGGCAAGATCGGCGGTGTCATTCACTCGGTCGACGATACGGCAATCGTCGTCGAGATCTCGCAGGCCCGTCCGGAAGGGGAGTGGCTCGGTAGCGAGAAGGGGATCAACCTCCCGGAGACCCACCTCGAGATCTCGGCGCTCACCGAGGGGGACCTCGCGACCCTACGGTTCATCGCCCGGCACGCCGATCTCGTCGGCTACTCCTTCGTTCGCACGGAGGACGACGTTCGCCAGCTCCAAGGGCGCCTCTCGGAGCTCGGCGGTGATTCGCTCGGCATCGTGCTCAAGATCGAGACGCGCGAGTCGTTCGAGGCCCTTCCTCGATTGATTCTGGCGGCGATGCGCAGCCGCACGGTGGGAATCATGATCGCGCGCGGCGACCTGGCGGTGGAGTGCGGCTACGAGCGCCTGGCCGAGCTGCAGGAGGAGATTCTCTGGATCGCCGAGGCGGCGCACCTTCCCGTGGTGTGGGCGACGCAAGTCCTCGAGCGGCTGGCGAAGACGGGGATGCCGTCTCGCTCGGAGATCACCGATGCCGCGGTCGGAGAGCGCGCGGAGTGCGTGATGCTGAACAAAGGGCCGTACGCAGCGCGGGCGGTGAGTATCCTCGACGGCATCCTGCGTCGCATGGAGGCGCATCAGGAGAAGAAGCGCTCGATGCTCCGGCAGCTCCGGTTGGCGACGGCCTTCGCGACGCCGGGTGATGGGTCCGGATGGAACGGGAGGGACAAGCAAAGCGATGTGCCGGACGTTGGGCCGACAGCGGAGATCAGCGCGTCGCCGTAAAGGCGAGCTCACCCTTTCTTAAGCTCTGGCCCGACCCTAGCTTTGGTGCGTCAACTTCACGCTGGCCGCACCCGGTTTTTTCCGGCCCCCGCGCCCTCGCACCAGCACGCTCGTTGACTGACCTCCGTTCGCAACTACAAACGACGCTGAGCGGCTCCTACACCCTCGAGCGCGAGCTCGGGGGCGGCGGGATGTCGCGCGTCTTCGTCGCGACCTAGACGGCGCTCAACCGCGAGGTCGTGCTCAAGGTGCTCCCGCCGGACCTCGCCGCCGGGGTGTCGGTCGAGCGATTCCGCCGCGAGATCCAGCTCGCCGCCAAGCTCCAGCACGCGCACATCGTGCCCCTCCTCTCGGCCGGCGACGTGAATGGGCTCCCCTACTTCACCATGCCGCTCATCGAGGGGGAGTCGCTGCGGGCGCGGCTGGTGCGGAGCGGCGAGCTTTCGATCACCGAGGCGGTGCGGCTGCTGCGCGAGGTGGCGAGCGCGCTTTCGTACGCGCACAGCAAGGGGATCGTCCACCGGGACATCAAGCCGGACAACGTCCTCGTCTCCCACGGCGATGCGATGGTGACCGACTTCGGAGTGGCCAAGGCCCTCGCCGCCTCGACCACCAAGGCCGATGGCGCGGCCGGTCTGACCTCGCTCGGTGTCGCGTTAGGCACGCCGGCCTACATGGCTCCGGAGCAGGCGGCGGCGGACCCGTCTTCGGATTCGCGGGTCGACATCTACTCGTTCGGCGCGATGGCCTACGAGGTGCTGTCCGGCCAAGCCCCGTTCAGCGGACGCTCCTCGTCGGCGATGCTCGCGGCCCAGATCAGCGAGACCCCCGAGCCGCTCGCTAAGCGCCGCCCGAGCGTACCGCCGGCGCTGGCGGCGCTGGTCATGCGGTGCCTCGAGAAGCGACCGGCCGACCGCCCGCAGACGGCCGACGAGCTGGTGCACGCGCTCGACGCGCTCATCACGCCGAGCAGCGGGATGCCCTCGGGGCAGTCGTTCCCGAGGGTCGCCGCCCCGCCGGCGGGGGGAGCCCCGCCGCCTCCGCCGACGCCCTCGACTCCGGTGCCGGCCGGCACGTCGCGTGCGCCGGCGAGCAGGCGCGTCATCGCGACCGTCATCGCCGGGGTGATCGCGGCGGCGATCATCGCCTTCGCCCTCGTCAGGCGGTCGACGCCGGCGGCGGCGCCGGCGGCGGAGGGGCCGGTGAAGGTGGCCGTGCTCCCCTTCGAGAACATCGGGGACAGCGCCGACGCCTACTTCGCCGACGGAGTGAGCGACGCCGTGCGGGGGAAGCTCATGGCCCTCCCCGACCTCGCTGTCACCGCGCGGGCCAGCTCGGTGCTCTACCGGCGCTCGGGGAAGACGCCGCGGCAGATCGGCGACGAGCTGGGGGTGCAGTACCTCCTCACCGGCACCGTCCGGTGGGCGAAGGGGAATGGGAAGACGGCCGACCGGGTCCAGGTGAGCCCGGAGCTGATCCAGGTGTCGACGGCCAACGGGAAGTGGCAGCAGTCGTTCGACGCGTCGATGACCGACGTCTTTCAGGTACAGGGACAGATCGCCGAGCAGGTGGCGAGCGCCCTCAACGTCGCGCTCGGGTCGAAGGAGCAGCAGCAGCTCACCCAGCGGCCGACGGCGAACCTGGCGGCGTACGACGCCTTCTTGAAGGCGGAGGCGCTGTCGGTGGGCTTCTCGCCGGCCGGTCCGGCGGAGCTTCGTCAATCGATCGCGTTCTACGACCAGGCGATCTCGCACGACTCCAACTTCGCT
>Ga0187765_10000878_pt1 | contig 11336 bp, 10 predicted proteins | sample 0216_QUI02_MP05__3_FD_133018 | JGI IMG/M metagenome (GOLD analysis project Ga0187765, IMG submission 133018) | Tropical peat soil microbial communities from peatlands in Department of Meta, Colombia - 0216_QUI02_MP05_10_MG | ecosystem: Environmental > Terrestrial > Soil > Wetlands > Peat ...
CTTGACCGCCCGCTCCATCTGCTGCGGGGTGCGCGGCGGCTCGACGGCGATGGTCGGGACCTCCTGCGGCACCGCGCCGTAGGAGCGCAGCCGGTCCGACAGCGACGCCGCCTGCTCCTTCGTGCGCGGCACCAGCACCCGCCAGCCGAACAGCGGCTTGCTCTCGAACCAGGACAGGCCCTCGTGGGCGGCGGCCTCGCCGACCACCGCCAGCGCGGGTCCGGACTCGGTGAGCACGCTCACCCCGGCCGCCTTGAGGTCGGCGGCGACCGATCCCAGCCTGCCGGTCACCGTGTGCTGATCGGTGGTGGTGCCGTTCCAGGTGAGGGCGATCGGGGTCGTGTCCGCCCACCCGGCGGCCATGAGCATCTTGGCCAGATCGACCGGCCCGGCCTCGGCTCCGAGAACCACCAGGCTGCCCGGCGCCGGCCCCTCCACCTGGCTGATGTCGTCCGCGTGCACCACCCGCAGGCCACCGGAGCCGGCGGTCAGCGGTATGCCAGCGAAGGCGGGCACCGCGGTCGCCGCGGGCACCCCGGGGACGATCTCGACCCGCACCCGGGCCCGGGCGCACGCGTCGGCCTGCCGGGAGGCGCGGCAGAACAGGAACGGGTCGCCCGCGAACAACCGCACCGCCAGCCGGCCCGCGTTCGCCGCCTCGATCAGCGCACTGGCGTCGGCGTCGGGATCGGCCGCCTCAACGACGGCCGCCTGCTCGCGCAGCCGGTGGGCCAGCGGGCCGGTCAGCTCCGGCCTGCCCACCACCAGGTCGGCCCGGGCCAGCAGCTCGGCGGCGCGCAGCGTGAGCAGCCCCTCATCCCCGGGGCCAGCACCGACGAAGGCGACAAGCCCGGCCGAGGCCACCGGCACGCCCGCGCGCGCGTTCGGATCCGGCGTGGCCTCGCTCTTCTTGGTCGCGGATGTGGGATTCACTGGGCATCGTCCCCGTTGCTCGTGTGTGCGGCCGCCGTCACGTACCTTCCCGCCCCGCGGCGGAGCAATTCACGAGCGACCTCGCGTCCTATCAGCTCCGCCTCCCCGGCGGGCCCGGCCGCGCTCGCGGTCACCGGCGGCGTGCCGTCGTCCCCGATGACCGATGCCGTCAGGCGCAGCGCGCCGGTGACCGCGGCGTAGGCGCCGACCGGCGCGTGGCAGCCGGCCTGGAGCCCGGCCAGTACCGCCCGTTCCGCGGTCGTCGCCGCGCGGCTGTCCGGGTCGTCCGCGCAGGCGATCAGCTCGGCCAGTGCCGGGTCGGCGGCGGCGCATTCGACCGCCAGTGCGCCCTGCCCGGGTGCGGGGATCATCTCGTCGGGCTCGAAGACCTCGGTGATCAGGTCGCGATGGCCGATCCGGTCCAGCCCGGCGTACGCCAGCACGACGGCGTCGAGCTCGCCGGAGGTTACCTTGGCCAGGCGGGTGCCCGCGTTGCCGCGCACCGGAACCGGCCGGGTGTCCGGGCGCATCAGCCGCAGCTGGGCGGCCCGGCGGGGTGACCCGGTGCCGATCAGCGCCCCGGCCGGCAGGTCGGCCAGCTTGGCGCCGTCCCTCGCCACCAGCGCGTCCCTGGGGTCGTCGCGGGCCGGCACCGCCGCGAGCGTGACGCCGGGCAGGGCGGCGGTGGGCAGGTCCTTGAGGGAGTGGACGGCCAGGTCGATGTCCCCGGCGAGCAGGCACCTGCGCAGCGCGCTCACGAAGACGCCGGTCCCCCCGATCTGCGTCAGCTGAGCCTGGCTCGCGTCACCGAACGAGGTCAGCCCCACCAGCTCGACCCCGATTCCGGCCCGCTCCCGGAGCAGTCGGGCCACCGCCTCGGCCTGGGCCACAGCCATCGGGCTCTTGCGGGTACCCAGCCGCAGCGGCCTGCTCGCCGTCGGCCCGCTCATCCGCCACCACCCAGGGTGAGGTCCGCGTCAGCCCTGGTGACGGAGTCGATCGCGCCCTGGTCCAGATCGAAAAGCACCCGCAGGGCCGCCTCGTAGCTGTCGCCGCCCGGCGAGCCGGCCAGCTCCTTGACCCGCACCGTCGGCGCGTGCAGCAGCTTGTGGGCTACCCGCTGCATGGCCAGCGAGATCTCCGCCTTGGCCCGTTCGTCCAGCGTCCCCAGCTTGCCCGTGAGCCGGTCCAGTTCGGCCTCCACCACCTCGGCGGCCTTCGCCCGCAGCGCGATCACCGTCGGCGACACCCGGGCGGCATGCCGGGCCGAAACGCGCGCGGCGAGCTCCTCGGCAACGATCGCCCGGGCCGCCGCCACGTCGTCGGCGTGCGCCGCCGCGGCGGCCAGCCCGGCATCCTCGAGCGAATCCAGGCCCAGCACGCTGACCCCGGGCAGCCCGGCGGCACCGCGGTCCACGTCATGCGGCAGCGCGAGGTCGAGCAGGACCAGCGGCCGCGTGCCAGCGCCCGCGCCATCCGCCCGCAGCCGCAGTGCGGTGGAGACCATCCCGGCCGTGATCACCAGCCCGGTCGCCCCGGTGCAGGAGATGACCAGGTCAGCGTCGGCGAGAGCGGCGGGCAGGTCGGCGAGGCTGGCGGTGGAGCCGGACACCGACGCGGCCAGCTGCTGCGCCCTGGCCTGGGTGCGGTTGGTAACCACGATGCTGGCCGCGCCGAGGCGGTGAGCGGCCGCGGCGGCGAGTGAGCTCATTGAGCCGGCCCCCACCACGAGCACGCTGCGCCCGCTGAGGGGGGCATCGGGATCGCCGGTCCGGGCCGGGGCCGGGGGGCCGCCGACCATCAGCCGCTCCGCCGCGAGCCCCATCCCCACGCTCACCAGGTTCGCGCCCGCGCGGTCGATCCCGGTCTCCGCGTGGGCCCGTTTGGCCGCCCGCAGCGCGAGCGTGCCGAGAGCGTCCAGCGGCCTGCTGAGCGTCCCCTGCTCTCGCGCCATGGCGATCGCCTGGCGCACCTGGCCCAGGATCTGGCTCTCGCCCACGACCATGGAGTCCAGTCCGGCGGCCACGGTGAGCAGATGCTGGACCGCCCGGTCCTCATAACGCACGTACAGGTGCTGGGTCAGCTCGGTCAGCGGGATGCCGGAGTGGCGGGCCAGCAGGTCCGAGATCGATGACAGGCCGGCGTGGAACTTGTCGACCTCGGCGTAGATCTCCACCCGGTTGCAGGTGGATACGACGAACGTGCCCGCGACCGGCTCGGCCTCGAAGACGTCACGCAGCAGTTTGCCGAGCGGGTCGCCGCTGACGGCGGCCCGCTCCAGGGTCGCGACCGGGGCACTGCGATGACTCAGCCCGACGATCAGCACGCTCATGGCGCCGCGACCGCCGGCCCGCCGACCATGCCCCCCGCGACCGCTGACTGGGCGTCAGCAGGCAAAACCCGGCCCTGGTGGTGACGTTTCCCATCCTGGGCGACGCGCACAACAGACCTCCGTTGCGCGTGGAAGGCAAGAATCTGCAACTCAATCGACAGGTCGACCTTACGCACGTCTACGCCCACAGGCACGCTAAGTACCACAGGAGCGAAATTGAGGATGCTCGTCACGCCGGCCGCGACGAGCCGGTCGCACACCCCTTGCGCCGCCCCGCCGGGGGTGGCGATCACACCGATCGACACCCGGTGGCGGGCGACGACCGGCTCGATCTGGTCCGCGCCCTCGACCACGTGACCGGCGATCTCCGTGCCGATCACGGCGGGATCGGCGTCGAGGACCGCCGCGATCCGGAAGCCGCGGGAGGCGAAGCCGCCGTAGTTCGCCAGCGCCCGGCCCAGGTTGCCGGCCCCGACGATGACCACTGGCCAGTCCTGCGTCAGCCCGAGCTCGCGGGACACCTGGTAGACGAGGTAGTCGACGTCGTACCCCACCCCCCGGGTGCCGTAGGAGCCCAGGTGGGACAGGTCCTTGCGCAGCTTGGCCGAGTTCACGCCCGCGGCGGCGGCGAGTTCCTCGCTCGACACCGTGGCGATCCCCTGCTCAGCGCAGGCGTAGAGCACCCGCAGGTAAACCGGGAGACGGGCGATCGTCGCCTCCGGGATGCCCTGACTGTTGTGGCCTGTGGCTGGGCGGCGGGACATTCGCCGGCGCTCCTGAGGGATCGACGCTGCTGGCACCGCGAACGGGCCAGGCGCCGCGGGGCAACTTTCGTTTCACGGTACGCCCTTGTGAACGCATGCACAAAGTGACCCGTGCCCGCCGGGCGGCGGCCCGGGGCGGCTAGCGGGTCAGCGCGGCCCGGAGGCGCTCCTCACTGACATGCCAGAAGTCATGCTGGACGCCGTCGATCAGGGTCACCGGGATCATGTCCCAGTACTTGCGCAGATCGCTGTCGGACTTGGTGATGTCGAGCTCTTCCCAGTGCATGTCGAGGTCGGCCGCGACCCGCGCGATGACCTCACGCGCGTCGTCGCAGAGGTGACATCCCGCCCGGCTGAGCAGGGTGATGACGTGAGGATGAGCGGTCATCGGGCACCGTTGCTCCGCCGCCGGACCGGCTCGTCATCCGGCGGCTCCCATGGGCCGCCAGGCCGGTCCTGGGGATCAGACGGGTCCTGCGCGCCAGGCTGGACCGGCGGCCTGGGCCGGCCGTACAGGCCGGACCGGACATGCTGATCAGGCTGGACCGGCGGGCTGGGCCTGCCTTGCGGGTCCGGCCGGTCCTGCGGGCCCGGCCGGTCCTGCGGACCGGACCGGTCTGGCGGGCGCGGCTGCCCTTGCTGACTGGGCCGGCGCTGCGGATCAAGCGGGCCTTTCGGATTGGGCCGGCGCTGCGGATCGGGCGGCCCCTGCGAACCGGGACGGCGCTGCTGGTCAGGCGGCCCCTGCGGACTGGATCGGCGCTGCTGGTCGGGCGGCCCCTGCGGACTGGATCGGCGCTGCTGGTCGGGCGGCCCCTGCGGACTGGATCGGCGCTGCTGGTCGGCCGGGCCCGGAGGCCCGGGCCGGTCCTGCGTGCCCGGCCGCCGCTGCGGATCCGGCTGTGCGGGCCGCCGCTGCGGATCCGGCTGTGCAGGGCGGTGCTGCGGATCCGGCTGTGCGGGGCGGTGCTGCGGATCGGGCTGTGCGGGCCGCCGCTGCGCATCGGGCGGGCCGGTCCGGGCCGGCTCTCCGGGCCGGCCCGGCCCGCCGGGCTGGTTGCCCAGCGGCGAGAGCTTCGCCTGCCGGACGCCGAGCTCGATCACGTTCGTGGCCAGGATGTAGGGCTTGCGCTCCTCCTCGAACTCCTGGATGTAGGGCTGGTGGCCGTGCTCGGCGAAGGCCGCCTCGTCCCGGTACACCTCGTAGAGGATCCGCTGCAGCGGCGCGGACGGCACCCCGTGCACGATGTAGGCCAGCGTGTCGGGCTCGAGGGCCTTTACCTTCTCGACCACATCCTGGGCGAGCCGGTCGAATTCCTCGGCCTGCCCGTCGATCAGGGTGTAGATCGCTATCTGCCCGTAGAGACGCGCGGTCTCTTCCTCCCGGTTGTCCGGCTTGCGCGCGGCGGGTGTGAACACGTCGAACGCGACCGGCAGGATGTCGCCCGTCTCGATGATCCCGGGCAGCGGCTCATTGCGGGGCAGGTTCGGGCCGCCGTTGACGACCGGCCTGAGATCGGTATCCGTCCGGTAGAAGCCGTAGCCGGTATCGCTGCCGACCTCCTCGAAGTCACCGGTGTCGCGCCGGTAGTCACCGGTGTCCGGCCGGAAGTCGCCGGTGTCGGGCCGGAAGTCGCCGGTGTCGGGCCGGTACAGGCCGCCAAAATCGGTGTCCCCGCTGACCGGCCGGGACTCACCGGTGTCGGACCGGTACAGGCCGCCAAAATCGGTGTCGCTGCTGACCCGCCCGAATCCCCCGGTGTCCGGCCGGTAGGGGCTATAGCCCTTGCCGTCGGTGTACGCCTCGTCCCACCCGGTGTCGTCACCGGCCGCCCGCGTCTCGTGCAGGGCCGCCAGCTGCAGGCGGCGGGACCGCTCGCCCGCCAGCCAGGTGAGCGCGGCGGCGGCCACGCAGATGGCGGCGTAGCCGGACTTGACGGGTAGCTTCACCTGCAGCCCCTCGGTCAGCAGGGCCGCCACGGCGGCGGATGCCACCGGCAGGAACGCGTCCCGCCAGCCGGGCTCACGCTGGGCCCGGACCGCCGCCACGATCAGGGCGGTCAGCGCGGGCACCGCGGTGGCCGCGGCCAGGGCCAGCAGGACCACGTGCGGGATGAACTGGTAATGCGCGTCGGACACCGGCCACGCCGTGGTGAATGTCACACCACTGAGCGGGTCGGCGACCAGGATTACACCAGCGATCACTGTCAGCGCCGCTATGCCGAGCCTGGCCGCGAAGCGCACCACGAAGCTCTTGGCGGTGAGCTCGGCCAGTCCCCAGATGAGGGCCATCGGGGCGACCAGCCGGGCGCCCACCTGGATGGCCCGGAATGTCACCGGGTTAAAGCCCTGGTGATAGCCCAGCGCCTGCGCCGCCAGGGCGACGGTGAGCCCGAGCGCCGCGCACGCCCAGGCGGCCAGATCCAGCCTGGGCAGGCGGGCGAACCGCCACACCAGGATCCCGGTGATGACGGCCGCCACGGCGGCGCCGGCGCCCGCTGCCAGGAAAGAAACAGACATCGCTGCCTATGTTGCCTGACGCTGGCCGATGATGCGGCCCAGATGGCTGACCGGGCCGGGCCGGCCGGGCCTCCGCCACGGGTAGCATGAAGTCGCTATGAGGCTGCCGCGGGGACGGCTCGGACCACCGGGCCCGGTCGGCATGGAGCCCGGCGCGGGGGACCCGGTTGACGACGCCTACCAGGCGCCACGGGCGCTGCGGACGTGGGTAAGGCCGCTGCACAGGGACCGGGCGGCGCTTGCCGGTGAGGCATCGGCGGCAGCGGCCGAGGTGGCGCATTTCCCGCCCATCCCCGACCCTTCGGCCGGCGCGTTCTTCGACGTTGACAACACCCTCATGCGGGGGGCCTCGATCTACTACTTCGCGCGCGGCCTGGCCGCCCGCAAGATGTTCGGGCCCACGGACCTGGCCAGGATGGCCTGGGGGCAGGCGTGCTACCGGATGCGCGGCGCGGAGAACGCCGACCACATCGACGCGGCCCGGCAGGCCGCCCTGGCCTTCGTGGCCGGGCACCGGGTCAGTGACATCGTCTCCCTGTGCGAGGAGATATACGACGACACGATGGCCGACCGGATCTGGGAAGGCACGAGGGAACTGGCCCAGCGTCACCTGGAGGACGGGCAGCGGGTCTGGCTGGTGACCGCCACTCCCGTGGAACTGGCCGGCATCATCGCCCGCCGGCTCGGCTTCACCGGGGCGCTCGGCACCGTGGCCGAGTCCGTTGACGGCCTGTACACCGGGCGGCTGGTCGGCGGGCTGCTGCACGGGGAGGCGAAGGCCCAGGCGGTGAGGGCGCTGGCCGCCCGCGAGGGCCTGGATCTGGCCAGGTGCTCCGCCTACAGTGACTCCGTCAATGACCTGCCGATGCTGCGCCTGGTCGGGCATCCGGCCGCGGTCAACCCCGACGCGGAGCTGCGCGCCGAGGCACGGGCCAGTAACTGGCCCGTGCATGACTTCCGGTCCGGCCGCAAGGCCACCATGATCGCCCTGCCCACCGCGGCGGGTGCGGGGGCCGTGGCCGGGGGCATCGCGGCCGCGCTGGCCCTCCGGCGCCGCCACGCCAGCCGCTGAGACCGCCCGGCGGCACCGGCCGCGTTAGCCGAACGCGGGCCCGCGCTCGGCCAGCAGGTCGTCCAGCTTGCGCTGGATGGTGCCCCGCACCCGGCCGCTCAGGTCGGCGATCACCGCCGGGTCGTCCTTGCTGCCGGGCCCGTAGCCGGCGGTCGGGACCGGCGGGCAGAACTCGATGATCCACTTCGACGGCAGCGGCACCGCCCCAAGCGGCCCCAGCCAGGGGAACAGCGGCGTGATCGGGAAGTAGGGCAGCCCCAGCAGCTGGGCGAGCGGCTTGGCGTTGCCGAGCAGCGGATAGATCTCCTCTGCCCCCACGATGGCGCAGGGGACGATGGGCACCCGCGCCCGGATGGCGGTTGCCGCGAAGCCGCCGCGGCCGAACCTCCGCAGCTGATAACGGTCGGCGAAGGGCTTGCCGATGCCCTTGAACCCCTCGGGGAAGACGCCGACCACCTCGCCGGAGCGCAGCAGCACGTGCGCGTTGGCCGGGCAGGCCCGGGTGTGGCCGCCCTTGCGGGCCAGCGAGGCCACCAGCGGGACCTCGTAGACCAGGTCGGCGCCGAGCAGCCGCAGGTTCCGGTGGGCCGGGTGCTCATCGTGCAGCCCGGCCTGGAGCATGAGCGCGTCGACCGGGAGCGTGCCGGAATGGTTGGCCACCACCAGCGCCGGGCCGGCCTCCGGCACGTGCGGCAGCCCGCGCATCTGGACCCCGAACCAGCGCTGGTACAGGGCCCGGGCCACGGGCATCAGCACGCGGCCGTTGAACTCCGGGTCGAAACCGAACTGGTCGACCTCGCCCTCGCCCTCGAGCTGCTGGCGCGCGAACTCGAGGACGTCGGCAACCCGGCTCCGCCACCCGCCGTGCGGCGCCGTGACGCCGTCCTCGCGGGCCACGCCACCGCCGGCCGCCTGGCCGTTGCCCGTTCCCCCGGTCACAGTGCGAAGAATGCCGCCAGCAGCAGCTGGGGGCTTGCTCACCGGTTCCCCTTTCCGGACGGCGCCACAGGCTTCCCGGCCATCACCACAGGCTTCTCCGGCATCACAGGTTTCCGGAGATGGCACCGTGTTTGCCCATATGGCATTACCGGGCCGGCCGTGTACGCGTTCCTCTGCGGCGGCCTGGCCAGCTCCGTCCCCGCGGTCCCGCCGGCCGGCCGGCGCAGGCGCCTACTTCTTGTTCCGCCGCTGGACGCGCGTCTTCCGAAGCAGCTTGCGGTGCTTCTTCTTGGCCATCCTCTTGCGGCGCTTCTTGATGACGGAGCCCACGACACCACCCTCACTCGACGATTTGGCATCAGCCGGCATGCTTGCGCACGCCCGATGCCAGTCGGCAGGGCACACGCCAACGGTTTAGGTTACCGCCCCTGCTGTCCCCGTTCATCCCCCGGTGCCTCGCCGCGATCGAATCGCGGGGGGCGGCGCTCGCGTCGCGCCGCTCAGCTGGCTGCGACGAATGAATCCCGCAAGTACTGGTTGACCGCCTGCTCGGGCACCCGGAAGGAGCGGCCGACCCGGATCGCCTCCAGCTCCCCGGAGTGGACGAGGCGGTAAACGGTCATTTTGGACACCCGCATGATCGAGGCTACTTCTGCCACGGTCAGGAACCTGACGTCACTCAGGGGTGTTGTCTCAGTTGCAGCCATGAGTCGCCCTCTTCCGCACGGTGCTGGGTACGCCTAGTCGTATTCAGCGCATCAGTCACCTCCGTCCCCAGCGTAAGTCTTGTGTGGAAAAGGGCAACCCTCCATCGAGTCTCATTTCGTCACGCCTGGCACGGACCTTGCACCGGCGTGGCCGATGCAGACGCCGCCCGCCGGCGGCCCGCCTTCCCGCTACCACGCTGGGCCGATGGGCCTTTCCGGCAGGTCAGGGGGCGGGCACCAGCCCGTGCGACGGGAAGACCGCGTTACGGGTGGCCATGATCGTCCGGTCCACCGGGTCGGCCGGGTCGTATCCCGCCGAGAACGGCGAGAACGACGCCGCAGCGTCGTCGGTCATGTACTGCGGCGGCTCGGCGCCGGTGCGGGCCCGGGCGAAATCGCGCCAGGGCTCCGGCGTGACGGTCGCCGGGTCCAGCGGACGGCCGGATGCCTCGGCCAGCAGGTGGGTCCAGGTGCGCGGCACCACCTGCACCAGCGCGTACCCGCCGCCCCCGGTGAGCACCCAGTTCCCGCCCGCCGTCTCATGGGCCAGCTCGTGCAGCCAGGCCTGCGCGGTCCGCTGCCCGTCAACGCTCAGTTCCAGGTGGGCGAGCGGGTCCAGCCGGTGGCTGTCGCAGCCGTGCTGGGTGAACAGGATCTCCGGGCGGAACGCGCGCAGCAGCGGCGGCACGACCGCGTCGAACGCGCGCAGCCAGCCGGCATCACCGGTGCCGGCCGACAGCGCCACATTGACCGCGGTTCCCTCCGCGCCGGGCCCGCCCGTCTCGTCGGGCAGCCCGGTGCCGGGAAACAGGGTCATCGGATGCTCATGCAGGCTGATCGTCAGCACCCGCGGATCGCGGTAGAAGGCGGCCTGCACCCCGTCGCCGTGGTGGACGTCCACATCGACGTAGGCGATCCGTTCGGCACCCTGATCCAGCAGCCACCGGATGGCGATCACCGGGTCGTTGTAGATGCAGAACCCGCTGGCCATGGCGCGCATCGCATGATGCAGCCCGCCCGCCACGTTGACCGCGTGCTCCGAGCGCGACTCCCGCACGGCGGCCGCCGCGGCCAGGGTGGCCCCGGCCACCAGCGCCGAGGCCTCGTGCATGCGGGGGAACACCGGGTTGTCGGGGGTGCCGAGCCCGAAGGCCGGGTTGGCCACCCCGGCCTGCACCGCGGTGATGTAGGCGCGGTCATGAGCCAGCTCGAGTTCGGCCAGGGTGGCCGGTTCGGGCGCGGCGACGGTCACCCCGGGCTCGGTGAGCACGCCGAAATCCTCGGCCAGCGCGACCGTCAGCTCCACCCGGACCGGGGCCAGCGGGTGGCTGGGCCCGAAGTCGTATCCGGCCAGCCGCTCGTCCCATGCGACGTGCAGCGTACAGGGCACGTCGCGGCCCCGGCCCTCAGCCACTGCCGAGTTCGGCGCCCCGGTCGCGCGCCGCCTCGATCGCCGCCAGGAACGCCGCCCGGACACCGTGCCGTTCCAGCTCGCGGATGGCTGAGATCGTCGTCCCGCCCGGGGAGGTGACCGCCTCCCGCAGGATCACCGGATGCTCTCCGCTCTCGCGCAGCATGGTCGCCGCCCCGTACACCGCCTGCGTCACCATCTCCAGCGCGGTCCCCCGGGGCATGCCCAGCAGGATCCCGGCATCCACCATCGCTTCCACCAGGAAGTACACGTAGGCCGGGCCGCTGCCCGACAGGGCGGTCGCCGCGTCCTGCTGCGACTCCGGGATGCGCAGCACCTTGCCGACCGGGCGCAGCAGTTCCTCGGCCCGGCGCAGGTGCTCCTCCCCGGCGTGCGCGCCCGCCGAGATGACGCTCATCGCCTCGTCCACCAGCACCGGGGTGTTGGACATGACGCGGACCACCGGCAGCGGGGCCCCGAGCAGGCTGCCGATCCGGGACGTGGTGACACCGGCCGCCACCGAGATGATGAGGCGGTCGGCGGGCACGTGCGGCGCGATCTCGGCCAGCAGCAACGTCATGTCTTGCGGCTTGACGGTGATGACCAGGGTGTCCGCGGTCTTGGCCGCCTCCGCGGCGCTGACCACCCCGATGCCGTA
>Ga0187765_10000879_pt1 | contig 11335 bp, 9 predicted proteins | sample 0216_QUI02_MP05__3_FD_133018 | JGI IMG/M metagenome (GOLD analysis project Ga0187765, IMG submission 133018) | Tropical peat soil microbial communities from peatlands in Department of Meta, Colombia - 0216_QUI02_MP05_10_MG | ecosystem: Environmental > Terrestrial > Soil > Wetlands > Peat ...
GCACAGCCAATCGACGCAGTCCGCGAACTCGATGTCGGCCTCGTTGCCGGTCGCGGCCCAGAGCGCCACCGGGAGCCCTCTGTCGCGCGCGACCGCGAGCGTGAAAGTACCGAAAGCTCCGCTTTGGCTCACGATGCTGATGCCGCCAGGGGGAGGCAGGGGGAAGGCGGGACCCTGTCCAAAGGTGCAGAGCGCGCCGGTCGCGACGTTGATCATACCGAGGCAATTGGGGCCCAGAACGCGCAAGCCGGTGCGGCGTGTAAGTGCGGTGATCCGGCGTTGCGCCGCCTCGCCCTCGGTTCCCAATTCGGCGTAACCCGAGGAGAATACGATCGCAACCTTAACGCCACGCTGGGCGCAGTCTTCGAGTGTCGCCTCCACCAGGCTCGCCGGTATCGCGAAGATCGCCAAATCGACCGGCCCGGGCACGTCGCCGAGCGCTGCAAAGGCCTTAAGACCTTGAACCTGCGGATATTTCGGGTTGATCGGGTAGATCGGCCCGGCGAAGCCGTGCTTGATCATGTTGGCGATCGGCCGCCCGCCTATGCGGGTCGGGTCGTCGGAAGCGCCGAACACCGCTATCGAGCGCGGCCGAAACAGGGCGTCGAGCGATTGGTTGCTGCCGTCTGCTATCGTCATCCCGTTCTCTCGATCACGGCCGGAGGCGCTGCTGCGGTGTCACAGATGGCTCCGCGGTCCGAAATGGTAATCACCGAGATCGCGGTTACCGCTGCGCGTTTCGTCGGCTTCGAGGCGATAAATCGTGCGATAATGCACCTCGTCAGGTCCATCGAAGATACGCAACAGCCGTGCGCGAGTGAAGGCGCGTCCAACCGGCGTATCGTCGGTCGCGCCCATGGCGCCGAAGAGCTGAACCGAGCGGTCGGCGATATTCTGGTAGGCGCGCGCCACTCCGATTTTGATCAGTGAAATTTCTTGGCGCGCCCCCTTGTTGCCGACGCGATCGAGCAGCCACGCCGTCTTGAGCACCATGAGCCGCGCCTGCTCGATCTCCAGGCGGCTTAGAGCGACCCACTCCTGGATCGTCGAATAGTCCGCAAGCGATTTTCCGAATGCGTGCCGGCGCTTGGCGCGTTCCAGCATCAGTGCCAGCAGCACCTCGCAAGCGCCGATCGCGCGCATGCAATGATGGACCCGCGCCGGCCCGAGCCGCGCCTGGCCGATGGCAAAGCCTTGCCCTTCGCGGCCCAGCAGGTTCTCCACGGGGACGCGCACGTCCTTGAGCGCGATTTCGGGCGTCGGCGAGACCGGATCGCGCTGGCCGAAGACCGGGATATCGCGCTCGAAGGAAAGACCCGGCGTATCCGTCGGCACGATCACGATACTGTGTCGTCGCGTGCGCTCGGCCTCGGGGTTGGTCACGCCCATCACCAGCAGGAAGCGGCATTCGGGATGTGAGCCTCCCGAGGCGAACCATTTGCGACCATTGAGCACGTAATCGCCACCGGTGCGGCCGATCGAGGTGGCGATATTGCTGGCGTCGGACGAAGCGACGTCGGGCTCGGTCATCGCAAAGGCCGAGCGAGTCTCGCCCTCGAGCAACGGGCCGAGCCAACGCCGCTTTTGCTCCGGCGTCCCGAAGAGCTGCAGGATCTCCATGTTTGGCACGTCGGGTGCGTGACAATTGAAGACCTCGGAGCCCCAGGGCACGCGCCCCATGATCTCGGCGAGCGGCGCGAATTCGAGATTGCTGCACTTGAGCCCCGGTTCGTCCGGCTCGAGTCGCGGCAAGGCCATGTTCCATAGCCCCTCCGCGCGCGCCTTGCGCTTGAGGTCCGCAAGAAAGGGCGGCGCTCGTTCGCCGCGCTGCTCGACCCATTGGTGCCATTCGCGATTGCGCGGACGGACATGGCTCTCGAAGAAGCCTTCAACCCGCTCGCGGAGCGCGCGCGCCGACGGTGTCGGCTCAAAATCCATGGCATTCCCCCCGATGGCCGGTTCTTTTGCCACCATCATTTCGGGTGGCGGGCGGCGTGTCCAGGCAAAAGGCCCATGACCGAACTCAAGCGGCGGTTTCGCGGCCTCGATAGCGCCGCTGCACCAGGGCGTTGCCGGCAAGCGTCAGCAGAAGGGTCGCGATCATCAGCACGAAGGCAAGCGCACCGCCCAAGGGCCAGTTCGCCTGTTCAGAAATCTGGTTGTAGACGAGCGGCGCCATCATCTGGAAACGGGGTCCGCCCAGCAGCACCGGGGTCGCGTAGGCGTTCATCGCCAGAATGAAACACAGCAGCGAGCCTGCGATCACGCCGGGCAACGAGAGGGGTAACGTCACATGCCAGAACGCCCGCAGCGGCGGGGCACCCATGCCGAGCGCTGCCTCCTCCAGCGCGGGGTTGATGCCCTCGATCACGCTTTGCAGCGTGAGCACCATGAAAGGCAGATTGAATCCCACGATGCCCACGACCACCGCCAACGGCGTGTACATGATCTGGAGCGGCGCATCGATGAGGCCGAGCCAGGAAAGCGTCGCGTTGAAGGCACCTTTTTGCCCGAACACCACGATCCAGCCGGCCGAACGCACGGCATTGCCGACAAAAAGCGGCACGATCACCAGGAGGATAAGCCAACTCTTGTGGCGCGATTGGGTACGCGCGAGCTGGTAAGCCGCGGGATAGCCGATGATGAGGCAGAGGAGGGTGCAGAGCGCCGCAACGCCCGCGGTGAGCACGAGGACGTGTCGGTAGTAGGGGTCGGCGAAAATCTTGACGTAGTTCTCCGCCGTCAGCGCGTCCACCATAAATTTGCCGGGGACGAAACGGTTGAAGCTGTAGCGCAACAAGATCAACAGCGGCAGCACCAGCAGCACCACGACGACCAAGGTCGCGGGTCCCAGCATTGCCGCGGCGCTGACGCGCGTGGGCGCGGTAACCGGGCGCGCCGCCTTTCCTACTGCCGCGGCAACCACCCCCTCACCTTCCCGCCGCTCTCTCGCGAGAGCGACGAGCCCCTTCCCCTCCCCGGCGGGAAGAGGGGGCGAGCGTAGCGAGCGGGCGAGGGGGCTCGGTTACCAGCACGAGGAATCTGCTAAGCCTTGAATTCCTTGTCCCACCATTCCTTGAGCTGCGCGTCATTCTTCGCGAGGTAGTCGTAGTCCTGCACCTTCAGGTTTGCCATTTCCTCGGGCGTGAATCCCACGCGCTTTGCGATCGCGGATGAGAACTCCACATCGTCGGCGGTCGGGTTATATCCCATGTCTTCGATAAAACCCTCCTGCGGCGCCGGATCGAGCGAGGCGTTGAGGAAGGCATAGGCGTTGTCTTTGTCGGGCGCGTTCTTCGGGATAGTGAAATCCGAGATGTAGAGGACGACACCCTCCTTCGGCGCTGCGATCTCAACGGGGACGCCGGCGTTCTGCCACATGACCCCGCGCGCCTTCCACATGATGCACATCCAGATTTCTTCGGTCTTGAGCGCCTGCGCCATCGCTTCGTTGGTTGGCACCACCTGACAGCCCATCTTCTTGAGTTCGAGCAGCTTCGCCTTGCCCGGTTCGAAGTCGCTGAGCGTGCCGCCGGCGATCATCGCCGCAGATTCGATCGTCGTTTGATACTGGATGTCGATGACGCCCACCTTGCCGGCGTATTTCGGGTTCCAGAGATCGGCGTAGGAGGTCGGCTTTTCCGTGATGTATTTCGGATTGTAAAGGATGACGCGGCCCGAATAGATGTGCGGCACCGCATAGGGCACCGCGAGCTTCGGCAGGATGTGCTTGGCATTCGGAATCTTGCTCATGTCGAGCTCGAGCAGGGTTCCCGCCTGGTACATCTCATAGCTGCCGGCGCGCGAGAGCGCGGAGATGTCCATGGTGCCGCGCGGCAGCCGCGTCTCCGCAAGCATCTTGGTCTTGCGCGGCGAATCATTGCCGGTGTCATAGACGACCTCGATGCCCTGCGGTTGCAGCAGCGGTGCCGCGATGTGTTTCTGGATTAGGTTCTGGTAGTCGCCGCCCCAGGTGCCCACGACGACGCGGCCGGCGGCCGCGGCACGGCGCGGAAGGAGCGTCGCTGCGGCGCCCGTGGCGGCGGCGCCCTGGAGCAGTTGCCGGCGCGTCAAAGCCGGCGATTTCTTGCGATCATGCTTGCGAGTGCTCATGGGACGGGCCTCCATCTGGGTTATTGATTCACCATCGAAAACCTCATTGGATCAACTGGCAAGCTTCCGGATCCCAGCCGATCTCGACCTCGGTGCCGACCGCGAGCAGTTCGACGCCGTCGGTCCTGGTATTGTGCATCTCGACCGCCACAAGGTCGCCGCTCGGCAAACGCACGACATAGTCGGTGGTGGCGCCAAGATAGCTTGCGAACTCGATCGTACCCGAAAAGCGGTTGGCAAGGCCTGCGCCGCCGATGCGGATGCGCTCGGGGCGGACGGCGATCAAGCGTTGCTCCCCCGCGCCTGCGGGGAGCGTGATCGAGAGGCCGCTCTCGGTTTGAAAGCGCATCGGCGCCGTCAGCGCGCCCGCGAACAGGTTGGTGCGGCCGATGAAATTGGCGACGAAGCGGTTGTGCGGCGCGTTGTAAAGCTCGCGCTGGGTGCCGATCTGCTGGATCTCGCCTTCGCTCATCACCACCAGCCGATCGGCGACCGAGAGCGCTTCTTCCTGGTCGTGCGTCACCATCACCGTGGTGAGTCCGAGCCGCCGCTGGAGCTGGCGAATTTCGAGCCGAACCTCCTCGCGCAGCTTGGCGTCGAGATTGGAGAGCGGCTCATCCAGCAGCAAAATCTCGGGCTCGATCACCAGTGCGCGCGCGAGTGCCACCCGCTGCTGCTGTCCGCCCGAGAGCTGGCGCGGCATGCGTGCCGCGAGCTGGTCGAGGCGCACCAGCCGCAGCGCCTCGACGGTCCGGCGCTCGATGGTTGCCTTGTCGAGCTTGCGCATGCGCAGTCCGAACGCGACATTCTCGAACACGGTCAAGTGCGGGAACAATGCGTAGCCCTGGAACACGAGTCCGGTGTTGCGCCGATAGGGCGGCAGTTCCGTCACGTCGCGCGAGCCGAACAAGACCCGCCCCGCGCTCGGCTCGACGAAGCCCGCGATCATGCGCAAGGTCGTGGTTTTGCCGCAACCGCTCGGTCCTAACAGAACCAAGAACTCGCCGTCCGTGATTTCGAGCGAAAAGTCGCGCACGACAACGTGGTCGCCGTAGCTTTTGCTCAGGGAGATCAGGCTCACGCTCGACATCGGCTCAAACCACCTGGCTCAGGCGCACGAAGCGATTGGTCGCAACCATGGCAGCCATGATGAGGGCGATCTGCACCACCGACACCGCGGCGATGGTCGGATCAATCTTCCATTCGAGATACTGCAATATCGCGATCGGCAAGGTGGTGGCGCCGGGGCCGACCAGAAACAGCGACAACTCCAGATTGCCGAAGGAAACGACGAAGCTGAACAGCGCCGCCGCCACCACGCCGGGCCTGATCAACGGCAGCGTGACCTTGAGCAAAGTGCGCAGCCGGTCGGCTCCCAGGTTCATCGCCGCCTCCTCGATGGTGCGGTCGACGCCGACGAGGTTCGCGGCGATGAGCCGCACTGTCCAGGGGATGGTGATGAGGACGTGGCCCAGGGCGAGCCCCGCGGTGGAGCCGGTGAGCGGCCATTCGGTCGCGATCTCCACGTCAATGAAAAACAGGTACAGCGCGGTGCCGATCACGATATTGGGCACGATCAACGGCGAGAGCAGCAGGGTGTTGAACGCCTCTCGAAGCCTCAGATTGGCGCGGACCAAGGCGAGGCTCGCGGGGATGCCGAGCGCCAATCCACCGAGCATCGCGACAATCGCCACTTCAATGCTGGTGATGAAACCCTGGGCGAATTGGGGCTCGAGCCAAACCGCGCGAAACCACCTCAGCGTGTAGCCTTCGGGCGGGAATGAAAGAATTTCATTGCGGAAGAAGCTGAGCCACCCCACGAACAGGATCGGCAGCAGCATCACCGCAAAGCAAACTCCGCTCGCCGTCGTAAGCGCGATCCGGCGCAGCCGCTTGCGGAACCATGATGCGAGAGGCATGCGACCCAGCGCTCTGGATCAGCGCGAAAGCGTATTCTTATGGAAGCGGCCGCCTTTCATGATCACCGAAAGGTGCGCGCCTTGGTCCTGGAACAGGCCGAGATCGCGGAGCGGATTGCCCTCGACCACCAGCAGGTCGGCGAAGGCGCCCGGTTTAATGGTGCCCAGCTCACCCTCGCGGCGCAGCAGCCGCGCATTGACCGTGGTTGCCGAGCGAATGATCTCGATCGGAGGCAAGGCCTCGGCACGAATAAGGAACTCGCGAGACTGATCGTCCTGCAGCTTGCCCAGCAGATCGCTGCCATAAGCGATCGGGACCCCCGTCTGCTTTGCGATTTCGATCGAGCGCAGCCCGGCCGCGAGCACGCGCTCATTCTTCTCGAGACTGACCGGCGGCAGGCCGAGCTCGCGCCCGCGCCGCTTCATGGCGTCATAAGCGATCAAAGTCGGGACGAGGAAAGCACCGCGTTCGCGCATCAGCTTGGCGGTCTCCACATCGAGGAAATTGCCATGCTCGATGGTGCGCACTCCGCATTCGACGGCGCGGCGGATCGCATCGGCGCCGTACGCGTGCGACCCGACGTAGGTCCCCCATGCCGTCGCCTCGCCGACCGCGGCGCTGATTTCTTCGCGGGTGAATTGCGTGGCCTCCAGCGGATCGCGTGGGCTCGCGACGCCGCCCGACACCATGATCTTGATGTGGTCGGCGCCCTTGCGCAGCTCGTCTCGGACCGCGTGCAGCATCTGCGGCACGCCATCGACGATGCGCGAGATCTGCGCGACGCCGCTGCAGCATTGGCACGTCTCGCCGCCGCTGTCGCTGCGCAGCCGGAAATCGCCATGGCCGCCCGTCTGGCTCAGCGCGCGCCCCGCGATGAAGAGCCGCGGTCCCGTCATCTCTCCGGTCTCGACAGCCTCGCGGATGCCCCAGTCGGCGCCGCCGGTGTCGCGCACGGTGGTGAATCCGCGATCCAGCATCGCTCGCATCAATGTCCCCGCCCGGGCGGCCATCAGGCTCAACGGCATTTCCGTGAGGCGGCCGACATCGACTTCCGAGAGGTAAACGTGGATGTGGGCATCGATGAGCCCGGGCATCAGCACGCGGCCGGCGAGGTCAAGCTTCAGCGCGCCCGCCGACGTAATCGGTCGGTCCGAGACCTCCCGGACGCGATCGCCCTCGGTCAGCACGCTCATGCCCTCGCGCAGGTCGGTGGCTTCCGGGTCGAGTAACCGGGCGTTCTGGAATAGCACTTGCAAGGGGCGCCTCCTGTTTTGCCGCCGAGCCTAGCGGCAGAGCGCCGCGGCCGGCAATACGCAAGCGCAGCCGCGTGCCGCCCGCCCATCCGGCGGGTGGCGGCGCCGGCGTTGCGGCGCCATATCTGATGCAGCGCGGTAATTGGAGCACCCCATGATTTCTGCAGTCCAACTTTCCGGCCTATCCCGTGAGATTGCCGGCGTGGTCGAGCGCGTCGGCGGCCGCGTGGTCGCCGTCAATGGTGGCAATCGCCGAGGCGCAAGCGGCATCCACTGGCGTCCCGGCGTGATCGTCACCGCCGAGTTGGCGCTGGAGCGTGACGAGGACCTCTCGGTCACGTTGCCCGGAGGCCGCGAGGTCGCGGCGTCGCTCGCAGGCCGCGACCCCAGCACCGACGTGGCGGTGCTGCGGTTCACCGCGGAAGGGCTGCCGAGCGCCGAGATCGGCGATGCGAGCGAGCTGCGTGCCGGCCATTTCGCGCTGGCGATCGGCAATTATGGCGGCGGCGCGACGGCCAGTCTCGGCATCGTCGGTTTCGCGGGTGGGGCATGGGAGAGCATGCGCGGCGGCCTCATCGATGGATTGATCCGCCTCGACCTCAACTTGAGCGCGAGTGCCGAGGGCGGCGCCGTGGCGGACGCCGAGGGGCGGGTCGCGGGGATGGCGGTGTTCGGACCACACCGCCGGGTGCTGGCGATCCCCGCGCGCACCATCGACCGGGTGATCGACCCGCTATTGGCGAAGGGGCGCATTCCGCGGGGGTACCTTGGTGCGGGCCTGCAAAGGGTCGAGCTTCCCGCGCCAGCCGGAGCTAAAAACGCGGAAGGCCGCCGCGGCCTGCTGGTGGTGAGTATAGATCCCAACGCTCCCGCGTCGGCGGCCGGGCTTCGGGTCGGCGACATCGTGCTGACCTGGAATGGCACGGCATTGAGGCGGGTGCGCGAACTGATGCGTGAGCTTGGACCTGAGAGCGTGGGCCGCAAGATCGAGCTGGGACTGATGCGCGGCGATGCTCCCTTGACCCTGTCGGTGGTGCTGGGTGAGCGCCCGGCGGGGTAGCGACGAGCCGGAGCCGAGACCGCGGGCATCCATGACCGCGGTCGCGCTCTCGATCGCCGAACCGGAATTGCGGCGGCGCATCGAGGCGGCCTTGCGCGAGATCGGCCTCCATATCGCCGGCAATGCCGTGGAACCGGACACGCTTGCGAGGACGGTGCGCGCGAGCCGCGCTGACTTGGCGCTTGTCGATGATATCGACGCGCTGCAATTCCGGAGTGCGGATGGTGTGCCGACGATCCTGGTGATCGACGACGAGAACGGCGAGCACGCATACGATGCTCTTGCGGCCGGCGCCGTTGCCGTGCTGCCGCCGTCGTCCGATCCTGCGACGCTCGCGGCGGCGATCGAGGCGGCGCTTCGGGGGCTAGGCGTAATGCCGGTCGATCTGCTGCGGCACCTCGTCGATGGAAGTGGTCGCGGTACATCCGCGCCGCCGCGAGAGACCGACGGTGGCGACCCTCTACTCACCCCGCGGGAGCTTCAGGTGCTGGCGGCGCTCGCCGACGGCGCTTCCAACAAGGTGATCGCGCGCCGGCTAGGCATCTCCTTCCACACCGTCAAGTTCCATGTCGCCGGCATCCTTGCCAAGCTCGGCGCCGAAACCCGGACCGAGGCGGTCGCGCAGGGCGCAAGGCTGGGCTTGGTGATGCTGTAGTGCGGAAGGCGCGTCCTAATGCACATTGATTCTCGATCCGGATGTTGCCGCAATTGGTTCCTAACCTTTGAGTGTGGTAATGTAGTTTATCGAGGGAAGGAGATACCTCCATGATCCAGTATGTCCCGATGTGGCCCGGCCCACTCGATGCGCCACCTCCGCAGAAGTGACTAAAGAATCCAGCGCAGGTATGGGCATTCCTCTCGCCGCTTGGTTCTCTTCATAAGATACAGGGCGTGTTGGAACAGCCCTGGCGGCATATGCGCGTCCTTTTGCCATTGGGCGATGAAAGCGGTGCATACAATCTCCGCCTCGAGGATTGGTCCTTTGTAAAGTTGAATCACATCTCTTATTGGTAAATAGTTGTTTTTGGTATATGTGCCGAGCATCTCAAAGAAATTCAGCAATGACATAATTTCGCGGAACCGCACCGAGTCCAGCGCCTGAATGGCGGTGAGTGTGTCTAGTGCAGCAGATTTGAGATGTTCAATTTGATGTTTTTCTTGTAAGCCACCGTGCGCCGCCCGAACTTTGTCGCGCACTTCTTTATAGAGCGCCGTGAATTCCTTTTTGCTTGGGTCGAGTTCATTCCATCGCTCGTAGAGACTGAGCAAAAATGCTGCGCGTCCATCGAGAGATTGTCGGCGCAATGAAAACGCAGCAAATGTGGCGATGGCTAACGTGGCGAACCAGGTTAACAGCTCAAGCCAAGAGTGAGCTCCCGAGCCTGGACTGCCTAACAAGCGAGTCAGAAAATCCTCCAGAGCGGTCAACACGATTTTTCACCGAATCGTTGCGGGCCACAACATAGCGTGAAACTGATGTGCAGTCAGGAAAAAGCGTGTTGGCCGCGCAAGTTTGGGGCTTTCCGCACCAAATGCCCTCCGCATGCGCGAGGTCCGCTTCTGACCCCGCAGCATCCCAGGAAGAGCGCCATAGAAGTGGCTGGGAAGGAAACCAGCGCGCTGCGTCTCCAGGGCCTTACGTCGTCACGGCGCCTTGGATTTCGCGATCTTCTTTATCGCGTCGTCGAGCGGGCGGGCGGCCTTGTCGTAGCCCTGCCACGCCGTGCTCTTGGCGAGAAGCGCCGGCACGGTGCGGAGGGTGAAGCGCTTTGGATCGAGGCCCGCGCGCACCTGGTTCCAGAGGAGCGGCATCGATACAGGCGCGCCCGCGCGGGCCCGCGGTGAAAGCGGCGCCACCGCGGTCGCGAGCCGGTCGTTGCGGAGATAATCGAGAAAGATGCGACCCGCGCGCCGGTTCTTGGACATGGTGATGAGATACCGTTCGGGGCTGTCGGCCGCCATCTGCTGGCAAAGAGTCCGCGCGAAGGTCTTGGCCTCGGGCCAGCGTAATTCACTCTTGGGCCGCGGCGCGAGTGGCGTCACCACATGCAACCCCTTGCCGCCCGTGGTCTTGCAGAAACTTTCGAGGCCCAGCGCCGCGAGCCGCTCTCGCAGTTCCTTTGCTGCCTCTATCACGGCCGAAAAGGGCAGATCGGAATCGGGATCAAGATCGAACACCAGGCGCCCCGGAATATCGGGCTTCCCTGGCGCGCAGTTCCAGGGGTGGAGTTCCAACCCCGCGAGCTGAGCCACCTCGGCAAGCGCCTCCAATCGATCGATCTGCAGATAGGCCTTGCGCTCGCCCGAGACGGTAACGAGGGTGAAGAGGTTCGACAGGCCGCGCATCCCGTGGCGCTGAAAGAAAAGCTGGCCCGCGATGCCGTCGGGCGCGCGAATGATAGAACACGGCCGGCCCTCGATATGCGGCAGCAGCCACGAGCCGACGGCTTCGTAGTAGTGCGCGAGGTCGAGTTTGGCGACCGGCTTGCCGTCGCCTCCATCGGGCCAAAGCGGCTTCTCGGGGTTGGATATCGCGATACCCAGCACCCGATTGGGCTTGCCTCCGCCGCTGCTTGAAATCGTCATCGCCGGTACCCGAGCCGTGCTTGTTGGTCGCTCCGCCACCACCTCGGTGGCCGGTTTGTCGTCGCGGAGCCCCTTGAACGCAGCTTCCCGCACCATGCCGGCGCTGGTCCAGCCCGCGAATTCGATCTCCGCCACCAGCTCGGGCTTGACCCAGGAGATGCCGCGCTCGGCAGAGGGCACGTTGCTGCCGTTGAACGGACGGCGCTCGGTTTCGAGCGCCTTCAAGCGCCGCACCAGCGGAGGCACGTTGGCGCTGCTGAACCCGGTTCCGACACGGCCGACATAAATCAAATTTTTTCCGCTGAAGACTCCGACCAGCAGTGAGCGAAAGCGTCCAGCCTCGGTGCTGTACCCGCCGATCACCACCTCCTGGCCTCCCCGGCACTTGGCCTTGGTCCAGGCA
>Ga0187765_10000880_pt1 | contig 11331 bp, 9 predicted proteins | sample 0216_QUI02_MP05__3_FD_133018 | JGI IMG/M metagenome (GOLD analysis project Ga0187765, IMG submission 133018) | Tropical peat soil microbial communities from peatlands in Department of Meta, Colombia - 0216_QUI02_MP05_10_MG | ecosystem: Environmental > Terrestrial > Soil > Wetlands > Peat ...
GTATGGGCCTCCAGAGGTTCACGACCGAGTAGCGACCGCGAAGAAGCTTCTCGGCCTCCGGACCCATGAGGTCGCGCACACGCTGGGGCCCGGACTTTTCCGTATAGTCGTTGTGCACGCGAGGCACGGGCTGACGCGGTTCGTGCGCGGTGCGATCCGCGACCCCGGGTACGCGCCGGCGGATCGTGTGGTCGAACACGATGACGCGGTTGGCCCCGGTCGCCTCCGCGACGACACGCTCGGCCTCCGGGTAGTAGACGCGCTTCAATTCGTCTTCGCTGTCGAAGTCCCGGACGGCACTATGGTGCCGCACAAGCCGAAAACCCTCCCGGTCGAGGGACGTGTCGGACGCTAAAAGACGCGCGTTGCGGATTCGCACGCGGTGAGGCTCATAGGTCGCGTTCATTCGCGCGATACCCGGTGGGGGCTCGTAGGTGTAGCTGCGCGGTTTCTCGGTCATCGGCACGATGTAATTCAAATCGGCCTCGACGTACGCCGGCTCACTCTCGACATCCGCACGGTCAGCCAGGGCAACGCTTTGTCGGCTCATGGTTGGGTCCTCGCCAAAATCCGTCCCCGTTCAAATCCTCGTGGGGATTCAAATGCGACTCCTCCGGGCGGATGACAAACAAATCTTTGTCAGGTCATGATTGAGTTTTTGTAACAGGAGACTGCACGACGGGCCTCGCCATGCCCTTCCACAGGCCTTGGAAAGTACTTAACATTCCGCCGATTGGGCCGATATCCGGGAGCCCCGGTTCGAAAAGGGAGCATTCGCATCATGGCGAAGCGTGGAGGGAAGAGGATTACCGCCGCCACGGGCGGCTATTCACCAAAACACCGGGTTGACCGGCCGTTCGTCGGCATTCCCTCGTTCCTGCGCTCGAGTATCTGCACGGATCTCGACGCCCTCGATGCGGCGATTGCGATCATGGGCGTTCCCTTCGACGAAGGGTCGCCGTTTCTGGCCGGCTCCCGCATGGGGCCGCGCGCACTCAGGGAGCATTCGCTTCGCTTCGGCAGCGCCAACAAGGGCTTCTACGACCCGGAAACGGACAAGCAATACCTCGAATACGAGATGGCCAACGGCCTGATCGCGGATACCGGCGATGCCGATATCCTGCCGACGAACGTCGAGAAGACCTTCGAGATCGTCACCGACATGACCAGGAGGATCCTCGACCGTGGCGCCATGCCGGTCGTGCTTGGGGGCGACCACTCGATCACCTATCCGGTCGTGCGGGCATTCGACACCCCACTTCACGTCGTCCATTTCGACGCGCACACGGATTATGCGCCGTTCATCCATGACCTCCGATTCACCAACCAGCACCCCTTCCGCCACATCAGCCCGATGAAGCATGTCCTGAGCCTGACCCAGGTCGGAATCCGGAGCTTGCGCGAAGGTCGGGAATACTCGGGTGACTCCATCCGCGACGGTAATCGCGTGATCACGATGTCGCAATTCCACCGCCTCAAGCCCAACGGCATTGCCGAAATCGTCCCGGCGAACGCACCGTGTTATGTCAGCATCGATGTCGATGTCATGGACATATCGCTGGTGCCGGGCTGCGTCTCGGCCGAACCAAACGGCATGACCTATAGCGAACTTCGCGACACGCTCAAGGCGATCGCCAAACGCGCAGACGTCATCGGCTTCGACTTCGTGGAGGTCAATCCCCAACTCGACGTCGGTACCGGCATCACGTCTTATCTCGGCGTGCATACGGTCATCGAGTTTCTGGGCCATATTTGCGATCAACCTCGTTGGATCGCCAAGCGCACGCGGTGGCGCCAGGGCAAGAAGCGTCGGCGCTAACGGACATCGGGAGCCATCGGTCCAGTAATCGCGCGGTATCCATCCGTGGATGAGCCGCCGCCCGGGTTTTTGGGCGGTTGCCACAAAAGGCGTGTTATGTAATAACATAACAAGAAGCGGATGCGCCGGACCCCAAGCATCAAGACGATGACCTAGTGTGGCGAACCCGGAATTCGCCACAGCTGGTCCACCACACTAGGCCGGTCTGCTCCAAATCGGTTCGGGTCTTGCAAAGGAATTACAGGGAGAAGCAGATGCGTAATCTCATTTTCGGCGCTCTGGCGAGCGCTTTGGTGGCAATTACGGCGGCGCATGCCGAGCCCCGCAAAATCGTGGCCGCGGAGAATTTCTACGGCGACGTCGCGGAACAGATCGGCGGCGCCAACGTGGCTGTCAGCAGCATCCTGACCAATCCCGAGCAAGACCCGCATGAGTTCGAAGCGAGCACCTCGACGGCACGGCTCCTCGCCGATGCGCAACTCGTCATATATAACGGTGCCGATTACGATCCGTGGGCGGTCAAGCTGCTGTCCGCATCGAAATCGCCGTCGCGCGAAGTGATCGAAGTCGCAAAGCTGGTAGGTCGCAAGGCCGGCGACAATCCGCACATCTGGTACGATCCGCCGACGATGCCGGCTTACGCGAAGGCGTTGGCGGCGACGCTCGTGAAGCTCGACCCGGCGCACAAGGCGGACTATGCGGTGAATCTTGCCGCATTCGAGGCGTCGCTGAAGCCGCTTACCGACAAGGTGGCGGAGCTTCGGACGAAATATGCGGGAACGCCGGTTACCGCGACGGAGCCCGTATTCGGCTATATGGCAACCGCGCTTGGCCTTAAAATGCGCAACGACCGCTTCCAGCTCGCGGTCATGAACGACACGGAGCCGAGTGCCTCGCAAATCGCGGCCTTCGAAAAAGATTTGAAGACGCGGGCGGTCAAGGTTCTCCTATATAACAGCCAGACGAGCGAGCCGCTGACCGAGCGGATGCGCATGCTCGCAAACGATAGCAAGGTGCCGGTCGTCGGCGTCACGGAAACGGAGCCCGAGGGGAAAAGGTACCAGGAATGGATGCTGTCGCAGCTCACGGCGCTGGACCAGGCGCTGGCAAACCGCTAGGGACCGCCGCGATCGAGCTGGCCGGTGTAACGCTTGCGCGGGACGGGCGGACAATCCTTTCGGACGTCAGCTTCAGCATTCGGCCGGGGGAGTTCATCGGAATTTTCGGCCCGAACGGCGCTGGCAAGACGACGCTCTTGCAAGCGATCCTCGGTCTTCTCCGTCCCAAGGCTGGCGCCCTGCGGGTTTTCGGCGAGCACCCCTCGCGTGGCAACCGGGGTGCTGGCTACTTGCCGCAACAGCGCGCGCAGGTCGCTGACCTTCGTCTCCTCGGATGGGACTTCGTGGCCAGTGCGCTCCACGGAGAGCGGTGGGGCCTTCCGATATTGGGCAGCACCGGCAGAGCCGAGGTGGCGCGCGCGATCGGTTTGGTGGACGCCAGCACCCTCGCCCGCCGCCCGCTTTACCGGCTTTCGGGAGGAGAGCTTCAGCGCCTGCTGCTCGCGCAGGCGCTCCTCGGAAGGCCCAAGATGCTTCTGCTCGATGAGCCGTTGATCAGCCTCGATCCGCACTTCCAGCAGGCCGCGGTGGCGCTGGTCAAGCAAATCCAGCGGGATCTCGGCATCACGGTGCTTTTCACCGCGCACGATATCAATCCGTTGCTCGGCTTCATGGACCGTGTCCTTTATCTCGGCCACGGGCAGGCCGCCCTGGGCACGGTCGACGAGGTCATCACGAGCGAAGTGCTTTCCCGTCTTTATCGCACTTCCATCGATGTGTTCCATTTGCAGGGCCGAATCCTCGTCGTTTCGGCGCACGGCCCCATCGAATCGCACCCGCATCTCCACGATGCTTGAATACGACTTCATGCGCACGGCCTTCGCAGCCGGCGCCATCGTGGCGATCGTCGCAGGGGCGGTCGGTTATTTCCTGGTGTTGCGAAACCTGACATTCGCCGGCCACGCGCTGTCGCACGTCGGTTTCGCGGGAGCCACGGGTGCTATCCTGATCGGCGTCAGCGCGCTCTGGGGCCTCCTCGCCTTCACCCTTGCGGCCGGGATCGCAATGGGCTTTCTCGGTGAACGCATACGCGGGCGCGACGTCGCGGTCGGCGTCATCCTCTCCCTCGCACTCGGGCTCGGAATACTTTTCCTTTACCTCTACACGACCCACGCGACCCAAGCGACAGCACTCCTCTTCGGCAATGTGCTTGGCGTCAGCATCGATACCGTGTGGGATTTGCTCGCACTCGGAGGTGTTTGCCTTCTTGCACTGGGCGCGATCTCGCGCCCGCTCCTGTTCGCGACTCTCGAGCCCGAATTGGCCGCAGCTAAAGGCGTGCCGCTACGTCTCGTTTCCGTGCTTTTTCTGGCAATCGTCGCCGTGGCGGTAGCGGAAGCGGCGCAGGTGGTGGGCGTTTTGCTCGTTTTCGCACTCATGGTCGGTCCCGCCGCCGCGTCGCTGCAACTGACCACGCGCGTCCATCGGGGCGTCGGCCTCGCGATGATCCTGGCACTCCTCGAGACCTGGTTCGGCATAGCACTTGCCTATTACTTGGATGTGCCGGCGAGCTTTTGCATCGTGCTCCTGAGTTGCCTTGTCTATTTCGCCAGCTTGGTTCGCCCGAGCGACGCAGGAGAACTCTCCGCGGCGAATCATTGAAGGCGACAGGTGGGCCGGGCAGCTTCCTTGCGTGCGGCAAGATTGTCGGACCCGATGCGGCTTCGTCGGCGATGGCAAATCCATGCGGCGTCGAGCCAGTCTGACATGTTATTTGTCAGTCACACGCACACCGCAATGCCCGTATCAAATCTCTTGCAGCTCGCGCCGACAGGCAAAAAATCACACCAAAGGCCGATCGCGCCATCTGTGGCATAGATACAGCAATCCACTGACATAACGCCCCCTCGCCCGGCCTCGCCGCGCCGGCCGGAGGCGTGACATTGGGTGCTCGACGAAGCGGCGGGAGCGCCTTTCTCGTTCAAATTAGGAATCTGAATATTTTGTTTTTCTAATTCGAACAGGGTCGACTCACTTTTCTCGATTCCGATCTCCGGTGCACCTTGCAATCACCGCTCCATTCGGTAATCTCGGTGTAGGTTGTTGAAAACATTACATTATACTTACGTCGAGGGTCGGCCGAGTTGTTTCATAGCATGCTTAGGAAGTGGTGCATCGTCGTTAAATATGCGCGGCTGATCCACGCATTTCATCAACCGGGACGCTACTTCGGCAGCGGTTCGAACCTCCGCGTGCTGAAGTTCGTCGTGCGAGCCGCATTGCAGTGGCGCGACACGTTGCGTTGGCTGCTCTTCGTCGAAAACTCCCTTCTCGCTCAGGCGCCGGGTAACGTAAAGAAGGACCTAGTTGAAAAAATCCATCGCCCCTATGCGCGCCGCGGCCTCAGTACGGCACAGCGAGTGTCCCTCTTGATCGATCATTACGGCGCATTGGAGGCAGCGCTGCCGTACGCCATCCTCGCGGCAATCATCGCGGGCGAGAGGCTTCCGCTCGCTTACCTCGACGGGCGCGACGCAGGCCGGCGATACCTGATCGCAATCAGCCGCGACCGGCACTTCCACCAACAGGGCGAGTTGGCGATCTTGCTCGTCGACGACCTGATGAAAGATCCACTCGCCACTCTCGCGGTGAATATCGGCGTCAAATGCTCGGGACAACTCACGCTTTTCGTTAACGGCCTGCAGGGCCCAGCACCACCGATTGGGAAAACGGAAGTCAAGGAGGCCACGCGCAGCCTCGATGGGCTTCGGCCAAAGCACGCGGTGCTCGAAACGGCTTGCGCTTTTGCCCGTTGGTTGAGGGCGGACGCCATCGTCGCCACTTGCAAGCGCAATCATGTGTCGCAGATCAGGGGGCGGCGGTGGCGGCACATTCGGGCGGACTATGATGGATTCTGGGCCGAATTCGGCGCCGTGGCTCAAGCTGACGGGAATTTCCAGCTTCCGCTCGCGCCGCCGCGTCGAAGCGTCGAGCAGGTTCCCGCAAAGCGACGAAAGAGTTGGCTGCGTCGCCAAGTGCGTCTCGACACACTCGGTCTCGACGTGACGACGGCTCTCTCGATACTTTCCATATTGAACGCGGGCGTCGGCGCTTCAGCTTCGCAGGACTCGGCGGCACTGGTACCCTTGCCCAGTCGCTAAAGCGAAGTCACAAACGGTCGTTCTCTTAAACCCGATTACGGGGCGGCACTGCCCTGTTCGGCCAGATCATCGCCCGATTCGGGAAATCGGGGTGTGCGCTTTCGCGGCGGCCGAACAAGGTAAAGGAACGCGAGCACGAGCGGTACGAGACAATTGAGATAGACGAGCGGTAAGAGTGCGGCGGTCTTTCCAGCCATGTTCAAAAAGCCAATCGAGCTGGCTTCGAGCACCAGCACGCAAAAGACGGCTGCGAGCACTCTTTTGGCCTGCCCCTGCCGGTTGAAATCGCCCGACAGCAATGCGGAAAGCGCGATAAGCGTGTAGACAATCGCATAGAAGGGGGTCACCAGGCGTTGATGCCCTTCGGCGATCAGCCGATCGAAGTTGTTACGATCGTTCGGATCGTTGGGGTTCGGGTGAAGCAGGTCGCCGAGATATCGTTCCTCGGGGCGAGGCCAAGTCGCCTCGACTGCCTTGGCCAGGTTGAAGTCCGCCGTGTATTTATCGAAATAGAGAATCGACAATTTTCCATCGCGATCGATCTGCTGGCGGCTGCCGTTCGTCAGCACCGCGCGCTCGCCATCGCTTGCTTGGAAAAGTGCGCCACTTTCCGCGATCAGCGTGATCGGCTTGTCCTTGTCGCGGGTGTCGTAAATGATGAGGCCGACCAGGATGCCGTCCGGCTGACGCTCACGCACGTATATCGTGAGCTTGTCGGACATGACGTTGAATTTGCCTTCCTGCAGCATGACGGCGGAGAACTCGTTGCTGATCGAAAACATGAGATGCGAAAATGCCCGATAGGATGTCGGCAGGAGATAGAGATTGAGCGCATAACCCGCCAGCATGACAAGCACCGATAGAGCGAGTGCTGGCAGCGCCAGCGCCTCGGGGCTCACCCCGACCGCGCGCAAGATCACGAGTTCGCGGTCCATCCATAATTTGTTGTAGGTGAAGAGGATGGCGCCGAAAAGCGCCACCGGTAATACGATCACGAGAAAGCTCGGCAATAGCAGCGCGGTTAGATAAAGGAAGGTGCCGAACGAGATGCCGTGCTTGACGATCAGCTCGATATAACGCAGCGATTGCGTAAGCCAGACGGCGCACGTCATGCAAAAGGCAATGAACAGAATCCCCGTGAGGATTTGTCCGAAGATATATCGGCTATAGGCTTTCATCGCCGTGCAACGGTGAATTTAATCAACTATGCCTCGATCATTGGTCGCACTGCCGCCTCATGCGGCTTGCGCTGCGACGAGGACATCCTCGATCGTGCCCTCGCTCGGCACTTCGACGATATGATGGCTGTGCCACAGTGCATAGAAAAGGAGGCTCCACGCCGCTTGCGCATGCTTTTCCGGCGCCGCGAAGACGCGTGCGACAGTGCCCTTCGCGACGAACTCCGCGATCCCCGGCTGGGACGACACGAGGGGCTCGATAATGTCTTTTTTGGCGGCGATCCATTCGCCGACTGGTGGATTGAATCCTTTTTTCCGCGCAAAGGGCTCGGCTGCCGGCAGGTTCGACGATAGCCATTCGCGCAAGAGCCACTTGCCGAACTTGGCCGTCACTTTCATCCTGTCGGGCAGGCGGAACGCGAAATCGGCGACGATCGGGTCGAGGAATGGGGTCCGCCCCTCCAATCCATTCGCCATCAAGCATCGGTCGAGTTTGACCAACAGGTCGTTCGGCAGCCATTCGGCGCAGTCGACGGCCTGCAGGCATTGGACGCGCGTCCGATCTGCGGCGAATTCATCGGCTTCGACAACGTCCAAGCCGGAGCGCCACCCCTCGAAGGCGCCGTTTGTCTTCGTCACGCCATCGAAAATACCGCTCAAATTGCGTTTTCTCGCCAACAACCCCCAGAGCCAGCGCGCACGTCGGTACCTTGCGTAGCCGCCGAAGATTTCGTCCGCACCCTCGCCACTGATGACGACCTTGAGATAGCCCCTTGCCAGCTCGCTCAGCGCGAAGGTGGGAAGGGCTGCCGGGTCTGTTGTGGGATCGTCCAGTGCCGCGGCGAGGCGGGGGGCCGTAATCCAAAAGTCGCGTTCGGTCATTTCCAGAACGTGATGGTCCGCACCGATCGCGCGCGCGACCCGCTCGGCGGCAGCACGCTCGTCGTTAGCCCTGGTGCCCGGAAAGCACGCCGTCATCGCGACCACGGGGCCCGCGGAATGTCGCTTCATGAGGGCGGCAAGCACCGAGGAATCGATCCCGCCCGAAAGAAACAGTCCATAGGGGACATCCGAGCGCAAATGATGAATCACGCTGTCGGAAAGCAGCTCCCCGAGGGAGGCAAGGGCCTTGGAACGCTCGACTTCCCGCGGGGCCCCCTGCGGTATCATATCGAGCCGTTGCCGCTCGACGATCTTGCCATCGACAACGACCAGCGTCTCGCCCGGAAGGACGCGCTTTATGCTCGAAAAGATGGTCTCGCACCCGGTCGTGAACCTGAGCTGGAAGAGCTCGGCGCGCGCGCGGCGCCTGACCTCGCACGTCGCCAAGCCTGCGGCAATGAGCGCCTGCGGCTCGGATGCGAAGGCGAAGTACGTGGCTGCTTCCACGTAGTAGAGAGGCTTGATGCCGAACGGATCGCGGGCGAGCACCAATTTCGAGTCGGAGGGATCGTAAATCGCAATGGCGTACATGCCTCGAAGTTCCTTTGCGAAGTCGAGGCCCCGTGCGCGATACAAATGCAGCGGCGACTCGCAATCGGACCCCGTCCGGTACGGCACGTTGTGCAACCTCGCGCGCAACTCGAGATCGTTGTAAATCTCGCCATTGGCGACGAGCACCACGCCGTCGGAATCGCTTAATGGCTGGTCTCCCGTTTTCAGATCGATGATTGCAAGGCGCGTGCTCACAAGGCCGATCGCATCCGCGACGTGGCGTCCGCTGCCGTCCGGCCCGCGATGATCGATGGCGGCCTCGAGCGCGTCGAGGACGGCCGATTTCACCCGGCCGCCGTTGCGCAACATCACACCCGCTATTCCACACATACAGCGAAATCCTCAACGGCCACGCGCGACCAGCCTTGGCTGAACAAGGGTCGATGGTCGGGAGTTTCAGCCGGGACGCTGGACAAAGTCACCCCGATCCGGGCAAGGCACGAATTGCACGCCCGCCAAAGCGCGCCGTGCGGAACCGCATGCCTATCGACGAAACGCCGAGGGAACGATCGAGAACCGGGAATCGCAACCACTCTCTTGTCCAAACGCCCGCTCCCGCGGCGCCGAGTATGCCTCAATTCGAGACCTCGGCCGACGGCGGGCCCAGCCTTTTCCCCCATCATCGCGTTCTTTCATGGGGAGACTTCCCCGCGGCAATCCGGCCGCATCTTCTGGAAGTCGGTCCTATCGCGGAAGCGCAACGTAGCATGTTCCATACCGCGGACCTACAAAGATTCGCGCCATCGGCCGCCATTTTCTTGTAAGAATCGCATTGGCTTAGCATTTTTTGGATCGATCAAGGCAACAGCCTCGCCGCACGCCCCGCTTGCTTGGGGTGCTTCTCCCAGATGCGACGATAAAATGCCAAGTAACGATCGACCACGATGGCCTCGGTATATTCGAGTTCATACTGGCGGCGGCCGACTTCCGCAATATGCCGTGCAAGTGCTGGTTCTGCGATGAGCCGCCGGATCGCGTCGGCTAAAGCCGGCACGTCATCGGCCGGAACCAGGAGGCCGTTCTCGCCGTTCTTGATTAAGCCGCGCGGTCCGAGTGCCGCCGCCGCGATCAACGGCTTTCGGTAAGCCCAGGCTTCGATCATGACGGTGCCGAAGGGCTCGGCGCGCGACGGCATCACGCAGAAATCGCAGCTTGCCAGCAACGCGGCACGGTCGGGGCGCCATCCGAGGAAGCGGACCCGCGGCATCAGGTTCAATTTCAGCATCTGTTTTTCGAGCGTCGCCCTGAGCGGCCCTTCGCCTGCGAGCCAGAGATACGCCTGCGGCACCGAGGCGAGTGCGCGGAGCAAAATATCGAACGCCTTGTCCTCGTGCAGCCGCCCGAGTGCGAGGATTAGAGGTGCGTCTTCCGGCGTGTCCAGCTCGCTCCGGCGAAGTGCTGGCTCGGGCGCGTCGGATGCGAACGTCGGCAGGTAATGCGCGCGCGCTTCCGGCCAGCCCGCTTTGACGGCGTGGGCGACAATGTCTCGCGTAACGCCTATCAACTGATGGCAGCGCCGAAAGTACTTGATGTCGTAATAGCCGCCGAGCCAGCCGACATGGAGAAACGGTCCCGAAGGTGCCGCAAGACTGGCGCGACTCATCCAGGTCTGCACGATGTCCGGCCGGAACGCCGCAATTTCCCGGCGAAGCGCTCTCGCCGTGTCGATGTCGAACCAGCGACGGAACGGCAATTCGACGGGATCGAGTCCGCGTTCGCGAAGCTGGCGAGCACGCGAAGGGTGGCGCTTGATCAAAGCGCGCTGCTCGATACCGGTGCGGCTGAGCGCTGTCACCAAATCGACGAAGAACGTCTCAGCGCCGCCGTGGTCGGCCCCGGTCATGATCTGCAGCACGCGCATCGACGATCCTTTTCATCGCTTACGATGGATCGACGGTATAGCACGATATGACATACGCATTATCGGCGGCTGGGTGGCTGGCGTGGTATTGGGATTTGAAGTTCCCGAACGCGGCTGCCACCGAATTGTTAGGAAATTCAATTCCACGACACGAGAAGGAACGTCGTCAAAATAATGTGTTCGGGATTGGAAAATCGCTCCTTCGGGTGCGGCCAAGCGTCGATGGGCGACGGGCGCATGTATTTTATCGTCAACTCGGTGCGAATGAGATTAATTTGCCGACCATGAGATCCCTGAAAAATATCCCCAACGGAGACATATTAGGCGTTGCTGCGTTGGTGGTGCTTCCACTCGAGATCGTGTCCTGGCCAAGCATCGTGCCGGTGATGGCGATCGCAGCGGTCGCGGTCCTGGTCGTCGGGAGGGTGACGTGGCGCATGCTTCCGCTCCAGCTTGTCCTCCTGTTGGCCCTTCTCGTGGTTCTCGCGGGTATGAGTGCGATATGGTCGCTCGAGCCGCTCAGTTCGCTCAAGCTCGCGGCTTGGCTCTTCGGCACATTCGCCGCATTGCTCACCCTTTCGGCGGCGGTACCGGGGATGCGGGAAGAAGAGCGGGAGGCGTTTCGGCGCAAACTCGTCATCGGATTTCTTCTCGGGCTTGCCCTCCTCGAGGTCATGATTTTGAGCGAGGGGCGGGCGCTCGATTACGTGCGCAACCTTGATTTTCTCGTACCCCTTCTCGGCAAGCAGCGGCCAGTCAA
>Ga0187765_10000881_pt1 | contig 11330 bp, 10 predicted proteins | sample 0216_QUI02_MP05__3_FD_133018 | JGI IMG/M metagenome (GOLD analysis project Ga0187765, IMG submission 133018) | Tropical peat soil microbial communities from peatlands in Department of Meta, Colombia - 0216_QUI02_MP05_10_MG | ecosystem: Environmental > Terrestrial > Soil > Wetlands > Peat ...
AATGGAAATGGTGCTCGATCGTCGAGGCGCCCCATACGCCCATGCGCTCGGCTGCCAGCACGACCTCAGTCCATTCGTGGACGATTTCTTGGTACAGATCGCGGTCGACACCCAAGGGGCGTCGCTTGATCCGCCCCTCAAAGCCGTCGCTCGGAAACATCGGATAAAGCTGGAGAATGACTTTCGGCTGCGGCATGCGACCTCCCTACGTTTTTGCCACGAGACTACACCGGTGATCGGCCGATGAGATGAAGTCGTGGACTCTGAGCGTCATCACCCGGGTCTATAGGCCTCCGCGTATCGCGTGGGCGATCGGCGGCCGGCGCTCCGGGGTGCATGTGAAAAGCTAGCCGTTTCTCTCCTTAAGAAAATCCGATAAGAGGTTATACCAGTTATAGGTACGGAGTATAGTCCATGGACCTACGCCATATTACGGCGTTCGTTGCCACCTATGAGGAGGGCAGTATCAATCGCGCCGCGCAGCGGATGAATCTGGCACAGCCCAGCGTCAGCAGTATCTTACGCGACCTGGAAGCCGAGATGGGAACCACATTGCTCGAGCGAGCATCGCGCGGCGCCTATCCGACCGCAGCGGGGGAAACATTTTACCGTCATTGCCTGAAGGTGCTCTCCGAGGTGGATGCCGCGCGCAATTCCGTGATGAACGGGGCTGGCCGTGTCGCCGGTCCGATCAGGATCGGGCTAGCGCCTACGGTCGCTAAAGGACTGATGCCGCGGTTCATTCCACAATATCTGGCAGACTATCCGGACGTTCAGTTTCGGGCCGCGGAGGCTTTCTCCGGACCACTGACGGAATGGACCCTCACGGGTGAGGTGGACTTCGCGGTTGTCGCGGTTCCACCTGCCGATCGGCGGTTGGTCACTCGCCGCTTGGCGCCGGACCCGATCTTCTTGATCACGGCGCCAAATGGATTGGCAGCCACGACGGCGGGCCCGTTCGCGAATCTGCCCCCCCTCAAGATCGTTCTGCCTTCTCAGAACAATGGGCTGAGGACGATGCTCGATCGCTACATTCATTCAGTTGGAATCTCGATCGAGCGACTCGTGGAAATCGACAGCTTGCACGGCATTCTCGAACTGCTCAAGCGTAGCGACTGGACGACATTGCTTTCCTTGACATCGATCCTCAAGGAACTCGATCAAGGGGAACTTGCCGCCCGGCGAACGGACCCGCCACTCGACCTCGAGTTTTATCTGATCTATCCTGCGCGACGCGCGTTGTCGGCTGCGGCGAAGATCTTTGTTGCGAGGCTGGAGAAGACTTTCGCCGACATCGAGGCAGAACGGTCAATGAGAAGCCTGTAAGACGTGTGGACGGGGTTTCGCTGCGGTGGACGATCACCTTTCTCGCCGCCGGCGTCTGCCTTTAGGGCTAGCTGTAGCGGGGTTTGTCGCTGGGAAACTGCGCCGAATGCGGCCCTAAGCATCTGATAGAACGCATAGTCTGCCGCTTGGACGCCGGCCTATCAGCTGAGCGCACTCAGGCATGATCGGATGTCCCCGCAGCACCCACCCGAGGATCACAGGGCGCTCGGCCGTCCGCATCGGTCATGCTCTTGGGCCCCGAAAGCTGCGCAAATTACAAGCAGATCACGAGCCCCGGCACCACCCCGTCAGTACCCGGCAGCCAAATCCGAGGGGGAAGGCATCGGGGCGATTAGTCGGGGGCGGGGGTTCCTGCAGCTTTCGTGGCTTGGCTGAACAGCTTGCCGACCTCGTGGCTCTTCGACCTCGATCCGGCGTCCAATAGCAAATGCCGCGCCGTCTTGGTGCCTGGCGTCGCATTCACAGCTGGGCAGGGCGGAAAGTTTTGCGCCCGTCAGGCGTGCGCAGCCGCTCGAGCAGGCGCTTTATCACCTTCATTGTGCCGCCCGTGTCACGACGGGCCGCGCGCCACAAATCGCTCTGATGACGCTGTCGCAGCACGAGGCCCGATATTCCCATCCGAGTGAAAGGACGTGGCAAAAACTTGCGCGATTCGGGCCAGGCTAATAGATTATAAATCGCGCTGTTGCTTGTTGGGTGCTCTTGACGGACCCCATTGCGAAACTCCGTGGGTCGCGGCATCACTCCGGACCAGCGGTCAGGGCGACTTGGAAGCAGCAGATCTCGCAGCCCACGGAGTTGGCGACGGTGCGCCGCAGAAGACGTCGTTACACGTCAAAGGAGCAGCTTGAGCTGGCGATGGAAAGATCCCGGGTCCGAGGCATGTTTTTCAAAGCCGCACCGGCAATTCTGGGCGGTGATCACCCCGATGCGTGAGGGATAGATTGTGGAGATACCGTCCTTGAGCCGGCGCTCATCCTTGCTTCTCGCCACGCCTTCGGAGTCGCGCGATTTCCTGCCATTGCTCCGCTGGCTCATACTCATGTCCCTTACTGTGTTCGGCATTGCAGTACTTTGGCATTTGGGTCTTATCCGACTGATGCTAGAGACAGACCGGACCCACGTTTCGTCCTTGATCCTAATCCTATTTGTGCTCACGACCCTCCACTGCCTGACACAGACATGGGTCGTGTCAAAGGAGCTAACGGCTGTCCGCGCGTTCCAAGACGCTCTTCGTAAGGAACGGGGATTTATTCGCGCGCTCCCCGGTGATCCAAGTGGCGCCCCACGAGACAGCATCATCGCACGGCACGTCGCCAATCTCGTCGCCAAGGCGCAGGCCCAAAAGGGGCGGCGTGTCGACCAGACGCTCCTACTGCGGGCCTTAGCCGATCGGCTTCGCGGCCGCGAAAAGGTTGGTCTGTTCGTATCGGAAGCGCTGTTGCGCCTGGCTCTTTTGGGCACAGCCGTGGGTTTTATTCTGATGCTCATCCCGATCGCGGGTCTCACCGCCTTCGATGCAGAATCCCTCCGGAAGGCTCTGGCCGGAATGAGTAGCGGCATGGCGATCGCCCTCAATGTAACGGTCACAGGGATCGCTGCCGCTCTCTTGCTGAAGCTGCAATATTTCTACCTAGACAAGGCCATCGCGGACCTCTTCACCGGCATTACAGAGCTGACCGAAGTGCATGTTGTCTCAGTGTTGGAGCACGACGGTGATGGATGAGATTGGCTCCTGGTCGGGCAGTGATGACGGCACGTTTGTGCCGTTTACTGACATCCTGTTCAACGTTCTGCTTGGTCTGGCGTTCATGGTCTTCACCGCGTTCTCCCTTGTCAATCCGACTGCAAAAACCGGCGCGGTCGACCTGAAGGCCGAACTTATCATTACCATGAACTGGCCCGACAACGATCCCAACGATATGGATCTCTATGTCGAGGATCCGGTAGGGAATATAGTTTGGTACCACTCGAAGGAGGCGGGACTCATGCATCTCGACCGCGACGACCGCGGTAATTACCGTGATACGATTACCGTCAACGGTCGTACGATACAGAACCCGCTGAATCAGGAGACGGTTACCATTCGCGGCATCGTACCCGGTGAATATGTGGTCAACGCCAACGAATTTCTCGCCGCTTCGGGGGATAAAGTGCCGGTTTCCGTTAAGGTGGAGAAGCTCAATCCAATCGCGACCGTGCTTTTCTATGGTACCCTCAAGTTCGACCACAAGGGTCAGGAAGAAACCTTTGTCCGCTTTACCCTCGACGCGGAGGGGCAGGTGGGCGACGTCAATACACGGGCCAAGTCGCTTGTAAAAGCGGTCCGGACGCCGACCGGAGGGAATGCACCGCGGAAATAGGCGGTATCGACGATCGGAGAGACTACAGTGGTTACAGCCGTTATCGGGCTCGTTGCTGCGTATATCGTCTTGGCCGTTCTGTTGCTTAGTCTCAACCTTACGTCACTATGGCGGTGGTGGATCAAAGGAGCTGCGATCATTATCACCACAATCTTTTTCGGCGTGACCTTTCAGACGCTCAACGGCCTTATGGGTTGGCCGACAACGCAAAAGCTTCCTGCCCGGTTCACCCTGGTATGGAGCCTGGCGGTGGAGCCGGACAAGAAAACAAACAGCCCCGGCTGCATTTATCTTTGGGCTGAGGAACTCGACGGCAACAACGTACCATCCAGCACGCCACGCAGCTATCAACTCCCCTACTCCGACGCATTGGCGCGCCAGATCGCGGGCGCCCAGGAGAAGCGCGATCGGGGTGTTGAAGTCATGGGCCGGGTCGAAGAGGCCCGATCTCGTGAGGAGGAGCTCAAGACTGACATCAAGATCGGTCGCATTGAGAGGAACGGCGAGGAAAACGGAGCCGCTGACACGGTCCCATTCATGGATGACGGTGCACGGCTCAGTTTTGAGGAGCTCCCTCCAGTGATCCTGCCGGACAAGGGCCCAATTTGATGCGAAGCGCATCCAAACCCCGTTCGTGAAGTTTGAATCAATATCAGGCTCTCGCGTCGAGCGCATAGGCCCGACGCGTCAATGCTGGGCTCCTGCTGGACACATGGGCGGCGACAAGGACATCCTTGATTTCTTGCTTAGACGAGACGCCGACCCGCCGGCACCGTCGCTCGCGCGTCTACGGCCTGCTTGCTGCAGCGCCGCATGCTGATGTAAGGCGCTGGCCCACGGCAAAAACCGCCGGGACCTTCTAGTACACCCGCAAAGTCCCCGTGTGCTGTCAGCCTTGATCCACCGTATCAGCATCTTGAAGCGGTAACACAATCGTTCGTCGCCCCCTCTGCCAAGTTGTTCATCTGTTCATCCTCAATCACAAAGCCATGGCGTCTCTCCCGGCTTTTTAAGAGACCAACGAATTTTTCCTTTTACGGACAACTTCCATGGGAATCTATCAAGGAATGTATTGAACGTAGCGCCAGTTCAATGTTATTCTTGTTAACCTAGGGGTGTCGGCCCGGGACTAAAGTTGAAAGCGCGGGCGGCACTTACTGCTACGGCGGGTCGCCTGTTGGCGCGACCATAGCCGTATTCGGCCTCGGGTGACCTTCTTGCGGTGAGGCCAAAGCGCTGCGAAGAATTTGGTGACAAATTGTGGCGATCACTCAGTAAAGGGCGAACTGTGCGCTCGTCGAGGTCGCATTCGAAAGTTGAAATATAGAACAGGGAGACTTGAATAGTCTTTCAAGGCTCCAATCACAGTAGAGGGAGGAAACAACATGAGGTACTCGAACTGGCGCGCTGCGCTTTTAGCGTCGGCATTGTTGACTTCGACATCGGTCCTGGCGATGGCTGCGGAGGTAACTTCATCGCGCCTCTTGAACTCCGACAAGGAACCCCAGAACTGGTTGATGGTCAACAAGGACTACTCGTCGCATCGCTATTCTGAGCTTGACCAAATCAACAGAGACAACGTCAAGAATCTCCACGTCGCCTTTACTGTGGCTTTGGGCGGAGCCTTCGGCGTGGCTCCACTGCCTTGGGGCGGTCACCAGTCCACACCCCTGGTTGACGACGGCCAAATGTACGTGGTCGACGGCTATGGTGTTGTTTACAAGATCGATGTGAGGGACCCGACCAGGCCCAGGATCGCCTGGGTGATGGATCCGGGCGTTGCCAAGGCTGATGTGTGGATTCCCTCGAATCGCGGCGTCGCGCTGTACAAGAATTTCGTTATTTCCGTGACGGGTAACGGGAAGGTGCTCTGGACCGATCGCGATACCGGCCAACTCGCCAAGACGGTCCAAGTTGACGATCCCAAGAATGGCTACTCGCTGACCGCGGCTCCCCTCGTCATCGGCGACAAGCTCATCGTCGGCGGCAGTGGCGGTGACCGCGGCGCCCGCGACCATATCGATGCGCTGAACGCGGACACCGGCCAGCCGCTCTGGCGGACTTATTCAATCCCCGCCCCCGGCGAGCCCGGCAGCGAGACTTGGAAGGGGGACACGAACGCCTGGAAGCATGGAGGAGGCGCCTTCTGGCAGACCGGCTCCTACGACCCGGCTTTCAACCTGACGATCTGGGGCACTGGCCAGCCCGTCCCAATGTTCGATCCCGAGTATCGTCCGGGCGATAATCTCTACACCAACTCGACGATTGCCTTCGATGTGAATACTGGAGCTATGAAATGGTACTTCCAGTACACACCGGGCGACTTCCTTGACTATGACGAGGTGGGGATCAGTCAGTTGATCGACACCAAGGTCAACGGCGAGGATCGCAAGATCGTCGCGCATTTCAGCCGCAACGGTTTCTTCTACTCGCTGGACCGGGCCAACGGGCAGTTCATCTCGGCCGAACAGTACGCCCAAAAGATCAACTGGACGGACGGCATCGATCCGAAGACCGGCAAACCGATTGAGTACGACCCCAAGAAGGACCTGCAGACGTACAAGATTGGTGCGGCATCGCGTCGGACGCAGGGCAAGCTGCTCGGCTGCCCGGATCTCCAGGGCGGTGTGAACTACTTCCCGACAACGTACAGCCACCGGACTCATATGTCTTATGGCGGCGGCATCGAGGTCTGCACCTATATCACCCCCGATCCGTCGAACGATGCGAGCGGCGACTTCTGGTTGGGAGGCACTTATGAAAGGGCCACGCCGGTCAAGGGTAGTGTGACCGCCATGGATCCAACCACAGGAAAAAAGGTCGTACAGCAGTCGTTGGATTACCCGGTCTATTCCGGTGTCACCTCGACAGCGGGAGGTCTGCTCTTCACCACAACGACGAATGGTGAAGTCTTCGCGCTCGACGACAAAACCCTGAAGCCGCTCTGGAGCTTCAGCACCGGTTCGCTCAGCTCGGCCCCTCCGATGACCTACGCGGTTAACGGCAAACAATATGTCGCGGTGCTCATCGGTGGCAATACCGTCGCGCAGGGCATGCTGGCCAAGTCACCAGAGATGAAGGACCTTCAGAACACGTCGATGCTGTTCGTATTCGGCCTTTAATCGAGGTATACCTCAACGCGCTCTGACGCAGGTGACCGCCCAACGGGTGGTCACCTGCTTTTGCAAGGGTTCGTAGATCAGGTAGAACTCACTTTCGGGACGCCGCGCGACGCAGCCTGCTATTTCTCCGAATATTTGTCGCAGCGGGATGTCCCCCCACCGAAATAGTCGACGCATTCTGTCTGCGTGACTGGGCCTGCACCCTTGATTTTTCCAGCGACGTAATCAGCAAGCGCATCGATTTCGTCGGGTTGAAGTGTGGTGGAGGAGCGGGTCGGCATCAGATCGCCCACATCGGCGGCGTCCATGTCGTAGCAGCGCTTATCGGTATATGCGAAGCGATCGAAATACGGCATGGCGGTTCCTGGCCGACCACACTGTATGGTCATCCGGATCTGATCGCGGGTAAGCGCCGTCGCCCTGAGGGACGGCGGATGTCCTGGGTGATGGAAGCCACCGACTCCGTCTCCGGCCCATCCGTGGCAGAAGTCGCACACCGCTTTGTCGTGCCAGATGCCTTGTCCGCGTGCCACTTCCTCGGCCAGGGCACCGGGTGCCGGAACGAGGACTGCCGTTAGCACCACGGCAGTCATCGCAGACAACGCCATGAGGATGACGGGTTTCGACGCAAGCTGTTCCTGCCTGTTAGAGAGCATGATCCTCTCCGTTTGAAGCGAGTGCATTTCTCTTATTCCCGCGTGACCGGGTTCTGCTGCGTACGCGCGCTCAAACAAGTGACCTGGGTACGAACAGTTCGTCGGCCAAGCGCGACACGGGCGCCCTACTCAAGGGCGATCGACGAAGATGCCGGCCTTCTTGCGAAACTCACTTGGTTTCAGGAATTGTCCTTGCCAAAGACCGAGCTTGCTTTGTCTCGCCTCCGCCTCGGCGGCGACAAAGTCCGTCGTTTCGCTTGGCCTTGCGACCGCATACCCCCTGCGTACAAGCTGTTCATTGAGGTTCTGGGAATTGATGGTGCAGCGCCCAAGAACACGGCTGTACACGTCAGGTTCGCCGACCACCTCGCACCTCACTGGCCCCTGATCGACCAAGGTCTGAAGATCTCGCACCGCCGCTTCCCAGCAGGGCCAGACTTTGCCTTCGATCGTACAAACCTGCTTGCGCATGACGGAATCAATGCCGAAGAGCATTATTCTATTACCGTTGACCTCGATCACTGTAGAGTCGACCACGCTGGCCACCCCGATGATCTCACTTGCCTTGACTTGCGTGGCAATCAGAGCAACCGCTAGCGATAGCAGTAGCCTCATTGTGTCTGTCTCCTCCCTTAGCAAGGGGACTGAACAGAAGCCTGCATGGTTGAGGCTTGCAAATCGTCCCTTTGTCACCGCTCTATTATCTTATAGACTACAGCCATCGTATAGACCTTCAAGCTTGTCGCGCAACCAGGTCAGAGGCCGCGGATGCATCTAACGACCGCTGGAACAACGTCACCCCCCATTGTCAAGGTCTTCGCAGTCCTCTCGTTCCTGTTTTCGGCCACAGGCGCTATGGCCGACGATCAGCAATCGAAGCCTCCGAGCGCGCCCGAGCGCGAAGCATTTCTGATGGGCATTCGCAAGGACTGCCGGGGTTGTGATCTGCGCGAAGCCAGACTGAAGCGCCGCGATCTGAGCGGCGCCGATCTCACCGGCGCCGATCTCACCGGAGCGGTGTTGCATCGCGCAAAACTAGGGCAGGCGAAGCTCGACGGTGCCAAGCTCCAGGGCGTGAACCTCAACAAGGCTGACCTGAGACGCGCGTCGTTGACGGGTGCGGGTCTGACAGAGGCCCTTCTCTATGGGACGGACCTCAGTGGTGCGCAGCTAGAAGGAGCCATCATGGCACACGCGCATATGGCGCATTCCCGCCTAACCCAGGCGGTGCTGCGCGGCGTAGACCTTTCGCAATCTATGATTGCAGACGCCGAGATGGCAAGCAGCAATCTGTCTCACGCCAATCTGAAGCAATCGAATCTCAATGGTGCGAATCTGAGCCGATGCGACCTTAGCTCTGCCATGCTCGACGGGGCGGGTTTTGTCCGAGCGCGCATGAGAGAGGTCAATTTGAAGGGAGTCTCAGCGAGACATGCCGATTTCTACGAAGCCGATCTAACTGGCTCTGACCTGACCGATGGCGATTTTCGCGCCTCGCGCCTGCAACAGGCGCATCTGGACAACACCGTCACCGAGGGCATCAAGATGAAGGGTGCGCTGCTCGTGGAAGGAACAATTGGGCAGTAAGCGAGCTGGGTCAGTTCACGCTGGTGTTCGGAACGGGAACCGCGGCATCGAACATCTCGAAGCGGGTCCGGCTCTCATAAGGTTCTGTCTGGGTCTCCCCGGTCGTAGTGTCAAGGAAGCGTTGTCCCTTTTTTTGAAGGTAGCGCTGCTCCAAAATTAAGTGAAGTCCGTTTGTCGTCTTCTCACACCGGTTCTTTATGAACAGCGAGCCGGCCGGTGACTCCCCGTCGTCGGGCTGCAGATCCTTGCAGTTCCAATCATCCTCGCCGAACCGCTGGCGCAAGAAATTCGCAAGCGTCCAGAATTCGATCCGGCGGCGAGACGTGTGTTGGCGCGGATCGGTAACCATCCGCACTCCTCTGGCGCGTCCTGCGCCGTCGAACAGCACAGAGGCCACGATAGGAAATTCATATGTGGTCGTTCCGGAATACATCCGGATCTCCGCCTTAAGATCGAGAGCGCGTGCCCAGTACTCGAGCTCATCGTCGTACTCGAAATAGACCTCGTGAAATCCGTTGGCTTCCGGCTTGCATTTCTTGAATTCGGCGAAGCTGGTGAGCGGGATCGAAGGCGGTCCCCCATTGGTCCCGCAAGCGTAGGCCACGAACTCGTTGGGAATATCAGATGCGGCATCTCCGATGTGGATGTCCCAGATGTTAGAACGCTTGGGCTGGTCTTGGGCTTGAAGTGCCTCGAGTGGCGAAAGCCAGACTGCCAGCTGGACGAAACACAACGCCAGACGCGTCGGTGAGTTCATCTCAAACCCTCCATCGAAGCCTAAGCCTATACTTCCCGGAGTTCGAAAACGCGGCGTGGCTCGAGCTCATAGCCGACAAGTCGTCTCCGGCGCATCCACGCCAAGCGTGTCCAATACGTTCGTCTGATGCAGGAACTGAGGCAACGGCGCGCGTTCTATGACGGCATCAGCCGTCGATAGCAGGATCGGGGTTCTAAGTTGATGATCCCACGGCCGGAAGCTCGCTGGATTGCCTTTCACAGTGTCCAGGCTCAGCTGATCGCTCAGGAGGAACCCGCGCACCACCTCGAAGGCGGTCGATCGGGAGCGTACGACCGATTGCGTGACCGCCTTGACGGCCTCCCACGCGGCCCAATCGGCGCCGTTCATGCGGCGCCGCGGTGCGGCTTTCTCATACCTATGCTGCAGTTGCGTTGCCGCATCCCTATCCCAGGTCCAGGACCAAGCTGTGGGCACCAACCCCGCACTTCCGACCACTGGGCGCGGAAGGTAAGTGCTATAAGAGACGTATCGGCCGAACTCGCCGCTGCTGTCCGCGACGAAGACGACGTCATAGCTGAGCCCCGAGGTCATGAGAACGATATTGCTTTGCTCGCGGTTGTGCGGGTCATTGGTGAGCAAGAAGGGGCGGACCTCCACAATGGTCGCATGCAGCTTCTTCGCCGAGCGTTGGAGGGCAGCCACCTGAGCCGCGTCTGCCGGTCCCGGACCTTGCAGCACCAATATTCGACTCCACTTCTTGGCGACCAGATATTGTATGAGCGCGTCCGAAAGCATCGCCTCACTCGGGTAAGTGTGAACGACGTTCGCGGAGCAATCGGGGCCGCGCAAGGAATCGTCAGGAGCCGAGACATTTAGTAAGAGCAATGGACGATCCGCCATCCTGCGCGCAAGGTCCTTCAATGCAGCGGCGGGAAGGTCGGCGAGAATGAAATGCACGTCGTTGGCTTCGCTCCAACCCGAGATCCTCCGAACGAGCTCATCAACCGACTCTTCGGCAGCCTTCTCCATGGAAAACTCGACCCTGATGACTCTGCCAATCATCCGCGCGTCCTCCAAGGCCACCTGGCTTCCCTGATACGGACGTCCAATATCAGCAAAAAGGATTCCGGAGCGGAGGCCTTGCCCGATGTAGCGTTGGTCATCGGCGAGCTCGACATAGCCGAGCTTCATGGCCTTCGTTTCACCGTTCTCGGTATGCCCACCCCTCGACACCGGCAGCGAGCTTAGTCCAGCCAAGAGCACGGCGACGATGACGATTCTCCAGGTGCGCTCAGTCATCGACCAGAACCGAATGTGGCACACGACCGACAGACACTGTTCGAAACGCTTTCCGAGCTGTTGTGTCCACGATGGAGAGATCATCACTGAGTCCATTGGCAACGTACAAGGTACTATCGTCGGGGCTGAGAGCGACGCCCCAAGCGCGGCTTCCAACCAGCACGTAGCTTTTGACCTTTTTCGAGATGGGATCGACGAACGCGACATGGTTCGCTCG
>Ga0187765_10000882_pt1 | contig 11328 bp, 12 predicted proteins | sample 0216_QUI02_MP05__3_FD_133018 | JGI IMG/M metagenome (GOLD analysis project Ga0187765, IMG submission 133018) | Tropical peat soil microbial communities from peatlands in Department of Meta, Colombia - 0216_QUI02_MP05_10_MG | ecosystem: Environmental > Terrestrial > Soil > Wetlands > Peat ...
ACCCCCGAGCAGGAACGGCTCCGCCAGCAGCTGCGCGCGTACTTCGCCGGGCTCATGACCCCCGAGTTCCGGGCGGCGCTGGCGACGCCCGGCGGCGACTACGGGAACGGGGAGGCCTACCGCCAGATCGTCCGGCAGCTCGGCCGCGATGGCTGGCTGGCGCTGTCCTGGCCCGAGGAGTACGGGGGGCGCGGGGCGTCCCCGCTCGACCAGCTCATCTTCACCGACGAGGCGGCCGTGGCCGGGGTGCCCGTCCCCTTCCTGACCATCAACACGGTGGGCCCGACGATCATGCGTTTCGGCACCGCCGAGCAGAAGGCGCGCTACCTGCCCCGGATCGCCGCCGGCGAGATCCACTTCTCGATCGGCTACTCCGAGCCGGAGGCGGGCACCGACCTGGCCGCGCTGCGCACCCGCGCCGTCCGGGTGAAGGGGGATGGAGAGGCGGGTGGGGGTTACGTCATCAACGGCCAGAAGATGTGGACCAGCCTGATCCAGTACGCGGACTACGTATGGCTGGCCTGCCGGACCGACCCGCGGGCGCCCCGCCACAAGGGCCTGTCCATCCTCATCGTCCCCACCGATGCGGCCGGTTTCTCCTGGACGCCGGTGCGCACGGTCGCCGGGCCCACCACCAGCGCCACCTATTACTCAGACGTGCGGGTGCCGGCGTCGGCCCTGGTGGGCGAAGAGAACCAGGGCTGGCCGCTGATCACCAACCAGCTCAACCACGAGCGGGTCGCCCTCACCTCGGCGGCGCCGGTCCGCTCGGCGCTGCGCGCGGTGTGCGACTGGGCCCGGGAGACCAAGCTCGCCGACGGCCGGCGCGTCATCGACGCAGAATGGGTCCAGCTCAACCTGGCCCGGGTGCACGCCAAGGCCGAGTTCCTCAAGCTGGTCAACTGGCGGATCGCCTCGGAGGCGGCCGGCCCCGGCCCGGCGGCGGCCTCGGTCACGAAGGTGTTCGGCACCGAGTTCGCCACCGAGGCGTACCGGCTGCTGATGGAGGTGCTCGGCGCGAACGCCTGCGTCAGCGACGGGCCGGGCGCCATCCTGTCCGGCAGGATCGAGCGGATGCACCGCTCCGCGCTGATCCTGACCTTCGGCGGCGGCACGAACGAGGTGCAGCGCGACATCATCGCGGCCGCGGCGCTCGGCCTGCCGGCCGGCCGCCGCTGAGGACGCCATGAACTTCACGCAGAACGAAAGCCAGCGCGAACTCGCGGCCCTCAGCCGGCGTATTCTCACCGGCCGGCTGACGCCAGAGCGGCTGGCCGAGGCCGAGGCCGGCGGCGACCGGTTCGACGCCGCCCTGTGGGCGGACCTGGCCGGGGCCGGCATCCTGGCCGCTGGGCTGCCTGAGTCCCTGGGCGGGGCCGGGCTCGGCCTGCTGGAGCAGTGCTCGGTCCTGATCGAGATCGGGCGCACCGTGGCACCGGCCCCCTACCTCGCCTCGATCGTGCTCGGCGCCAGCGCGGTGGCCCGGTTCGGCACCCCGGACCAGCGGCGCCGGTGGGCGGCGCCGGCCGGGCGCGGCGAGCTCATCCTGACCGCGGCCCTGGCCGAGGAGGATGGCGACGACCCGGCGATGCCGTCGGCCAGCGCCGAGCCGGTGAGCCGGGATGGGGGATGGCTGCTGTCCGGCGTGAAGACCGCGGTGCCCGCCGCCCCGCTGGCGGATCTGCTGCTGGTGCCGGCCGCGACGCCCGGCGGGGCGGCGGTGTTCCTCGTCTCCCCCGCCGACGAAGGGGTCACCGTGGCGCGGCAGCAGATCACCGCCGGCGACAGCGCGGCGCGGGTCACGCTGGCGGCGGTCCGGCTGGCCGGCGACCGGGTGCTCGGCAGCCCCGCGTCCGGCCGGGAGATGGCCGGATGGCTGGTGTCGCGCGGCACCGTGGGACTGTGCGCGCTGCAGCTCGGGGTGGCCGAGCGCGCGCTGGAGCTGACGGCGGCGTACGCGCAGAGCCGGGTGCAGTTCGGCAAGCCGATCGGCGGCTTCCAGGCGGTGTCCCAGCGCCTCGCCGACGCCTACATCGATGTGGAGGCGATCCGGCTCACGATGTGGCAGGCCGCCTGGCTCCTCGCGGCCGGCCTGCCCTGCGCCACCGAGGTTGCCACGGCCAAGTTCTGGGCCGCCGACGCGGGCCACCGGGTCGCGCACACTGCCGTGCATGTGCACGGCGGCGTGGGCATCGACCTGGACTCCCCCCTGCACCGCTACTTCACCGCTGCCAAGGGGAACGAGTTCACGCTCGGCGGGGCCACCGCCCAGCTGCGGCGCATCGGTTCGGCGCTGGCCAGCTCCGGCTGAGAGCGTCGCCGCGCTCATTACCGCGCCGCCCGCGGGTTCCCTGGCCGCATCGGTCCACCCATACCGGCCCCATTCAGGCCGGCCCGGGAGCCGCCCGTCACCCGGCGACGAGCCTGAAGCTGCTCAGATCGGCTTCCAGGCACGGGCACTAGCTTGCGGGGTGTGGACGGCCCACCTGCCCGGGACCGGCTCGCCGTCCGGTCAACGCCCATCTCCAGTTCGTCACCGGTGAGGTCATCCCGTGGGCGGCGGGACCAGCAGCTGCCCGCCGCCCTGGCCTGGCTGCTGGCACCGGAATGAAACCCGGCCCGGCCGCTGCCCGCCCCGGCGTAGCCGGCGCCCCGGCGCCGGAGGCTGGTCAGGACCGGCCGGTCAGCCGGACGTTATGCACGCTCACCTGGAAGGTGCCGGCCGTGTCCGGCGGCAGGCTGGTAAACCAGATGAGCACGTAACGGCCCCGCGCTGGGGTGGTCAGGTGCAGGCTGACCGTGCCGCCCACGCCGGCCGCGCGGGCGGCGGTCCGGAGGTTCTGCAGTGCCGGCCGGGCGCCGACGCGCACCTGGAGACGGGCGCCATGGGCGCTGCCGAGCGTTATCTTCACCGTCTCGACCGTCACCGGCCGGCCCATGTCCACCAGCAGGCCGGTCCCTGGGTACAGGTCCCCGAAACTGGCGGTGGCGTACCAGTCGCTATGCCAGGCCGTGGCGGGATTGCCGTCGATGGCCAGCGGCGCGAGGTCGCTGTTGTCGCCGCCACCGGCGCCCGAGGAGCCGAAGGCCGCGACGCTGGCTGGTTTGAGCACCCGCGCCGGGGCGGCCGTGGCGCTCGCCTTCGGCGCCGGGGCGGCCGCGGTGCTGGTGTTCGGCACCGGACTGTGGCTGGGATGATGGCGTGCCACCGGATGCGCCCGGGCCGTGAGCGCGGCCCCGGTGTCACGCAAGCCCGCACGGAAGTGGTAGGCGGCGAAGCCGAGCCCTCCCGCCACCACCAGCACCAGGGCCAGCGCCCCCGTCCAGCCCAGCCGGTGCCGCTTTCGGACCCTGACCGGTGTTACCGGCTCGGTCACGTCGTCGGGCCGGGCCCGCGGGCCCAGCCGGGCGGTGTCGTACTCCGTGATCAGCGGTTCCGGGTCGGCCCCCACCGCCCCGGCGATGGTGCGGATGTGCCGCCGGGCGTAATAGTCCCCGCCACAGGCCGAGTAGTCGCCACCCTCGATGTCGGTGACGACCTTTTCCGGGATGCCGGTTCGCTGGCTGACCTGGCTGACGGTGAGATCAGCCTGGCGCCGCGCCGTCGTAAGGGCCTCGCCGATGCTCACAACGCACCTCCCCGCGGCGCGCCATACTGCCCGCCGCCCCGGCACCGAGCTTTCCTGGCCAGGCACCATATTGGCACTATGCCGGCCGGAAATTGCCCGCATTGCCAGGGACGGGCCGGCCGTAAGGTTGTCGGTATGGGCTTGCCCAAGCCGGAGGATGAGCCCGGCACGGATGTCCGGGTGCGGCTGCGTCTGGCCCTCGGGGAGGCGCTCCGGGCGCGGGACATGGTCGCCGTGTCGGCGCTGCGCTCGGCGCTGGCCGCGATCGGCAACGCCGAGGCCGTTGACCCGGGTCCCGCGGGGGCCGCCATCGCCGGCAACCCGTATGTGGCGGGCGCCGTCGCGGGCCTGGGCGCCGGGGAGGCCCGGCGGCTAAGCCTGAGCGCGGCGGACATCGATCAGATCGTCCGGGCCGAGATCGGCGAGCGCGAGGCGGCGGCGCGTGAATACGAGCACCGGGGGCGGCCTGACCAGGCCAGCCGGCTCCGGAGCGAGGCGCGTGTCCTCATGGCGGCGGTGGCAGGCGGGGAACAGTAGCGTGCCGGAGCCACACCACCAGCGGCATGGCCAGCGGCCCACCGGGACCACCGCGCACGGCCGGGACGAGCCCGGGCCGGATGGTGGCCGGCCGGCTGCCGGACGCCAGGTCGAGCTTGTCGGCGACCTCGACCGGCCGCGAGCGCGGATGCTGCTCGTCGGCGGCGTCCCGCAGTCACACGTTGATCTTGACGACCCGCGGCACCTGGAACTTGAGTACATGCGGCGGCTGGGGCACCTGATCGACCTGGCCGCGCCGGCCGGGGCGCCGCTGCGCGTGCTGCACCTGGGCGGCGGCGGCCTGACGCTGGCCCGCTATGTGGCCGCGACCCGGCCGGGGTCCAGCCAGCTGGCGGCCGAGTCCGAGCCGGACGTGGCCGAGATCGTCCGGCGGCGGCTGCCGCTGAGCCAGCCGAGCCGGTCGCGGACCCGGGTGGGCCGGATCGTCGTCCGGGTCACCGATGCCCGGGCCGCCCTGGCCCAGGTCCCGGCCGGATCGTTCGACGTGGTGGTCAACGACGCGTTCGCCGGGGCTCAGACCCCGGCCCACCTGACGTCGGTGGAGTTCACCCGGGCCGCGGCCGGGGCGCTGGCACCGGCGGGTATCTACGCAGCCAACATCGGCGATGGCCCGCCGCTGGCGCATGCCCGCGGCCGGGTGGCCGCGGTGCGCTCGGTGTTCCGGCACACCTGCGTGATCGCGGAGGCGGCGGTGCTGCGCGGCCGCAGGTTCGGCAACCTGGTGGTCGCCGCGGCCGATCATGAGCTCCCGATCGCGGCCCTGATCAGGCGGGCCGCGGCCGACCCGTTCCCGGCACGGCTGGTGGAAGGCGCCGCGCTCGACCGGTTCGTCGCCGGGTCGAGGCCGATCACCGACGACGACGCGGGGCCGTCCCCCGCGCCGCCGCCGGAGGTGTTCGCCTGACCGCCGGCCACGGACCGGGCTGCCGCCTCGTCGCGGAACGCCCACTGGCCGTGCCGCGAGCGCACATCGCCGGCGGCGGGTGGGCGGTCAGCCGGCTAGGCCGTGGGCGGTCAGCCGGCTAGGCCGTGGCTGGTTGCGTCTCGGCCAGGCCGCCCTCGTAGAAGCGGCGGGCCGCATCGATCAGCTCATCGAGCGGCGGCCACCACGGCCCGTGCTCCAGGGACCTGAGCGTGTCCAGCAGGCGGTCGGCCTGGCCGGGACCGCCGGCGATGCCGGCGACGGCAACCCGGCGCGGGCGCACGGCGCGCAGCGGGCCGAGGTACAGGTCCGGGCCGGTGCCGCCCGGCTGCGCCGTGGCCATGACCAGGTAGTAGTCGGGCAGCTCGAACCGCTTATTCCGCCAGGCGGCCACCGCGTCCGCCGCGTACTGCTCGAACCCGGCCGCCCCGCCCGGCCCGCCCGCCACGTCCCACATCGCCCGCCACGCGGCCGCCACGTCGGCCAGCGGGTCATCGGGCACGATCACATAGGTCGAGCTCCGCCGGGCCGCCTCCCGCAGTGCCAGCGCACCCGTCTCCCACCCGGCCCGGGCCGGCGCCGGCTCCTCCGCCGCCGTCTGGCCGGCTCCGGCGGCGGGAGTGCGGGCGATGGAAACGTTCGGAGAGCGGCTGAGACTGGCCAGCAGTCCCTCGCTCACGTCGCCGGCCAGGACAACCACCGTGGAAGACTCGCGCCGCATCGACCTGATCCTAAGACCCCGCCGTAGCATGCCGCAGCGTTGAGCCGCCGCGGCTGGGTGATGGCCGCTCAGCTGATGACTTGACGATGCGGGGAGACCGCCAGCCTGTCCCGGCAGCTAAGCCGACGGCCGTCTGAGCACATAGCAACGGCCCGGCTCCCGCCGGCACGGTCGCCGGGTACACGCATCCCGCCCATCGGGCGGGATGGGCTGGAACCGGTGGTTATGAACCGGGGTCAGGATCCTTTGGTGGCCGCTTCGTACTGCTCAACGACGCTGGCAGGAATGCGCCCGCGGTCGCTGACCGCGATGCCCTGCTCTTTCGCCCAGGCCCGGATGCCGCCACTGCGCTCCCGGCTTGCCGCGCTCCGCCCGGGCCGGCGGCGCGGCCCACGTCCCGTCCTGCGGGCATGGTCGATAAAGGGAGCCAGCTTGCGGCGGAACGCGTTGGCGTTTTTGGTGCTCAGGTCGATCTCGTAATCCGTGCCGTCCAAGCCGAACCTAACCGTCTCATCCGCTGCGCCTCCTTCAAGATCATCCTCCAGCGCGACGGTTACCTTCTGTGCCATCCCCGCCTCCCTGACTGCGATCGGCTACCTGCACCGTACAAGATCAACTGCCGTGCTGCAGTGATCGCAACGCCGCCATTTGCGCTGAGGCCCAGCAGATCGGCGGTGGTCTTTCTACCTGATCAGGAATGTGCTCAGGCCCTCTGGCTGCTCGGCAAGTACCGCAACATCCGCCACAACGGCTTGCGACGGGCCTTGGCGGGCCCAGTCCACGAGGCGGTTAACGTCCTCGGGCCGTCCTTCAAAGACCGCCTCGACCCGGCCATCGGGAAGGTTGCGCACCCACCCGTTCACCCCGTGCTTGAGCGCCACCCGCTGGCAGGTATCACGGAAGAACACACCCTGCACCCGGCCGCGGATCAATACCCGGTAGCGGATCACAATCAGACGCTACGGCGTGACCAGCCCAGAAGGTCACCGACGGCCTGGGAGCCGCCGGTTCAATCCTGCCGTCCTGACGAGTTTCGGACCCTGGCGGCATACGCGGATGCCTATAGGACCGCACGGCAGAAGGCGGGTGCCGCCCGGCGGAGGTTCTGTATGGCAGCACTGCCCGGTAGCCGCCGGATCAGATCTTGATCGCGATCCGGCCTGTCAGCTGGTCGTGCTGGTGTCTGGCATCCGGCTTAGCGGATTGGCTCATCGCCGTGGTGGGAACGGGACAGGAAGCCGGCGTAGCGGCGCATGCCCGTGCGCATTTGCTCGCTGCGGTCAGCCGCCGGGTCGGTGCCGAACACCAATGGCAAGAATCCGCCCGCTTCTTCCAGCCTGGCCCGGATGCTTTCGGCCTCACCGGGCGGATAAAGGCGGACAGGATCGCCAACGGCCACCCAGCCAATCGGATCCGGGTCTGCGGCCGCGGTCACGTCGGCATATGCGAGCGTTGAGGTGGGCGCGACAGAGGTCGGGGGCTGACGAGGCGATGGTGGCGGATGCCGGGCATCGGGTGCTGACCGTTGGCCCGCAGTCTGGAGTGGCCGTGCTGGCCGGTACGGGTGCGCTGGTGCGTGTCACCGATGTGGAGGGCCGCCAGGTCGGGGACATGTGGGTGATCGACGCGGCCGATCCTGGCCGGTGGCTGTCGGCCAGCCATACCCGTGATCGGTGCGAGCGCTTGTTCCCCCACCCCGGGGAGCGGTTCTGCGACCAGTACGGCATGGCGATCCTCGAACTGATCGCCGACACCTCCCCGGGCGTGCATGACATGCTGTTCCCGGCGTGCGACCGCGGGCTGTACGAAAGCCGCGGGCTGCCGGGTCATCCGAACTGCCGGGACAATTTCCTGGCCGCGCTGGCGTCGGTGGGCCTGTCGCTGCCCGTGGTTCCCGACCCGGTGAATCTGTTCCAGAACTCTGTTCCGCGGCCCGATGGCAGGCTGGCGATAGGCGTGGCCGCGTCCGGGGCGGGTGATGCGATTTCTTTCCGCACCCTGCGGGACGCGGTGTTTGTGCTGACGGCATGCTCGGTGGACTACCCGCCGCTCAACGGCGGACGCTGCGGCCCGCTGCAGATCGAGATCACACCCGCCGCGGCCCAGTAGCTCCGCAGCTGCTGATCCGCCTTGCTCCTAGGGGTGACTTGCTGGCAGGGCGATGATCAGCACGTCCAGCACTGGCGAGCCGTCATGAGGACCGTGGGTCCGTGCGACTCTGCTCCAGCCCCACGTCTGGAAGGCCTTCTGGGCCGCGGTGGCCCCCGGCGGGACGGCCACCGTGGCCCGTTCCTCGGGCCGGCCCTCCAGAAGCAGGTCATGCAGCGATCCCGCGATACCCTGCCTGCGCCACGATGTCCGTACCGACAGGTCCATCAGCGCGAAGGTACGGCCCGGATGCTCGGTGGTGACCTCGGCTGGCAGGGGGGTGGTCAGGTCCTTCCACCAGGATGTGGAGGGGCGCAGTGGCATGCCCGCCGCAAAACCGACCAGGTAGTCACCATGGCGGGCCTCAGCCAGCATGAAGCCCGGCTGGCGGCTCCACACCTGGATTTGCCTGGCGAACGCCTCGTGATCAGCGTCACCGTAAACCTCGCGGTGAAGGGCCTGCAGTTCGTCCCCGTGCGCAGCAGCCTGCCTGCCGTCAAGCCTGTGAAGCGTTATGCCAGGCGCGGCCACGACCACCTTCCCCGCTGAGCACGGCGCCCTTGCCCCACCAGGCAGCCAGGTCCCAGTATCAACCCGACCGCCCAGCCGGCCAGAGCCTTCATAGCTAGTAGTGCTACGCGGTCGGCGGCACTTGAGGGTATGCCTGTGCGAAGTCTGTACCGGATACTCGTTCTTCCTCGCTGGAGAGGCGTGCAAATGCCGATGGCACAGTTCGAGATCAGGCCAGCGCAGGCCGGTGACGCGCGGGCGATGGCAGAGCTCTTCGCCTCGGTAGCCGGGGAGCGTGATGGGATCGCGACCGAGCCATCGGTCGACATCGACGAGCGCGCCGCGCTCTTCGCGCGTACTGCAGGCACGTCGATCGTGGCGGTGACCGATAGCCAGATCATCGGATTGATCCACATCGAGCCCAGCCGCCACGGATTCGGCGAGCTGGCGATGCTCGTCGACCGCGACTGGCGCGGCCGCGGGGCCGGTTCGGCGCTGATGGTCGCGGCGATCGGCTGGGCGCGCGACCATGGCCTGCACAAGCTCTGCCTGGAGGTATTCGCGCACAACAATGCCGCGATCGCTCTGTACCGCAAGTGCGGCTTCGCCGAGGAAGGGCGCCGCGTCCGGCAATACCGGCGAGCCAGCGGCGAGCTGTGGGACTCGATCGTCATGGGCCTAGCGCTGTAGTACGCATCAGACATGCACCGCTTTCGCTGCGGCAGGTGCACCCACGGCGGGAGACGGCACGTGTTGCCCTACGTGCTGGGCATCTCCAATCAGGGCGCCCACATGACGCCCGGTGAGCGGGCTTCGCTAGCGTGACGCTTCATGGACATGAAACTTGAGGTCGTTCCTGTCCCGGTGCGCGACGTGGACGCGGCCAAGGATTTCTACACCCGGCAAGTCGGTTTCCACCTGGACAACGATGTACGACCGAACGAGAACATGCGAGTGGTGCAGATGACGCCACCCGGCTCGGCCTGCTCGGTGGTGATCGGCGAGGGTCTGCCGCTGGGCGAGCCCGGCTCGGTCAAGGGCGTGCAACTCGTGGTGGAGGACCTCGACGCGGTCCGCAGCGACCTTGCCGGCCGGGGCGTAGGTATCAGTGGCGTGCAGCAAATGGGGCCCGAGGGCACCCCGGGCTCACGCTTCTGCTTCTTCGAAGACCCGGACGGGAACATGTGGGCGGTCCAGGAGTACAAGCGCACCTAGCTGATCGGAACCGTCTCCGCCGCGGGCTCCGGCCACGTGCTGTCCCATTGCCGCCTGCCGGTTTGCGGCACAGCGGTCACGCTATGCCGTACTGCCAGCGCCGTGTCCGGATGTCTTAAGAATCAGCATCCGAGGCGGAGGGTTCGCGTCACGCGGCCAGCAGTCATAAGGCCCGGCGGTGCAGTGCGGCCCGGCTCCATCGTGGGTGGCGAGCTTGACTGCTTCCGCACACGGTGGCCTGCCGGTTCCGAAGTCGTTCCTGCCCGGCGAGAGGGACGGACGGCGCATCCGTGTGGCGCCGACTCGTGACATAGTTCGATCTTGAGAACGATCGCCCTGGGGAGCCATTGGCGAGTTCTTCGCTCCTCCGGAATCGGGAGGCTGACCATGGCGGACGTTGCGCGCGAGGGCAACGAGATCGTCGTCAAGCTGTCCGCCGGCGAGCGCATCCTGGCCGTGCATCGCGACGTCCGCGTCGGGCTGTCGGCGGTGAAGAGCGTTGACGTCGTCGACGCGCCGATCCGCCGGATCCAAGGGCTGAAGCCGCGCAACTTCAAGGTTTTCGGCGGGTACTGGCCGGGCTGGTTCGCGTACGGGTCCTTCTTGGACGGGGCCGTGGGCCAGCTGCTGTTCGCCGCTGTGAACGGCCGGAAGCCCCGCGGACTGGAGATCAGCCTCGATGGCGCCAGGTACACCCGCCTGATCGTCAGCCTCGACCACCTCGACGCCGCGAAGACCGCCCTGACCGCCTAGAGCGGCAGCATCGCCGGGCAACATCTGCAATTCGGCAGGACCGCGTGTACTTCGCGGTAGCCGCCGGCCGGTCCGGTCTGCGCCCGCACGCGCAACGCATAATGAGGCATGCCTGCCACCCAGGAGTTGTCCCCTGCCGAGCAGGCCGCACTCCGCGCCCGGTGTTCGGTGTTCCTGGCCGGCCACGGGCAGGTCACAGCAGCCGACCTGCTGGCCAGCATCCCCGCTGACACTGTCACCGACCGCTACGGCGATGGCGGCGTTGTCTCCGAACTGGAGGCGGAGATCGCTGGGCTGCTTGGCCAGCCAGCGGCGGTGTTCCTGCCCAGCGGGACGATGGCCCAGCAGTGCGTGCTGCGGGTGCACGCCGACAGGCGGCAGCGGAAGACCGTCATCTTCCATCCCATGTGCCACCTGGACCGGCACGAGGGCCAGGCATACCAGCGCCTGCACGGCCTGACCGGGCGCCCGGCCGGCGACCTGGACCGCCTGCTGACCATTAACGACCTCACCGCTATCGGCGAGCCAGCCGCGGCGCTGCTGATCGAACTGCCTCAGCGTGATCTTGGCGGCCAGCAGCCGGCCTGGGAAGATCTGCAGGCTCAGGTCGAATGGGCCCGGGCCCACGGAGCCGCCGCCCATCTTGACGGCGCCCGGCTGTGGGAGTCAGCGGCCGGGTACGGCAGGCCGCCGGCCGAGATCGCAGCGCTGTTCGACACCGTGTACGTGTCGTTCTACAAAGGCATCGGCGCGCTGCCGGGCTGCTGCCTGGCCGGCCCCGCCGACGTCCTCGCCGAGGTGCGCGAATGGCGGCAGCGCATGGGCGGAACATTGTTCGGCCTGTGGCCGAACGCCGCATCGGCGCTGACCTG
>Ga0187765_10000883_pt1 | contig 11326 bp, 19 predicted proteins | sample 0216_QUI02_MP05__3_FD_133018 | JGI IMG/M metagenome (GOLD analysis project Ga0187765, IMG submission 133018) | Tropical peat soil microbial communities from peatlands in Department of Meta, Colombia - 0216_QUI02_MP05_10_MG | ecosystem: Environmental > Terrestrial > Soil > Wetlands > Peat ...
CTAGAACCAATGAGGAATTGCGCATCGTTGAGCGCTGCTCCTCAGTCGCAAATTAAGTGTCACGTGCATTAACCGAAACTCGATCCGAAGCCGCTCGTCAGTCGCGTTGCTGTGCCATTTGCCACGAGTCAGCATTATTTTCTCCCCATTTCCCGAGCTTGACAGCTAAGACAACCCCAGAAACGGCCTTCCAGCGCGGCGAGGGACATGTACCGCCTCTGACGGTCGACAACTTTGACGAACCTCAAGGCCACGTGTTCACTACCATGATCGGCATCTATCACATCAGGAGACGCTCCTTGGCCTTTCGCTCCTGCCGTGGATAGCCTGGCTGGAGCTGCATCGCGGTTCGCCAAGGTTGGCGCGGAGCATGGCAAGCCGGATAGTGTTGATGCCCGTCGAACGCGTGACGCCACGCAACAATGGCCCTTCCGGTCGCCCGTGGGCTTGCACGTCTGAAGGGAGCGACTGTGGGGCTCGTTCATCTTGGCGCCCGGTAAACTCCTGGAGCATGTCAGGCTCTCTCATCCGAAGATGCTGGAGGGTTCGTGATCGTGCAATGTACGGGCTCACCAGCGGACATCATTGTTCGCGAGGCCGCTGCTCGGCATGCCGAACTCGTCGTGATGTGCCCCCCACCCGGGCCGAATCGCCCGCTAGTCCCGTCTGGAAGACTTGCTGCAGATGTATTGCGGATGGCACCATGCCCTATTGTCCATGTACACCTACCCGCCGCCGAGGTCCCTGGATCCTCCATCAACTGCTGCTGCCCGACGAGCGCGGTGGCGATCGCCCCGGCGGCCGACCTCACCTCTCAGGCCGCCGAATTGGTCATGCTCCAGGTATCAAATCCACGCTCGAACGACCTCCCCCGGCGTTGCGCGGCAGTGTGGCGCCCGAGCGCGCGCGAATGATATGAGGACTGGCAGATGGACAAATTCCCATGTCATAAACATAGAGGTCCGCAGGGTCCTGCTACGACGCAGTAAACCGGGGGTACCGCTTTAATCCTATTAATCACCGCCGGTTAGCGCGAGCATAATCGACCGCCCGGGGTCACTCGCTGGTCGCTTTTGAAGCCTGTAGCGCGTGTTTCTCATTTCTCACCTCACTCGACATCGTTAAATGACACTTCTATGGGGGGGCGACCCACCCGATCAGGCCTAGGAAGCCTAAACTGCAGTTCCGGCGCAACCGCATCCCAAAGGCTCTGAGCCCGTTCTTTGGCTTCATCCAATTGATCGAGCTGAGCGCGAATTTCGTTCGCGGTCGGATAATCCGAAAGCGCTTGAGTGCAGTCGAGAGTCGAACCTGTTTTCAATGCGCGAGCAACGCGCCCAATCGATGTGGCGATCTGCTTAAGTTTGGAGGCCAAGGAATCGGCTTGGTTGTAGGCGGCAAGATAACTCTCGACCTCGTTCGACATTCTCTCCTCCATACGTTCCTATTAATAAATTATCTCAGACTAGGCGCGGGCTGATTTGACTCAGATCAACGGCATCGACGCACCTTCGGGGAGGTGCTGGTTCGTCGCATGGTCGGGAGTATGTGCTCACTCGGCTCATTCCTGGTATTTGGCGGGGACGATTCGCAGGCCGGGGCTACCCCCCACGCCCACGAAGACGACGCCAAGCGCACCGTACATGCGGGGATGGCATTGGTCGGGTCCAGCACAAAGCTCGACACTGGATCGGGGCCAAGCTTGTAAACGCGGGTAGGCATTGCCACAGGTCTGGTGGTTGTCGGCGCTCAAGGAACTCGGCATGTCCAAGTACGCTGAGCGTTTTGCCGAAAATCGCATTGGACCTCAGCGTCCTTCCCGACCTCACGGACCAGCATCTTAAAGACCTCGGTGTACTGCTCGGCGATCGCCGCAAGTTGCTGCGCGCGATCCGCGACCGAGTCAACTCGGCAAGATGACGCCGAGAGTGGCCAGCTGACAGTGACGTTCACCTCGTCGGCTCGACTGCGCTCTCGACCAAACTCGACCCTGAGGATCTGCGTTCTGTAATCGGCGCGTATCATAAATGCGTGGCCGAAACGGTCGCCCGGTTCGACGGCTTCGTCGCTGAGTAATGGGCGACGGCGTGCTGATCTATTTCGGCTATCCGCAAGCGCACGAGGATGATGCCGAGCGGGCGGTTCGGGCCGGGCTGGCGTTGATCGGTCGGTAAGCTGCGCGTCCAACGGTACTACGAGCCCCGAACAGCGCACGGCAGCTCACTCTTGGTTGCGGCCCCCAGCTCATTGGCGAGGTTCGCCAGCCAATCCGGCCGGGGCAAGGCCACCGCCGTCAGCTGGATTCAGCTGGATAATGTTGGTTTTAGCGTAAATCGTCATCGTGTTGATACTGCCTACCGAACGATCGTTCAACTCATTGCCGCAACGACAGCCGATACCGGATTCACGGTGCGAGCTGAACTTGACGAACGGAAGTATCCTAAGGCGGTCAAGGTGACCGACAATCAGATGCCGAGCATCAATTTCTCTACACGATATTGCCGAGCCGTAAGGTCGCCCGCCGAACGAGAAATTGACTGACTTGTTTATGGACGAGCCCTAACCAAGCTATGGCCAACATCATGGCGTGGCTGATGTCGTCGGTTGGGCCGCCGCCGTTGACGGCGCGGCAGTTTGGCAATAAATGCATCCGCGAGCGCATGCGCCGACGCTGGTGCGAATGAAGCGCCCGCCCTCTTCTCCATGACGCCCCAGGTTCACGGGCCCATCCGGGCCGCCATCTCCCGCGCCTGTCGGGCCGCCTTGTCGATTTCGCCCTCCTCGATCAGTTCGGTGACATCGGATGTCCATAACGGCATCGCCTGCCCGATCAGATAGCTCGCCCACGCCGCATCCGCAGTCGGAAACGTCAAGAGAGACATCGAATGATAGCCGCCGCCCAGCGTGTAGTAGTGGCACTCGACCTTGCCGCCGCCCGCCTCCACCAGCTTGGTAAGGGTCTTCGTTTGGTGCGATCCGCCATTTTGACGGATGTCCCTGATACCCTCAGCACTGAAACGGGTTTGCACTAAAAATCTGCGCATAACGTTCCCCCACTGTTGCCTTGTCCATTTGTACATTCAGGCCACAGCAGGGGGCTAATCGCATTGATCCACCGCAAAGTCGGGAGGCATCGCACGACAGACTGTCGTGGCCGCGTCCACAATAGCCTTACGGCTTGGCCGTTCATGCAATTCGCCAATGGCTACACTTATGGCAGCTTGTACGCGCCCTCATGCGACCCAAGCTGTACATAAGTGCTCTCGACGCTAACGTTGTACTCTTGGCTGGATCGCCATTCAGGCGCTGGGCGCTGGCCTCGTGTTCTGGGCGCACCGTGCCCGCGGAAAGCGCGGCCCGGAAAGAAGAAGAGCGCCGCGAATTTGAGCAATGGAGGCACGCGCATCCTTGGGCCGCGCTCCTTCGGGCGCTGGGCATCCTGATCGCGCGAGTCGGTGTGTGCTGTGGTTGATTTTGATCAAGACCAATCAGCCATCGCGACGAAATGCAAGAAACTCCGATCATCAGATCGATGTCGCCGATGAATTTTGTTGATTGCTGGTATATCCGTGTCGAAATCAGCGTCTCTCCGTCAATCCTTGACCCGATGTGGATCAACATCCTATATTGGGATCGCCTTATGATAAGGGTACGGCGGCCCGTGACGGCGCTTGTAACGACGCCGTGAGTCTAACGCACCCACGGGAGTGATCCGATGAGCAGGCTGCCAGGGGCGGCTTTTGCCAACCCAAAATTGCGCGCCAGATCACCGAGTCCTCAAGCTGGCTGGTTTGCGCCACGCATTCTGTTTTTTGTGGAGGCGACCATTTGATCGCACGGGTGCCCGTGATCTCCAGGCGCGCCCCGGTTGACGTTTGACCTGCCGCTTCGCGACGGATCAGCCCTGGCATTCCACCGTGTAAAGACCGGCCGAGAAGTCCGTGCAGTGATAGATGCCGTTCTTGTCGACAAAGACGGCAGCGGCGCGCGGCACCGGGGTCGGTTAGGCCGCGGGTCAACGAGCTTCGGCACCGGCGGCACGCAGGCCGCCGCTTCCACCGGCCGGAATGGGTTCCTGATGTCGTACACACGGAGGCCGGCGTTCTGGTACGTCGTGAAGATCAGCTCGCTCTGGAAGCCGTTGGGCCGATTCTCGTAGATGTTGTGTGGTCCAAAATGGCCGCCCAGCGCTTTGTAGTGGAGACCGGTTGCGTAAGGAGCTCGGCCGTGAGCCAACCGCCAAAGAGATCAAGGTCGAGCGCGATCCGCTGTGGCGACTCAAGCTCGGTGGCATGACGCTGACCAACGTGCTGCCTGACGACGAAACGGAGGAATAAAGTGTCGACTACGATGCGGGCCTCAACCGATCCGTAAATTCCCGATAAAATCGGCTGACTGGCCGGAATCCGGTCTTGGAAAATGCCGTAGCGCCTGAGCAGTGAGCGGTCGCAGCCGGAATCGCGCCATTTTGCTGGCTTTTGGCGTCTACAAATCGGCGGTTTCCGTAGAAGTAATAGCGCAGCGGGATCGAGCAATCTACCACCTCAATACCGAGGAAAACAAATGAAGAAAAAACCAACAATGATGCTAAATGAAGACGAAGCATTTGATAGGGCAGGCAACGAAATACTGGCGCTTACTAAGAAACTGATCGACAATGGCATGGCACGGCGCGACGTGATTGCCGCTTTAGTCTGCGCCGTTGCCGCGCTCGCAAAGCTAGAACCAGACACCAACGCCTTAATCGACCTTACGGGTACAATTTTGCGGAAGCACAAAGTCAAGGATTATATGCGTGGATCCGCGTCCCCCGACGCCGAGAGATGAGAATTGGGGACCTGATGCGCTGCGATGGCTCGGCTGGATGTTCGGCAGCCTGAGGGCGCCTCGATAAGTGCCGACGGGGATCAAACGGAGCTCCCGCGGATCAGCGACGCGACACTGCCGACTGACTGGAACAAGCAACCGCACGCGTCATGCGGCCCGCATGGTGGTCGTGAATGCAGCATCGGAGGGTCTCGCGGGGACCTCCCACCTGCGCGCTTCCGGCCGTCATCGACGTGGCCAGAAAACCCGTTTACCAAGGCCGCGCGCGCGACCAAACGGTCGAAAAAAGTCAGCGTGGCGCGTGCCGGCCGATAACGATGCATTGTCGCCATGGAGATGTCCAACGCATCGAGATGTTCCCCAGCGACATTAATGATTTGATTGATGCAGAATTCAAAGGCTTCCTGATAATCTACCTCGTCGTCGTCGACGATACGAGGTCGGGCTTCCGGCTCGCCAACCGCAACTTGCGGAGGCGAGCGGTCTTTTTGTACTGGTGCTCCTGCATCCGTTCCAGCACATCCGTAAGGAACCGCAGCGTTTCCCGGATGTAAGGTCCTTTGTTCAGCATCACGCACTCGGCACGGCTGCCCATCGCCGCATCGCTGACCTCCGCGCGCGATGGCATCCCTCCCTTGGCTAGCGATTCGAGCACCTGCGTCGCCCAGATGACCGGTACGTGCGCCGCTTCGCACAGCCACAGGATCTCTTCCTGCACTTCGGACAGCCGCTCAAAACCCACTTCGACGCCCAGATCGCCACGAGCGACCATCACCGCGATCGACGGGTGTCGCATCGCGCTCAACAGGAGGACCGGCAGCCGGGCAAACGCGGTTTGCGTCTCGATCTTGAGCATGATGCCCAGCTGTGACGCGTTGAGATTCGCAATCTCCCGCAGCAAGGCGTCGATGTCTTTGGGGTGCCGCACGAATGACATCGCCACCATGTCTGCCTTCTTCGCAACGAACGCCAAGTCCTCGATGTCCTTGAGCGTCAGAGCTGGCAGCGCGAGGTCCGATCCCGGCAGATTGATGCCCTTCTCGGCCTTGAGTTTCGCCATGCCTTTGGCGACCCCAGTGATCTCGACCCGCAACCGGTCCTCGGCGACGCCATGAATGACCCCCCTAATCTTGCCATCGTCAAAGAGGATCGGGTCGCCGACGCGCACACCGCTGAACACTTCAGAGAGCGCACAACATACAAACGCCGGTTCAATCACCTGACCATCGTCGTCGTAGATTGCATCCCGACCGGGAGTCTCCCCATGCACGATGTCCAAGGTATCGCCGGCGCGCAGAGCAATCCACTGTTCGACCGTCGGCAACGCACCCACCTCGCCCTTCGCGATCGATGATTGCTCTCGCCGCAGCGTAAGGCACGTTCCGGGTACGACATACGCGGTCTTGTCGGTTTCGCACAAGCACTCACCTGGATGAACCTCACTGACGTAAAGCACCCGCTTGCGATTGCGCGCATCGGCGAATGTGAAGGTGTCTCCGGGCTTTGCCTTGCCGAGGAGCGCTGCCTCGACGGGAAGCGTCGGCTCGTCCACGTCGACCTGATGGGCGCCCGCCACCAGCCGCACACGGGCGAGTTCGGTCACATGTCCGACTGCGTTGCGGGTCGGCCGCCACTTGACGACGGCCGGTCCAGGCGCAATCGGACCGGTGCGGAGCTTCGGACCGGCGAGGTCAAACGAAATTAGACAACGCTTGCCCAAATCGCGCGCGGCGTGGCGAAGATGCTCGACCATCCGCTCCCAGGTCTTGGGCGAATCGTGGGCGCAATTGATGCGCATGATCCCCATGCCCGCTTCGACTAGCCCTCGAATCAAATCCGGGTCGTCGGCTGCTTCCCCGGGCATCGTAACCATGATCCGGGTCTTGCGCCCTCGCGGTGCCGGTCCGAGAACGGCGTTCGTGTGCTCGGCGAGCAGCGCCGCGCCGGTATCGAACGTGATCGGCGGATTCTCGACGACATCCGCGGAAACCGGCTCGCCTCGCAGCGTGTGGAGGACCTGCAGCACCGCCTGCAGCGAGGCCATCACGTGGGCCTCCATTCGTCCCAAGGAGCTGAGTCCGAGGCGCGCGAGCTCGTCCTGAAGCTCTCGCACGTCATGGCGCCGTACCGCGAGGTAGTGGACGAGGTTGAAGGCGCTCTCACGCATTGAGGGCGCGGCCCGCTCGAGCTCGGCGATAAACTCTCGTTCGGCTGCGAGAGCAGCACGCCGCAACTCCTCGACGCCGCGGTTCGCTCGCCCGAGCCGAACCGTCCTGGAACTCTCGCGTTCTGTTCGTTGGTTAGTTCTCATCGCCCAGTTCCGGAAGTTGCCAGCAACAATGTCTCACACGACAGTATTGCCACGTGGTGCTCGGCATCGGCCGATTCCGTAGTTTGGCCACTTACTCTACCAGGCTCGACCATCTTCGGTATCTCCCTCGGTCGTGGGTAGCCCGACCAGGTTCATCCCCTCGCCTTTCACGACGTCTCGGTCGAATACCCAATTGCACACGATTCGTCCCTCCAGAATACTTTGAGCCCGGCGAAGCGGCGCCAGAGCTCGCCCAGATGATCACGCTCGAGGCTAGTGGCAGCCCAATCACGAAACACCGTCACAGCAGGCTCAACATCACGGCCTGCGCTCCGTCCGACCTCAGCGATGAGGCCCATAGCCACTCGCGTCGTGCGCCGAACCGAGTATCTGCTGCAGCGTTTTCAGCCCTGACAGGTAGCGTCCTGCTTGCCGCCCAGACCCATTTCGGGCGATTCAAAGCATCGCCCGTGCCGCGGCGCACAAGTCGAGAGCCTTGGCGTCGATCCGTCACGAACCGGCAGAAACATGCAGACTGCAGGAGACGCTCGATGAGCACAATGCACCAGGATTCCTAGGCCTCGATCCTTAAGCGCGTTCGTTTTAGCGGCGGCGCCGAATGTCTCGTAGGCATCCGAAATCTCATCGAGCTTGAAGCGATGCGTAAAGAGCTGCTCGGGATCGATCCGGTGCGATTGTACGGTTTTAAGCAGCATTGGCGTTGTAACAGTGTCGACGAGCCGCGTGATAATCGCGATGTTGCGGTCCCATAGCTGTTCTAGATGCAGGTCCGCCTTGACGCCGTGCACGTCGCGATTGGCGATGATGCCGCCCGCGGCCACGATGTCCTCGCAGGTGACGAAACTCGCCGGGACGCCCGTCGGCCTCGATGGCGGTATCGACGCCGCGGCCACCGGTCATCTCAATGATTTTCTCAACTGCCTTGCCATCCTTGTTGTTGATGACGGTCGTGGCGCCAAACCGTGAGGAGATCCGCAGTCGGTTGTCGTCCATGTCGATTATGATGATCTCGGCTGGCGAGTAGAACCGGGCCGTAAGCAAGGCCGCGAGGCCGATGGGGCGGGCGCCAACAATGGCAACCGTCGAGCCCGGCCGGACCTTGCCGTTGAGCACGCCGCACTCGAAACCGGTCCGCAGAATGTCGCTGAGCATGACGAGAGCGTCCTCTTCGGTGCCGTCCTGAATGTGATAGAGGCTGGTATCGGCGAACGGGATGCGGACGTATTCCGCCTGAGTTCCGTCGATCTTGTTGCCCAAGATCCACCCGCCATTGACGCAATGCGAGTGCATGCCGCGGCGGCAATAGTCACATTTGGCGGAGGATGAAATGCGGGACACGATCACGCGGTCGCTGGGCTTGAACGCCGTCACCGCCGCGCCGACTTTGTCCACTACGCCGACGCCCTCATGCCCAAGAATGCGCCCAGGCGCGCAGGTCGGCACGTCCCCTTTGAGGATGTGCAAATCCGTGCCGCAGATCGTCGTCTTAACGATTTTGACGATGGCATCCGTGTGCGCCGCGACGTCGGGCTTCGGCCGATCTTCGAGAGCTTTTTTTCCCGGCCCGTTATAAACCGGAGCCTTCATATGTCTCTCCTCGCCAAATTCGCCCCTCAGGCAAAAATCTACAGATTGGCTCGGTTTGAGCTTTGACCCTAATCAAGTAGTTTCAATTGAAACTCTGGACTGCGGCTGTTCCGCGCCAATTACCCCTGTTACCCATATTAAAGATGCGATTTTGTCGCACGACTGTCGCACTTCGCTCGGGCGCTGGCAGAAGAGCGTGTCTGAAGGGCGCAAGAATCTTCAAAGGGACCTCTGGCCCGTTCAAAATTGGTCGGGTAAGACGATGGCGCGGACCAGGCTTCGAATGATGCTGACGGTTCCATCGCCCCTGAGATTTGGTACGGCGGGTTTTCCCTCGGTACGGCTCCCACGCGAAATCTTGGCCCGCCACCGGGCGCCAACTCAACTGCGATCGGCTTGTGCGGTTCGGCAAATTTCTGGACATAAGCCTAGTCCGAGGGTCGCGGGCCGTTGCCTGCGATTTCCTTGAGCAGCGCCACGATCGCGCCCTTCATCCGCGCCTCGAGAGGTCCGACGATGAATAGATTGAATCCGGGCTTGTCGATCTTCGTCCCGAACCGCAGCGCGTCATGGCGCGCCCCTATCCGACGAGTCCGTCGATCGATTGGATCTCTGCGGTTGATGAAAATGAAAGGGTTGATAGGTCGGCGGACCGGTAGAGCTGTGATAGCGGCGCAACCTGTTTCACACCGCTCTGGATCTGGGTTGCGTCCGTGCTACCTGGCAATGATGGTGCAGATTTGTTCATGCTCACACCATCGACTGCTGTGCACAAAACATTCCCTGGCGCGAGAATGGCCCCGTCATCGGCTTCTGCGCGCATCCTCTCCCGCCTCGCGTGAGCGACACGGTAGAAGACAAACTGTTTTCAAGGCTCCTTCGTTTTCAAGCGCTGGTCTGCTTCTGCGGCCAGACGAACAAGGGCTTCGGCGACAGCGACCGGATACGGCTGCCCGGTTTCGAGTCGTCGTAGAGGCTGAGGGAGGCGGGCGAGGTCGCGGGCCGCGCGTCCTCGGATTTCAGCGAGCGACGGTGATGACCGCAGCCGCCGCCCGTTTCGCACGATCGGCTCAATCAGTGGTTCGCCAGGTTGATCCTCGCCTTCGACCGCAAGGGTGTCACCCTCCATCCGGCCGTCCTCGCCGTAACGACGCCAGACCTGTTTGCGCCCCGGCCATGTGGCCTTTCCGGCAGAAAGCTTGCGGCGGGGCACGCCCGCATACTCCTGGAGCTTGTAAGCGCAATCGAGCGCTGGAGCGTCAGCCGAGGTGACGAGGCTTGTACCGATTCCGAAACCGTCAATGGGAGCGTTGGTTGCTGCCGTGGCGAGGAGAAAGTCCTCATCGATGCCCCCGCTGGCAAATATGGTCACCTTTGTTAGTCCACCTTCATCCAGAATCTGCCGTACGCTCCGCGATAGCGCGATCAGATCGCCACTATCGAGGCGTACGCCACGAATGGTGATGCCTTCAGCCTGAAGGCGCGAATAAAGTGCCACCACCTTCCGGGCGGCCGTTTCGGTCTCGTAGGTATCGATGAGAAGCGTCAGGTTGTCGGGCCGCGCGCGCGCAAATTCTTCGAACGCTAAGGTCTCACTCTCTTGAGCCTGGATGAATGAATGCGCCATTGTGCCGAAAGTCGGAATGCCGAAGCATTTCCCCGCCAGCACGGTGGCGGTTCCGGCGAATCCTGCGATGTAGCTCGCGCGGGCGGCCAGGAGTCCGGCCTCCGCGCCGTGGGCACGACGCAGCCCGAAGTCCACAAGGAATTTTTCGGGCACCGCGAGCACCATTCTAGCCGCTTTGGCGGCGATCAGTGATTGGAAATGCAGCAGGTTGATCACGCGGGTCTCGAACAATTGCGCCTGCGGCAATGGCGCAGTCACGCGCAGGATTGGCTCGTTTGCAAAGAAGACGGTGCCCTCAGGCATCGCATCGACGTCGCCTTCGAAACGCAGCGTGGACAGATAATCGAGTAACCCTCGGCTGAACTGGCCGCTCGAGTCTAGCCATTCGAGTTCCTCGGACGAGAACCGCAGGCTTTCCAAATAGCTGAGCACCTGTTCCAGGCCAGCCGCGACGAGGAATCCACGCCGTGCGGGACATTTGCGCACGAAGAATTCGAACACCGCTGTCTCGGTCTGCCCATGTTCCACATATGCTTGGATCATGTTGAGCTGATAGAGGTCCGTCAGCAGCGCACTGGTCGCAAATGTCATGTTAGCGCCTCATCGCGCGCCCGCGGGGCGTCCAATATAAAAAGATCATGCCGAACGTTAGCTACTCCTGCTGACGTTCGGCCCCCTCTCAGTCGCCGTCAACGACCGCTGCGCGGGTCAAGTTTTGCCTCGCAGTCACCCTTTCCCGCGTTGTTCCCAGAGTGCTGGCATCAGCCAGCTTTCACGTCGATCTTCTTCTCGGCCTTCTGTGCCTCCGGCGTTTTCGGGAGCACGACCTTCAGTACGCCGTTCTTGAAGCTCGCGTCGATCTTCTCGGTGTCGATGCCCTCTGGCAGCCGGAAGCTGCGCTCGAATGCACCATATCGGCGTTCGGAGATATAGTAGTCCTTCTTCCTTTGCTC
>Ga0187765_10000884_pt1 | contig 11322 bp, 11 predicted proteins | sample 0216_QUI02_MP05__3_FD_133018 | JGI IMG/M metagenome (GOLD analysis project Ga0187765, IMG submission 133018) | Tropical peat soil microbial communities from peatlands in Department of Meta, Colombia - 0216_QUI02_MP05_10_MG | ecosystem: Environmental > Terrestrial > Soil > Wetlands > Peat ...
CCGGGTATGAGCCGACGGCTGCGGAGCAAGGCGATGGCGCGGCTGCCGTGACTGCGCGGCCTGAAATTGGCCCAGCCGAATCGCCGGTGCCGGCCAGCGAAGGCGAGGATGGCGGCAGCGAGAGGACGCCTCGACGGCGAGGCCGGCGCCGCAAGGGTACAAACGCTGGCCGGACGGTGGAGCACGAAGCCTAGTGGTCCGATTCAAACATTCGCATCCCGTTTCGGCACATGCTTTGTGCGAATGTTTGAATCAAAGGACCACTGGCAAGTACAGGTAGCTAGTGGAGCTTTTGGATTTGACATTCGCTTCACGAGTGAGCGGCAAAGGGGTAGCGAATGTCAAATCCGCTCCACTGGTCGGCCGCGAACGGCCCTTTTTAGCCACAGCTGTGCACTAAGTTTACCGTTGGTGGTGGCGCGGCTTCGTCCTGAGCGGTCGCTGCGCTATGGTGGCTTTCCAAGGGATGGCGGGGGCGGCGGGGCACGCGGGAATGAGAACAGTTTGGTGCTCAACGGCTTGGCGGGCCTGCCTCGTCGGCGGGGTGCTGATTGCCCCGGCCGTGGCGGCCGACCTCCCGGCCCAGACGCCGTCTGTCGCTGCAACGGCCGCCGCGGCGGCGGTACCGGACTGGATTGTCACTGTCGGTGGCGAGTTGCGCGTCGAGCCGGCGTGGCCAGGCGCGCCGGACGGCTCCTTTCGTCATCCGATCCCCTCCCCATTGTTCAGCATCCGCAAAGTCGGAACGCCACCGGATTATTTCGGCCCGCGCGACAGTTTCGGATTCACCATCCTCGATCTCGGCCAGATCAAAATTGGTCCGGCCGTACAGATCGCCTGGCCGCGCAGAGCCTCCAAGGATGAGGCACTCAACGGTCTGGGCGACGTCGATTTTGCGGTCCAGGCGGGCGGCTTTGCCGAGTACTGGCCCGTGCAGTGGTTGCGGCTGCGCAGCGAAGTGCGGCAAGGTTTTGGCGGCGAAACCGGCGTGACTGGCGATCTGTTCCTGGATGCGATTATTCCGGCGGGCCAATTCCGCTTTTCCGCCGGGCCACGCTTGACGGCACAATCCACCGCGGCTGTCAGTCCCTATTTCAGCATCACGCCTGCGCAGTCGATCGGCTCTACTGTCGCCGGATTACCCGCGCTGCCGGTCTATCACGCCGACGGCGGCCTCTATTCGTATGGCGCCGGAAGCCAGGTCGAATATTTCTTCAATCAGCAATGGGCGGCGCACGGCTTCATTGAATATCAGCGGCTGACCGGCTCGGCGGCCGACTCGCCGTTGGTGATCCAGCGCGGCTCGCCCAACCAAGTGACCTTCGGATTGGGCGCGACATATGCCTTCGTCACCCATCCGTGGTGGTGAGCGGTCGAATGGGCGAAAGCCCGAAAGCGCGAAGGGGCATTAACGTCCTTCGCGTCGCGTCATGAAGGCCAGTCGCTCGAAAAGGTGCACATCCTGCTCGTTTTTAAGGAGCGCGCCGTGCAGTGGCGGAACGAGCCGTTTCGGATCGCGCTCGCGCAGAGTTTCGACGGAAATGTCTTCCACCATGATTAGCTTCAGCCAGTCGAGCAATTCCGAGGTCGAAGGCTTCTTCTTCAAACCCGGCACTTCGCGGATTTCATAAAACAGCTTGAGCGCCTCGGCGACCAGACGGTGCTTGATACCGGGAAAATGCACCTCGACGATCGCCCGCATCGTTTCGGCATCCGGAAAGCGAATGTAATGAAAGAAGCAACGGCGCAGGAAAGCGTCGGGCAATTCTTTTTCATTGTTCGACGTGATGACCACGATCGGCCGCCGCCGCGCATGGATAGTTTCGCCGGTTTCGTACACGAAGAATTCCATGCGATCGAGTTCTTGCAGGAGATCATTGGGGAATTCGATGTCGGCCTTATCGATCTCATCGATCAGCAGGACCGGCCTTTCATCCGCGATAAAGGCCTCCCATAGCTTGCCGCGCTTGATGTAATTGCGAATGTCCTTGACCCGGACGTCGCCCAGTTGGCTGTCGCGCAGCCGCGTCACCGCGTCATATTCATAGAGGCCTTGCAGCGCCTTGGTGGTCGATTTGATATGCCATTCGATCAGGGGGGCGCCGAGCGCCTTGGCGATTTCCAGCGCCAGCACGGTTTTGCCGGTCCCGGGTTCCCCTTTGACCAAAAGGGGGCGCTCGAGCGCGATTGCGGCGTTAACCGCAACTTTCAAATCATCGGTGGCCACATAGCCGCTGGTACCTTCAAAACGCATGAATCCTTGCCTCCGGAAGGGGCCAAATTAGATCACCCCGGCGAAGCGCCACAAGCGTGGCGGGCGTGATGAGCAGCCACTGACGGTCCCGGCTCACGATCTTGTTGTCACTGTCATGGAGCTTGGTTATAAGCCGCGCGCGGCAGGGCGCTTCGCAAGTGGGTTGCGGGAGTACAAGCAGATGCAATTGTCCAAGGGCAAAAATCGACGTCCGGACAAGCTCCAAAGGAACGGCCAGGCTAACGGAGCAGGCCTTGGCACGGACGCCAGATTTTACCGGCCGAGCGACAAAGAGCCGTTTATGAACGAGCGCCAGCGGGAGTATTTCCGGCTGAAGCTGCTCAATTGGCGGGAGGATATCCTCAAGGAAGCCAAGGAGACCCTGCAGCACTTGCAGGACGAAAGCCAGAATCACCCGGACCTCGCTGATCGCGCCTCGTCGGAGACTGACCGCGCGATCGAACTGCGCGCCCGCGACCGGCAGCGCAAGCTGATCGCGAAAATCGATGCTGCGCTGCAGCGTATCGAGGATGGCACCTACGGCTATTGTGAGGAAACCGGTGAGCCGATCACGCTTAAGCGGCTCGAGGCGCGGCCGATTGCCACTCTCTCAATCGAGGCCCAGGAACGCCACGAGCGGCGCGAGCGGGTCTACCGCGACGACTGAAGCCACGAGGTCCGCGCGCCCGCGGCCCGCATATCCGTCAGCCCGCGTGCCTTTGATTCGCACCGGGACCGTGTTTTTCATTGCAAGCACTCGTTCACATTGCCGCCGCGGGAAGCGTTTCGCGTTGCGATGCCCGTCATGCACCCGACATTGACAGCATTGCCGCCCGCTTTGACAATTTGGGATGCAGATCACCGCCGCTGTCGTCCGCGAACGTTCGGCTCCCTTCATCTTGGAGAAGCTGGATCTCTGCGATCCCCGCCCGGACGAGGTGATCGTCCGCGTGGTCGCGAGCGGGATGTGTCAAACCGATTTGCACGGTCGCGACGGCTATTTCGCTTCGCCTTATCCCGCGGTTTACGGCCACGAGGGCGCCGGCGTGGTGCATGCCGTAGGCAGCGCGGTTCGCGCGTTGGCGCCGGGCGATCATGTCGTGATGTCTTTTCCGTGGTGCGGCACCTGCCCGAACTGCCAGCAGCGTAAATATTGCTACTGCGTCGATGGCCGGCGTCTGAAAATGCACGGCACGCGCGCCGACGGCTCGACCCTGATGGCAAAAGACGGCGCACCGGTTTATAGCGCCTTTTTTCAACAATCTTCGTTTGGCACTTATGCGCTCACGCAAGAGCGTTACGCCGTGAAGGTACGAAAAGATGCGCCGCTGGAAGCCTTGGGGCCGCTCGCCTGTAGCGGGCAGACCGGAGCCGGCGCCGTTCTCAATGCCATGCAGCCGCAACCAGGCGACAGCCTCGCTATTTTCGGCGTCGGCGCCGTCGGGCTGTCGGCTTTGATGGCTGCCAAGATCGCTGGCTGCGATCCAATCGTCGCAGTTGATGTGCACGCCCATCGCCTGGCGCTGGCGCGCGAACTTGGCGCTACCGATGTGATCGATCACAGCGGCCGTGACAAAGTGGCTGAGGACGTTCGCGCCGTCGCGCCGGGTGGCGTCCGCTACGCGCTCGACACCTCGGCACAGCCGGGTGTGTTTCGCGAAGCAATTGAAGCATTGATGCCAGGCGGGACCTGTGTGCTACTCGGCAGCGCGCCTCCTGGAACCGATGTTGCGATCGAAATGCCGTTTTTGCAGCAGGGCCGCATTGTCCGCGGAGTAGTGCAGGGCGAGAGCTTGCCCAACGATTTCATTCCCCGGCTGGTCGATTTCGTCGTCGCCGGGAAGTTCCCGATTCAAAAAATGATCAAATTCTACGACTTCGGCGACATTAATCTGGCCGCACACGAATCGTCAGCGGGAATCGCAATCAAGCCGGTGCTGCGAATCGGATGACTGAGGACAGAGATCGGATCTCAGATACTGGCGGTCTGCCAGAGAAGCCTTCTTCTGACCTCTGACATCCGTCCTTTGATCTCAGCTTTTGGACGGCCGTCCCAGCAAATTTGCCATCTCTTGTTCGAGCGTGTCGTAGATGGCGACCTTGTTCTGATTTGGCTTGTTGGGTTCTGGCGGTCTTTGCTCGCTGCGCGGATTGCGGGGCGGGGGCGACGACGGAGTATCGCTGCGCGCGCTCTGATCGGCGGCCGGGGCCGGGCGGGCCTGGGGCCCGGCCGTGCGCGCCTCGGCCGACGGCTTGCGCAGCGCGGCCTCCAGCCGCTGCGCCATGTCGGCCAGACTCTGATCGCCTGCAGCGTCACCGGCGCTGGCCGCGGCCGCCGGCGGCGCCGCCGCGGCAGCCCCCGACGGCGCCGGGTTTTGAACCGGCTTGCGCGGTTCCAGCCGCGGCTCGGGGCGCTGGTCATGGCGCGGTTCTTGGCGTGATTCTTGGCGTGATTCTTGGCGTGATTCTTGGCGCGGTTCCTGGCGGGCCTCCTGGCGTTGTTCGTGGCGCGGTTCCTGGCGCGGCGGCTCGCCTGGATTGCCGCGGCTGCGCGGTGGCGGCATCCGTGTCGAAAGCTCATCAGCGAGCGCGGCCAGCGTGTCGCGCTGGCGCGGTCCAGGCTCGCCCTGTGGACGCGCGGGGTGGTCATCGTGTTGGGCGTCCGGCCGTGCGGGGCGCGCCCCGCCATTGGCTTCAGGCTGCAAGGGCCACGAACCGCCGCCACTGTCCGGCAGCGGAATAGCGCGCGTGATTGCCTCGATGCCGGCCGGAGCGCGACCGATATCGCGCGTGGCGGGAACTGCGCGGACGATGTTGGGCTCAACGACGATGTCGCTGGGGCCGCCGATCATCAAGAGATGCTCGACATTATCGCGCCGCACCAGGATAAGCCGGCGGCGGCCATCGACGCTCGCATAATCGATTACTGCAAGGCGTGGCTGGCGACCGCGCGTAGTACTACCAAGCCGGCCGCTACCGAACCGCCGTATGGCCCAGGCGATCGCGCCGATCAGCCCGAGCACGACCAGAAATGCCACGAAAAAGCGCACGGCGAGCGGCATTTCCGCTCCGAACAAGCTCTCAAACATCCGCGCTACTCCCCGTCTCGATGCGTGCTGACCCCGGCCAACGGCTGCCTTTAAAGGTTAATAGTGCCGGCGATATTCGCCCGGCCGGCCAAAAGCAATGATTTAATAACGATAGCCGATTTTCCCGCAAAGCCGTCGTCTGCACCATTCGCATGGTTAACGGCGGTTTGAAGGCAAAATCGGTGGAACTCCGGCAATTTGGCGAAGCCGGCGGGGCTGCTTTCGGAAGCCGACTACCTTCTAAAATGAGCTGCGCTTGTTCGCGGCTGTGCACGTCACCGCCAAGCCTCTTGCGCGATTCAGCCGTACAAGGCACTGGACACCAGCATGACAGAGCAGCTCATGTCGGTGCCTGCGATCAGCAAGGTCCCCGCTGGGTCTGTTTCGGGGAAGGCGCTCGGCGGCACCAGCGCCACCGCCGGCGCCGAACGGGGCGGCAGCATTGCCGTGGTGCTGCTGGTTGCCGTTGCGCTGCTCGCGGCTTTGAGCGCGATCATAGCGCTCGGTGGCAGCAACGCCGAGCAATACCTGATCGCCTTTCTTGCCGTCCTCGCCAGCATCGGCGTGTTCTCGCTTTTCGCCTTTGCCTGCGGAATCCTGCGGGTGCGTGCGGCGGCTTATCGCGGCAATCCGCTGATCAAAGCCGTGGTTGACGGCGCTGCGGAAGCGGTCGTTATCACTGACAAGGACGGGCGCGTCCTGTACGCCAACCCGGCTTACCTCGATCTCATCGAGGCAGCTGACGCCAAGGAAATACGACCGGTCGAGCGCGCTTTCATCGGTGATGCCGATGCGTCGGAGGCCATCTATCGGCTGCTGCGGGCGGCACGCGAAGGCCGTCAGCTTGAGGAGGAGGTGCGCGTTACCGGACTAAAAGGCCGGCCGGCACGCTGGCTACGGTTTCGCATCCGCCCGCTCGGCGGCGATAAACGCGCCGCATATCTGACGGTCTGGTCGCTTGCCGATGTCAGCCGCGAACGTGAACGCCAGGAGAATGTATTCCAGGAATTGCAGCACGCCATCGACTACCTCGATCACGCACCGGCTGGATTTTTCTCGGTCAACCACAACGGCGAGGTCGTCTATCTCAATGCCACGCTCGCCAATTGGCTTAATCACGATCTGGCGCAAGTCGGTTCGGGGGGGCTCAAGCTCGGGGACATGATCGCCGGGGATGGCGCGGCGCTCCTGACCACACTTGCGGCCGCGCCAGGCGAGGTGAAGACCGAGGTGCTCGACCTCGATTTGCGCACCCGTAGCGGCGGCACGGTGCCGGTCCGCGTGTTGCACAATGTCGCTTACGGCGCCGACGGCACGCCCGGCGCGTCAAGGACGCTTGTGCTCAACCGCGCACGCGATGACCGTAGCGATCCGCAGCGCGCCGCGGAAATCCGTTTCATGCGTTTCTTTCATCACACGCCGATGGCGATCGCTACGATCGATAAACAGGGCGGCGTGGTCCGCACCAACCCGCTGTTCGCGCGCCTGTTTCATGGCACGAGCGGCGAAACCAAGGAGCGCTCGATCGTTGCCGCCGTCGCTCCGCGCGATCGCGACGCGCTGCAAGCCGCAATCCGGCAGGCTGCGCTCGGCAGAACCGAAATTGCCCCTGTCGACGCCTTGCTGGCCGGCGACGGCGAGCGGTTCGGCCGGTTTTACGTCACCGCGATCGAAGAAGAAGAGCGCGATCAGGAATCGGCGATCGTCTACGCGCTCGAAACCACTGCCCAGCGTGAGCTGGAGAATAAGGTTACCCAACAGCAGAAGATGGAACTGGTCGGCCAGCTCGCCGGCGGCATTGCGCACGATTTCAACAACGTGCTGTCCGCGATCATGATGGCGACCGATTTCCTGCTCAACGCGCATAAGCCGACCGACCCGTCATTCGGCGACATCATGCAGATCAAGCAGAATGCCAACCGGGCGGCGAGCCTGGTCCGGCATTTGTTGGCATTTTCGCGCAAGCAGACGCTACGCCCGCAGGTGCTCGACATCGGCGAAGCGTTGAGCGACCTGACCATGCTGTTGCGGCGCCTGATCGGTGAGAAAGTCGCGCTCGAGGTGGTGCATGGGCGCGATCTGTGGCCGGTCAAGGTCGACATTTCGCAGTTCGAACAGGTCGTCGTGAACTTGGCGGTGAACGCACGCGATGCCATGCCCAACGGCGGCAGATTGACGGTTCGCAGCAGCAATGTGACGGCGCAGGAATCGGTGCGCTTCAATGCCAAAGGCATGCCGAATGCGGATTACGTCCAGGTCGAGGTCGCCGATAACGGCATCGGCATCCCGGCAAATATCATCGGCAAAATCTTCGAGCCATTTTTCTCAACCAAGGAGGTCGGTAAGGGCACCGGTCTTGGGCTCTCGACCGTCTATGGGATCATCAAGCAGACCGGCGGTTTTGTTTACGTCGATTCGGTTGAACATAAGGGCACGGTCTTTCGCATTTTTTTGCCTCGCCACGTGGCAAGCGCGCAGGACGCCGCTGCCGAGCAAGACGACGCGGTTGCAGCGGCGAACACTACGGGCGCAGCCGCCTCCGCGGAACGCAAATCGGGCGGCAGTGTCGATCTCACCGGGCAAGGCACAATTCTTCTAGTTGAGGACGAAGAGGGTTTGCGCCAGCTCAATGCGCGCGGACTGGCCTCGCGCGGCTACACCGTGCTCGAGGCCGGAAACGGCATCGAAGCGATCGCGATGCTGGAGAAGTCCGAGGACGAAGTGGATCTGGTCGTCTCCGACGTTGTCATGCCGGAAATGGACGGGCCGACTCTGCTGCGGGAACTGCGCCGCCGCAATCCGAGCCTGAAGATCATTTTCGTTTCTGGCTATGCCGAGGACGCGTTCCAAAAGCATCTTCCAGACGGCGAACAACCTGCATTTCTAGCAAAGCCTTTCACGCTCAAGCAGCTGGTCAACGCGGTGAAAGAGACGCTGGCCGCGTGATCCGGCCGGTTCCTTTGTTTGCCCGCTATCCCCTGCGGCATCGGCGCGTGCGACGCTTTGCGACAGATCGGTCGTAAGGCCCCGCGGCGTAGATAAACGCCTCACCCCACCGAGCACCGTAAACCTGCCAGTGCGAGCGCTCGGTTCAGGCAAAAGGGCGCCGCTGTGCACGCATTTGCCACAGCCCGGATCGGGACAGTGCCGCGTGTGCGGCTCGGCTCGCTGGCGACGTTTTTCTTTCTCGCCTTCGCACTGTTGTCATCGGCTGAAGAGGCAGACGCGCGATTGTTCCGCCAAGACCGCTTTGCCGATGCTGCAGGCGCGATTGGAGTAAGCGAGCCGACATTCGCGCCGCGCACGGAGGATATTTCTCCTTGTGTGGTGCAGCCCGGATATCCCGCAGGCTCCTTAGGCGATTTGTTCAGCCGCCCCGGTTTGCTCGGCGGCTTCGCGGCCGGCTTCTTGGGCGCGGGCGTTTTCGGGTTTTTGTTCGGCCACGGCTTGTTCGCAGAACTGGGCGGCTTGCCGTCCATTCTCGGCTTGATTTCCCAGTTTGCTCTGCTGCTGGCATTTGGCTGGCTGATCTGGGGGTGGTGGCGTGCTGATAAGGCCGCTGCCGTGGCGTCACCGCGACAATTGGCCGACGCCTATGAACGAGATCGCGACGCGGCATTGCTGGGTGTTGCCGACACGAACCGCGAGTCCGATGCGAACGGCAAAAATTCATTTGCCGATAAAGCACATTTGTCGCCGTAGCGGCTCGCAGTGCCCGCAGCCGCGACTGCTTCGCTCTCGCAGTACCGCGCCGGAAATTTCCACTATTCTTCACCCCGATCTTGTGGTTCGCAAGGCGGGCGGCAGAACGCGCAAGCCCGCTTCAGAAGGGAGAATATGATCATGGACATTTACAACTGCGGGTCGCGGCCAACACGCCGCGGGCCGGCCGAGAGTTTCACCGGCACCGTGTGGCAGGAGCCGATCATCGAGGCACCGGCGCCAGCGCGCGTGCGCTCCGGCCTAGTGCGCTTTGAGCCCGGCGCGCGCACGGCCTGGCATACGCATCCGCTCGGCCAGACGCTATTTGTGGTGTCGGGAGCGGGAAGGGTGCAAAGTTGGGGAGGCAAAGTGCGCGAGATCAAAGCCGGCGACGTCGTCTGGATTCCGCCGAATGAGAAGCATTGGCATGGCGCCGCTCCGACGACTAGCATGGTCCATGTCGCCACCCAAGAAGCGCTCGACGGCAAGCACGTCAACTGGATGGAGCACGTCAGCGACGAGCAATATAAGGCGACGGCCGGCTAGCGCATGATAATCTATGTTGAATTGTCGTTGCGAGGAGCGTTAGCGACGAAGCAATCCAGGCGCTACCAAAAGGTTCTGGATTACTTCGCTTCGCTCGCAATGACGACGTAGTCTCGTCGAACCTAAAAACGTCTCGCTCTAAATCTCATGCGCTATGAACTCTATTACTGGCCGACGATCCAGGGGCGCGGCGAATTCATTCGGCTGGCGCTGGAAGAAGCCGGTGCCGATTATGCCGATGTGGCGCGCCGGCCGGGCAAGCGCGGGGCTCCGGCGATGATGAAGCTCATGGCCGATCGTCGTCAGCAGCACCCGCCTTACGCGCCGCCATTTCTCAAAGCGGGCAAGATCATCGTGGCGCAGACCGCGAATGTGTTGCTGTTTCTCGGTCCGCGCTTAGGGCTGGCGCCGCGCGATGAAGCCGGGCGGCTGTGGGCGCATCAGTTGCAGCTGACGGTTTCCGATTTCGTCGTCGAAATCCACGACACCCATCATCCGGTCTCAAGCTGGCTCTATTTCGAGGAGCAACGGCCGGCGGCGCGCCGCCGCAGCAAGGATTTCTGGCGTTACCGGGTGCCGAAATATCTCGGCTATTTCGAGCGCGCGCTGAAAAGCAATGGCGGCCGCTTCACGGTCGGCCGCCGCCTTTCCTATGTCGATCTGTCGCTGTTTCAGATCGTTGAAGGGCTGCGTTATGCCTTTCCCAAGCGCATGAAACGGTTCGAGAGGAAAATTCCGGGCCTGGTTGCGCTGCATGACCGCGTGGCGAAACGCTCCCGGATCGCCGCTTACCTGAAATCGCCACGGCGTATTCCATTTAGCCAATGGGGCATTTATCGTTATTTCAAAGAACTTGACGCTTGATGCTCGCGGCCCCATGCGGCTGGTGGCAGTCTCATCAGGGGCAAGCTAAAGGGCGCGGTGCAACGCTGGGGCGAACCATGGAATTCTTCGCAGAGGTCGACCATTATTTGCAAAACTTCGATCTCACAAATGGGATCAATATACTGCGCCTGATCTGCGGACTGTTTTTCATTCCGCATATTTACGCGAAGTTCTTCGTGCCCGAAGCGCTCGGGTTCTTCGTCGCGGCGAAATTTCGGCCGCCGGCGGCGTGGATGTACACGGCTTGCGTGATCGAGACGTTTCTCGCAATCGGATTGATCTTCGCGATCCTGCCGGTTATCGCTGGCGCGCTCGGTTTCGTGCATCTTCTTGTGGCTGGCGGGGCAGTTTGGAAGGTGACCAAAGGCAAGTGGCTGTGGAATATTGGCGGCTACGAATATTGCCTATTCTGGGCAATCTGCTGCCTGATCGTCGCGATGTACTATGCCGGCCTGGGATGACGCCGCCTTTGCCCGCGCCGAGCAGGCCCAATCCGTGCTCGACGCATTTTAGGGAGTTGCGCTTATGATCAATGCCGCCGTTGTCGGTTTGGGCTGGTGGGGCAAGACGCTCGTCGACTCGGCTGCGGACAGCGATGCGATCCGTTTTGTTGCCGGCGCCACCCGCACCGTCAGTCCTGAGGTGCAGATATTCGCAAAGACGCACGGCTTCCGCCTGTTGCCAAACTACGACGCGGTGCTCGCCGACCGTGAGGTCGACGCCGTGGTGCTCGCCACGCCGCATTCGCTGCATGGCGCGCAGGTGACCGCGGCCGCTGCGACGAAGAAGCACGTGTTTTGCGAGAAGCCGTTCACCCTGACCAAGCGCGAAGCCGAAGATGCGGTA
>Ga0187765_10000887_pt1 | contig 11314 bp, 7 predicted proteins | sample 0216_QUI02_MP05__3_FD_133018 | JGI IMG/M metagenome (GOLD analysis project Ga0187765, IMG submission 133018) | Tropical peat soil microbial communities from peatlands in Department of Meta, Colombia - 0216_QUI02_MP05_10_MG | ecosystem: Environmental > Terrestrial > Soil > Wetlands > Peat ...
GCTCGCGAGTGGCAGGTGTGTCCTGCCAACATTCGATTCTTCACCAGACGATCCCTTCCTTAAGCGGGTCAACGCCTCCGGGAAGAAATGGGTCATCGTGACCGATCTGGCTGGTGAGCCGGCTTTCGTTCTGGACTCCGATCATTTCCTGCGTGACGTGTTATTCAAGCAGCACGACCAGAATCAGGGCGCGTGGTGGCATCGGCCAGTCATCGTACGGGATATGCATACGCGGCTCGGTGAGGTGATTGGGCGCCTCAAGGTCGTGCAGGAGCGACCTGACGACGATGTTATCGACGACGATTTGATTCTGGTGTGGGGCTCGCAAAAGCGCATCATTACCGGATCCGACCTGCTGGGCCGCCTGCTGCGAGGCATTGCGATCCTGGAAAGAGGAAACGTCGCGCAACAATCAGGAAGACCATAGTCACCATGTGCAGTGATTGTTGGCTGACGCCGGGTTTTGGCTGCCGCATATGTATGGCCACCGGTCGCAGCCCTGGGCGGTATGTCGCTTTGCCGGTGACTCTCGAGCGCGTACAAGTCCCCAAGGTTCAAAATATTCCGATCGCAATCGATCGGAATGGACTGTAAATCGTAGCTTGTTAACCCCGGTGTCCGACAGAACGACTTTCGGAGAATGAGTCTGCCTACGTCGCCCTCGCTCGAGCACGTGGAGTGCCGTGGAGTTCGTGGCGAGCCTTCGAGTCCGCACTACCTCGGAAACCTAACTTGTCGGTCAAAAGGGCCAGAGCTTCGCGAAGTGCAAATTGCGAATATTCGGTAGTTCAAACCTGTTCCAAATCGCCGGGCCTCCAGCTGCCGTCGAACGCTGGGCCTTGCGGGCCGTAGACGCGGAAGTAGGTGAACCAACCTTTGCCGGGGACGGTCTTGATCCATCGACCCTCTTGTCCACTCGGAGCTTTGGGGCCGAAATAGAGTTCGGTCGGTATCGTCTTGCTGACGTCCTTCAACTCGAAGAGCGACCGCAGGGCTGCCTTGTCTTGATCGGTGACGACTTGGCTGCGCGTCTCCGGATCATACACGGTGACAGACCAGAATAGTCTTGCCGGGACGGGTTGCGGCACGGTCAGTTTGTACATTTTGCCCCCGTCGAGCCAGTTGCCATCCTTGTCGCGTACGCCGAGCCAATAGAGCGAGCCCGCGTTGGGCGAACGGCTAAACATCGCGGGAGAACCGGCGAGCGCCTGTATGAACCATCGGCCACGTCCTTCCTGGTCGATGCCTGACGGGGTGTGGAAGTTTCCGTTGTCCGATACAAAGCCCGCCCACTCCCAGCGGCGATCCGTCCAAACGATCCGATCCGGTCGCGAGCTGTCGAAGCTCGCCGCTAGCATCTGTCCTTTGCCGTCGCGCGCGGCCCGCTCGAGGATGAGTTTCATGCGTGCGTCCGGGTCGAAAGCCTTGCCTTTCTCGATACCAAGCTGGCTCAGCACTCCGTACATCGCGCGGAACTCGTGCAACACCGGTTCGTAATCAAGTACCTCATGGAGTTTCTGCCAGTACTGGATGTTATCCTCCCAAGGTACCGCACTGCCGGCGATGTCCTTACCGGTGACGTCCACGTATTTGAGAACCTTGGTCGGATCGGACAGCGGATAAACTTTGATGGTCCGGGCGGCTCGGATCGCGGCATTCACGTCGCCGTTCTGCGGGATGGAGCGAAGGACCCAAAGCGTCTTGAAAGTTGAAGAGCGGGCGGCTTTGTAGCCCGCCGGTGGCTCGCCCTTATAGTCGGGCGGCAGGATGATGTACTTTCCGCCTTTGCCGGCGTCAGTCCCGGGAATGCCCATGTCCACCACCCAGCGTTGGTGGTGATCATTGACAAGGGAAACGAATGGACCCGCCGGAAGTTCGATGACCATAGGGGCGTCCTTCACATCGAGGACCCCGGTGGCGCACGGGGTATCGGAATTGCCCGTAAAGGCCACCCAATGCGGCGTACATTGAGCGAGAGGGAGCGCTTCGTTGTCCGCAAGGCCAGCTTGGCGATTTCCGCTAAAGAAGCCTTCGAGCGAGACGGTCGGATACCAAAAGTGGTAGGCAACAATGGCACGTTGATAGTCCATGTCGTCGCGCGCGCGCTGCGTCGTATCCTTCGTCGGATAGCCGCCCTCAAAAGCATAAGGGTTGCCGCTCGTTGGAAGACTCGGCGTTTGAGCGATGGCTGGCGACGACGCCACGTTGATCGGTGATCCCATTGCAGCCGCAGCGGCGATTGTTGTGGCTCCAAGGAGAGTGTTGCGTCTCGTGACTGTGACCGGCTCGTTCATATAGCCCTCCTGCGTGCGGTGCTGGTTCGCTCTTCACTCGAAGGGTACATTGAAACGCGCGTAAAGACGACGATGGAGGATCGGTCTTCCCAGCGCATGCGAACACTGGTAACCCCCATGGCTTGGCGCAAGTCGGTATCCGCCAGGTCGACAAAAATGCCTTGCGACTCACGGCCGGACCATACATTGGGTCATTCTGAGACTAACCTGCTCGAGTGGTGGCACGGCAGGTTTAGCCCCAAGTGCAGACCTGCCCGAGAGCGCCACGCGCACGTGCACGCCTTATTGCACACCAACCGGCCGAGGACGATCTGACACCACGATTACAGGCCGCTATCTCTTCGGAGTAAAATGCGATAGCATTCTTTGACCACTAGTTGTGAATCGCGGCTTTCTTGGAGGTGGAAAGGACATGAAAACCAGTGTGCTCAGCGCATTGCGCAGTGCAGAGCGCCGCAATCGGCCGCGCTGGCGTGCGCGATACCTGCCGCGCACATCGCTACGAGAATGGTATATCGATCAACTGATCAACGACGAACTCGACCGACAACTGGCTAACGTTGATCCACTCGCTGGCAAGAGTACATGGCAAGCATTGCTCGAAGTCCATTCTGCGCAGATCTGCAAATTGAACCTTGTCAAGCAATCCCCGCGCTAAGGGGTTCGAGCGCGCGAGAAGCTCGCCAGGCTTTCGTCGCATAGAGCTTCGCGACAGCTAGAGCTTCTGTCTGTGCTACTCTTGCGAAACATTGAAACTGAAGCGAATCGGAGGTCAGTCATGGCGAAGCACGTGTTATTATAATGGTCGGGCTTGAGTCCGACGTCGTTGATTACAGCGATCCCGCATACGCCGCTTTTCCTGGGCTAAATGCCAAGCTCTTGCGCGAGGCGCTAGAGAAGGATCGGGCGGCTGTGGTTCCTTGTATGGGAGCCGCATACATAGGGGCCTCGAAAACGCGGTTCCAAATATGGGACGAGGCTGTTCTGGGGTGGCAATGCGCGTGATCGCCACCGCCAATAGCTTCGAAAGCCCTTGCGATACCATTTCACCACCGTGGTCGGTTTGGCGATTACCAAGGACCCGCGGCCCCACTCGGTAGAGGCACACCCATAGGAGCCGGTCGGCGGAATAAAACTGGAGGCGGCGAGGGCGTTGCCGCCGCAGGACGATCAGCTGATGTCGCAAGGCGACAAGCTCGAGTTCCAGCGACGCTCGGCTGCGAAATCGGAACGAGAGCAGATAGAATGATGATCATACCGCCCGACCGGACGGCGATCACACGGGAAATCCGCAAGCTTTCCCGATAGTTTACAGTTTGAGCAGAGACACCCCAGAACATTGCCATGAAGGTCGCAAGTTTGATCGGTCCGAGTTGATAGTTCGGCTTGCCATCGATCACTTGTGCCGGCAGCTCGGCAGAACGATCAAAGTGGCGATTGAAAATCGCGAAGAGCGCCGCGATGCTCGCAGCCGCTCCCAGGTAGGTATGAAAGGCAGATGGCGCGTCGTGAGCCTTCGCCGCTCCGATCGGGCAGAGGAGCGCGGTTGCCGCAAACGTAAGCGCCAGGCCGCCTCTCCTAACGTCAAAGTCTTTTGTAGGCGCGAAAAACGAGCGACGCAAATTATGGCGGCCACGTTCGTCACGCCGCGGTGCAGCCGAGCGCCGCTCCGTGAAGCCGCCGCCCCACGGGCACGAAGCCGTGGACCTCACCACGGGACGCGTTGAGATAGCGGCGCATGCGCGGGGCGAGCGCTAAAGCCTCGCTGCCAGGGTTCATAAGCTGTGACAGCGTTCCTGGCGCTAGGTGTCTGATCACCACTGATCGCGTTGCCGCGGAATTCGGACGCCGCGATCACACATGTCTTTCAGAATCATGTACATCTGGGCTGCACCGAGCGCATCGTTGAACGCGTCATGCTGCGGTAACGAAGGAAGGCCAAGATCGTTTTGGATTGAGATGTAGCTCAGGTCAATGGCGCTCCCGGGGGGCGCATTGCGGTACTTGCGGTCGTAATAGAGCTCAGAGACGTCGATCCGCTTGTTTGGTAGATGAATGTTCAGCATGCTGAAAAGATACTTGTTGAGCATCCGCACATCGAAAGCGATCCAATAGCCGACCAGTGGGCGGCTGCCGATGAAATGCAGGAAATCCGGCAAGACCTTTCGCATTGGCTTGGCGCAAGCCAGGTCTTGCTCTCGCAGTTGGTGCACCTTGATCGCGCTCAACTCCATGGGCGCGCTCGGTCGAATGACGGCCTGAAATGCCTCGCTGGTGAGGATCCGCGAGCCGCGGATCTTGATCGCCGCGATGCTGATGACGTCGTCCGCCAGCGTGTCAAAGCCACTGGTCTCGCAGTCGAGGGCGACGACCTCTCCGCTGTTATCCCGCCCGAACAGGAACGAGTAGGTCCTATCCGCCAGGAGAAAACGATCGATCCCGCTTCTGATCCTTCGTAACATTGTCCGCCATCAGAACATGCCTAGATGGTACCGATTGCGGATGACCTCGCGGAAGCGCTTCACGACCCGGAGTGCATCGCGTAGTAGGTCGCGATCGCGGGTAGAAAGCTCGCGGAGCCGGACGATCGCCTCCGTTTCCCGTTGTCCGCTCTTCACCGCGCGCAACTGCGATCGCAATCGGATCTCCATGAAATAAGACAGCGCGCCGGCAAGGTCGCGACCGAGTTCCTCGCCGAGAACTCCCGCAGCGACGAGAGCCTCGATGCGTCGTACGGTGGCCGTCTCCTTGATAGCACAATCGATCGCGAGCGTGCGCATTCCGTGGACGATGGGAAAGGTACCCGATTTTTTGACGTCGATCGCGTTGGAACCACCGCCCACCGATGCTATGATTGAGCTGAACATGCCCGGGCTGGCGCCCTCGAAATCATCGATCGCCCGGGCAAAATGCGAGAGATACGCGCTTTCCCCGCGCATCACGGCAATGAGCTCGGATCGAGACCGGTCGACCAACTCTGCGCGGCCGCAGACCGCCACGGCGTCGAAGAAAATGCCGAGGTTCATCGCACTGTCCGGGCCGGGCGTCAGCACCCAGCCTCGCAATTGCCGGACGAAGTCATCGATGGGCTGCGACCAAACTGGGTTCTTCACCATCACGTTGCCCAAGCAGGGCGGGAACCCGAATTTCTTGAGCGCATCCGAGAAGGCTTCGCGAAACCCCCTCAATTCATGCTCGTCGACTGGATGAACGAGTAGCAGGCCATTGTCCTGGTCGGTGCGAACCGTCTGCTCCCCGCGCCCTTCGGAGCCCATGACCATCAGGCAGCCGGACTCGCGAATCGACGGCGGCGCCGTTACGTCGAAGAGCTTCGCCATCAGCCGGCGGTTCAAGTCCGACGTGATCTCAGCGATGGCTTCGACCTTTGCGCCCTGGCGCTCCAGGCGTTCCACCTGGTTCTGAATGTCGGTCGCCGCCCCGGCGAGGTCGTCGATGCCTCTCGCCCGGTCGATGCGACCCGGAATGAGCTGCGAGTTGCCGGCCACCAGCCCGAGGATATCGATATCTTCAAGTACTCCGACATAGGACCCGTTCGATGTGATTGCCAGGCGCCGCTTATTGTGTCGGGTCATGAGGAGCAGCGCGGCAAAGATGAAGTCGTCGATATCGACGGCGACGACATCAAAATGGCACACGTCTCGAACACTGGTTGCGAGCGGCAGGTGATCGAGTACCACCGCCTTCGACAGGTTCATCCCGGTCACAATGCCGGTGCGACCATCATCGCGGACGAACAGCGCATTGTTGTCGTGGTCCCGCATCGCAAGGCCTGCTTTCTCGATGCTCGTCGAAGCATCAATGACTACCGCGGGCCGAAACCGAATGTCACGGACGCGAGCCCGCAGCACCGTGTCGACACCTTCGGTCTCCTGACGGCGGGCAAAGGTGGTTAGTTTCCGCGAGATCTCGGAATAGAAGAACGCCGCGAACCCCACGGAGCGGCCGACGAGATCAAGAATGACGGCCTTCGGCGCGAGATAGCAGAGCGTTTCCTCCGCCGCGACGAAACGAGCGCCTGCGGCGCCATGGACCAGCGCGCGCGCATCGAAGCTTTCTTTGGGGCCGAGCACCGATACGACGTCGTCGTCATCACACTCCTGGACCGAGCCCTTGATAATGACGTACAGCTGCTCGCAGCATCGTCCCTTCTCGACGATGGTCTCTCCGGGCCGAAAATATCCAATGTCCAATGAGGCCCTGAGCGTCTCGATCTGGTCGTGGCTCAGACGATCGAACGGCGGATTCTGGGCGTCGAAGGCTTGGGTCATCGACGGCTTTCTGAAAGTTCACACCGGTCGCGAGCTGAATCCACGACGCTGTGGCTCGGCATGTTACACGGCCTTCGTCACGCGACACGTGATGCGTCCGCTCAGTGAGCCACTGCGCCTGCGGCCCCGATGCCGGTCTCGGCTCGGACATATTGGGGCTCATAGCCCGCACGGTCAGTCTGCGCACGCCTGCTGGTGTCAAGCTTCGACACCAACCAGATCCCGCCCAACGCGATTGCCATTGAGAACAGTGCGGGATTGTCATATGGGAATGGTGCGGACGAGAAGCCTAGCGTCTTCATCCAGACGGCGGGACTGAGAACGACCATCGCGACCGCGCTCACGAGGCCGAGAAATCCTCCGGCAAGCACGCCGCGCGTCGTCGTGCCTTTCCAGAACACCGACATCAGCAGTACGGGGAAGTTGCAGCTCGCTGCAACCGCGAACGCCAGTCCGACCATGAAGGCCACGTTCTGGTTCTCGAAGACATATCCCAGAAAGATCGCGACAATACCAATGGCGACGGCTGAGATCTTGGAGATCCGAACCTCGCGCTCCTCCGAGACCTTGCTCTTGGCGATGACCGAGGCGAACAGGTCGTGACTTACGGCGGACGCGCCAGCAAGTGTCAGCCCAGCCACGACGGCCAGGATGGTCGCGAACGCTACGGCCGAGATAAAGCCCAGGAACAAGGAGCCGCCAACAGCCTGAGCGAGATGCACAGCGGCCATGTTTGAGCCCCCGATTAGGCCGGTGACCTTGTTGTAGGTGCCATTGGCCCCAAGCTTGTAGAAGATCGGATCGCCCATCAGAAATGTGATAGCTCCGAAGCCGATGACGAAGGTAAGAATGTAAAAGAACCCGATGAACCCGGTCGCATAGAACACGGACGTGCGCGCCGCCTTGGCGTTGGAAACCGTGAAGAAGCGCATGAGGATATGTGGCAAGCCCGCTGTCCCGAACATCAGCGCCAGCCCGAGCGACACCGTTGACACCGGATCCGCGACAAGGTTGCCGGGAGCCATGATGGACAGCTTCTTCGGATGAATGTCGACGGCGGCCTGGAACATGGCCTCCGGAGAAAAGCCAAAATGGGCCAGCACCATGAGCGCCATGAAGGTCGCACCGCCGAGCAGCAACCCCGCCTTGATGATCTGGACCCAGGTCGTCGCCACCATGCCGCCGAATGCCACGTAAGTAATCATCAGTGCGCCGACAATGATGACGGCGTAGAAGTAGGGCAGGCCGAACAGCAGTTCGATTAGCTTGCCAGCGCCTACCATCTGCGCGATCAGGTAAAACGCGACGACTGTCAGCGTGCCGATTGCGGAGAGCAGGCGGATCGGCGTTTGCTGCAGACGAAACGACGCGACGTCGGCAAACGTGTATTTGCCGAGATTCCGGAGCCGCTCTGCGATCAGGAACAGGACGATCGGCCAGCCGACCAGCCAGCCTACCGAATAGATGAGCCCATCGAAGCCGCTGCTGAATACCAGCCCGGAAATTCCCAGAAACGACGCAGCGGACATGTAGTCGCCCGCGATGGCCAGCCCATTCTGAAACCCAGTGATGCCGCCACCAGCTGCGTAAAAATCAGCAGCCGAACGAGTTCGACGCGCGGCCCAATAGGTTATCCCTAGCGTCATCGTCACAAAGCCGAAGAACATGACAATCGCAGCGATATTCAAGGGCTGCCGGCCGCCGCCTTCGACAGTACCAGCAGCGAGAGCCGGCGCGACGCTCGCCGTGACGGCAAGGAGTGCGGCTGCGGAAACGAGGAAGTTGCGTGGCGCCATCACTTAGCCCTCTCGAGGATCTGGCGGGTCATGGAATCGAATTCGGCGTTCGCGCGGCGCACATATATGCCCGTCAGCACAAAAGCCGATACGATCACGAGCAGGCCCACAGGGATGCCGAGCGTCGTCACGCCCGCGCCGATGGGGACCGCAAGCAGCTTGGGGACGAAAGCGATGATCAGTATGAAGCCGAAATAGATGCACAGCATCGCGGCCGAGAGAAGCCAGGAAAAGCGCGAGCGCTTCGCCACGAGGTCGTCAAATCGGGGGTCACGTCTGACACGCTCAACGACCTCAGACATCGCTGCCACCGTCTTCTCCTCTGTCTGGCGCACGATAGATGCTTGGCATGTGGCACTGGAGTCGGAAATGATCTAGGTCAAAGATTTTGTCGGACTTGATCGGTCCTTGCTCACGACCATCAGGCCTTCCGACCGGGCCGGACAAGGCTCACTGAGATCTGCGGGCGTCATCTCCGGTTCGGGCGGTTGCGGATGAGGTCGTCCACTACCGCCGGGTCGGCAAGCGTGGAAATATCGCCCAAGGCCTCGAAGGAGTTCTCGGCGATCTTGCGCAGGATGCGACGCATGATCTTGCCCGAACGGGTCTTCGGCAGGTTGGGCGCGAACTGGATCCGGTCAGGCGAGGCTATCGGGCCGATCTGCTTGCGGACCCAGGCGGTCAGCTCCTTGCGCAACTCCTCGCTCTGCTCCACGCCGGACATGAGCGTTACATAAACGTAGATACCCTGGCCCTTGATATCGTGCGGATAGCCCACGACTGCCGCCTCCGAAACCTTCGGGTGTGCAACGAGCGCGCTCTCGACCTCCGCGGTGCCGAGCCGATGGCCTGACACGTTGAAGACGTCATCAACCTGTCCGGTGATCCAGTAGTAGCCGTCGGCGTCGCGGCGGCACCCGTCGCCGGTGAAATACTTGCCCGGATAGGTGGAGAAATAGGTCTGCACGAACCGCTCGTGATCGCCGTAGACCGAGCGCATCAGGCCCGGCCACGCATCGGCCAGCACCAGCTTGCCCTCGGCCGCGCCTTCAAGCACGTTGCCGGACCCATCCACCACCTGCGGCACGACGCCGAAGAACGGCTTGGTCGCAGAGCCAGGCTTGCAAGAAATCGCGCCGGGCAGCGGCGTCATCAGTATGCCGCCGGTCTCGGTCTGCCACCAAGTATCAACGATTGGGCAGCGGCCATCCCCGACGACGCGATGATACCACTCCCAGACTTCAGGGTTGATCGGCTCGCCAACGGTGCCAAGTAGGCGAAGCGACGCGCGGCTGGTCTTTTTCACGGGTTCCTCGCCGGCCTGCATCAGCGTGCGGATCGCCGTGGGCGCCGTGCAGATGGTGTTAACCTTGTGCTTGTCGACGACATCCCAGAAGCGCGAAATCGTCGGACAGCTGGGCACGCCCTCGAACATCAGTGTGGTCGCGCCGTTCGCGATGATCAATCGCGGCATCGGCGTTGGCTTTGAGGGGGACCTTGCGGCCCCCGCGGAGACCTTCGTTGGCCGTTATGACGACGGCGGATTTCGCATCCTCGATGCGGCCGGCGAGCGCCTCAGGCGAGAAGCCGCCGAACACGACCGAATGAATCGCACCAATCCGTGCGCAGGCGAGCATCGCGTATGCGGCCTCGGGGATCATCGGCAAATAGATCGTGACGCGGTCACCCTTCTTGACGCCGCGGCTCTTGAGCACGTTGGCGAAACGGCACATCCGGCTGTGCAGCTGTGGGTAGGTGATGCGCTTGTCGTCCTTGGGGTCGTCACCTTCCCAGACAATGGCGACCCGATGGCCTCGCTTCGCGAGCTCCGGATCAGGATCTCAAGGCGGACATTGGTGGGGCAGTGACGTGACGCGGCAAGCTGCGCCGGCACCACGGGTTGCAAAATCCGGGCAATCCGCGGTCAACTCAAATGAACGCTTATGTCGGCTCGGGGTCATTTTCGTCGATTTGATCGTGCCTTAGTCATGCCCGGGCTCTTCTGACAGCGGACATGGGGACTAGTTTTTGACATTCGCCGGTGCGGACCACCACGACGTAACAGCCTTTTCAGCGCCCACTCGCTTAATTTAGAATTGCTGAGGAGCGACCAGCGAGCGTAGCCGTATGCCAGCTGTCACCTCACGAGACGAATGACATGAACCCAACAGAGTTATCTCCATGCTGATCCCGATGGCCGACGTGCCTCGCTGGTACGCAGAACGCAGGCCGGCGCGCACGATTGCGATTCGTCATGGTGAAGACACGTTGACGTGGGACCAGCTTGAACGCGGCGCGAACCGCCGCGCGCGGGCCCTAGCCGCCAAAGGCGTCAAAGCGGGCGATTTCGTCGCGATCGGTTTGCCCAACGGCAACGTATTCTTTGAAACGACATTTGCCGTGTGGAAGCTCGGGGCGACGCCGACATCATTGTCTTGGCGCCTGCCTCGTGGCGAAGCCGCAGCGGTGCTCGACATCTTGAAGCCAGCGCTGGTGGTCGGAGGCGAGTCCGACTGGAACGTACCCAACCACCTACCAGCCAACTTCGTGCCTGCGGGTTTTTCCGATGAGCCGCTGGCAAGTCCGGTAGCGCGTTACTGGAAAGCAATGACGAGTGGAGGCTCGACGGGGCGGCCCAAGGTGATCCTCGATCATCAGCCGGCAGTCGTCGATACCGCTGTCGAGCCGCCGCTCGGAATGTCGTTTGGCGTCTCGCTGCTCAATCCCGGACCGTTATATCACAACGCGCCTTTCATCCTGTCGCATTTCGCGTTGTTTGCCGGAGGACGTCTTACAGGTCTTGTTAAATTCGACGCTAAGGAGACGCTGCGTCTCATCGAAGCCGAGAGCGTGCAGTGGGTGAATTTCGTTCCAACCATGATGCACCGAATCTGGGCGCTTCCGGAAAGCGTGCGCATCGCTTACGACCTTTCAA
>Ga0187765_10000888_pt1 | contig 11311 bp, 9 predicted proteins | sample 0216_QUI02_MP05__3_FD_133018 | JGI IMG/M metagenome (GOLD analysis project Ga0187765, IMG submission 133018) | Tropical peat soil microbial communities from peatlands in Department of Meta, Colombia - 0216_QUI02_MP05_10_MG | ecosystem: Environmental > Terrestrial > Soil > Wetlands > Peat ...
CTTGAGATCTTCTTTCTTGACGCCGCCGTGCATCTTGAGCGCGCGGATGGTTGCGACCAGCACCACGCAATCGGGCGTGAGACCGGCCTTGCGGCACTTGATGTCGATGAATTTTTCGCCGCCGAGGTCGGCGCCGAAACCCGCTTCCGTCACCACATAGTCGGCGAGCTTGAGCGCGGTTGTGGTTGCCAGTACCGAATTGCAGCCGTGCGCGATGTTGGCGAAGGGGCCCCCATGGATGAAGGCCGGCGTTCCCTCGAGCGTCTGCACCAAATTGGGGGCAATCGCTTCCTTGAGCAGCGCGGCCATTGCGCCGTTCGCCTTGAGATCATGCGCGCGAACCGGTTTTCTGTCGCGGGTATAGCCGACGATGATTTTGCCGAGGCGCTCCTTGAGGTCGTCGAGGTTCTTGGCAAGGCAGAATATCGCCATGACTTCGGAGGCAACCGTGATGTCGAAGCCGGCCTCGCGCGGATAGCCATTGGCAACGCCGCCAAGGGAACAAACGATCTCGCGCAGCGCGCGGTCGTTCATGTCCATAACGCGACGCCACGCGACACGTCGCGAGTCGATGCCGAGTGAATTGCCCCAATAAATATGGTTGTCGATCAGCGCCGAAAGCAGGTTATGCGCCGATGTAATGGCGTGAAAATCGCCGGTGAAATGGAGATTAATGTCTTCCATCGGCACGACCTGGGCATACCCGCCGCCGGCCGCGCCACCCTTCATGCCGAACGACGGGCCGAGGCTCGGCTCGCGCAGGCACAGCATCGCCTTCTTGCCGATGTGATTGAGCGCGTCGGTCAAGCCCACGGTGGTGGTCGTCTTGCCCTCACCCGCCGGTGTCGGCGTGATCGCCGTGACGAGAATCAGCTTGCCGTTCGGTTTGCTTTGCAGCGACTTGATGTAGTCCATCGACACCTTGGCCTTGTAGTGGCCGTAAGGATCGAGATTCTCAGCGGCAATGCCGAGTTTTTCCCTGGCGATGTCGAGAATCGGCCGCTTTTTGGCGGCCTGCGAAATTTCGATGTCGGATTTCGGCGACTGGTGCTGTGAGGCTGGCATGGGTCTATCCGTTCAATGACAATGCGGTGGGCCGGCGATTGGGAATTGCTCTTGTCGAAAACTTCAAGTGAGACGGGCGCCTATTGCTAGATTGACGCCGGCTGAGAATTCAGCGGCCCCGATCTTCTTGCCGCCGTCGGGCTGAACACGGGTGATTTTGAAGCGTCCATCGGCGCAGACCACGGTGAAGCTGTCGGCTTCGACCGCGACCACTTCGCCAAGTTTGCCGGCGATGCCTTTCGGATCTTTCGCGGGCAGCGGCGTGGCGTCAAAAACTTTCAGCGTCTTGCCACCGAGTGTCGTCCAGGCGCCTGGTGCCGGATTGCAGCCGCGGATGAGACGATCGATCTGCTCCCACGGCTTGCCCCAGTCGATCTTCGCGTTACCGGGACCGCAGCGGCCTTCATAAGTGGCCTTGGACTCATCCTGCTTGATGCGCGGGGCCTTGCCGGCTTTGACGAGATCGACCGATTCCATCATGGCCTCGACGCCCATCGGGAACAGGCGATCAAAATAGACCGTGCCGAGCGTGTCGGTTCCGGAAATCGGCGTCTTTTTCTGGATCAGCACATCGCCGGTATCGAGACCGTTGTCGGGCCAGAAAATCGACAGGCCGGTTTCCTTTTCGCCCTTGATGATCGGCCAATTGATCGCGCTGGCACCGCGATAGGCCGGCAGGAGCGACGGGTGATACTGGATCGAGCCGTGGGTCGGGATGTTCAGGAAATCCTCGGGGACGAACAACGTCACGAAGGCCATGACCTGCAGGTCGGGCTTGAGCGCCTTGAATTCTTCCCAGACCTTCGGGTCCTTGTAGGACGCTGGCTGATAGACCGGCAGCTTGGCGGCGACGGCGGCTTCCTTGAGCGGATCGACCTTGGCGCCTTCCTTTTCCGGGGCGACATAGACTGCAATCACATTTTCACCGCGCTTGAGCAGCGCTTCGAGCACGGCCTTGCCAAAGGCCTGCTGCCCGTGAACGACGATACGCATAATCAACTCCCTCCCAAGACGCTTTCTGTCGTTCCGGCCGAGCGAAGCGAGAGCCGGAACCCATAACCACCGACCTGGGTTATGGGCCCCCGCCTTCGCGGGGACGACAGCTCACAATAACTAAGCCGCCTTTTCTTCCTTCTTCGGCGCGCTGAGCGCGCCGGAATTCTTGATCTCATTGACCTCCGCGACCTTGAAGCCGAGAACCTGCGAGAGGATTTCATCCGTGTGCTCGCCCAGAAGCGGCGACCGCTTCACCTCGGATATCGAGTCCGACATCTTGATTGGATTGCCGACGGTCAGATATTTGCCGCGGGTCGGATGATCGACCTCGACGACGGTGCCGGTCTTGCGCAAGGACGGCTCCTCGGCGATTTCCTTCATCGACAGGATCGGACCGACCGGGATGTCGACCTTGTTGCACAACTCCATGACTTCGAACTTGGTCTTGGTCATGGTCCATTGTTCGATTCGGCCAAAGATCTGCTTGAGCTTCGGCAGTCGCGCGCGCGGCGTGGCATATTCCGGATCGGTTTTCCAGGTGGGCTCGCCGATCAGATCACAGATCGCCTGCCAGACCGGAGCCTGGGTGATGAAATAGATGTAGGCGTCTGGATCATTCTCCCAACCTTTGCACTTGAGAATCCAGCCCGGCTGACCACCGCCGGAATCGTTGCCGGCGCGTGGAGTCGCATCTCCGAACGGAATGCCTTCGCCGTATTGGCTGTATTCCGTGAGCGGACCGGCCTTCAGGCGCTGCTGATCGCGCAGCTTGACGCGGCAGAGATTGAGCACGCCATCCTGCATGGCGGCGAGCACCTTCTGCCCGCGGCCGGTGCGGTTGCGTTGGTAGAGCGCGCAGACAATGCCGAGCGCCAAATGCAGGCCGGTGCCGCTGTCGCCGATCTGCGCGCCGGTCACAAGCGGCGGCCCTTCGCGGAACCCCGTCGTCGAGGCCGAGCCGCCGGCACATTGCGCGACATTCTCGTAGACTTTGCAATCTTCATAGGGACCGGGACCAAAGCCCTTGACCGAGGCGACGATCATGCGCGGGTTGAGCCTGTGAATGTGCTCCCAGGTCAGGCCCATGCGGTCGAGCGCGCCCGGTGCGAAATTCTCCACCAGCACGTCGCACTTTTTGATCAGCTCATCGAGCACACGCTTGCCCTGCGGATGCTTGGAGTCGATGGTGATCGAACGCTTGTTGTGATTGAGCATCGTGAAGTAAAGCGAGTCGGCGCCCTTCACATCGACTAGCTGGCCGCGTGTGATGTCACCGACACCTGGACGCTCGACCTTGATGACGTCGGCACCCATCCAGGCGAGAAGCTGAGTGCAGGTCGGGCCCGATTGCACGTGCGTGAAATCGAGAATCCGCACGCCGGTAAGCGCCTTGCCGTCCTGACCGAACGGCTTTGACGACGGCCTCGGCAAGTGACCATTGCCATTGGCTTTCTTTGCCGCCGGTTTCCGCGCTGCAAGTTTCACCACCTTGCGAGAGCGCTTTTTCGATGCGGCTTTCGTTTTTTTCTGTTTCTTCCTGGCCATGTGCCCATTCCTCCAAATTCAGTTCTACCTGATGTCCCTGGTGCGCAGCGCAGCAATAGCGCCACACTTCCCTTATTTCTTCTTCAGCTTGCTTTGCGGATTGAGATTGCCGATACGGCCACTCTCGCTGCCCGCCGCAGGGTCGAGCACCGCGTTGATAAGCGTCGGTTTGCCGGAATCCATGGCGGCATTGACAGCGCGCTTGAGTTCATCCGGGGACGTCGCGTTGACTCCGACGCCGCCGAACCCCTCGATTATCTTGTCGTAGCGCGAGCCCTTCACGAATACGGTCGGTGCCGGATCCGAGCTCACGGAATTGACGTCGGTGCCGCGATAGATGCCGTCGTTATTAAAGATCACGATGCAGACCGGCAGCTTGTACCGGCAGATCGTTTCAACCTCCATGCCGGAGAAGCCGAAGGCGCTGTCGCCTTCCACCGCGAGTACCGGCTTCCCGGTCTCGATGGCTGCGGCGATGGAATAGCCCATGCCGATGCCCATGATGCCCCAGGTGCCGACGTCCAGCCGCTTGCGCGGCTGATACATGTCGATGATACCGCGCGCGAGATCGAGCGTGTTGGCGCCCTCGTTGACGAGGATTGCGTCCGGCCGTTCCTTGATGACCGTGCGCAGCACACCGAGCGCACCATGGTAGTCCATCGGCGAATTGTTGTTCATCAACCGCGGCGCCATCTTGGAGACGTTCTCTTCGCGCTTCTTGCTGACCGCGCTGGTCCAGTCAGCCGGCGGAGCCGGCCAGCTGCCGCCCATGCCGTGAAGAAGCGCAGCGACGCACGAGCCAATATCACCAACGACCGGCGCGACGATCTCGACGTTTGAGTCCATTTCCTTGGGCTCGATGTCGATCTGGATGAATTTCTTCGGCGCCTCACCCCACGCCTTGCCCTTGCCATGCGACAACAACCAGTTCAGCCGGGCACCGATCAGCATGACAACGTCGCTGTCCTTGAGCACCGTCGAGCGCGCAGCGCCCGCGCATTGCGGATGCGTGTCGGGCAGCAAACCTTTGCCCATGCTCATCGGCAGGAAGGGAACGCCGCTCTTTTCCACCAGTGTGCGGATCGCATCGTCGGCCTGCGCATAGGCCGCGCCCTTGCCGAGGATGATCAACGGCCGCTTGGCGCTCCTGAGCACGTCGAGCGCGCGTTTGATCGCGTCGGGCGCCGGAATCTGTGCCGGCGCAGCATCGATGACCTTGACCAGTGACTTGCGTCCCGCCTCGGCATCCATCACCTGTCCGAACAGCTTGGCCGGCAGGTCGAGATAGACGCCGCCGGGACGCCCCGACACAGCAGCGCGGATTGCGCGTGCTAGCCCGATGCCGATGTCTTGTGCGTGCAGCACGCGGAACGCCGCCTTGCATAGCGGCTTGGCGATCGCGAGTTGATCCATCTCTTCGTAGTCGCCCTGCTGCAGGTCGACGATCTCGCGCTCCGAGGAACCCGAAATCAAGATCATCGGGAAGCAATTGGTCGTGGCGTGGGCGAGCGCGGTCAGACCGTTGAGAAAGCCGGGCGCCGACACCGTGAGGCACACGCCTGGCTTTTTCGTCAGGAAGCCGGCAATCGATGCCGCATAACCGGCATTCTGTTCGTGACGGAACGAGATGACGCGGATGCCCGCGGCTTGTGCCATGCGGCCGAAATCCGTGATCGGAATACCGGGCACGCCGTAGATCGTGTTGAGGCCGTTGAGCTTCAACGCATCAATAATGAGATGGAAGCCATCGGTCAGCTCGCGCTCTGTTTCTGCGGCGTCGGCCGGTTTTTCTTTCACTGCTGCATCAGCCATGGGAGTCCTCCCGCTCTACTGTTCGTTTAATCAAGATAATCGGCATAGCGCGCGACATGTTCCGCAAGGCCGAGCGCGTGATCGCGCACCAGTTCCCCGGCGCGATTGGTCGCGCGCGCTTCCAGTGCTTCAATGATATTCATGTGATCGCGGATTGAGCGGTCTGCGCGATCCTTCTCGCCAATCGTGGTGCGGCGGATCATGCGCATGTGCGTGAAAAGATTTTCGGCAAGGTCGATCAGCACGTCGTTGTGGCTGAGCCTGATGATGGTCTGGTGAAACTCGATGTTGACATCCGAATACTCATCCAGGTGCGCGCGCAGCCGGCCGTTCTCGAAAGTTGCGAACATCTTGCGTAGTCCGGCTATTTCTTCATCGGTCGCGGTTTGCGTGATCAATCGCGCGGCCATGCTTTCCAGCGCCGCCCAGGCGGTGATCATCTCGATCACTTCGCGCTTGGTTTTGCGCACCACGTAGATGCCGCGTCGCGGCACCGAGCGGACAAAGCCTTCGCTCTCAAGCTGCGCCATCGCCTCCCGCACCGGCGTGCGGCTGATGCCGAAGTCCTGCGCAAGCTTGCGCTCGTCCAGCCGGATATCGTCGCGGTTGCGATAGATGTCCATCGCCACGATCGCATTCTTCAGCGCGGCGTAGGCCTTGTGTTTGAAGCTCGGCGTGACGTCGATCGGCTGGAGCGCCGGATGTGGCGCGAGCCGTGCTCGGGCAGTGGATCCACGCTCGGAAACGCTGACGCGACGGGGGTTACGATCTCGGGTACTCATGCTGGTATACAATATGCCAGATGCCCCAACGTGCGGCAACCGCCCGGAAAAGACGCCCGGGACCAGGCCGATGGTTGCAAGAATTCGGGCGCGCGGTATCCGGGCGAACCTTATTCCGCCGGCCGCAGCTTGCCCGAACGGAGCCACATCCACCCGGCCTGGATCATCGGCCAGAACAGCGCAATCAACCCAAGTCCCATGATCGTGCTGACAAGGCCATTCGAGAAGAACACGCCAAGACTGCCTTGCGACGAGAGGAGCGATTGACGGAATCCCTCTTCGGCCTTGTCACCAAGCACGATCGCCAGCACCATCGGCGCCATCGGATAGTTGCACTTCTTCATGAAGTAGCCGGCGATGCCGAACACCACCATCATCACGACGTCAAAGGTGTTGTTGTGCACCGTGTAGGCGCCGATCGCGCAGAACACCATGATCACCGGCGCAATCACGCTGAATGGAATACGCAGGATCGAGGCAAATAGCGGCACGCAGGTGAGCACGATGAGCAGGCCGACAATGTTGCCCATGTACATGCTGGCGATCAGGCCCCACACAAAATCTTTCTGTTCGACAAAAGCAGCGGACCAGGCTGCAAACCCCAGATCAGCAGGCCGCCGAGCAGCACCGCCGCGGTCGGCGAGCCGGGCACGCCAAGCGCGATCATCGGCAGCAGCGCCGAGGTGCCGGCGGCGTGCGCCGCGGTCTCCGGCGCCACCACGCCTTCGATCTGTCCCGTGCCGAACAGATGGCCATTCTTCGATATGCGCTTCGCGATTCCGTAGCTCATGAACGACGCCGGCGTGGCGCCCGCCGGACTGATGCCCATCCAGCAGCCGATCAGGCACGAGCGCAGATAGAGCATCCAGTAGCGCGGCAATCTTGCCCAGGTCTGCAGCACGACCTTCATATTCAGGGCAGCCGGCTTGCCGCGGAAACTCAGGCCTTCTTCCATAGTCAGCAAAATTTCGCCGATGCCGAAAAGGCCGATCACCGCGATGAGGAAATCAAAGCCATTGAGCATCTGTTCGACGCCGAAGGTGAGGCGCAATTGCCCGGTCATCTGGTCGAGACCGACAGCGCCAAGTCCAAAGCCCAGCATCATTGAGGCGACGGTCTTGAATGGCGGTTCCTTGCTCAATCCGACGAAACTGCAGAAGGCAAGGAAATAGACCGAGAAAATTTCAGGCGGGCCGAAGCGCAAGGCAAAACTGGCGACCAGCGGCGCCACGAGCGTAATGATGATCACCGCGAACAGTGCGCCAACGAACGATGAGGTGAAAGCCGCAGTCAGCGCCTCGCCGGCCTTGCCGTTCTGCGCCATCGGATAGCCGTCGAACGTCGTCGCCACCGACCATGGCTCGCCCGGTATGTTGAACAGGATTGAGGTAATGGCACCGCCGAACAACGCTCCCCAGTAGATACAAGAGAGCATGATGATCGCCGAAGTCGGCGACATTGAAAACGTCAGCGGCAGCAGGATCGCAACGCCGTTGGCTCCGCCAAGGCCCGGCAGCACACCGACGATCACGCCCAGCACGATGCCGACAACCATCAACACCAGGTTGAACGGCTGCACCACCACCGCAAAGCCGTGGAAAAGATTACCAATGTCTTCCATAAACCCGTCTCTTGATTGTCCGAACTTTGTCCCCAAACCGCCGGCGCCTGGCTGCGGCGGCCGTCAAGTCTTCAATATCCCAGAAAGCTCTCGAGCGGCCCCTTCGGAAGCGGAACCAGGAACCAGATTTCGAACATCAGGAATGTCAGAACCGGGACCGCAACCGCGATCGCCACGGCGGTGTGCCACGCATAGTTTCCAAACCAGCGCATGAAGAAGACGATCAACAGCGCCGACGCGACATACATTCCGAGAAAAGGCACCAGCGCTACATAGATGATGGTGGGGACCAGAACCGAAACAACCTGCCGGAGCTGCCCCCATTCCGCGAACACCTTCTGTCCGGACGTCTGGCGCACCGCCAAGAGATTAACCGCGCAAGAAACCAGAACTATGAGGCTGACATAGAATGGAAAGAAGCCGGCGCGTGGCCCTTCATCGCCCCAGCCAATTCCAACCTTCAAACTTCCGTAGATTCCGATCAGCGCGAGGAGGGCCATGAACCCGGCCACTCCGATTTCAACGCTCCGGTGGGACGGACCCGCCCCACCGGTTTCGTTTGCTGTCTCGTTCATTACACCCTCAAGTGGCTGCGATCTAAACAATCGCAGTTAGTTGGTCTTGGCGAGGAAGCCAGCGTCTTTCATCAGACCTTCGTGAAGCTTCTCCGCATCGGCAACCCACTTGGCATATTCGGCGCCGGTCATAAAGGTGGTGTTGAAGGCGCCGTCGCTCATCAGCTTTTTCCACTCGGGTGTCTCACGCACCTTCTTGAACAGGTCAACATAGTAAGCGACTTCATCCGGGGTGACGCCCGGTGGCATGAAGTAACCGCGCAACATCAGGTACTCGACATCGAGGCCCTGCGACTTGCAGGTCGGAATGTCGTTCCATGACATGTCGCCCGCGATCTTGTCGTGATAATCCAGCTTCTTGCTGTCAAATACGCACAACGGACGCAGCTTACCGGCGCGCCAGTGAGCAACAGCTTCAATCGGATTGTTCACCGTCGAGTCGACGTGATCGCCAACAAGCTGCACGGCAACAGCGCCACCGCCTTTGTAGGGAATGTAAGTCATCTTTTTGCCAGTCGCTTTCTCGAGCGCGACTGTGATGATCTGGTCTTCCTGTTTGGAGCCGGTGCCGCCCATTTTGAAGGTGTTATCGGGCGCAGCCTTGATTGCGTCGATGTAGTCCTTCGTGGTCTTGTACGGCTTGTCGGCGTTGACCCACAGGACAAATTCGTCGAGTGCCATCATCGCGACCGGGGTCAAATCTTTCCAATTGAATGGAATGCCGGTGGCAAGCGGCGTCGTGAACAAGTTCGAAAGCGTGATGATGAGCTTGTGCGCATCACCTTTCGCGTTCTTGGCGGCCAGGAAGCCTTCGCCGCCGGCGCCGCCTGATTGATTGATCACCACCACCGATTGTTTCGACAAATTATGCTTGGTGATGATGCCTTGCATGACGCGGGCCATTTGGTCCGCGCCACCGCCGGTACCGGCCGGCACGATAATTTCGATGGGCTTGGTGGGCTCCCACGCCTGAGCTGGCACCGAGAGCGCGACAGCGCCGCCAATACATGCGGCGGCAAAACCTAAAACGTGCGTCGTAGTTCGCATTTTCACTCCTCCCTAAGGTCCTCCGCTTGGCCGATCTTCTTGTCAGCTCAGCGTCTATTCATCACCCCGTATAGTCATCGTACCGAGAAAGAACGCTATAACAAATAGTACATATTCGTTAGATGCTTGCCGGCCTTGCCGATACAGGGCTAATTGCCGCGCTTTTACAGGTATTCAGCCAGCAGTTTTGCAACGCAGCAATGTTCGTCTCGTTCCCCCTGCATCAGTTACTTTGGTTGTCTGAGAGGTAAACCGCGCACCTGTCGTGAAAAATTCAGGCCCGGCAAAGAAACCGGGCCTGAATATATGTGCGATCAATTTGGTTGCGGGGGTAGGATTTGAACCTACGACCTTCAGGTTATGAGCCTGACGAGCTACCGGGCTGCTCCACCCCGCGTCAAAATGCAAAGCGCGGGGCAAACCCGCGCCGTTCCGGGGCTATGTAGCAACGACGCATGGCAATGGGAAGGGCGAAAAGCGTTGCATTTCATCTACATGTCATGAAACAGCGGCAAAAAGTGACAATGATGGGGGTTGCCGGGGGAGCTGACGCCAGCTTCGGCGACGGGCTGGCCGCGGCCGCCCGCTCGATTATCGCCGACGGCCGCCGGGCCCTCACCGACCCTGAACTGTCCGATCCCGAAGCGGTGCACGAGGTGCGCAAGGCGCTCAAGCGCTGGCGCGCGCTCCTCCGGCTGCTCGGCCGCCCGCTTGGCGAGCAAGCCGACCAGATGCGCATGGAAGCGCGTGAATTGATGCGGGCGATCGCCGGCGCGCGAGATGCCCAGTCCGCGCTCGATGCATTAGGCGATTTGCGCAAGGCCGAGGTGCCATTTTCCCCAACATCGGCCGAAACGATCCGCGCGCGGCTCACGGAGATACGGGACGCGGCGGAAGCGAAAAGTTTTACCAAGACGATGCGCGATCGACTGTCGCGCTATCTTGACTATGCAACGCTTTCGCTCGAGCGCTGGCCGCTCAAGGCGATCGATTTCGACACGGTGACAGACGGCCTCACTGCGACTTACCGGCGGGCGCGGCAGCTGGTGCCCGACGGCTGGTCGGATACCGAGGCCGAGCATCTGCACGATCTGCGCCGGCGCGTGGTTGAACACCGCCATCAGATGGATCTGGTCGAACCGCTTTGGCCACGGCTGGGAAAAGTGTGGGCCGAAGAGGCGCAGCGCCTGCGCAATCAACTCGGCGCCTGTCAGGATCTCGCGGTGCTGACGAATTTCACCGCCCCGCACGAGCCGCTTGCGCCATGGCGATCCCGGTTGTCGCCTTTGATCGAAGAACGCCGGCGCTCGCATTTAAAGACTGCACAACGGCTGTCGGGACGCCTTTTCGCGGAAAAACCCAAAGCATTTCGGCGGCGCATAGCCGCGCTATGGTCTGCGCGTAATTCGCGATAACCGCCGCAGGCTCGACCACGTCTTGCGCGCGCAATAAAAAACGGCCGCCATGGCTGGCGGCCGTTTGTGAAAGCGAAAACATCGTGTTGAGGAGAAGCAAGCGTCCATTTATCGTCCTTGGCAGGCCTGGCAGCGACCTACTCTTCCAAGCCTTGAGGCTTAGTACCATTGGCGCAGGAAAGTTTAACGGCCGAGTTCGAGATGGGATCGGGTTCAGTCTCTCCGCAAGTACCACCAGGCCGGCCAAGGACGATGAAGTAAAGTGCGTGCAGAGCGAGTATCCCCACGACGGGGGGACCTCGTTCAGCAAGCTGCTGGTCTACCAATCAGTGTGCGCCAAACGCATTCCGCGGGGAACGCGAATGGGCATTGGAAATGAGAGCAATCAAGACAATCGAGCTATTAGTACCGGTAAGCTCAACGCGTTACCGCGCTTACACACCCGGCCTATCA
>Ga0187765_10000889_pt1 | contig 11296 bp, 12 predicted proteins | sample 0216_QUI02_MP05__3_FD_133018 | JGI IMG/M metagenome (GOLD analysis project Ga0187765, IMG submission 133018) | Tropical peat soil microbial communities from peatlands in Department of Meta, Colombia - 0216_QUI02_MP05_10_MG | ecosystem: Environmental > Terrestrial > Soil > Wetlands > Peat ...
AAAGGAAGAGGGCCGCTTGCGCGGCCCTCTAGCCCGGTTACCAACGTTGGATTTGGCAGAGGCGCTTCCTGCTCCGGCTAGGTACTGCCGGGCGGCGCGAGACGCGTCGTCCCCTACGCTGGCTAGGCGATTCCCCGTGGGTCCCGGGGACGCGCCTCTACCCGCTGGTACCTCCACTGCCCGAACTATCTGAATTCACTCTCGGACCACCTCCTTTCCGCGTTGCTCGCACGATACCGGTTCCGCCCGTCAGCGCAAGACGACGCTGAGCTCGAGACCGCGGTCGAGCGGGAGGGTGATGCTCTCGAGGGTCGGATCGGCCTGGCGGGCGGCCGAGTACGCGGCGAGCGTGTCGAAGTCGGAGAGGACGTTGTCGGCGACGACGAGGCCGCCCGGCTCCAGCTTCTCCCGCGCGCGTGCGAACAGCGCCTCGTAGTCGCGCTTCTCCGCGTCGAGGAAGACGATGTCGAAGACGTCGTCGATCCGCGCGAGCGACTCGAAGGCGTCGCCCTCGACGAGCTCGGCCGTCTCCTCGAGGCCGGCTTCGGCGATGTTCCGCCGCCAGGCGTCGATCTTCCGCGGGTCCTGCTCGAGCGAGAGCACCCGTCCGCCCAGGTGGCGCACGCCGGCTGCGAGCCAGATCGTCGAGTAGCCGCGCGAGCCGCCGATCTCGAGCACCTCGCAGCCGGCCTGCGGCGCGACGAGCGAGAAGAGGAAACGGCCGGTTGTCGGCGCCACCGCGCGTGAGCGCACCGCGGACGGCAGCCCCTGCCGGCGCTCCTCGGCGTCCTCCGACTCGAGGCGCGCGAGCACGGTGCGGATCCGGTCGTCGAGCATGCCTACCTCCCGAGGGTACGGATCTCCTGCTCGACCGCCTCACGGACGAAGCAGCCGGCGAGATGGTCGTTGACGACTCCGCAGGCCTGCATCGCGGCCCAGACCGTCGTCGGGCCGACGAAGCGGAAGCCGGCCTGCTTGAGCCGCTTCGAGAGCTCCTTCGACTCCGGCGTCTGCGGGAGCCAGTCGCTCGTCGTACGCGGGGTGCGGTGGCGCTGCGGCCGGTGGGACCAGACGAGCTCGGAGAGCGGCGTTCCCGCCTCGCGGAGCGCGAGCACGCCGCGCGCGTTCGCGACCGCGGCCTCGATCTTGCCGCGGTGGCGGACGATGCCCGCATCGCCGAGGAGGCGCGTCACGTCCCGTTTCCCGAAGCGCGCGACCCGCTCCGGCTCGAACCCCGCGAACGCACGGCGGAACGCCTCGCGCTTGCGCAGGATCGTGAGCCACGAGAGACCGGACTGGAAGCCCTCGAGGCAGAGCCGCTCGTAGAGGCCGCGCTCGTCGAGGACCGGCCGGCCCCATTCCTCGTCGTGGTAGGCGACGTAGAGCGGGTCGGCCGTCGGCCAGCAGCGCGCAGGCTCAGTCGCCGACGTCGACACGGATGATCCCGTCCACGATCTGCACGGGGAACGTCTCGACCGGCAGGTACGCCGGCAGGGACAGCGGGCGTCCGGTCGCGAGCTCGAAGGCCGAGCCGTGGCGCGGGCAGACGACCCTGCACGCACCCTCGTCCCAGTCGCCCTCGCAGAGCGGGCCGTCGTCGTGGGAGCAGCGGTCCTCGATCGCGTAGAGCATGCCGCCGCAGTTGTAGACGCCGACGGTGCGGCCGGGCGCGGCTGCGACCAGCTTCATGGAGCCGGGCGGCAGCTCGTCCGCCGGCACGACGTCCACGAGCGGCATCTACAGGAGCTCGAGCTCGTCGAAGCCGGCGAGCCCGTCGGGCAGCGGCGTGCCCTTCGCCTTGTGCAGAGCCACCTTGAGAGTCGTCAGCCAGAGCACCGCGCACTTCAGACGGACCGGTGTGAGCGGGATCCCGATCTCCGCGAGCAGCTCGTCCTTGTCGAGCATCGCCACCTCGCTCGCAGACCGCCCCTGCACCATCTCGGTCAGCATCGACGTCGCCGCCTGCGAGATCGCACAGCCGCGCCCGGAGAACTTCACCTCGTCGATCGTCTCGCCGTCCTCGCCGAATGCGACGTAGATCGAGACCTCGTCGCCACAGAGCGGGTTCTGGCCCTCCGCCTCCGCGTCGGCGTGCTCGAGCACGCCGTGCCCGCGCGGGTTCTTGTAGTGATCGAGGATGACCTCCCGATACATCTGCTCGAACTCGTTCATGCGAACACCTTACGCACGGTATGGAGCCCTTCGGCGAGCTGGTCGATCTCCTCGGGGAGCGTGTAGAGGTAGAAGCTCGCGCGGTTCGTGGCCGCGACGCCGAGCTTGTGCATCAGCGGCTGGCAGCAGTGGTGGCCGGCGCGGATGGCGACGCCCTGCCGGTCGAGGATCTGCGCGACGTCGTGGGGGTGGATGCCCTCGAGGTTGAAGGAGACGACTCCGGCGCGGCGCTCGGCCGGCGGCCCGTACAACGTAATCCCGGGCACCTCTCCGAGCCGTCCGAGCGCGTATGCGGCGAGCTCGTGCTCGTACGCCTCGATCGCGTCGAGGCCGGCGGCCTCGAGGTAGTCGACTGCGGCGCCGAGCCCCACCGCCTCCACGATCGGCGAGGTGCCCGCCTCGAACTTGTGCGGCAGCTCGCCCCAGGTCGTCTTCTCGTACCTGACCGAGTTGATCATGTGGCCGCCGAGCATGAACGGCTCCATCGCGCGGAGCAGGTCGCCGCGGCCCCAGAGCGCGCCGATTCCGCTCGGGCCGCACATCTTGTGCCCCGAGATCGCGAGGAAGTCGCAGTCGAGCGCCTGGATGTCGACGCGCATGTGCGGTGCCGCCTGCGCCGCGTCGCAGACGAAGATCGCGCCGAGGTCGTGAGCCCAGCGTACGAGCGGCCCGAGGTCGGCGATCGTGCCGAGAGAGTTCGAGACGAGATTCGTCGCCACGACCTTTACGTTGTGGTCCTGCGCGATCGCGTCGAGGCCGGAGAAGTCGACTTCGTCGTGCTCGTCGAGCGGCAGCATGACGAAGGCTGCGCCGTTGCGCCTCGCGATGTACTGCCACGGGACGAAGTTCGAGTGATGCTCGAGCTGCGTCACGACGACCGCGTCGCCGGGGCCGAGGTTGTTCCCGCCCCACGAGTATGCGACGAGGTTGAGCGCCTCTGTCGCGTTGCGGACGAAGATCACCTCGCGTGCGTCGGGCGCGTTGAGGAAGGCCCGCACCTTCTCCCGGGCGCCTTCGAGGCCGGCGGTTGCCCGCTCCCCGAGCACGTGAACGGCCCGGTGCACGTTCGCGTACGACGTCTCGTAGAACGCCGTCATCGCGTCGAGCACCTGACGCGGCTTCTGCGAGCTGTTCGCCGAGTCGAGGTAGGCGAGCGGCTTGCCGTGAATCTCCTGCAGGAAGATGGGGAAGTCCGCGCGCAGCGCGCGTGCATCGAGCTTCTTCGGGCCCGCGGTCACAGCCACGGGCTCATGGTAGCCCGCTAGGGCACCCGGAACGCGGCGCCCGCGTAGCCGGGCGCCGCAGCCTTCGCTGAGCCTTTCGGCAGGCTCTTCAGGCTCGCCTTTCCGGCTGCGTTTGCGTGCACGGTGCGCCCGCCCGCGGTGAACGTCGCGCCGGCGACGCCGAAGCCGTCGTCGAGCGCCTGCGCGAACCAGGTGACTACGGTCTTCTTTCCTACCTTCTTCGCGGTCTTCGAGAGCTTCACGGAGAGCCCCGGCTGGAGCTGCTGCTCGATCAGGCTCGAGCCGGTGTTGACGATCACGTCGACCGCGCCGGGGCTGCCGGGGAGCCCGACGGCCGAGACCTGGTACACGGTGCCGGGCACGGCCGTCCGAGCTTCGGCGCCGAAGTCCATGCCGTGCGTCCGGGAGCGGGCGACGTGAACGGCTCCCTGGCCCGTCCAGACGGCCCACAGGCGGTCACTCGAGTCGACCGAGAGCGCCATGTGCGGGTCGCCGCCCGTGTAGGCGGCACGGAACGTGACACCGTCTCCGGCAGGCTGGCCCGTGCGGAACGGGACGACGGTGAACGCGGTCGCGGTCGGATAGCCGGGTGCCCATGCCATGAACGTGTTCCCGGACCGGTCCGCCACGAGCGGCACCGACGGCGAGTGCTCGACGGTCGGTGCGAGATTCGTCGGCGCGCCCGGCGTCAGATCGGCGGCGAGCGGCTCGTAGACGAACGCACCGGTCGAGGTCGCGTTCGAGTAGAAGGCCACCTGTACGAGGCCGGTCGTGTCGACGGCGAGCGACTCGTCGTAGCCGCAGCAGGGGGCGTACACGTTCTTCACCTGCTCGCCGTTCAGCCCACGGAAGACGTTCACGAAGCCGGTGCCGTCCTGCGAGAAGAGCGGCGTCCCGTCGGGCGCGACCGCGGCGCTCTCGACGCCGCCGACGTCGTGCGAGAGCGTCTGGATCGGTCCCGTCCACGTGTTGCCGTCGTCGGTGGAGGTGAGGCGCGCGACGCCCTGCGCGTTCGGGAAGTAGAGCTGGATCGCACCGTTCGGCTGCTGCACGAGCTGTGTCCGGCCGGCGATCGGGTCACCGGTGACGACGACCTTCGGCGCGCCACGGCTGCGTGAGACCGAGATCGTGGCGCCGGCGGGCGATTCGAAGGAGACGAGCTCCGTTCCGGCCTGCGTGACGAGCATCGCCGGTGCGACGGTGTTCTGCACGCCGCCCGAGAGCGTCGTCCATGCTGCGGCGGCCGGGGCGAGGGCGAGGGCGAGGGCGAGTCCCGCGAGGAGCGCGATCGCGACGGCGGCGTGGCGCATGCCAGCACCTTGCCAGCGGCGCAACCCCGGCGCAACACCGATCACATCGTCCTCTAATCCGGGTTCTCGACACTGCCGGGCATGGCGGCACTTGCGCAGGCCGAGCGCGGCCCCGGACCGGGACAACCCTCCCGCATCGAGCAGGCCCGTGCGCGCGCCCGCGGCGCGAAGCTCGCAGTGGGGGCGCTCGCCACGCTCGTCTTCGGTGTCGCCTTCGTCGGCGCCAAGGCCCATGCGCCCGGCCACGCGAAGCACCACGCGCGGCCGTTGGCGGCACCGGTCTCGTTCGAGCAAGCCGTCCGGCAGAGCGCCCTCAGCGGTGGCCGGATCGCGCCGCCGGTCCAGCCGCCGCCGGTGGTGTCGAGCACCTCGTGACTCCGGTCCACCGCTTTCGGGCCATGGGCTGCGAGGTCGTGCTCGCAGGCGGCGACCCGGCCGCGGTGGCGGCGGTCTTCGCGCGCTGGGAGGGCGTGTTCAGCCGCTTCCTCCCCGATTCCGAGCTCACGCACGTGAACGCCTCTACGGCCTGGACGCTGCACGTCTCGCCGCTCTTCGCCCGGGCGCTGCGGGTCGCCCTCGACGCCGCCGTCGACACGGACGGCCTCGTCGATCCGACGTTGGGCGCCGCGCTCGAGGCCTGCGGGTACGACCGAGACTTCTCGCTCTTGCCCGACGATGGGCCGCCGGCCGGCGAGGCGGTCTCGTCGCGGCTCGACGAGCTGCGGCTCGACGGCCGCATCCTGCGGCGGCCGCCGGGGCTCCGGCTCGACCTGAACGGTGTCGTGAAGGCGCTCGCGGTCGACGAGGCCGTCGGCGGTCTCTCCTCTGAAGGTTTCGTCTCCGCGGGCGGCGACCTTGACACGCGCGGCCCGGTCGACGTCGGCCTTCCGGGCGGGGGCGCCGTTCGCGTCGTGTGCGGCGGTCTTGCCACGAGCGGCGTCGTCTCACGCCGCTGGCGCCGCGGCGGCGAGGAGCAGCACCATCTGCTCGATCCACGCACCGGGCGGCCGTGCCGGGACTCGCCCTGGGAGCAGGTGACGGTCTCCGGTGCGAGCTGTCTCGCTGCCGACGTGGCGGCGAAGGCCGCGTTCCTGCTCGGCGAGGACGGGCCTGCATGGTTGGACGAGCGGGGGATGGCGGCCCGCTTCGTCGCGTGCGGCGGCGGCGTCGTCCTCAACCGCGCCTGGCAGCGGGAGATCGTGTGCACGTGACGTCGAGCCCGGCGATCTGGTACGCGGCGCGCGCCTCCGGAGTTGCGGCCTACGTCGTGCTCACCGTCACCGTCGCCCTCGGTATGGCGATGGGCGGCAAGGCGCAGAGCAGACGCTGGCCGAAGTTCGCCACGGCGGACGTGCACCGCTTCGGCGGTCTGCTCGTCGGCTCGCTGATCGGCGTCCACGTCGGTGCGATCGCGCTCGACTCGTTCCTGCCCTTCTCCGTGCGCCAGCTCGTCGTCCCGCTGGCGTCGACGTACCGGCCGCTCTGGACGGGCCTCGGCATCGGCGCCGCCGAGCTCTTGCTCGCGCTCGCGATCACGAACCGCTACCAGAAGCGGCTGCCGTACCGCGTCTGGCGCCGCGCCCACTACCTCAACTTCGCGGTGTGGGCTGCCGCGTCGCTGCACGGCATGTTCGCCGGCACCGACCGCAGCGCGATGTGGCTCGCGACGCTGTACGCGGTCTCGATCGGGAGCGTCGGTGCGATCCTCCTCTGGCGCTTCGGCGGCTACTCGCTCCGCTCGCGCGCCGTCGCGGCAGGCGGGGTCGCCGGCGTCGTCGCGCTGCCGCTGCTCATGCTCGGGCCGCTGCACCAGAGCCCGCGGCCCTGGAACTCCGCACGCTTCGCCGAGCCGCTCACGGGGCAGGTGCTGCGGAACGGCACGAACGTGAAGCAGATCGTCTCCTTCGTCGGCGGCGGCCAGGCGCCGCAGAAGCTGCTCGTGCGCGCCGATCTGCTCGTCTCGCCGACCTCGCTCGACGCAACCTCGCTCCAGCTCGAGTATCTGCCGAGCGGCGACGTGTGCCGCGGTCGCGTCACGTCTGTCGGCGGGACGAGCTTCAGCGGCCGCTGCCTGTTGCCGAGCGGGCGCGCGCGCTGGGTGGACGCGAGCTGGGCGCCCGCTTCGGAGGGCTCCGGGGTCGTCGGGACGATCCGGCTGCATGCGTAGGGGACCGACGATCGCCGCGCTCGTGCTCGTCGCGGCCTGCTCTGCCGCGGCCCGGGCGCACGCCGCTTCGCCGCTGACTCCCGCCCAGCGTCTCGGCTTCCCGGCGTTGAGGCCCGGACTCGTCCCCGGCTACGTGCTCATCGCCGACCGCAACAACAACCGCATCATCATCGTCAACCCGCGCACGAACACGGTCGCCTGGCAGTACCCACGCCCGGGCGACGTTCGGCCGGGCCAGTCGTTCCACGACCCCGACGACTCGTTCTTTGCGCCCGGCTACACGTCGATCTCGACGAACGAGGAGTACAACCAGCAGATCGGCCAGATCGACGTGAGGACACATCGGCTCGTCTGGACGTTCGGCCATGCCGGCGTGCGCGGCTCCGCGTTCGGCTACCTCTCCAATCCGGACGACGCGTACCTGCTGCCGAACGGGCTCTTCATGGTCGCGGACATCCAGAACTGCCGCGTGCTCTTGATCAACCGCGCCCACAAGGTCGTGCGCGAGATCGGGCATGCCGGCAGTTGCGGCCACAGCCCGCCGCAGGGCCTCTCCTCGCCGAACGGGGCGACGCCGCTCGCGGACGGCGGCGTGCTCGTCACCGAGATCGGCGGCTGGGTCGACCGGATCAGCGCGGCCGGGAAGCTCGAGTGGACGATCCGCACGCCGACTTCCTACCCCTCGGATGCGCAGCTGCTGCCGAACGGGAACGTGCTCGTGGCCGGTTTCAACACGCCGGGGCGGGTGGACGAGATCACGCCGCAGGGCAAGGTCGTGTGGACGTACGAGCCCGCCGGCTACTGGTCGCTCGACCGGCCGTCGCTCGCGGTGCGCTGGCCGAACGGGCTGATCGCGATCACGGACGACTGGCACCACCGCATCGTCGTGATCGATCCGAAGACGAAGCGCGTCGTCTGGTCGTACGGCCATCTCGGCCGGCCCGGCAGCGGTGCGGGCTACCTGAACAAGCCGGACGGCCTCGACCTGCTCCCGGCCGTGCCGCAGGGGGCGAGAGCGAAGCAGGCGAGCGCTTCGGTGCGACCGGGAACGGTGAAGAAGATCGGATCGCTGCCGCAGGCGATCTCGAAGGCCTCGGCGGTCGCGCTTCCCGGCGGGAGGTTGATGCTGCTGGGCGGCGAGATCGCCGGTTCCTCCACCGACCAGGTGCTGCTGGGATCTCCCGAGCACCTGCGCGTCGCCGGCAGGTTGCCCGCGCCGACGCACGACGCGGCCGCCGTGCTCGTCGGCGGTGCCGTCTATCTGTTCGGCGGCGGCCAGGCCGCATCGGTCGCCACGGTCTTCCGCGCCGACCCGGCGTCGGGCGCGGCGAAGGTCGCCGGCCACATGGAGGAGCCGCTGTCCGATCTCGGCGCAGTGGCCCTCGGCGGCAGGGCCTATCTCGTCGGCGGTTACACGAGCGTGAAGTTCGCATCGGCGGTGTTGCGGTACGGCGGCGGCGGCAAGACGACGACCGTGGCGCGACTGCCCGCCGGGACGCGCTATGCGGGCGTTGCCGCGATCGGCTCGACGATCTACGTCGCCGGTGGACTGACGCCGAGCGGGGCGAGCTCCGCGGTGTACGCCGTCGATCTCGCGGCGGGCACCGCGAACCAGATCGCGACGCTGCCGGCGCCGGAGGACCACGCAGCGATGGCCTCGCTCCGCGGCAGGCTCTACCTCGTCGGCGGTACGCGCATCCTGCGCATCGACCCAACCTCCGGCACGGTCTCCGTCGCCGCGCGGCTGCCGGTCGCGCTCAACGACCCGACGGCGACGGCAGTCGGCCGCCGGATCGTTGTCGCCGGGGGCGGTACGAGCGCCGTGTATGCGTTCACCCCCTGATGTCCCGGCGCCCGCCGCTATCCTCGCGATCGTGCGCCGGCTCGCCTGCCTTGCCTCTCTTGCCCTGCTCGCCGCCGGCTGCGGCGGCGGTTCCGGCGGCTCGAGCCGCTCCGCGCAGTCGCACACCGTGGTGGCGGTCTCCAAGGCGTTCTACGACGCCGGCATCAAGTTCACGTCGGAGCAGACGTTCAACCCGTACGTGAACGGCCAGGCGGTGTTCCTGCCGGGCAAGCTGAACACGAGCCCGCTCCGCGACACGATCGAGGCGGGGCTGAGCGAGACGGGCGCCTTCACCGGCGTCGTCTGCTGGGTGTTCGACACCAACGCACACGCCGCCGCGGCCCTGAAGGTCGTGCCGCTCTCGAAATGGCTGACGGGCGACCCGCCGATCGTGCGCGTGCACGACGGCAACGTGATCATCGTCGCCTCCGGCTGGAAGGGCGCCGACAAGGCGAAGCTCGACGCGGCGCTCGCAGCCGTCACGAAGTCGTAGCTCCACCGTGAGCAGCGACTACGTATTCACCATGTACCGGGCCGACAAGTTCTACGGTCCGGACCGGCAGGTGCTCGCCAACATCTCGCTGTCGTTCCTGCCCGGGGCGAAGATCGGCGTGCTCGGCCCGAACGGGGCCGGCAAGTCGACGTTGCTGCGGATCATGGCCGGCAGGGAAGAGCCGTCGTCGGGCGTGGCCGAGCTCGCGCCCGGCGTGACGGTCGGGCTCCTCGAGCAGGAGCCGTGGCTCGACGAGGCGAAGGACGTGCGCGGCAACGTCGAGGACGGCGTGCGCACGCTGCGGGATCTGCTCGACCGCTTCAACGAGATCTCGGCGAAGTTCGCCGAGCCCGACGCCGACTACGACGTGCTGCTCGCCGAGCAGGCGACGGTCCAGGATGCCATCGACCGTGCGGACGCGTGGCAGCTCGAGCAGCATCTCGACCACGCGATGGACGCGCTGCGGCTGCCTGACGGCGACCGCGACGTGACGACGCTGTCGGGCGGCGAGCGGCGACGGGTCGCGCTCTGCCGGCTGCTGCTCTCGTCGCCGAGCCTCCTGCTGCTCGACGAGCCGACGAACCATCTCGACGCGGAGTCGGTGCTGTGGCTCGAGCGGTTCCTCGCCGCCTATACGGGCACCGTCGTCGCGGTCACGCACGACCGCTACTTCCTCGACAACGTCGCCGGCTGGATTCTCGAGCTCGACCGCGGCCGCGGCATCCCCTTCCGCGGCAACTACTCGTCCTGGCTCGAGCAGAAGCAGGAGCGTCTCGCCGTCGAGGAGAAGACGGAGTCGGCCCGCCGCCGCACGCTCGCGCGCGAGCTGGAGTGGGTGCGCATGAGCCCGCGCGCGCGGCACGACAAGTCGAAGGCCCGCCTTGCCGCGTACGAGCGGCTGTACGCAGAGGAGCAGAGCGTGAAGCTCGACAGGGTCGAGATCCACATCCCGCCCGGACCGCGGCTCGGCGACCTCGTGCTCGAGGCCGAGCATGTGACGAAGGGCTACGGAGACAGGCTGCTCGTCGAGGACCTGACGTTCTCGCTGCCGCCGGCCGGGATCGTCGGCGTGATCGGTCCGAACGGTGCCGGCAAGACGACCCTGTTCCGCATGATCGCGGGTCACGAGACGCCGGACGGCGGTGTGCTGACGCTCGGCGAGACCGTGCAGCTCGCGTACGTCGACCAGGCTCGTGCCGACCTCGACCCGGCGGGCACGGTCTGGAAGGAGATCAGCGGCGGCCTCGACACGATCGAGCTCGGCAAGCGCGAGGTGAACTCGCGCCAGTACGTGTCGTGGTTCAACTTCAAGGGCTCCGACCAGCAGAAGCGCGTCGGCGACCTCTCCGGCGGCGAGCGCAACCGCGTCCATCTCGCGAAGCTGCTTCGCAGCGGCGGCAACGTCCTGCTGCTCGACGAACCGACGAACGACCTCGACGTCGACACGCTGCGTGCGCTCGAGGATGCGCTGCTCGACTTCGCCGGGTGCGCCGTCGTCATCACACACGACCGCTGGTTTCTCGACCGCGTGGCGACGCACATCCTCGCCTTCGAGGGTGACAGCCAGACGACGTGGTTCGAAGGCACCTGGGGCGAGTACGCCGACTGGGTGAAGGAGACCCGCGGCGCCGAGGCACTCGAGCCGCACCGGATCAAGTACAAGCCGCTCGTCAGAACCTGACGTAGGCTCACCACGTGACACAGCTCGGCTCGTTCCTCGTGCTCGCGGCCGTCGTCATCGCCACCCCGGGGCCGGACACTGCGTTGACGATCAGAAACACCCTCGTCGGCGGGCGTCGCAACGGCGTGCGCACTGCGCTCGGCGTCGCCTCGGGGCTCGCGGTCTGGACGGTGGCAGCAAGCGCCGGGCTGGCGGCGATCGTCGCGTCCTCGCAGCCGGCCTTTCTCGCGATCCGGCTGGCCGGCGCGGCGTACCTCGCCTTCCTCGGCTGCCGGGCGCTGTGGGCGGCGCTGCGCCACCGGCCGCACGTGTCCGGCGTGCGCACAGGCGGACGAGCCGGCGGTTACCGGCAGGGCTTGCTCAGCAACCTCGGCAACCCGAAGATC
>Ga0187765_10000890_pt1 | contig 11295 bp, 7 predicted proteins | sample 0216_QUI02_MP05__3_FD_133018 | JGI IMG/M metagenome (GOLD analysis project Ga0187765, IMG submission 133018) | Tropical peat soil microbial communities from peatlands in Department of Meta, Colombia - 0216_QUI02_MP05_10_MG | ecosystem: Environmental > Terrestrial > Soil > Wetlands > Peat ...
CGCGCCGGTGACGCTCGGGCAGGAGTTCTCGGGGTACGCGGCGCAGATCGAGCGCGGCCGCAAGCGGGTCGCCGAGAGCCAGGCGCGCCTCTGTGAGCTGCCGCTCGGCGGCACCGCCGTCGGCACCGGGCTGAACGCGCCCGAAGGCTATGCCCGGGCGCTGATCACGCGCATCGCCGGTCGCACCCGGCTGCCGATCGTCGAAGCCCCCAACCACTTCGAGGCCCAGGGCGCGCGCGACGGCTGCGTCGAGGCGAGCGGCGCCCTGCGCACCGTGGCGGTGAGCCTGATGAAGATCGCCAACGATCTGCGCTGGCTGGGCTCCGGCCCACGGGCAGGTCTCGCCGAGATCCAGCTCCCCGCGCTGCAGCCGGGCTCGTCGATCATGCCGGGCAAGGTGAATCCGGTCATCCCCGAGATGTGCCGCCAGGTCGCGGCGCAGGTGATGGGGAACGATCTCGCCGTGTCGATCGGCGGCGCGCTCGGCGATTTCGAGCTCAACGTGATGGTCCCGCTGATCACGCACAACCTCCTGCAGTCGATCACCATCCTCGCCCAGGCCTGCGATCTGCTCGCCGTCCGCTGCGTCGATGGGATCGTCGCGAATCTGGAAGAGTGCCGCAGCGACGCGGAGCGCAACCTGCAGATCGGCGCCGCGCTGAACCCCGTGATCGGCTACGAACGCGCGGGCAAGATCGTCAAGCAGGCGGCGGAGAGCGGCAAGTCGATCCGCGAGGTTGCCGAGGCCGAGCGGGTGCTGCCGTCCGAAGAGCTCGAGCACGTCCTCGATCCGCTCCGCCTGACCCGGGGAGGGGTGATCTAGCCGCCACCCGGTTGCCGCTCGCGATGCTCGCCGGCTGGCCGTGCCAACTCCATCATGCAGCTCCCCGCATGGTGGACTTTGCGGGCGCGATGGAGGAGCCGGAAAAAGCTCTCGCAGAACCGACGCGAAGCGGCAGGACGAACGGTGGCATGACTCCTGCTCGAGATGGCGCGACGGGAGGCGACACATGACAACGACCGACGGAACCGACAATCTGCAGGCGGCGCAAGCCGCACCGGAGGCGCGCAAGACGGAATGGCGCCGCGCATGGCGTGCACTCCAGGGCCTGATCGCAGACCCGCAGCGCACCGACCTGGTGTTCGAGATCGGCGACGCTCTCGCCGGCCCGAGCTACGAGCGGTCCTTCCAGCGGTTCCTCGCCCATCCGGACGGCCGGCGCCTGCTCGAGGAGCGGCCTTCGCTGCTCGAGGCTCTGGGCGACCGCGCGACGCTCGCGACGCTTCCCGTCGGGTCGCTCGGCCGCTCGTACCTGGAGTTCATGGAGGCGGGCAAGCTCACCGCCGACGGCCTGGTCGCCGCCGAGGCCATGGCACAGCGGCGCTACGCGACGCCCGAGTCCGACCGCGACCGCCAGTTCTTCGGCGACCGCATCCGCGACATGCACGACCTGTGGCACGTGCTCACCGGCTACGGCATGGATGAGGCCGGGGAAGCCGCGAATCTCGCCTTCACGCAGGCACAGATCCCGACGCGCGGCATCGCGCTGATCGTCCTTGCCGCCGCCGCGATCGGGCCGAAGGACGGTCGTCTCACCTGGCAGCGCTACCTCCTGCGGGCGTGGCGTCGCGGCCGTTGCGCGAAGCTCTTGACGGTGGTGCCGTACGAGCGACTGCTCGCCCTTCCGCTCGGCGAGGTGCGCGCGATGCTCGACATCGAGCCGCCCGACGTCGCTCACCCCGAGGGCGTGATCGTTGCGAGCCGAGTCGACGGCGCCGTACCGATGGCGGCCGCCCTGAACAGCGCCGAGCACCGCCGCGCCGCGGCGTGAGCGGCGCTCGGGAACCCTGCCGCGCCCTTCAGATGTGAATTGCCCGGCCGTCGACGGCGAGGGCCGCCTCCTTGATCGCTTCGGGCAGCGTCGGATGGGCGTGCACCGAGCGCGCGATGTCCTCGGCGCTGGCTCCGAGCTCGATCGCCACCGCCGCCTCCGCGATCAGGTCCGAGGCATTGGGCCCGACGATGTGCACGCCGAGGACGCGATCGCTCGTCGCGTCGGCGATGATCTTGACCTGGCCCTGCGTCTCGCCCATGGTCTTTGCCCGGCCATTGGCGAGGAACGGGAACTTGCCGATGCGCACCTCGGTGCCGCTTGACCGGGCGGCTTCCTCCGTCATGCCCACGGCGGCGAGCTCGGGCCAGGTGTAGACGACCGCGGGGACGGCGTCGTAGTTGACGTGCCCGGCCACGCCGGCCATGAGCTCGACGCAGGCGATGCCCTCCTCCTGGGCCTTGTGCGCCAGCATCGGGCCGGCGATCACGTCGCCGATCGCGTGGATGCCCGGCGTCGTTGTCGCGAAGCGATCGTCGACCGGGATCCGTCCGCGCTCGTCGAGCTTGACGCCAATCTCCTCGAGACCGAGCCGGTCGGCATACGCACGGCGCCCGACCGCGACCAGGACCACGTCGGCGTCCATCTCGGTCGAGGCGCCGTCCTTGGTTGCGATCGTCAGGCGGACGCCGCCGGCCTCGATCCTGGCCGACGTGACCCGGGCCTCGAGCTGGAACTTGAGCCCCTGGCGGCCGAGCGCGCGCTCGAGGAGCTTGGCCGACTCGCGATCCATTCCCGGGACGAGGCCCGGTGTCAGCTCGACGACGGTGACCCTCGAGCCGAGCCGGCGCCAGACCGATCCGAGCTCGAGGCCGATCGCGCCGGCGCCGACCACGACCATCCGCGGCGGTACCTCGGGGAGCTCGAGCGCGGCGGTCGAGTCGATGATGCGCCGGCCGTCGAAGGCGAGCCCGGGAAGCTCGATCGGTGCGCTTCCGGTCGCGATCAGCATGCGTGGGGCAGTGAGGCGACGTGTCGCCCCACCGGGCGCCTCGACGCGCAGCAGGTCCGGGCGCTCGAAGCGGCCGGTCCCGATCACGTGCGTGACCCCGTTCTTCTTGAACAGGCTGGCCACGCCGCGTGTCAGGCTGGTCACGACCTTCTCCTTGCGCTTCATCATCGTCGCGAGGTCGAGCGCGATCCCGCTCAGCTTGACGCCGTGCTCGGCGAAGTGCTCACGCGCCTCCTCGAGGAGCTCGCTCGAGTGCAGCAGGGCCTTGGAGGGGATGCAGCCGACGTTCAGACAGGTTCCGCCGGGAGCCGGATCGCGGTCGACGCAGGCGACCTTCATGCCGAGCTGTGCGGCGCGAATCGCGCCGACGTAGCCGCCCGGCCCGGCGCCGATGACGATCAGGTCGAAGGCCGAAGGCTCTTCGCGGCCCGCCGCTTCCCCGTGCTGCGCGGCCGAGCTCTGCGCTTGTGCTGCCTCTTCGACGACTCCCAATTCGGGGTCTCCTTCCGCTCTTCAGGATGACAGGAGGGCGACGCGCCGCAAATCGCGAGCTCCGCGAGCCGGGTCGCCGCTACGCGGGCGCTACAGCCCGAGGAGCAGCCGGGTCGGATCCTCGAGGCGCTCCTTCACCTTGACCAGGAACGTGACCGCGCCCTTGCCGTCGATGATCCGGTGATCGTAGGAGACGGCGAGGTACATCATCGGGCGCACCACGATCTGGTCGTCGACCACCACCGGGCGCTTCTCGATCTTGTGCATACCGAGGATGCCGCTCTGGGGCGGATTGAGGATCGGGGTCGACAGCAGGGATCCGTAGATGCCCCCGTTCGAGATCGTGAAGCTCGCGCCCGAGAGCTCGTCGACCGAGAGGCGATTCTCCCGCGCGCGCTCGGCCAGCCGTGCGATCTCGCTCTCGATCTCCGCGAAACCGAAGCGATCGGCGTCGTGGACGACGGGCACGACCAGGCCGCGGTCCGTACCCACGGCGATCCCCATGTGCACGTAGCGCTTGTAGACGATGTCCGTACCGCGGATCTCCGCGTTCATCTCGGGGATCTCCGCGAGCGCTTCGCAGCACGCCCGGACGAAGAACGACATGAAGCCGAGCGCGACGCCGTGGCGCTTCTGGAACGACTCCTTGTAGCGCGCCCGCAGCGCCTGGACCGCGCTCATGTCGACCTCGTTGAACGTGGTGAGGATGGCCGCGTTGTGCTGCGCTTCGACGAGCCGGCGCGCGATCACCTGGCGGAAGCGGCTCATCGGGACGCGCTCTTCCCGCTCGCCCACGACCGCGGTTCCCGCGGGAAGCCCCGCACCCTGCGGCGCGATTGCCTGCGGTCGGCCCGGCGAGGCGACCGCTGCCACCTGGACGGCCGGAGCGGCCGCGGAAGCCGTCGCGCTGCCGGATCTGGCTTGACGAGCGGCCTCGAGGGCGTCGCCCTTGGTGATTCTTCCTCCGGGGCCGCTGCCGGCCACCGCCGCGACGTCGAGGCCCTCCTCGGTGACGATCCGGCGCACCGCGGGACTGAGGGGCCGGTCGCCGTCGCTGCCTGCTCTTCCCCCGCGTGGCGCCTCGCGGACCACCGCGCGAGCCGCCGGCGTGCTTGCCGCCGCTGGCGCCGTGGCGGCCCGGGTCGCGGCCGGAGCCGGGCCGAGGGGAGCCTTCGCGGGCGCGGCTTGCACCGGGGATGCCACGGGTGCGACCGCCGCGCGCCCGGCGACCGCGGACTCCCCGGCCCGCTCGATCACGCCGACGACGTCGCCCTCCTTGACCGTTTCACCGGCGGGGCGAAGGATCTTCAGGACTCCCGCCTGGTCCGCGGCGAGCTCCATGTTCGCCTTGTCGCTCTCCAGCTCGAGGATCGCCTCGTTCGCTGCGACGGTCTCGCCGTCCTGCTTCATCCATCGACCGATCACCGCTTCGCTGACCGACTCTCCCATCGGGGGAATCTTGACCTCGGCTGCCATCAGCTCGTCCTCGCGCTCTCGTGCGCCGGCGCCCTGCGGACGGTCTCTTTCGCCTTGCGCGCGGCGGCGCGCTCGTCGCCGGTGCGCGACTTGCCCGGAGCCCGATCGGGACCGGCAAGGCTCGAGGTCGGAGGCGCCCCGTCGAAGACCTGGGCGATCAGGGCCGCCTGCTCCTTGGCGTGCTGGCGGTAGGAGCCGGTCGCCGGGCTCGCGGCCTCGTCGCGCGACGCGCGCCGCAGGCTGCGCTCGCCGGCAAGCAGACTTTCGAGCCTGGGGGCGATGTATGACCAAGCGCCCATGTTGGCCGGCTCCTCCTGGGTCCAGACGACGTCTCGAGCGCCGGGATAGGCGGCGAGCGCGGCACGGAGCTCCTTCTCGGGGAAGGGGTAGAGCTCCTCGACGCGAACCAGCGCCACCGAGAGATCGGCGCGGTCCTGCCGCGCCTTGGCAAGGTCGTAGAAGACCTTCCCCGAGCACAGCGCGACCGTGGTGACCGCCTTCGCCTCGAGCGTCACCGGATCGGCCAGCACCGGCTGGAAGTCGCCCGAGGTGAACTCCTCGAGGGCCGACGCGACCGGCGGATAGCGCAGCAGGCTCTTCGGCGACATCACGACGAGCGGCTTGCGAAAGGGCCTGCCGACCTGGCGGCGGAGCGCGTGGAAGAACTGCGCCGCCGTCGTCAAGTTCACCACCTGCATGTTGTCGTCGGCGCAGAGCTGGAGGTAGCGCTCCAGTCGCGCGCTCGAGTGCTCCGGACCCTGGCCTTCGTAGCCGTGTGGGAGGAGCAACACGAGGCCGCTCGAGCGCTGCCACTTCGACTCCCCGGCCGAGATGTAGGTGTCGATCACCACCTGCCCGCCGTCGGCGAAGTCGCCGAACTGAGCCTCCCAGATGGTGAGCGTGTTCGGCGCCGCCGACGAGTAGCCGTACTCGAAGCCGAGCACGGCATACTCGGAGAGCATGCTGTCGATGATCTCGAAGTGCGCCTGTGCGCCGTCGTCCGGCGCGATCGCATTCAGCGGAACGTGCGTCTCACCGGTCTTCTGATCGTAGAGCACGCCGTGCCTGTGGCTGAACGTTCCCCGGCCGCTGTCCTGGCCGGAGAGGCGGACCGGGATGCCGTCGAGGAGCAGGGAGCCGAACGCCAGCATCTCCGCGGTCGCCCAGTCGATCCCCTTGCCGCGGCGGATCGACTCGAGCCGCGCCTCGTACTGCTTCTGCACCTTGGGATGCGGGGTGAAGCCGACCGGCACGCGAGTCGCGCGCTCGGCGATCTCGAGCAGGCGGGCGGCGGGAACGGCGGTCTCCGATTGCCGCTCGCCGCCAGCCGGACCGAGGCCGGTCCACGCGTCGCCGAAGCTGAACACCTGCTGGCGCGGGCGGAAGTCACGCGCGTAGCCGATGGCGAGGTCGAAGATCTCGAGGATCTCACCCTTGATCCGGTCGAGGTCCGCCTGGACCGCCGATCCCGTGGCGAGGAGCTTGTCCGCGTAGAGCGAGCGCACGCCGGGATGCCGGGAGATCTTCTCGTACATCGTCGGCTGGGTGAAGCTCGGCTCGTCGGTCTCGTTGTGGCCATGACGGCGGAAGCAGACGAGGTCGATGATCACGTCGCGCTGGAAGCGCTGGCGGAAGCCCAGGGCGAGGCGGATCGCGTGCACCGCCATCTCGGGATCGTCGCCGTTGACGTGGAACACCGGTGATTCGATGACCCGCGCGATGTCGGTGGCATAGCGGGTCGGACGGCCGGATGCGGGCGGGGTGGTGAAGCCGACCTGGTTGTTCACCACGATGTGTACGGTCCCGCCGGTGTAGTAGCCGGGCAGGTGAGTGAGCAGGAGGGTCTCGGGGACCACTCCCTGGCCGATGAACGCGGCGTCGCCGTGCACGAGAACCGGGATCACGTGGTCGCGGTTCTCGTCGCCGAGCAGGTTCTGCTTGGCGCGGACCTTGCCCTCGACCACCGGATTTACCACCTCGAGATGGCTCGGGTTGGGCATCAGCGAGACGTGGACCCGACGGCTGTTGCGCGCGACGTGGTCGCGAGAATAGCCCTGGTGGTACTTGACGTCGCCGTCGCCCTGGACCCAGTCGGGCAGCGACGATCCCTCGAACTCGGCGAAGATCATCTCGTAGGGCTTGCGGACGAAGTTGGCCAGCACGTTGAGCCGGCCGCGGTGGGCCATGCCGAGCACGAGCTGGTCGACACCCGCCTCGGCGCACTCCTCGACCAGCGTGTCGAGCATCGGGATCAAGGTCTCGCCGCCTTCGAGCGAGAAGCGCCTCTGGCCGGGGTACTTGACGTGGAGGAACTGCTCGAAGCCCTCGGCCTCGACGAGCTTGGTGTAGATGCGCAGGCGCATCGCCTGGTCGAGCTGCGGCTGGTTCAGGATCGGCTCCATGTGCCTCTCCAGCCAGTCCCGCTGCTGGGGGTCGCGGATGCCGGTGTACTCGACGCCGAGGGTCCGACAGTAGGTCTGACGCAGCGCCGCGACCAGCTCGCCGAGCTTCGCGACGGACGGGCCGAGGAATCCCCCCGGCTCGCATGCCCGCTCGAGGTCGGCCTCGGAGAAGCCGAACTGGCCGAGCGCGAGCAGGGGATGGGAGACGGGCGGCGCGCCCAGGGGGTCGAGGTGGGCCAGCAGGTGGCCGAGCTCACGATAGGCGTTCACCAGGCCCGCGGTCTTGGGCAGCTCGACGCCCGCGACCACGTCGAGCGCCGCGGCAGGACCGGCCCCGTCGCCGCCGGCCGCACCAGCCACCTCGGCCGCGGCGACCTCCATCCCCGCGAAGAACGCCCGCCAGGTCGGATCGAGCGCCTCCGGATCGCTCCGGTACTGCTCGTGCAGCCGGTCGATGAAGTCCGCGTTCTCGCGGTTCATGAAATCTGCCACTCGCCAGTTCACTACCTTGACCGTATCCCTCTGGAGCCGTCGGGGCCCGTCGGCCGGCGTCGAACGCTTCCAGGTGGATCGACCCGAGCCGGATCTCTGTTGAATTCGTTTTAGCTCGTTTGGTGTCCTAGCCCAATGCCGCCCCTCCGCCGCGTTTGACACCCGGTTTCACCCCGGCAAGATTCGCCGGGTGCCAGCCTCCCTTCCGGACGGCCGGCCGTCGCCTGCGAGCGAGGGTGATTTCGGCTCGACGGGCCAGCCCAAGCTGGCGATCGTCCTCTCGGGCGGCGGCGCGCGCGGCGCTTACGAAGCCGGTGTGCTCTCCTACGTCCTCGACGAGCTGCCGAAGACGCTCGGCCGTCCGATCCGTTTCGACATCATCACCGGAACCAGCGTCGGCGCCATCCATGCGTGCTTCCTCGCGGCTACGGTCGGCGCTCCCGGCGCAGGTCAGTTTCTCGCCGAGATGTGGCGCTCGCTGTCGATCGGGGACGTCTATCGGATGGGCGTCGGCAACCTGCTCCGCATGCCGCTCTGGCTGTTCGGATTGCAAGGCTCGGCGATCCCGTTGCCCGTGCCGAACGGCGGCGGCGATGCGCGCCTCCCCGGGTTGTTCGACACCGGACCGATCGAGGAGCTGGTGACGAAACGGATCGCCTGGCCGGCGATCCATCGCAACATCAAGCGCGGCGCGGTCAGCGCCCTCGCCGTCGCGGCAACCGAGATCGCCACCGGCCGTTCGGTCGTCTTCATCGACAGCCAGAACGGCGCGGACGTGGGCTGGACGCACGATCCCTTCGTCATCGCGCTCCCGACCCGGATCGGACCGAGCCACGCGCTCGCCTCGGCGGCGATCCCGATCCTGTTCCCGGCGAGGAAGATCGACCGCGCCTTCTACTGTGACGGCGGGTTGCGCCTCAACACGCCGCTCGCACCCGCGCTCCGGCTGGGCGCCGACCGGGTGATGGTGGTCGGGCTCCGGCACCGATCCACGCGCCAGGAGGAGGATCGCGCCGCGCGGCGGCGCGAGCTCGCGTTCATGCACCCCGCCTACCTGGCGGGCAAGGTGCTGAACGCGCTGCTCCTCGACCGGGTCGAATACGACGTCGAACGGCTGCGCAAGACCAACGAGGTCCTGCGCAAGGGATCGGCCGAGTTCGGCCCCGAGTTCCTCGAGCGCATCAACCGACCGGCGGCCGGCGTCGGCCAGACTGCCTACCGGCTGATCGACGACTGCCTGATCAGCCCCTCACGCGACCTCGGCGACGTCGCCGGCGAGTGCCTCGGACATCGCGGGACGACCAGCGGGCTGCGCAATCGGCTCGCCGACCTCGCCATGCGAACCGCCGCGCGCGGCGCCGGTCCGGACAAGGACCTGCTGTCCTACATCTTCTTCGACCGCTGCTACTCCGACCACCTGCTCGAGCTCGGCCGCGCCGACGCCTCCGCCGCGCACGACAAGCTGGTCGAGTTCTTTCGCTAGGCCCCCAGCATCACCATTCCGCCGTCGACCGAGATCAGCTGGCCGGTCATGAAATGCGCAGCATGGCTCGCGAGGAAGACGAGGACCGGCGCAATGTCCTTCTCCGGATCGCCGAGACGGCCGCCGAGCGGCACCAGGCGCTTCATCGATTCGAGGTGCTGGTTGCGCGCCGCCTCGGGCAGGCGGCCGAGGTACTCGTCGAACATGCGCGTCCACGCGCCGGGAGCCACCGCGTTGACCGAGATGCCGTACCGCGCCCACTCCTGCGCGACGGTGCGGGTGAACGCCGCGACCGCGCCCTTCGAGGCGGCGTAGTGCGACGAGCCGGGCTGGCCACGGACGGCGCCCCCCGAGCCGAAGTTGATGATCCGTCCGCCGCGGGCCTTCATGTGCGCGAAGGCGACTTGGTTGGTGAACACCGTGCCCATGACGTTGATCGCCAGCATCTGCGCCCAGTCGGACTCCGAGAGGCTCTCCGCGGGCCCGCCGCGCTCGATGCCGGCGACGTGCGCCAGCACGTCGAGCTTGCCGAGCCAGCCGGCGGCCTCGCCGAAGACGCGCTCGACCTCGTCGCGCCGCGCGACGTCGCAGTGGAAGTACTTGACTGCCGGACCGGAGCCGGCGGCGTTGGCGCTGCCGGCCGGATCATCGACGTCGAGAGCCGCGACCCGCGCACCTTCGCGCGCGAACCTCCTCACCACCGCCGCGCCGATTCCGTTGGCCCCGCCCGTGACGATGATGCCGAGGTCCTTCAGCTGCACGTTCTCACCCCCTCGAATCCGGCCGGCTGCGCTCGTTCTGGCCTGGCTGTCGTGTAAAGTGCTCTGCATTGGCGCCGGAAATCAACCCTCGGGTGCGCGACGGGGCGTTCTCCTGTTGCTCTGCCTCTTCTGCTTCCGCGCGGCGCGGGGCGAGGCGATGAACGCTTCCACCACCGCCGACCACCTCGACGTGCGCGCCGCATGGCGCCTCCAGTCGTTGAAGCTCGAGGGGGGTGGCTTGATCCGCGACCGCCTGATCGCCAGCCAGCTCGAGACCAGGCAGAGAAGCATCTTCGCGTTCTGGCGTCCGTATCCCGAGGTCGATCCCGCTGCGCTCATGCGCGATCTCGACCGCATCCGCCGCTCGCTCTAGGCGGACGGCTACTACGCCGCGCAGGTGACGAACGAGGTCGTCGTGTTGCAAGAGCCCGTCCCGGCGCCCGACGCGGGAGCCGCAGGCGGTGAGGGCAAGGGCACCCCGGGACTGATCGCGGTGACCATCCGCATCGAAAAGGGGACGCCTGTCGAGGTCTGCAGCCTCGACATCGCGCTCGGAGACACGCCGATTCCGAAGGCGGATGAAGCAGCCGTGCGCAAGCGCATCCCGATCGCGGTCGGCCACGTCTTTACCGAGAGCGACTACGCGACCGCGGCGAACCTGCTGCTCACCTACTTCAAGGAGCACGGCTACGCCGGCGCGGAGGTGAAGCGTGAGGCCAGGGTGGACGTGCCCGGACACTGCGCGGCGGTCGCGTACACGGCCGTCCCGGGGTCGCCGGCGACCTTCGGTGAGACCACGATCAGCGGCCTCGAGCGGATCGATCCCGAGATCGTGCGCCGGGAGCTCACCTACTCTCCCGGACAGGCCTACGATTCGCGCGACGTCGCCGAGAGCCAGCGCCGGCTGCAGAACCTGCACCTCTTCTCGATCGCCCGCTTGAACGAGCAGCCGATGACGCAGGACGGCGAGGTCCCGATGGCCGCCAATCTGCGCGAGGGCCCACAGCACGAGGTCCGGGCCGGGATCGGGTACAGCAGCGAGGAGCAGGTGCGCGGACTGCTGGCGTGGCGCGACTACAACTTCCTCGGCGGCGCGCGCCAGCTCGGCTTTTCGGCCAAGGCATCGGTCATCGAACGGCGCATCAACGCCGATTTCGTGCAGCCGCACTGGCCGGGCGATCGCGGCCGCACCTCGCTCACATACTCCCTCGAGCAGGACGACGAATCGACCTATCTCCTCACCTCGTCGCGCGTCGTTCCGCGCGTCGACTATCGTCTCAGCCGCGAGCTCAGCGCCTTCGGCTTCCTGCGCGCCGAGTACGACTCGCTGTCCGGCGTGAGCGAG
>Ga0187765_10000891_pt1 | contig 11292 bp, 14 predicted proteins | sample 0216_QUI02_MP05__3_FD_133018 | JGI IMG/M metagenome (GOLD analysis project Ga0187765, IMG submission 133018) | Tropical peat soil microbial communities from peatlands in Department of Meta, Colombia - 0216_QUI02_MP05_10_MG | ecosystem: Environmental > Terrestrial > Soil > Wetlands > Peat ...
CCCCGGGCTCCCTCAGATCCCGGCGTGACAGTCTCCCGTCACCGGGCTCCTCTCATCGCCTTAGGTCGCGCGGGCCCACTGCCATTGGGCGAACAGGCCGGGTTCGCGTTGTTGGATCCCGGCCCACCACTTCTTGAACCGCTTGTAGGCCCACAGCCGCTTGTATTTCCGGGCTGCCCAGCGCCTCAGGTAGGAGTTGACGCGCCGCAGGAGCGGATATAGCTGCGACCGGTAGAACCGGCCGTAGTAGTTCATCCACCCGGCGATGATGGGGTTCAGCCATCTCGCCAGGTCGCTAAGCGACTGGCGGGTGCGCAGGTGGATCCGCAGTTTGCGGAGCACCATGCTCTTGGCCTTCAGCGCCTCGGCCGAGATGGCTGGCAGAAACCAGCTGTAGTGCTGGCCGTTCGGCCATTTCGCCTTCCGTTGCCGGAAGGTGTATCCGAGGAAGGTGAACGAGGTGTCCTCGTGCTGCTCCCGACGCATGTGGTCCTTGCAATAGACCACCTTGGTCTTCTCCGGATGCAGCCTCAAGCCCACCTCGCGCATCCGCTGCTCGAGCCTGCCGCGCACGTACTCGGCCTGACGAAGCGTGGCGCAGTGCACGATCGCGTCGTCGGCGTAGCGCTCGAACGGGCAGCCCGGGAACTCCCGGGCCATCCAGGAATCGAACGCGTAGTGCATGAACAGGTTCGCGAGGACCGGCGAGACCGCCGACCCCTGCGGAGTGCCCTTGGTTCGCTGCACAAGGACGCCGTCCAGGTGCTGGATCGGGGCACGAAGCCACCGCTCCACATACAAAAGCACCCAGGGCAGTCGGTGATCGCCCGAACGGCCTTGAGAATCAGATGCCACGGCACCTCGTCGAAGAACCTCTGGACATCCAGATCGATGACCCAGTTGTACTTCCAGCACCGCTCCCGACACACCCCGACCGCGTCCAGCGCCGACTTTCCCGGCCGGTAGCCATAGGAGTCCTGGTGGAACCGGGGCTCCACCAGCGGCTCCAAGAACTTGGCCACCACCGTCTGCGCGACCCTGTCAGCGACCGTCGGCACGCCGAGCACCCGAACCCCCGCGCCGTGCGGCTTGGGGATCTCGACCGCCAGCACCGGCGGCGGAAACCAGGTCCCCGAGCTCATCCGATTCCAGACCTTGAAGAGGTTGTTCCTCAGGTCAGCCTCGAACTGCTCGATCTCCTGCTCATCCACCCCCGGCGCGCCCTTGTTGGCCTTCACCTGCCGCCACGCCTCCCACACCAACAGCTTGGGAACGTGAAACGGCTTGTCCTTCGGCTTGGTCGTGTTCATCTCCGATTCCTCCCAGAGCTCCATCCCGGAGTTGGTTGATCGACATGGACATGTCCTCGATGAGCCGGCCCCTTCGCTCCACCCCCACCCCACCGAGCAGGAGCTTCACAGCTACTACGAACCGGTCCGCCAGCGAAACGCCGCAACTGGTACTCAACGCCTCCGGGTGTGCTGCCTCGGCGCGCTCCCTCTTGCGACCCTTGGAGGCCTGCAGCCCCGGGTCGACGGTTTCGACGCTCGCCTTCTCCTGTTCCGTGCAAGAGCCGCAGACCAGGCTCACGCCACCTATACGCCGGGCACCACCTGGCCAATAAAGCGGGCACCCGCCAGGCTGCTAACGAGAGCCAGCGGAGGACCCTCGCTTTCGATGCCATCAATACCTATCGACGCGTCAACGGTGACACCCACCAAACATGGGCGCTTGTGGAACGTCTTCCTGGTCCCCACCTGACGCGATGCCCCCACAACCACGCCTTTTCCCTGAACGCTCACCACGACGGTCTTCAGCCAACGCAGCATCAGGGCGGTTTGACGCCTTCCCCCGAAGGACGACGCCGAAGGGCCAACAAGCCTCCATCTCTCACACAGCACCGCCTATGAAGATCAGCTCCTACACAAGACCTCCTTCAGCGTTCAGGACACACCCGCGGGATTCAGCCCGATCCGGCGACGGCCATCCAGGCCGTCACCGGATCGGGCTTGGACGACGGGTAGGCGGAGGGGGATCGCTCACACGCATACACCTTCTCCTAGCCGACTCGCCCACGCGACCTGGGTGATGAGCCGAACGCAGATCACCTGGAGTGGCGCGAGTGGCGGAGGCCCACGCTGCTTGAGCCTGCAATGGCTTCCATGCCACCGGCCGGCAACCTTGCCGACGACCTCCGTGGGCAAGAAAGCGTCATGGTTGCAGGCAATTCTGCAGTGGGCGGTACTGGGCTCGAACCAGTGACCTCCTGCTTGTAAGAGGGGTTGGCAAACGACCGTCCATCTAGCGATTTCCAGGACTTTTCAGGTCTCAGTGCGTTCAAGAGGTCGCGTGTCGTTTGTCGGATTTTGCGGATGATTCCTGGCCGCTTTGGCCCCAGATGGGCCTCTCGGTCCGTTTCCTGAGCGATCCCCCGGTGCGCCGGGAGGACTTCCTGCGTCTGTTCATTTTGCTCTTGCTCAGCCAGGGCATCGACCGAAGCGTGCACCGGGTGCGCGCCGAGGGCCGGAGGCGGATGCGCGATCAGATTGAGGATGCTTTCGCGGGCTCCGCCCCCGACGCAGCCGCTGCGATCGCCGATCGCCTCGCCGACGTAGGAGTGGCGATGTTCGACGGCGCCTTCCTCGCGGTCTAGAACGATCCGCAGCTGGACTACAAGCCGCTGCTCGTCGAGATGGCCGACGCGCTGGCGCTCCTCGGCGCCGGCATGATGGACGAAGCGAAGCCGGCATAGGCGTCGAGCACTCCGGGTCGTCAACCGAGCCTGCGTCGACCAGGCAGACCGCGGCTCTCACTGCAGCAACCGCTTGATCTGGACTTCGAGCTTTAGCCCTCGGACGCCCTAGACGCAAGCTCGGCGCTCCCGATGTCGTCTCTCCGACTCGGCTACCGGATCAGCGAAACGCACCGAGGCCAGACCTACCACAACCACGACGCGCGGTTTCGGAGGAATGTGCCAAGTCTGGGCGCAGTATGGACAGCCGCTTCGAGTTTGTCGGGGCGGGCGCTCGGCGACGAGCTGGCCCGTCGACGGGTCGAGCACCCGGCTCGCCGCGGGCTGAATGGTCAATCTCGGGTCATGGCTTCGTCGAACGGGGTCGTGGCCGCGTTGACGTTGCCCGCCCCGCCGTCAACGGTTAGCACCGCGCCCGTGATGTAGGCGGCGTCTGGGCCGGCGAGGAAGGCGACGGCGCCGGCGACGTCATCGGGGTGCCCGATCCGACGCAGCGGCTGGTGGCGGAGGACCTCGCGGAATGCCTCCTCGCGATCGGTCCGGCGAAGTTGCGCCAGGATGTCCATCTGACCTTCGCTCATCGGCGTACGGATCCACCCGGGGACGATGGCGTTGACGCGGATGCCATCCGGACCGAGGTCCAGCGCGGCTTGCCTGGAGAGGTGGATAACGGCTGCCTTGGAGACGCTGTAGGCGGCGACGCCCGCGACGGGAAGCACTCCGGCGGCGGAGGAGATGTTCACGATCGCGCCGCCACCCGCCGTTCGTAGGTGTGGAATGGCCGCGCGTATGACGAGCATCGTGCCGGTGGCGTTGACGTCCAGTGCGTGGCGCCACTCGCTGACGTCCAATAGCTCGACGGAGCCCCCAGGATTCGCGCCTGCGTTGTTGACCACGATGTCGAGGCGACCGCCGAAGGTGACCGCCGTCTCGACCATCCGTCGCACATCGTCTTCGCGTGAGATGTCTCCCGGGTGGGCGATCCCAGTTCCGTTGGGCAACGCGGTGACGACGTCCTCGAGGGCACGGTTCCTTCGCCCGGTGATGCAGACGCGGGCGCCGTCGTTGACCAGTCGTTGCGCGATCGCAGCGCCGATGCCGGTGCCTCCTCCGGTTATGAGCGCGACCTTGCCGTTCAGTGCACTCATGGCCGGAGCCCTTCGAGAAATCGCAGCAGCATGGCGTTCACCTCGATGGGTTTCTCCTGCGCGATCCAATGGTTTACGCCGTCGAGCACCGTGACGTCGCGCAGGTCCGTGACGACGCCGTCCATGATGTCGGCCGGCATGAACTGCGTCACCGGGTCCTCGGAGCCGACGATGAAGAACGCGGGCTGATCGATCGTACGACCGTCGTAGGGCGCGAGCAGTTCCCAGTTGCGGTCGAAGTTCCGGTACCAGTTGAGGCCGGGGGTGAAACCGGTTCTGGTAAGGGCTTCCATGTATACCGCCTCATCCCGGCTCGAGCGCCACTGCACGTCAGGCACCGGCCGCTCTCGCCACCCCTCGCGGTCGAAGACCCATGCGCCGGCTAGAGCCCTTCGAATATCCGCGGCGAACGCGGCGTCGGCGACGCCTGGCTCTTGGAGCCAGAGCATGTAGAAGTCATCGCCGATGACCTCGCGAAAGAACGCCATCGGCGGAACGGGCGTTCGCGGCCCGTAGGGCACGCTGAGTGCTCCGACGGCACGGACGCGATCGGGGTACAGCAGCGCCGAATACCAGGCGATCAAGGCCCCCCAGTCATGGCCGACTACCACTGCCTGGTCCAGCCCGAGCGTGTCGAGCAGGCCGATCAGATCGCCGACGATCGTCAACGCGTCGTAGTGATCGACGCCCTCGGGCGCACTCGTCTTACCGAAGCCACGCTGGTCGGGCGCGATCGCCCGGTATCCAGCGTCGGCCAGGGCGCGGAGCTGATGGCGCCAGGAATACCAGAGCTCGGGGAAGCCGTGCAAGAGCACGACGGGCTCGCCTTCGCCGGCCTCGGCGACGTGCATGGTGATCGCGCCGACCTCGATCTGAGCGTGGCGGACATCGGTTAGAGCAACTGTCGTCATGGGTCCTCTCGCGGATCGTTAGTCAGGGACGGCGCCCACGGGGACGATCGAGCCCGAGGGCGCCGTCTCAACGGCGCGCCAGATCGCAGCTGCGGTCGACTCAGGCGTCGCCAGCGCGCCGCGGGCGGCCGCGTCGGCCAGCACCGCCGCCACGGGCTGGGTCGTTGGCGCTACCGACATCACCTCCCGCACCATCGGGGTGTCCACCGCGTGGGGAACAACGGCGATCACACGCCGCCGCGGATCGTTCTCAAGCTCAGCGGCGACGCAGCCGACCCAGTACTCGACCGCGGCCTTGCCCGAGCCGTAGGACGACATGCCGCGCATCGGGCGTGCGGCCGCCGGCGAGGAGCAGAGCACGAGCGCGGCTCGAACGTCGTGACGCTCGGCCGCGCCGAGGAACGCGGCGCCCAATACGAGCGGCGCGGCGCCGTTCAGCAGCACCGCGGCGGCGTACTCGTCGCGATCGGCGTCGGTCGACCGCGCGTGCGGTCCGGGCGTCGCTGCCATGTGCGCGAACACGGCCTCATCGGGTCGCTGCGCGAATACGCTGTCGAACGAGGACGTGACATCGGCCCACCCGTCGCGGCTTGCTAGGTCGGCCCGCAGGTGCCGGCCGACCGCGGGCCGGCGCCGGCTGACACCGATCAGCTCCGCGCCCGGCCACGGTAGCGAGCTCGCGAGCGCCGCACCGATCCCGGAGGACGCCCCACTGATCCACACGACCCGGCGGGTCATTCGAACGCGTCGGCCTGATGTGCGACGAGGTGGAGGTAGTCCTCGCGAACCGGCGCGAAGATGTCGATGTTGTACGCGACGTCATCGCCGACGACGCGAGCCGTGTGTGGCATCCCGGCCGGGATCTGGAGGACCTCGCCGGTCGCGACCGTGTATCGATCCTCGGCGATGTCGAATTCCATCGTGCCGGCGAGGACGAGCGATACCTGATCGAACGGATGCGAGTGAGGCGGTTGCTCGTCGTGGTGTGGTTGGATCCAGTTGAAGGTGATCAGCGACGCATCGCCCCGCACCGCGGTGCGTGTCAGGACACCCCCGGCGAGGAGCTCCATCGGGAGCCGATCGACGCGTGAGTGGATCGTTCGCTTGGGCAATTCAGCTCCCCAGCGGGACGAGTTCGCGCTCCTCGAGCAGCCACCGGCCGCGCTCGTCGCGGATCAGGACGTCGAGCTGGTCGCCCAGAAAGCTGACGTGAAGCTCGCCTTCGCCCTCGATTGCGTAGATGAGCAGCGTTGCCTGCGAGCGCACCTTCGCTTCTTCGAGCGGAGTCAGTCTGATGTTGGTGATGAGGTGCCGCGTGCGGCGCGTCGTGTTCGCCGCCCGTGCAATCGCCCACGTTGTGAACTCCTCGTGGTTCAGAGGGTCGGGTCCGAGTCCGAGCACGCGGCCGTGCGGCGCCAGCGTCTCCGGTAGCCGGTCCGCCTTTCCGGAGTCGGTCAGCTCGACCGCGCGATAGAGGAACGCCTCGATCGCGCGGACGTCCTCCACGGGGACACTCACTGCGGTCGCGGGCATCAGTACTTGGCCGGCATCGGCGGGTCACCGGGGCGTGGCTCGGGGGCGCCCATGTCCGGGAACTCGGCCGGGCGGAAATCATCGCTGTCCCAGATCTGGCGCAGGATCTCCCGGTGTGGTGTGCCGTTCTTGTACGCCTCATACATCTTGTCCGGGTCGAAGAACGCTCCGATCGGATTCTCGGCGAACGGCAGTGAGTCCCGCATGTAAGCCTTGGACTGGTCCCAGTCACCGAAGTTGTCGCACTGAAGCTCGACATAATTCCCGTCGGGATCGGTGTAGTACAGCGACGTGGTCATGCCATGATCCAGGCAGGCCTTCGGGACGATGCCCAGGTCGCGCAGTCGCTGGTAGGTGTCCATCAGGTCATCGAAGGACGCGTACTCGAACGCGACGTGGTGCAGCCGCGCATGATCACGCCAGTCCGGGTCGGGCTGGACGTGGGGCAGCACCGTGAGCGCGATGCGGTGGTTGGCGCGGTCGTTCGTTATCCAACATCCGAATGGGCCGTCGAGTGAGATGTCCATATCGAACACGGTCCGGTACCAGTCGCGCATCTCGTCCTTGCGTGTGGTGATGAAATTGATGTGGTGAAGCTGCGCGTAGCGCACCTCGCCGCGGTCCTTCTGGTCGACCGCAGTCGGGTCGATGGTCGCCATCTCAATTGCTCCTGTCTGGGGTCGAGATTGATCCCGTGGGCATGGTCAGTACACGGCGGCGCCGCCGCTGAGGTCGTACACCGCGCCGGTTGAGAACGAACAATCCTGGCTGGACAGCCAGGCGATCAGTGCCGCGGCCTCCGCTGCGGTACCCATCCTTCCCATGGGGACCTTCGACACCATGAAATCGAGCATGTGCTCCGACTCGACCGTGGCCAGCGGCGTGTCGATGACGGCCGGTGCCACAACGTTCACGAGGACATTTGACGTCACACCGTCGCGCGCGAACGACTTGGCCAGCGCGATCACCGCTGCCTTCGAGGCCGCGTATGCCGGTAGCAGCGGATGCCCGTTCTTTCCGGCGATCGAAGACAGCAGGACGATCCGGCCGTAGCCGCGCTCGATCATCCGCGGCATGGCGGCACGACAGAGATAGAACGTGCCGGCCGCATTGACGTCCATGATGCGCCGCCATTCGGCGTCGGTGAGCTCAAGGCCGGACTTCCAGGGACCGCCGATCCCCGCCGCGTGCACGAGAACATCGAGACCGCCGTGCTCGTCCTCCACACGCTCAAGGGCGGCGATGATCTCGGACGAGTTCGAGACGTCGGCCTGGATGCTCGGACCATCGACGCCTCCTGTCCGCTGGTCGAGGACCACGACGGTGGCGCCCGCCTCGCGGAGCGCCGCGGCAGTCGCGGCGCCGATGCCGCTGGCGCCGCCGGTCACGAGCGCAACCCGGCCGGAGTGGTCATAGCGGTTCAAGCGAGGATCACCTCCGAGTCGGCCGCAATTTCGGTGCGCAGGATCCCGAGATTGCTGACCTCCTCCTCGACGACATCGCCAGGGCTCAGATAGCCCGCGCCCGACTCGAGCCGTGAACCTCCAGGCACCGTGCCCGAGGCGACGATGTCCCCCGGCAGAAGCGTCTCCGACCGTGAGACATAGGCGATCACCTCCGGCCACTTCCAATGAGCATCCCCCGAACTCGCCTCGCACACCACCTCGCCGTTGACGCGACCAACAATCCGAAGGTGCTCGACGTCAACGATCTCGTCCAGCGTGACCAGATACGGACCGGTCACCGTCCCGCCATCGAAGTCCTTGCCCTTCGCCGGACCCATCAACAACGGCATCTCGACGCCCTGCTGGTCTCGCGCGCTGAAATCGTTGAGAATCATCAAACCCGCGATATGTCGCCACGCATCCGCGGCGGCGATGTCCCGTCCGCGACGCCCGATCACGACCGCGTACTCAAACTCATAGTCGAGAGCCTGCGTGTACGGCGGAATCCTCACGGCATCCTGCGGACCACCGATCGAGCTCGGTGTGCCCTTGTAAAAGGCTGGGATCCTGAACCAATTCGGGTGGATCTCGCCGCCCATGCGCGCTGCTGCGGCGCGCGTGTGCCCTTCGAAGAAGTTGCCGTCGCGGAAGGTCGGAGGCCTTGGCACCGGCGCCAGCAGACGGACGGCATCGCGGGCGTGGACCGCCGCGCTCGCGCGGTGATCGGCGGCCCAGCCGAGCGCGTCGCGCGCGGCCCGATCAGAAGTCTCACCGCCCTCGAGAAACGCCGTCATGTCCGGCGGGATCAGCGCCTCCGCGACCCGGCGCGAAGCCGCCTCCGTGAGCCCGTTCGCGCACAGCCGAAGGTACATCGCGTCCGCCAGGTCAACGACGGACTCGTCACCAAGCATCGCGCCCACGCGCGGGGCTGCCAGCGCCGAGCCGGATTTGAACGTCACGAGTCTCATACGCCCACCGCGACACGCTGAGTCGCATGGATCCCGTCGATGAGTGACGTCAGCGGGATCTCGAGCGGCACCCCCGGCAGTTCCTCGGGGAAGGGCAGCGGGCTGTCGCCGATCTCGATCCACGACGCAGCGCCGGGGTTGAGCCGGTCGAGCATTGCGACCAGATCCCGCATGTCAACCAGGCCCTCGCTCGGCATCGCCCGGACCAACGCGCCTGGGTCCCCCGAGCGGGCCGCGGCCACGAACGCCGCGGCCACATCCCCGGCGAAGTGCAGATGCAACCGCCCGCAGAACGGAAGACGGTATGGCCTGCCGGCTCCCGCTGCCACCATCGCCTCCGTAACCGCAGCCGTGATCCCGCGATCACGCCCGGGGCCATAGACGCACGCCGGACGCAACCCGACGCTTCGAACCCCACGGTCGCGCGCGTACACCTCGGCCACCCCCTCGTCGGCGAGCTTGAACACACCGTACAGCGTGGAGGGCCGACCGCGCCCACTAGGGTCATATGCAGCGGCCGAGCTCGCGTACGCGACCGTCGACGACATCGCTGCGCCCGCCACCGCCTCGAACACCGCAACGGTTCCCACAACATTGACCTGCGCGCCCAACACCGGATCATCCCGACAGTACGGCGCCTGCAACGCCGCCAAATGCACAACATGCGTGATACCGCCGTCGGCAATCACGCTCATAAGAGCCTCTACATCGGTCACATCCCCAGGGACAAATCTGATTCGCTCGCGCTCCTCAGCCGTGGTAATCAGCCGCAGCCGCACATCATCTGTTCCCGGGTCATAGATAACCGCCTGGTTCCCCTCCTGAGCGATCGTGCGGGCGACCCACGCCCCCACACAACCAAGTCCACCCGTAATGAGGAAGCGCTCGGTCATAGCGCCCGAACGGCCGCCGCCTCCGTAACCCGAGCACGCAGCGAACCGGCGAACGCCCCCACGTCATCCAACGACATGGTCGGGCCGAAGCCATAGAGGTCGGGTCGGACGTGGACCGCCACGGCACCCGTGTCGCGGCCGCTAAGCCTGCCATGAACATCACGACTGCTCACCGACTCGCCGCCTAGATAAGCAGCGGGCGACTCGCCAACCGGCTCATATCCGAGGACGACATCATCGTCGACCGATTCTTTGCTCCTCACTACTCCTCCGTCCGGGGAGATCACCGATTATACACAATGCACATTCCGCGATTGGCCGAGAGTTGCGCGACCCTGGTGGTCTGCACGGGAATCCGGCATCCCCAAGCCTCGAACTCATTTCGTGTATTATGCACGAAATGAGCGGGGGGAGCAAAGGATCGGTGTCGGTTTTTCGATCTGATACGATTTTGCACATAGTGCATAATTCGCCCCGTAGGAGCTCGTAGCCGCAATGGCCGTGACACCGCTACGGACCACCATCACCGACGCGCTGGTCGAGGAGTTGCGCCATCAGATCCAGTCGGGCCAAATCGCTCCGGGCAGCCGCCTTCGCCAGGCGGACGTGGCGGCGCAGTTCAATGTGAGCACGACCCCGGTACGGGAAGCGTTTGCGTCGCTCGAGCGCGAAGGGCTGCTCGTGGGCTCCGCCCACCGCGGCGTGACGGTCTTTCACCCAACGGTTCAGGATCTCAAGGAAACCTACGAGATACGAATCCCGCTCGAGGCGCTCGCCACCGAGAAAGGCGTGGAGAACATGACCCCCGGGGATATCGCGGAGCTTGAGAGCATCCTGCGAAAGATGGCGAAGTCCGGCGACGACCACGCCCTCTACAACGAACTCAACGCCAAGTTCCATGGCCTGATCTACCACGCGGCACGTCGACCCAAGCTCGAGAAGCTGATCGCCGACCTGCGCGAGGCGTCCGTCGCGTACCTGCGCTTCTACGCGACATTCTCCCCGAGCTCCCGGGAGACACAAAGAGAGCACACGCTGATCTTCGAAGCCTGTAAGGCGCGTGCGCCCAAACGTGCCGCCAAAGCCATGATCGCTCACCTCCAGCACACCGTCGACTTCGTCTCGCATGGGCTCGGGGAGCAAGAGCGGGCCGCGCAGGACGGCGACCCGCCGAACGACGGCTGAGCGTCGCCGCCGGCCCGAGGTGGATGGGTTCCCCGCCGCTAAGGGGGACTTCCCGGGCGTCCGGACAGTCTGGATTGGGTGTCGATCGGAGCTTCGGCCGGGCAGATCGTTTGGGCAGGAGGAGGACCGGCGCTGGTCGAACCCTCCGGCGTGACAGCGCGGGTATGGCGGGCGCCGAACATTCGTGTGCGCCGAAGAGCCGTCGCGTGGCCACCTTGTGCCCGCTCTCTCAGCCGAACGGGACTGCGCGCCATCGGCTTGTTGGGGGAATCTGCCGACGCTCCGTGGGAACGGTCGATCCTGCAAAGATGGATAGTCCACCCCACGGCGCCCTGGCAGAACTCGGCGAATCCCCGTCAGGTATCGAGCGTGACGAAGAACGCTCGCTCGCGCGATTCGAGCAATGGGATCGCCGTGTCGTGACCCAGCCGTTTGAAGTGCTCCGAATCGCCATGAG
>Ga0187765_10000892_pt1 | contig 11289 bp, 8 predicted proteins | sample 0216_QUI02_MP05__3_FD_133018 | JGI IMG/M metagenome (GOLD analysis project Ga0187765, IMG submission 133018) | Tropical peat soil microbial communities from peatlands in Department of Meta, Colombia - 0216_QUI02_MP05_10_MG | ecosystem: Environmental > Terrestrial > Soil > Wetlands > Peat ...
CGTCCGCTGGTACGGTCTCATGTACCTCACCGGATTCGGCGCCGCATGGTGGCTCGGCACGCGCAGGATTGCGCGCGGCGGGGCGCCCATCGACCGCCAGCAGTTCGATGACCTGCTGTTCCTCGGCGTGCTGGGCGTCATCCTCGGCGGGCGCCTTGGCTACGTCCTTTTCTACCAGCCCGGGCATTACGCCGCCCATCCGCTGGAGGTGTTCGCCGTCTGGCAGGGCGGGATGTCGTTTCACGGCGGTCTCCTCGGCGTGATGCTCGCCATGGCATTCGCCGCCTGGCGCCACCGCGTCGACTACCTGTGCATGATGGACTTCGTCGCGCCGCTTGTGCCGCTGGGCCTGGCCGCGGGGCGCTTGGGCAACTTCATCAACGGCGAGCTCTGGGGCCGGGTCACCGACCTGCCCTGGGGCATGGTGTTTCGCGGCGCCGGCGATGCGCCGCGCCACCCCTCGCAGCTCTACGAGTTCGCCCTCGAAGGCCTCGCGCTCTTCGCGCTTTTATGGTGGTTCTCGTCGCGACCGCGGCGCCGCGGGCAGGTGTCGGCGCTCTTTCTCCTCGGCTACGGCGTCTTTCGTTTCGTCGCGGAGTTCGCGCGCGAGCCCGACTCTTACCTGGGATTTCTCGCGCTCGGCCTCACGATGGGCCAGTGGCTCTGCATCCCGATGCTCCTGGGAGGCGCCGCGCTCTTCGCCTGGAGCCTGCGCGAGGGCCGCTAGGAAAGGGCGTCCTGCAATACCCTTGCGACGTGCAGCGCCTGGCGCCCGGTCCCGTCGGCGATCTGATGCCGGCAGCTCGTGCCGTCGGCAACGATGACGGCGTCCGCGGGCAGCTTGCGCACCGCAGGCAGCAGGCTCGCTTCTCCCATCTTCATCGACGCCTCGTAGTGTTCGGCCTCGTAGCCGAAGCTCCCCGCCATGCCGCAGCAGCTCGATGGAATCTGGGTCACCTTGGCGCCAGGGATCATGCCGAGCACCGCTTCGACCGCGGGCATCGCGTCGAACGCCTTCTGGTGGCAATGGCCGTGGACGAAGAATTCCCTGCGCCGCTCGGCGAGCTTGAGCTTGCCCGGCTCGCGCGAGAGGAATTCCTCGAAGAGAAACGCCTTTGCCGCAAGCGCCTGCGCGTCCGGCAGCAGCGCTTGGAACTCGTCGCGCAACGAGAACAAGCAGGACGGCTCGAGCCCCACGACCGGGACGCCGCGCGAGACGTAGGGCGCGAGCGCGTCGCGCATGTGCGCCGCGCGACGCTTCGCTTCTTCGATCATTCCGACGGAGTAGTACGTGCGCCCGCAGCACAGGCCAATCGGCGCGTGCACACGGTATCCCGCCGCTCGCAGCACGGCGAGCGCCGCGCGCGCGTTCTCGGGCTCGAAGTAGCGATTGAAGGTGTCGACGAAGAGGACTACGTCGCACTCGGTGTTTCCCACCTCGTCGAACGCGTCGGTGCGCCAGGAGGGCAGCGCCCGCCGCGCCGAGAATCCGAGCGGGCCGGCGATGAGTCGGCTCGCGGCGTTGGAGAGCGGCGCGAAGCGCGCGGCCCACGGCGCGTAGCTCGGCAGCGAGGCGATCATGCGATCGCGCAGGCTGAAGCCGCGCTTCGCCTTGTCACCCGCCAGAAACTCGGCCTTCATGCGCGCCATGTCGACGCCGGTCGGGCACTCGCGCTTGCAGCCCTTGCAGGAGACGCAGAGATCGAGCGCCCCGCGCACGGCGTCGTCGCCTCCGGCGCCGAGCTGCCCGGAAAGCGCGAGGCGCAGCGTGTTGGCCCGGCCGCGCGTCAGGTGCTGCTCATCCATGGTGACACGGTACGACGGGCACATGGTGCCGGCGTCGAACTTGCGGCAGTGGCCGTTGTTGTTGCACATCTCCACCGCCTTGTCGAAGCCACCCCATTCGCTCCAATCGAGGGATGTGCCCAGGGAGACCGTTTCGTACCCGGGCGGATAGCGAAAGAGCGTCCTGTCATCCATGCGTGAGGGCGAGACGATCTTGCCGGGGTTCATCAGGCCGCGCGGGTCGAGCCATGACTTGATTTCGGAAAGGGCCGCCGTCAACCGCGGGCCGAAGAAGGGCGCGATCCACTCCGAGCGCACCAGGCCGTCGCCGTGCTCGCCGGAGTAGGCGCCCTTGTACTGCTGGACGAGCGCGCACGCCTCCTCGGCGATGGCGCGCATCTTCTGCGCGCCGTCGCGGCGCATGTCGAGGATCGGACGCACGTGCAGCGTGCCCACTGAGGCATGCGCGTACCAGGTGCCCTGCGTGCCGTGCTTCTCGAAGACGCGGGTGAGGCGCTCGGTGTACTCGGCGAGGTGCTCGAGCGGCACGGCGCAATCCTCGATGAAGGACACGGGCTTGCCGTCGCCCTTCATCGACATCATGATGTTCAGGCCCGCTTTCCTGACCTCCCAGATCTCGCGCTGCAGCCGCGCGTCGGCGATCTCCACCACGCTTCCCGGCAGCCCCAGGTCGGCCATGAGCTCCGAGAGCCGCTCGAGCTTCGCCGCCTGCGCCTGCGCGTCCTCGCCCGCGAACTCCACGAGCAGGATGGCGTCGGGATCGCCCCGGATGAACGCGTCCACCGTCTTGCGGAACGCGGCGTTGCCGCGCGCGAGGCCGATCATGGTCCGGTCGACGAGCTCCACCGCCGAGGGACCGAGCTGCACGATGTGCCGCGCGCTGTCCATCGCGGTGTAGAACTTCGGGAAATGGCAGACGCCGAGGGCGCGCGCCGGGGGCAGTGGTGAAAGCTTGAGATGCAGCCGCTCCGAGTAGGCGAGGGTGCCCTCCGACCCGACGAGCAGGTGCGCCGCGTTTGCGTGCGGCGGGCCCAGGTGATCGAGGTTGTAGCCCGCGACCTTGCGCAACAGCTTCGGAAAGCGCGCCTCGATCTCGTCCTTCTCCCTCTCGTAGAGGCGCTTCAGCCTCTCCACGAAGTCGCGGTAGCCGCCGTGCGCGGGCGCCTCGTCGAGCGGGCCGAAGCGCCAGCGCTCGCCGCCCGGGGTGAGCGCCTCGATGGCGAGCACGTTATGCACCATGTTGCCGTACGCGATCGAGCGCGAGCCGCAGGAATTGTTGCCCGCCATGCCGCCGAGCGTCGCCTGCGCGCTGGTAGAGACGTCGACCGGGAACCACAGGCCGTGACGGCGCAATTCGGCGTTGAGCGAATCGAGCACGACGCCGGGCTGCACCACTGCGGTCCTCGCCGCAGCGTCGATTTCGAGCACGCGGTTGAGATACTTGCTGTGGTCGATCACCAGCGCCTCGCCCACCGTCTGGCCGCACTGCGAGCTGCCGGCGCCGCGCGGCAGCACCGGGATGCCGGCTTCGAGCGCCAGGGCGATCGCCGCGCGGGCGGCTTCCTCGCTTCGCGGCACGACGACCCCGAGCGGCTCGACCTGATAGATGGAGGCGTCGGTCGAATAGCGACCGCGGCTTGCGGCGTCGAAAAGCACCTCGCCGTCGACCGCTTGCCGCAGCTTGCCGGCGAGCTCGCTGTCGCCTGGGCGCCGCTTCACCACGCGGACCGGGAACGAGGGGGCATTCATGGAGGCGAAGGTAGAATACCGCATGGCCAGAAACGCCGGACGCCACTTCCTGCAGATCCCGGGACCGACCAACGTTCCCGACAGGGTGCTGCGGGCGATCGACTTCCCCACCATGGACCATCGCGGTCCCGAGTTCGCGCTCCTCGGCAAGGAGGTTCTCGCCGGGATGAAGCGCGTGTTCAATTCGACGCGCGGCGAGGTCGTGATCTATCCCGCCTCCGGCACCGGCGCGTGGGAAGCCGCGCTCGTCAACACGCTCTCCGCCGGTGATCGCGTGCTGATGGCGGAGACCGGGCACTTCGCGACGCTCTGGCACAAGCTCGCCACGCGCCTCGGCCTCGAAGTGGACTTCCTGCCGGGAGACTGGCGCCACGGCGCCGATCCGGAGGCGATCGAGAAGCGCCTGCGCGCCGACGCCGAGAAGAGAATCAAGGCGGTCTGCGTGGTGCACAACGAGACCTCGACCGGCGTCGTCTCGCGGATCCCGGATGTGCGCCGGGCGATCGATGCCGCGAGGCATTCGGCGCTTTTCATGGTCGACACGATCTCGTCGCTCGCCTCCATCGACTACCGCCACGACGAGTGGGGCGTGGACGTCACCGTCGCCGGCTCGCAGAAAGGCCTGATGCTGCCGCCGGGGCTGTCGTTCAACTGCGTTTCCGCAAAGGCCCTCGCGGCGTCCAAGGCCGCACGGCTGCCGCGGAGCTACTGGGCCTGGGACGAGATGCTCGCCAACGGTAAGGGCGGCTACTTCCCGTACACGCCGGCTACAAACCTGCTCTACGGTCTGCGCGAGGCGCTCAGGATGCTCCTCGACGAGGAAGGCCTCGACGCGGTCTTCGCGCGCCATCAACGCCACGGCGAGGCGACGCGGCGCGCGGTGCGCGCCTGGGGTTTCGAGGTGCTGGCGCTCGATTCCCGCGAGCTCTCCGGCTCGCTGACGGCGGTCGTCATGCCCGCCGGGCACGATGCCGACCGCGCGCGCAAGGTGATCCTCGAGAATTTCGATCTGTCGCTCGGCACCGGGCTCGGCAAGGTTGCCGGGAAGGTGTTCCGCATCGGGCATCTCGGCGACTTCAACGACCTCATGCTCCTCGGCACTCTGGCGGGCGTCGAAATGGGCCTCGCCCTGGCCGACGTTCCGGTGCGCAAGGAAGGCGTGCAGGCCGCGATGTCCTATCTCGCCGACAGCCGCGCGCAGCCCAAACGCGCTGCCGCCTAGCCGCTCGCTGCAGCCGCCGATGAACCCCGACGTCCTGCTCGGGCGCGAAGGCGACATCGCCACCCTCACGATCTCCAACCCGGAGCGCCTAAACGCGCTCTCGCTCGCGATGTGGGAGCGCCTCGGCGCGCTTGCGGCGGAGCTCGACGCCGACGACTCGGTGCGCTGCGTCGTCGTGCGCGGCGCCGGCGAGAAGGCGTTCGCCGCCGGTGCCGACATCGCCTCCTTCGCTACCGAGCGCGCCAATTCCCGGCAAGCGAAGGAATACGGCACGCGCATTGCCGCCGCCATGCGTCATGTCGCGGGCTGCCGCCACCCGATGGTGGCGCTCATCCAGGGCGCCTGCGTGGGCGGCGGGCTCCTCGTTGCCACGCAATGCGACCTGCGCATCTGCGGCGAATCCTCGCGCTTCGGCGTGCCGGTGAAGAATCTCGGCCTGGTCGAGGCGTACGACGAGCTCGAGGGAATGATGAAGGTCGCGAGCCGCGCACATTCGCTCGAGATCCTCCTCGAGGGCCGCATCTGGAGCGCACGCGAGGCCTACGAGAAGGGCCTCGTGAACCGGGTCGTCCCCGACGACAAGGTGATCGAGGAGGCCTATGCCACCGCGCGCCGCATCGCAGAAGGCGCGCCGCTCGCGGCGCGCTGGCACAAGAAGTTCATCAACCGCCTCGCCGATCCGGCGCCGCTCTCGCCCGCGGAGCGCGACGAAAGCTACGCCTGCTTCGACACCGCGGACTTCCGCGAGGGCGTGAGCGCGTTTCTCGCCAAGCGCAAACCCCGCTTCACGGGCAAGTAGCCGCGCCTGCGGCTAGCGGTGGTGAGCGGCGCCCATCAGGTGGTCCGGCAGCCAGGTCGCGATCTCTGGGAACACGCTGAGAATCACGATCGACAGGAACATGCAAAGCACATATGGAACCGTGCCCCAGATGACCTTCATGAGCGGGACGTCCGGGGCGATCGAGTTCACGATGTAGATGTTCAGTCCCACGGGCGGGTGGATCAGCCCGATCTCCATGTTGATCGTGAGGATCACCCCGAACCAGACCGGATCGAAGCCCGCCGTCGTGATGATCGGAAAAAGGATCGGGCTGGTCATGAGGATGATCGCGGCCGGCGGGATGAAGAAGCCGCAGACAAGCAGGAACACGTTGATCAGGCCCATCAGCACCCAGCGGTTCACGTGCATGTCGGCGATCGCCTGCGCGAGCGTCTGGGTGAGGTAAAGCGACGTCAGCATGTAGCCGAAGAGCACCGCGGCCGCGATGATCGTGAGGATCATGATGGACTCGCGCGCCGTATCCCGCAGGATCAGCCACACGTCCTTCACGTTCCACATGCGGTAGATGAGAACCGCGAAGAAGAGGCAGAGCGCCGCGCCAACGCCTGCCGCTTCCGAGGGCGTCGCCACCCCGCCGTACATGGTGTACATGACGCCGACGATGATCGCGATGAACGGTGCGATCTTCGGCACCGCGCCGAACTTCTCCCTCCAGCTGTAGCGGAAGCCGGCCGCATGCGGGCGGAAGCCGCGCCGCCAGATCGCGAACATGCTCCAGAGCATGAAGAGCCCGGTGAGCAGCAGCCCCGGCATCACCCCGGCGAGGAACAGGCGTCCGATCGAGGTCTCCGTGGCGATGCCGTAGAGGATGAAGGTGATCGAGGGCGGGATGAGGATCCCGAGCGTGCCGCCGGCGCAGATCGAGCCCGTGGCGATTTCGTCGGGGTAGCCTCTGCGGCGCATTTCCGGGATGCCCATCTTGCCGATCGCCGCGCAGCACGCCGGGGAGGAACCCGTCAGCGCGGCGAAGATCGCGCAGGCGCCGAGGTTCGAGATCACGAGGCCGCCGGGCAGGCGGTACAGCCACCGGTCGAGCGCCTCGTAGAGGTCCTTGCCTGCCGGCGAGGAGCCGATCGCGGCGCCCATCATCACGAACATCGGGATGGCAACCAGGGTGAACTCGTCGAGGCCGGCGTAGAACGTCTCGGCGACGACATGCATGCTGTCGAAACCCTGGAAAAAAAGCAGGAATACGATCGAGATGGCCCCCAGGCCGAAGGCGACGGGGATCCCGGAAAGCAGCACGAGCAGGGTGACGATGAGGACGAGCGTGCCCTGGGTGGTGACGCTCATGCTCCCGCGCGCTCCTCGTCTATGCCGAACGGACGCGTCCGGCCGGTGACGACGCAGATGAGCTCCACGATGTACTGCAGCACGAGCAGTCCGAGCCCGATCGGCATCGCGCCGTAGGGAATCCACAGGCGCGCGCGCCACACGGTATCGGAGCGCCAGTTACTGCTCCATGCCTGATACCAGTAGGCGGTGCAGAGAACGAAGAGCACCACGCAGAAGGCGAGCGCGAGCACGATCGTCGACACGGCGAGCCAGTAGCGCACGCGCGGGCCTACATGCAACGGCAGGACGTCGACGTTGACGTGCCCGCGCGTCATCAGCACGTACGCGCTTCCTATGAAGGTGGCCGAGACGATGCAGTAGGTGACGACGTCGATCTGCCAGATGGTCGTCAGGTTCAGGAAATAGCGCTCGACCACGATGTCGCAGATGACGAGCACCCCTAGGGCGATGAGGCACGCGGCGGCGACGCCTGCGACGCGCGAGGCCGTTCTGACGATACTGATAAAGCGATCCATGGACGCGCACGCGGCCGGCCGGCAGACGTATCCGCCGGTGGCCGCGCGCTCGGTTCGCTATTTCACCGACAACGCTTCGTCGATGAGCTTCTGGCCGTTCGGCACGTCCTTCGCGAACTTCGCATACGAGCTCTTCTTCGCCACGTCGACCCAGGCGTTGTACTGCGCATCAGTCAGCGTGACGACCTTCACCTTGTGGTCCTCGAACGCCTTGACTGCATCCGCGTTCACCTGGTCGGCCTTGCCCTCGTAGTACTTCTGCGCATCCTTGCCGGCCTTCAGGATCGCCTGCTGCTGCGGCTTGGTCAGTCGGTTGAACGTCTTCTTCGACATCAGCACCGGCTCATACATGAACCACAGCGCGTTGTTCCCCGGCGCGGTGAGGCAGCCGGTCACCTCGTAGAGCCGCATCGACGCGAACGTGCCGAGGCTCGTGTCGGTGCCGTTGACGACGCCCGTCTGGAAGGCGTTGTAGATCTCGTTGGAGGGCGGCGTAACGATGCTTGCTCCCGCCGCCTCCCACATCGACGCGAACGTCGGCCCGGCGGCGCGGAATTTCACGCCCTTCATGTCGCCGGGGCTGACGATGCAGTCCTTCGACGCCATGCCGCCGGCGAACCACGCGTCGGAGAGCACCATCACGCCGTGCTTCTCGATCTCGGCCCGGATGTCCTTCATGAACTGCGAGTCGTTGACCCTCTTGGCACGATCCTGGCTGCGGATGAGGCCGGGCATCAGCGTCGCGCTGAAGGTCGGCACCTTGCCGCTCGCGTAATCGAGCGGAAAGAGCGCGATGTCGAGCTGGCCGTCGACGAGCGCGTTCCACTGCTGGTTCGGCTTGAACAGCGCCGCGCCCGGGTAGACCTGGATATCGAGGTCCACGTTCGCCGCCTTAGCTTCCTTGGCGATCATCTGGACCATGTCGTCGCGAACGTCGCCTTTGCCTCCAGGAAACTGATGCGAGGCGCGAAGGGTCGTGGGCGCAGCGATAGCGCAGGTGCCTGCCGCCGCAAACAGCGCGGCCGCGATGGCCGCATGCTTCATCGATTTCATGATGCGAGCTCCTCCTCTAAGGATCCGCCGCTATCCTAAACCAAATCGCTTAAAGGACGCCGTCGGCGCGCAGCTTCGCAATCTCGGTTTCGCTGCGGCCGAGGAGCTCGCGCAGCACCTCGTCGGTGTGCTGGCCAAGCAGCGGTGGCGCACGGCGGTATTCGAGCGGGGTCGACGAGAACCGCATCGGGCTCGCGACCATGGGCAGCTTGCCTGCCACTGGATGCTCGAGCTCGATCCTGACCCCGCGCGCCTTGACCTGCGGCTCGTCGAAGACCTGCGCGATGTCGTTGATCGGCCCGTTGGGCACGCCTGCCGCCTCGAGCAGCTCGACCCATTCGCGCTTGGTGCGCCTGGCGAAAACCTCCTGCAGGAGGCGCGTCAGCTCGGCACGGTTCTCGACGCGCTTGCCGTTGGTGGCGAAGCGCGGGTCGTCCGCGAGCGCCGCGCAGCCGGCCGCTTCGCAGAACTTCCTGAACAGGTTGTCGTTGCCGCAGGCGAGGATGACGTCGCCGTCGCTCGCCCGGAACGGCTGGTACGGGACGATGTTCGGGTGCAGGTTGCCGATGCGCCCGGGCGGCCTGCCGGTCGCGAAGTAGTTGGTGTTCTGGTAGGCGAGGAGCGCGATCTGCGAGTCAAGGAGCGCGAGATCCAGGTGCTGGCCTTCACCGGACTTCGCGCGGTGCACGAGCGCGGCGCACACCGCGATCGAGGCGTACATGCCGGTGATGATGTCGGCGATCGGGACTCCCGCGCGCTGCGGCCCGCCGCCGGGCGCGCCGTCGGGCTCGCCGGTAACGCTCATCATGCCGCCCATGCCCTGGATCATGAAGTCGTAGCCCGGGTGCTCGCGGTAGGGGCCGGTGTGGCCGAAGCCGGTCACGGAGCAATACACGAGGCGAGGGTTCACTGCTTTCAGCTGCTCGTAGCCGAGCCCGTAGCGCTCCAGGTCGCCGAACTTGTAGTTCTCGAGCAGGACGTCGGATTTCGCGGCCAGCTCGCGCACGAGCTGCTGGCCCTCGGGCTTCGAAAGGTTGACCGTGATCGACTTCTTGCCGCGGTTGGCGGACGTGAAGTAGGCCGAATCGCGGGTGTCCTGCCCCTTCGGGTCCTTCACCCACGGAGGGCCGAATGCGCGCGAGTCGTCGCCGGCCTTCGGCCGCTCGACCTTGATCACTTCCGCGCCCAGATCGGCCAGGTTCTGTCCCGCCCATGGCGCCGCGAGGACGCGCGACAGGTCGAGCACGCGGATTCCGGAGAGAGGTCCTGCCATCGCGCGAATCTATCGCTTCACCAAAGGCGCATCAACAGTCGGATGGCGACCGCATAAAGCATGAGCGCGAGCAGCATGCGCAGCGGCTTCACCGGCAGGCGATGCGTGAGCCTGGCGCCCAGCGGAGCGACAAGCGTGCTCGCTACCGCAACGATCGCAAGGGCGGGCAGGTATACGTAGCCGAGGCTTGCCGCCGGCAGGCCTTCCACGCGCCAGCCCTGGATGACATAGCCCGCGGTCCCGGCCACTGCGATCGGAAAGCCGTTCGCCGCGGCCGTGCCAATGGCGCGACGCACCGGAACGTTGCACCAGGAGAGGAAGGGGATCGACAGAAAGGCGCCGCCTGCAGCAAGCAGGCTCGAGACCCCGCCGATGAGCGCGCCCGCGGCAAAGACGCCGCCCGGCCCCGGAAGCTCGCGCGTCGACTTCGGCTTGAGGTCGAACAGGATCTGCGTTGCGGCATAGAGCATCAGCGCAGTGAACATCGCTGCCAGCGGCCGCGTCGGGATGAGTCCCGCCGCAAGCGCCGCGGCAAACGCCCCTGCCAGCATTCCGGGCGCCATCATGCGCGCGACCCGCCAGTCGACTGCACCGTGCGCGTGGTGGGCGCGAACGCTGGAGATCGAGGTGAACACGATGGTCGCCATCGCGGTCGCGAGCGCCATGTGCAGGACGTGCTGGGGCAGGGCGCCCTGCGCCGTAAAGACGAACACGAGCAAGGGCACCATGACTACGCCGCCGCCGATGCCGAGCAGGCCCGCAAGGAAGCCTGCGAGCACCCCTATGAGGAGATAGACCGGCCACCACTGCATCAGCGAAGGACGTGCGCGGCGAACTCCGCGAAGCCGTCGCCCGAGGAGGCCTCGGTGACGTACTTGGGCTTCGCGGAAAGCAGAGCCTCGAACCGCCGGACGTTGGCCACGCCCACCGAGTTATCGAAGAAGTCGAACATCGGTGCGTCGTTCGGCGAATCGCCGACGAACGCGATCTCCCGGTTGCTGGCGTCGAGGTTCAGGCCGAAGCGCTCTGCGAAGAGCAGGCGCGTTGTCGCGAGCTTGTCGTAGAGCCCGAGCCAGCCGTTCACGTGGATCGAGCTGATCTTCGCCGTCAGCCCGCCCTCGCGCATCAGCTCGGCAATGCGCGAGGCCGTCTCCATCGGCAGCGGACCGACGTCTTCCGCGTAATCGATCGCGAGGTCGGTCGCACGGTAGGCCTGGTCGCTCGCCAGAGCGCAGCCCGGCACGGCCTCGAGAATGCGCCGGGCCAGGGCGTCGAGGCGCGCACGGTTGTCGGCGAGCATCCGGGCGTCGTCGCGAAAGCGCTTGTGGAGGCGGCCGCCCTCGAAATAGAAGTAGAACGCGCCGTTTTCCCCCACGACCGCGTCGACCGGCCACATGCGCGCGATATGGTCGCACCATCCCGCAGGTCGCCCGGTGACGGGCACTACGCGCTTGCCCGCGCGGTGCAGGCGTTCGAGCGCCCCATAGGCAGCCGCGGTCAGCTTGCCACCGCTCGTGAGCGTGTCGTCGATGTC